>Ga0126378_10000852_pt1 | contig 22446 bp, 23 predicted proteins | sample PanSoiMetPlot_23_FD_92587 | JGI IMG/M metagenome (GOLD analysis project Ga0126378, IMG submission 92587) | Tropical forest soil microbial communities from Panama - MetaG Plot_23 | ecosystem: Environmental > Terrestrial > Soil > Tropical forest > Bulk soil | place: Panama | collected 2016-02-17
CGCCTATGCCCAGCAGGGCACTGCCGGGACCGGGATCGGGGTTTGACATCAAGCCGACTTTAACACCGACGATGATCTAGTCCGCTAATCCGAAGGGACGAACCAGGATGTATCCCGCCGTCGCCCACGAGATCGTCAAGGCGCGGCAGGCTGACCTGCGGCGGCAGGCCAAACAGGCCGCGCTCGCCGGTGCCGCTCGCCGGGCCCGCCTGGCAGCGGCTCCGCCGCCCGCCGCCCCGGCGGCCGGGCTGGCGCGCCGCGCTCGTGGCATGCTCGCCGCCCTTGCCCGTGCTGCGGGCCGCCGGTCCCGGCCATCGGCCGCCTGCCAGCCTCTGGCACCGTGCGCCGGCTGCGCCTAGCACGGGAGCCGAGATGCGCCACAGCCCGATTCCCGCACGCTCCGTAGGAGGAAGACCATGACCACGCAACAGCGCACCACCGAAGACGACGACGGCACCGTGCCGGTCGCCTGCACCCTCACGGCCGCCGGCCTGGCCGAGCAAGGCGGCCGGTGGGAGCGGCTTGCTGCGCGGGCCCTGACCGAACGCGCCCAGACCGAACACGGGCTCCGCCTGTCCTTCCGCCCCGAACCCGGGGCCGAAGAAGAGCTGCGACGGCTAGTCGCCGTGGAGAACGAGTGCTGCCGCTGGGCCGAGTGGACGGTGCAGACCCGCGCCGGGCAGATCGTGCTCGACGTCCGCTCCACTGGGGAAGGCATCGCCGCGCTTCACAGCATGTTCACCAGCCTGCACCCGACAGCGCGGCTTCGCCGCTGCTGAAGATCCGCAGCCAGGCCCGGCCGGAGCGAAGTCCTCGCCCGGCTGGGTCCTGGCGCCCGTCCTGCCAGTGCGTGACCCACGACACGCGGGCGAAGCCGCCGTCACCGACGACCTCGACGATCACCAGTTCGCCGCCCACGCGGCCAAGTACGCCGTCAAGGGCATCGAGCCGATCGGCGGCATCCTCGTCCGCATCCGTTGCATGAGCGGCCTGGACGCCTCTGACGTCGCCCCGTACGAGCCCGGCTCATCACTGCTTGTTGGCAACTCGGCCAGCAGCGAATGCCAGGATGTGCGGCTCCCGCGGTGGGCGCACCAGCTCGGGCTACCGCGGCTGGATCTCCACACGCTCCCGCCGCTACTTCATCAGCCTCACATCACGGGTAGCAGTCGATGCGTTCGCGTCACACGCTCAACTGCTCGCCTCTGCGCGCTGGCGACGGAGGCCGATTACACGCTCAGTGTTGGCTGAGCGGCCTTCCTAGCGCTGTGGCGGCTCGGACAGCAGACCCCGCATGGTCGGTAACCCGCGGCGATGGCCGCGGCCTCGTCGGCGAAGAAGACGCGGTGCCGTACGTAGCCGCCCCGAGTGATCGCGCGGAGCGCGGACGGGCAGTCGAGGCGACCGTAGATCTTGGCCGGCTTGTAGCCGCCCCACTCCCCTTTGACTTCGGAGAGGTAAGGGCGGCCGTCCGCAGCTGTCAGTGTGTAGCTCATGGAGCGTCGTGGAAGACGAGCCCGAGGGTGTGGCGCACACCTGAGCGGACGACCGACACGCCGTGCCGTACCGGGGCTGCTGACCAGCCTCGCGCGGACCGGATGGGACGGTCCCTGGTAGTGAACAGGTAGCCATGGCAATGCGGGATGACTATGGCGCTGCCCCGGGACTGGGCCCGCGGGCGCTGCTCCATGAGGAGAAACTCCCCGCCGGTATGGTCGCTGCCGGGATCGTTCAGGTTGATCACAACCTGCAACGGGAAGACCAGGTCGCCGTAAAGGTCGCGGTGCAGGGCATTCCAGTCCCCTGCCTGGTAGCGAAGCAGGATCGCAGTCGGCTTACTTTGCCCGGCGCCGTGGCAGATTCGCAGCCACTCGTCGAGCGTGTCAGGCCACCGGGCGGACCAGCCGAGCTTGGCCGCCCAGTCACGCGCGATCGGTAGTAGGTGCGGGTAGAGCGCCTGTTTCAGCTGCTCGATCGGCTCGGGGTAGGGGGTCTTGAAGTACCGGTACTCACCTTCGCCGAAACGGTACTGGCCCATGTCGACCGTGCTGCGAAAGTACCCGACCTGTCCGTAGAGGTCCCGGATTCTCTGCGCATCGCTGGGAGTGACAAGCTGCGGCAGGAGCGCGCCGCCGAGCGAGTTAATGTCCGCGGTGACGGCTTCCCAGTCAGCCGAATCGACCCGCTGCCGCCAGGGGTCCGTGCTCAGTGCGCTGCCGCTCATGCCGATGCTTCCAGGCGCAGGAGCGCCGTCTTCGCGGCGCGGCCGCCGATGTAGCCTCCGGGCGTCCCGTCGGCCTTCAGCACCCGGTGGCAGGGCACCACGACGGGCAGCGGGTTGGTTGCGCACGCGCTGCCGACGGCCCGGACCGCCTTCGGGTTGCCGACGAGCTCGGCGACCTGCTGGTACGTGCGGGTCTGCCCGTACCCGATCTCGGGAAGGTGCCGCTGTACCAGCTGCCGGAAGCCCGTCGACAGCGACAGATCAAGCGGCAGGTCGAACACCCGGCGCTTCCTCTCGAAATACTCATCAAGCTCACGCGCCGCCGCGTTCAGCCGCTTCGGGGCTCGCAGCACGCGGGGGCTGATCTGCTGCGTCAGGGTCTCCAGCACGCGGTCGTGATCCTCGACGTCATAGGCCACGCGAACCAGGCCCTTCGGCGTCGCAGCCAACAGCAGCGTGCCCACCGGCGAGTCGATTGTCACGTAGGCGACGTCGAGCAGGCCCTCAGCCTCCGCGGCAAGCTCGAGCTTGTCCCTGAGCCGCGAGAGGGTGCCAGCATCAGAAGGTGAGGCGAAGTAATCGGGCGAAATGTTCATGATGGCGCTCCTTCCCTGCTCGCGCTGAGGTAGTTCTTCCGCAGGTTCTTGACGCCATCAGCCGCGGCCCTGCGCGCCGCATCGCTACTTCCGCCAAGGAGTCTTGCGATCTCGGAATATGCCAGGCCGGCGACATAGTGATACGCCACCGCCTGGCGCTGCTTCTCCGGCAGCGCCGCGACCGCTTGCCACAGGTCATGGTCCCCTTCGCCCGGCAAACCGAGCGCCGTCGGCGCCTCGGGTATCTCACCGACCGGCGCCGGCTGGCGCTTGCGCGCCCTGACCACGTCGATGGCCTTGTGGTGTGCGATCGTGACCAGCCACGCTTCGGCGTTGGCGTCGTCCGGCAGCTCGGGGTACGCACGCATCGCCGCCAGGAACGTCTCCGACCACGCGTCTTCGGCGTCGTGGACACCGAGGATCACCCGGCAGACCCGCAGGACCGTCCCGCCGTGCACTTGCACGATCCGCTCAAACGGCTGCTTCATGCAGCCTGCCCTTGGTCATTGCCAGCTCCCTTCTCACCAGGCAGACGCTCCGGGCAACCCAAACGTGAGACGCCGCGCCAGCCTCGCGTGCGGTCCCTTCTCGCCGTCCTTTCGGAGTACCGGCGACGCTTCGGACCGGTCGGCCAGGTGACCGGTAGTAAGCGACCGGCGTGGCTGTTCCACCTTCGTAAGACGTCGCGGGATAGCAGGCGCCATAACCGGCTTGTGCTGCCCTGCACCCTACAGACGCTCGGGGTATCGCGAACGTGAAGTGCCCCGCCGCGATTTATCGGTCAGCTGCTGCAAGATGCCCAGTGCCGTGACCGTACTTGCGGGGCTTGCGATCTCACGTTCGGCGTTCCGCCGCGTCTGCATGGTGTGAGCGAGAGCAGGACCGGCGGCGAAAGGAAACAGTCGATGACAGTGACAGTGGCAGCACGCGGTGCCCGCGCTGCCGTGCACACCGTGCTCGCGACGAGCATCGGAGAGCTGACGGTGGTGCGGGAAGAGGGAGCCGTGGCCGGGCTGTACTTTCCGCGGCATTGGCCTAGGCCCGATCGGACAGCGTTCGGCCCGCGCAGCGACGAAGGATTCGACGAGGTCGCGCGCCAGCTTGGCGAGTACCTCGACGGGGACCGCAACGAGTTCGATCTTCCTCTGAAGGTCAGGGGCAGCGAATTCGACCGCCGAGTCTTCGAGCTGATCTCCAGCGTGCCCTACGGAGAGACGACCACCTACGGCAAGCTCGCGCACAGCCTGGGAGCCGAGACGGAGCCGCGGGATGTCGGCGCGGCGGTTGGTCGCAACCCGGTGTGCATCATCATCCCCTGCCATCGGGTGATCGGCGCTACCGGCAAGCTCACCGGTTACGCCGGTGGCCTGGACCGCAAGCGGGCACTGCTCGAGATCGAACACGCCGGCAGGTTGAGCCCGGGACGTTGCCTCTCGGCGCCCTCACGGTAGGGATGCGCAAATCCAGTTAAAGCCGCTTGTGACGACGAGAGTTACAGCTTGTCCCTCAGCCCGGCGAGTAAGGGTCGAGGGCGGTCTCAGCGCCCTGCGCCAAGTAGCGATCCCGGCTGAAGTTACAGTGTCAGCGATGAGCCATCGGACCAGGTCGGCTCACCGCCGTCTCGGCAATTGCCGTTTCGGCTGGATTGTCGTGTCCCTCGTGCTTATCGCCGCGGGCTCTGTCGGCTGCGTTGGGACAGGACGACTTAACGTCTACTTTCGCACCATGCCGCCCGGCGCGCAGCTGCCAACCGGTTCGTACTGCGCCAGTCTCGTCAACTCCTCGCCGCTCCCTGAGGACAGGTCTGCCAACAAGTCGTATAACAGCACGAAAGGGCGCCACGTCGGCGCCAAGTTCCTCGCCCAGGACGGCCCGCAGGCGCAGAAGCTGGCCGGACGTATCAACGGGGACTTCACTGGCTCCACGATTGACATACTCCGGTGGGCGGCCTGCAAGTGGGGCATCAACCAGGACGTCGTCTTCGCCCAGGCGGCCGTGGAGAGCTGGTGGCATCAGGGCACCCTCGGTGGCTGGACCACCGACCCAGCCCACTGCCCGCCAGGTAACAAGCTCGGCCAGGACGGCAAGCCTGGCGAGTGCCCGGTGACCTACGGGATCCTGCAGAACACCTACGGGAATGGCGGCTGGCCGGCCATCGCCCGGTCAACTGCGATGAATGCCGACGCCGCCTACGCGATCTGGCGCGCATGCTATGACGGCTATGAGACCTGGCTCAACAGCGTGCCCGGGGACGGCGGTCCCTACCACCAGGGCGACGTCTGGGGCTGCCTGGGTGCCTGGTTCTCGGGCCAATGGCGGAACCCGCCCGCGCTCGGCTACATCGCGCAGGTGCAGAAGTACCTTCGCGAGAAGATCTGGCTCCGGCCGAACTTCCGCTATTGAGGTGGACTGCTCAACGCCACCTGAGTGCTCCTCGATGGCGATTTCCAGACCCGCCTCACGTGCGCCCGGGCGGTGGAGTGGTCATGTTCTGGCTGGCGCGGCTAGAGACCGAACGCGCGCAGCGATCAAACGTTGTCCTGTCAACAGACTGCAGCATCCTTTCTCACATCAGGCCGGCGCCGTCGACCAGCATTGTCGCCAACGGCTGGTTCAATGGCCGGCTGAATATCTGGCGCGATGCGGGCTCAATGGCGGGTGGCCCGGTCGCGGCGTGCCAGTTTCAGCCCTGACCAGCGGCATCGCATGCCGTCGGCCTCCTCGCGGGATTCATTTAAAGTACGGTGGCGGGACCGGCTGTAGAGGAGTGCGAGCGTGGTGCAGCGAGACCTGCCTGGCCGGTCCGCTCCGTCACGGCGTCTCCCCTCGTTCGTCGGTCCGGAAGTGTTGACAGCCGCCTCGGACAATGACCCGACTAACGTCGGCACTGCCGTTCTGGTGGGGGCGCAGACGGGCTACCGCCTGTCGTGGGTGGCGCTACTGGTAGCTCCTATCCTTGCTGTTGTTCTCGCGATTGCCGCTCAGGTCGGCATTGTCGCGCGCAGCGACCTGCAGTCCCTAGTGGCCAAACAGTACGGGCGGCGCGTCGCGCGAGTGCTGCTCGTGTCCGTGGTGAGCGTAAATCTCGTGACGATTGCGGCAGATCTCCAAGCAGGTGCCGCGGGCATCGGCCTGCTGACAGGTGTCGGGTCCAAGTGGTTCGTCGCGCCGCTTGGTGTTGCCCTTGTGGCGCTATTGCTCGTCGGCAAATACGACGAGGTCGTCGCGGTCCTGCGGTACGTACTTGTCGGTTTTCTAGCATTCGGCGCCGCGGCGGTCCTTGCCCGCCCGAACTGGGCAGCGGTGCTGCGTGCCAGCCTCCTGCCCCATCTCTCCCTGCGGTGGGCCGACATCGGCGGGGCCACAGCGCTGGTCGGAACGACGCTGACGACCTACGTGTATTTGTGGGAAACGATCGCAGTCGGCGTCGAGAGCCAAGCAACAACGCGCTCGGTAGAAAGCGAGCTGCGGCGATCCAGAGCCGGAGCGATCACGGGTGCGGTCTCGACCGCGGTCATTCTCTGGTTCATGCTGATCACCTCAGCGGCCACCCTCGGCGTCCACCATCAGTCAGTCAGCACGGCTGTCGACGCGGCGAAAGCATTGCGTCCGCTTGCGGGCAGCGCAGCCGCAGACGTGTTCGCAATCGGCCTCATAACTTCCGCGATCGTTGCACTACCCGTCCTGATGGCATCGACGGCGCACGTCATCGGGGCTGAGTTCAACTGGCGGCGCGGTCTATCGGCCGGCATCACTCGAGCGCGCGGCTTTTACTTCGTGCTGGCTGCTTCGATAGCCCTCGCGGCCGCAATCGACCTAGCCAACGTCCCACTCCTCAACGTGCTCGTCGCGGCGAGCATCATCGGCGGCATTGCCACCCCAATCGGTCTCGTGCTCCTGCTGCGGCTTGCTCGCAACACCCATGTCATGGGCGACAGACCCATCTCACCGAGGCTTGCCGTAGCTGGCTGGGCAGTAACCATTGTTGTCGGTGGGCTGGGCGTGGCATTCGTCGTCGGCGGCGTGCTGGGCCTGTTGTAGCAGCTCTGCGGGCTGATGCGCGACCTACGAAGGCTGACTCGGAACAGTTACGGCGGCCGGGACACCAGAGCTCATCAGCGACTTCCGCAGCACGGCCGTCAACGAGGACGCCTCGACATCCCACTGCAGAATCTCGACGGACCCGACCCTGTCACCCTTGATTTGCTGCAGCTCACGGGCGGTGACCCGGTCGCCGAGCATCACTAGCACGATCGGCAGGGCCGACGGAAGTGCCTCAATCCAGTCCTGCACAGCCTTGATCTGGACGGGCGCACCGGGCTGCAGGCGTGCCCGAACCTCTATCACGCACTCCTGACCGGCAGCAGAAACCAGCGCATCGACGCGCGCGTGCCGTATCGCTCCGTCGCCGAGTGCGCTTACCAGCTCCGGCAGGTCGTCACTCACGATGGCCCGGTCAATGTCAATCGACCAGCCGACCGGGAGTTCCTGCTGCAGCGTGTCGAGTACGTGATCCTCGAACCGGGCCGCCGCGACTGTGCGCAGCAGCGCGAGTTGCTCCAAAATGGCTGGACCTGAGTTCTCGACGGCGACGACGACCCGACGCGGTACCGTCGCGCCGCGGGCAGCCTGGTCGGCGATGTCCACGGCATCGCGGAGCGCCCGCGCTGTGGAGCTGTCGAGTACTCCGCGCCCGGACAGCACATCAATAGTGCTGGTCACTGCTCCAAAGCCACCAGGCGGAGGCGGGACCGCAAGTTCGAATAGCAGGTTGGTCAGCTTGGTGCGGAGCATGACGAGACCATTGACCTCGTCGTCTCGCAATGGCGCAAACTCTGCCACCGGCTCACGGTTCCCAATCACATCGCCGTCATCACGCCCGTTCTCGATGGGCTCTGTGCGCTCAATCTGTTCGCTGACGTTCCTGGTCAGAGCTTCGACAAGATCGAATATCTTGTCGGCGCCACCCTCAGACACAGAACCAGCTAGCTCGGCACTCCCGCCCGGTACGGTGAAGGACTTCATTCGGTCAATGAGGCGACCGATCGGCCGACGCTGAGTGGCGAGCACAATGACGACAAGAACTAATACGACAACAGGCCAGGCAAGGTCGCCGACAATCAGAACTGTCGCATCATTCACGTCATCATGATAAATGTCGAAGCTCGCTCCGCCACTAGCCGACACCCTCGACGTGCTCAATTGTGAACTCGCCGGATGCAGCGCGCATTACGCCGACGATGTCGATCCTTATCTGGTCGAAGGTGAGCCCATGGGCCCTGACCCACAGGACGGCCAGCTTTCGCAACCGCATGCCTTTCTGCCTCGTGACCGCTTCGATTGGCGTCCCGTACCTCACCCCAGACCGGGTCTTCACCTCGCAAATCACCAGGGTCCTACCAGCTAGGGCAACGATGTCGATCTCGCCCTCTTTGCAGCGCCAGTTGCGCTCGAGCACCGTCATGCCCGCCTCGGCCAGGAAGCTCGCCGCTAACTGCTCGCCCTCCCGGCCGAGTACGTCCTTGGCGTTCATCTACACCACCTCCGGCAGCTAACGCTGCCCGAGCCGGGTGGTCAATCGTGCGGCACCGCATTCCGCCGTGGATAGCCCGTACGAAGTCCGTCCTGGCCGTGGAAATGACGCCAGGATCGTCGGTGGTACCTGGCACAATCCACCCGATCCGGAGGCCTGCGAGTACTGCGCCGAGCTCGGCGCGGTGCGGGGCTGAGATGGCGACATGTTCGTCGATGGCAACAAAGGGGTCCGCTCCCAGACCGGCGGACGTCAGCTCCAAGGGCTCGGCGGGCACGCGCGAGATCGGCGGACGTGAGCCTAGGGGTTAGCGCACGTCGCAGGCTGGCGTGGTAAAGCCTGATTCCCCGAGGGCTTACTTTTGGTCGGGGATCTCGAGGTCGCTCTTCGCGAGTTCCTCGACGTTGACATCCTTGAACGTCACGACTCGAACATTCTTGACGAACCGCGCAGGCCGGTACATATCCCACACCCACGCGTCCTGCATGGTGACCTCGAAGAACACCTCACCGTTGTCCGCCTGGCGCACGTTAAGTTCGACCTGGTTCGTGAGGTAAAACCGCCGCTCGGTCTCCACCACATGCGTGAACAGGCCGACAACATCCCGGTACTCGCGGTAGAGCTGGAGCTCCATCTCGGTCTCGTACTTCTCGAGATCCTCCGCGCTCATGTTCTCCCCTCCGATCAGGCGCCACGAGCGACTGCTGCGATGCCTGCCGTCGGCCAGCCATGCTCCTCTGTGATGTCAACGATAGGGCCATTCTGCCCAGTGCCAGACGGGTAGCACGAGTTCGCCGCCCCCGACTTTATCCGGACTGAGCAGTGCCTGCGACCGCCCAATCCGGGCGCCTGTCAGCCCGTTGCCGGGCGATCACCGAGCCCCGTAGAGCCCCTCATCAGGCTCTCACCAGGCCCTCACCAGGCCGTGATCAGGCGAAACGTACTCCATGGCCGGTTCCAGAACTGGCTCGAGGCCCGGCTGCGGATCGACCTCCAGGTTCCCCTCGAGATCCTCCTCCAGATCGGCCCCAAGGCCGTGCCCCTGCTCCAGCAGCTCTTCCTGATCAGGCTCCAGCGCAGTGATCAGGCGCCCGCGGACGTTGACGAAGGACCGCCGGTGCTCGGCGGAAGGTCCAAGTTCGTCGAGTGCACGCATATGGCTCCGGGTGGAATATCCCTTATGGCGAGCGAACCCGTAGTTCGGGATCGTCTTGTCGAGTTCGCACATCATCGCGTCCCTGGTGACCTTCGCGATCACCGACGCAGCCGCGACGCACGCGGCGACCTGGTCGCCTTTCCACATCGCCAGCGTGGGCGCCACGAGCCCACGGACCGGGAACCCGTCAGTCAGCACATACCCTGGCGTGTTCGCCAGCGAAGCAAGCGCACGGCGCATCCCAGCCACATTGCAGACGTGCAGGCCAAGCCTGTCGATGTCGGTTGCCGGGATCGTGATCACGCTCCAGTCGAGCGCAGCGTCCATGATCTGGCGATACACCGAATTGCGGGCTTTGGCCGTTAGCGCCTTCGAATCGTCCAGGTCGGTCAGCTTGGCGATCTTCGACGGCTTCAGGATAACGGCGGCAACAACCAGCGGCCCGGCACATGCCCCGCGGCCAGCCTCGTCGACTCCGGCAACCGGCGCCAGCCCAGCCCGCGCCAGGATCCGCTCATAGGCGCTGAGTCCGACGTTGCGCCTCGGCGTGTAGCCGACGGGCCGGACGTGCCGCGCACCGCCCACCATGCTCACCGATCCGGCTGGCGCCGGCCTGCCCGCACCCCGCGCCGCACCGCCAGCGCACGCAACATCTGCTGCCGGGCCCGACGCTGAAGCCACGTCAGCGGCACCGCACCCACGAACCCAGCGGCAAGAGGCACGTACGGCGCTTCCGCCTTGACCTTGGCTCCGGCCAGCTCTCCCAGCGCAGCGGCCTGCCGAGTAGAGGCACCCGCCGATTTCAACGCGGCCGCCGACTTGTGGAGTCCCGGCTGCGAGAACGTCGACGGTATTGACAGGATCCCGGCGCGGCTCGGCGGCCAGACGATGACGAAGGCCCGCCCGATGATCTGACTGATCGGGATCGTGCCATCGCCGGGGTCGCTCTGGCGCAGCCGCGAGTCGTCGGACACTTGCCGGTTGTCACCCATGACCCAGAGCCGTCCAGCCGGAACGACCCTGTTGAAGTGGATCAGCGACGGCGCCGCGCCCGGGTACAGGTAAGAAGTCTCATGCAGCGGCACGCCGTTCACGGTAACCAGGCCCTGGGCGTTGCAGCACGCAACGTGGTCGCCGGGCAAGCCGATGACGCGCTTGATGTAGTCCGTCTGACCGAGCGGGGTGCCAAACAACCCGGCAATCGAGTGAAGTAGCGGCTTCAGCGTCGCGTCGTAGGCCCGCACGAACGGGTTCGACGCAGGCTGGACGGGCGCAGGTGCGGGGTTCCAGGAGCCAACGCCGTTGAACACGATGATGTCGCCGCGCTGGACACTGCGGAAGTGGTAGACGAGCTTGTTGACCAGGACCTTGTCGCCGACCAGCAGCGTGTCCTCCATGGAGGACGACGGGATGTAGAACGGCTGCACCACGAACGACTTGATCACTAGCGCGATGGCGAGCGCCACCACGATCAGGATGGGCAGCTCACGCCACAGCGAACTGCCGCGTTTGCGAGCAGCCGGCTGCGCGTTCGAGGCTTCTGGTTCGTCTTGACCCGCAGGCTCCGCCGGGCCGATCGGACCCGTCGTCGCGTCACCAGTCGTAGCGTCGCCCGCTGCCTCAGCGGGAGTGGCCGCGGCATAGGCACCGCGGTAGCTGCCGACCTGTCCGTCCCGACCGCCGTCCAGATCCGCGGACCCGGAATCGGTTAGCCGATCCGGGCTGCCCTGCTCGTCGTTCGTCATCGTTTTGAGCCTATCCCCGCCCCGCGGGCCGTCCCGCCGTTAACCGAGTCACCTGCGTCCGCCTCCGCGCCTGCGGCCGCGCCCTGCCGCAGACTTTCTCAACACCCACCAGAGCGGGAACGTGGCCGTAACTCCCGCCGCCGTTGGCAAGTATGGGGCCGCTGGCCGGACTGCGACCGCCGGGAGGGCTGCGGCGCCAGTTCCGGCAGCGCCTGGCCGCGGGCTAACTCCGGCGGCTCCGGTGATCCCGGGCTGCTCGAAGGTCGCCGGGATCGACAAGATCCGCCACTGGCTCGGCGGCCACGCGATCAGGACTGCGCGTCCGATGACCCGGTTCTGTGGAACCATGCCGTCACCTGGGTCGACTTCGTGTCCGCGCGAGTCATCAGACACGCTGCGGTGATCACCAAGCACCCACAGGTAGCCGGGCGGAACGGTGACGTTGAATGTGCCGGAGATGCCAGCAGGCGCGCTGCCAGGCCGGTCCCCGGGGTACAGGTAGGACTGCTCGTGCAGTGGCACGCCATTGACGGTGATGAGGCCGCTGGAATTACAGCAGATCACGTGATCGCCGGGCACGCCGATCACGCGCTTGACGTAGTCGGTCTGCCCGATCGGCGTACCGAACAGGCCGCCAATCGAGTCGAAGACCTTGCGCAGCGTGCCGTCATACGCGCGCACGAGCGGACTGGTGCCGTCGCTCGAGGCTGGTGCCGGGGGGTCCCAGCTGCCTGTCCCGTTGAAGACGACGATGTCGCCGGGATGGATCGCGCGCACGTGGTAGACGAGCTTGTTGACCAGGATCTTGTCCTGCAGCGCCAGCGTGTTCTGCATGGAGCCGGTCGGGATGATGAACGCTTGCACCACGAAGCTCTTGATCACCATGGCGACGACAAGCGCCACGATGACGAGGATGGGCAGCTCACGCCACAGCGAGCGGCGCCGCTTGCCCTCGGCGGCGGAATTGCTGCCATCGGGCGGGTCGGCGTCGGCGGGTTGGCTGCCGTCGAGCCGACCTGCATAGGTTGCCTCACCGGCGTAAGTCGGCTCACCGGCGTAAGTCGGCTCACCAAAGTAGGCGGGCTCGGTGGGCATCACTGGCAGTTCGAGGGTGTCTGACGCGGCCGACTCGGATTCACCCGCGCCAAACGGATCCATGCGCGCCATCAGGTGTCACCGGCTGCGCTGGCAGGAGGCATTCGCGGCACCTTTACGGGAAGACGGGCACGCTAGAAATCCAAATGCGCCCGGCTAGCTCACCACGACGCGGACCGGGCACCGGAGTCGCTACTTGGTCGGCGTAACCTCACGCCGTTCGCGGATCCTCGCGGCCTTACCGCGCAGCGAACGCAGGTAGTAGAGCTTCGCGCGCCGGACGCGGCCACGGATGACGACCTCGATGTGGTCGATTGCCGGGGTGTGGACCGGGAATGTCCGCTCCACCCCGACCCCGTAGCTGACCTTACGAACGGTAAAGGTCTCGCGTGCGCCGCCGCCCTGGCGCCGGATCACGACACCTTGGAAGACCTGGATACGTGACCGGTTGCCTTCCTTCACGTTGACGTGCACCTTGAGGGTGTCGCCGGGACGGAAATCCGGCACGTCAGATCGAATCTGTGCCTGCTCAAGCTCGGCAATCGCGGAGTGCATCGCTGCGGTCCTCAAGTCAGTCATCAGCGCACGCCTGCGAACGCGCTGGATCGGTAGCTGTGTGCCAGGCAGGCACCAGGCAGCCCTCCGGCGACAAAGCCAGCGGCAGGGCAGTGCCTTTTAGTGTGCCACATCTTCGGAGCTGATCGGAAAGCCAGCCTCGCTCAGCACCTCGCGGTCCCGATCGCTGAGGCTTCTGCCCTGGTCAGCGGGCTCCGCGCTAGCGTCAACTGACTGGGTAGCCAGGAGCCGGGCGACGAGATCGGGCCTGTTCTCTGCGGTCCGGCGCAGAGCCATGTCGCGCCGCCAGCGCGCGACCGCGGCATGATCACCGGAAAGGAGCACGGACGGTACCTCTCGGCCGCGCCATACTCGCGGCCGGGTGTAGGCCGGGCCCTCGACCAGGCCGGCCATCGGGCCAGCAACGGAACTGCCGCCGAAGCCGAAAGAGTCGTCGGCGGCGGACGCCGCGTTTCCGAGCACGCCCGGCAGCAGGCGCCCGACAGCCTCGATCACGACCAGCACGGCCGGCTCGCCACCGGCCAGCACGTAATCGCCGATGCTGACCTCTTCCACGCGCATCCGCGACCGAGCGTCGTCGGTCACCCGGCCGTCGATCCCCTCGTACCGCCCACAGGCGAAAACCAGCCAGGGTTCGGCGGCATACCGGGCCGCGTGCTGCTGGGTGAATGGGACGCCTGCTGGCGTCGGAATCAGCAGCAGCGGATCGCCGTCAGGACCGGTAACGGCGTCGAGTGCCTCACCCCACGGCTCCGGCTTCATCACCATGCCCGGACCGCCGCCGAAGGGTGAATCGTCGACCGTATGGTGCACGTCGTACGTCCAGCCCCGCAGATCGTGCACCGCGAAGGTAATGTCGCCGCGCCTGGCCGCCTTGCCGATCAGCGACACGCCCAGCGGGCCGAAGTACTCGGGAAAGATCGTGATGATGTCGATCCGCATTGGCCCTCCCGCTACAGCGCGGCCTCCGGGTCCAGCAAGCCCGGTGGCGGATCGATCCGCAGCACGCCAGCGTCTAGGTCGACCTCTGGCACGATGGCGGTCACGAACGGAATCATGATCTCCGCGCCGGCCCGCTTGCCGCTGCCGCTGACTACGAGCAGATCCTGGCCAGCGTGCAAGACGTCGGATACGTCGCCGACGTGCACTCCGTCCGGGTCCACGACAGCCAGCCCGATGAGCTGGTGATCGCGAAACTCGTCTGGGTCGGTGACGTCCTCGAGTTCGGCAGAATCCACGAGGAGTAGGACACCGCGGAGTCCTTCGGCCCCGTTCCGCTCCTCAATGTCGGTAAATGTCACCAGCAACCGTCCAGAGTGCCAGCGGGTGCGCAGCACCGTGAGCGGCCCGGCCTCCGCAGGCTCCGTCGCCAGGACGGCGCCTACGGCCAGCCGCAGCTCCGGATCATCGGTCCGCACGTCGACGGCCAGCTCGCCGCGGACGCCGTGCGGCCTAACGATCCGGCCGACCACCAGCTGCATGGCGGCTAGCGGGCCTCGTCGGCATCCAGCAGGTCGACGCGAACGTAGTTGCTACCGGCCAGGGAGCCGATCACCGTCCGCAGCGCCCGGGCTGTGCGACCGCCCCGGCCAATGACCTTGCCCAGGTCGTCGGGATGCACACGCACCTCGAGCACGCGGCCCCGACGCAGCCCGCGGCTGCCGACCTGGACGTCGTCAGGATGCTCGACGATGCCCTTGACCAGGTGCTCCAGGGCCTCTTCGAGCATGTCAGGCCTCGCTGCCTTCCGCCTCGTCGGCGGGCGCGCTGGCCTCGGCGACCTCGGCGACAGCTTCGGCCTTAGCCTCGGCAGTCTCGGCCGCGTCAGCCTTGGCGGCGGCCTCGGCGGCCTCAGCTGTTTCGGCTGCCTCAGGCGTCTCGGCTGCCTCAGGCGTCTCGGCGACCTCAGGCGCTGGCGCTGCCTCAGCCGCTGGCGCTGCCTCAGCCGCTGGCCCTGCCTCAGCCGCTGGCGCAGCCTCAGCCGCTGGCGCCTTGTCGGCCTTCTCGGCCCTCTTCGCCTTCGCGGGCGCCTTGTCAGCCTTCGCCGTGTCGGCCTTCGCTGTGTCGGCCTTCGCCGTGTCGGCCTTCACCGTTCCGGCCTTGGCCTCTGGCTTGAGCTTCGGCTTGGCCTTCGCGCCGGTCTCAGTCAGGTTCTCGGCCACGGCGGCAGCGAACGCGACCTTGCGGTCAGCCTTGGGCTCTGCCGTGCGTAGCGTGCCCTCAGCGCCCGGCAGGCCCTTGAACTTCTGCCAGTCGCCGGTGATCTCGAGGATCTTGCGCACCGGGTCGGTCGGCTGCGCGCCGACGGACAGCCAGTGCTGGGCTCGCTCGGAGTCCACTTCGATGAACGACGGCTCGGCCTTCGGGTGATACTTGCCGATCTCCTCGATCGCGCGCCCGTCTCGCTTGGTACGGGAGTCGGCGATGACGATGCGGTAATACGGCGCGCGGATCTTGCCCAGGCGCTTCAGCTTGATCTTGACAGCCACGGCTGTGGTCTTCTCCCAGCAAATTGGTGTCGGGCAGATCCCCGTCCGAGTGAGGACCGGACGTGCCGCTGCCCAGATGGTGCCGGCCTGAGCGAGTTAGAGAGGGCCTCGCCGATCGGCATAGCCCTGCCATTCTGCCAGACGCGGTGCGTCAGAGCGTAATCACGCGCCCGCAGACGCCTCGCAGGGCCCGTCCAGCCGCGCCAGCGGCCAGTCGCCGATCGCGTGGCCAGTCGCCGGCCGTGCTTGGCCAACCGCCAGGCCTCTAGCGGCCCTTCTTGTCCGGCCGACCCCGGAAGGCCGCGGGCAAGCTCGACTGGCCCGCACCCTGGCCGCCGGACTGAGGCAGCTTGAGCGCGCCGTCACCACCGAGGCCGGGCAGGGCGCCGAGGCCGGGCAGCGATGCCGGGCCGGCCCCGTTGCCGAGACCTCCCGAGGCAGCGGCCGCTCCCAGCCCCGCCTGCTGCTCGAGGGCCTGCCGCGCGCTCTGCGCGCCGCGGTTCGCGCCAACCGGACGCCCCCCGCCCTTGCCCTTTTTCTTCGCTTTGCCGCGCGTCTTGCTCTGACGGCGCATGCCGGGCATGCCGGGCATGCTCCCCATCATCTGCCGCATCATCTTCTGGCCCTCGAGGAACCGGACGATGAGCTGGTTGACCTCGCCGACCGTAACGCCTGAACCGCGCGCGATCCGGGCTCGCCGCGAGCCGTTGATGATCTTGGGGTTGCGCCGCTCCTCCACGGTCATGGAGTTGACGATGGCCGCCGCCCGGTCTAGGTCCTTGTCGCTGACCTGACTCAGGGCCTCCCGGTTCTGGGCGGCTCCCGGCAGCATGCCGAGCAGGTTGCCAATCGGGCCGAGCTTGCGGACCATGGCAAGTTGCTCGATGAAGTCTTCGAGCGTGAAGCCCTCGCCCGAGGCGAGCTTGCCCGCCATGGCTGCGGCCTGGTCCTCGTCGAAGGTCCGCTCGGCCTGCTCGATCAGGGTCAGGATGTCGCCAAGATCCAGGATTCGCGACGCCATGCGATCGGGGTGGAAGACGTCGAAGTCCTCGAGCTTCTCACCGGTCGACGCGAACATCACCGGCTTGCCGGTCAGCTGCCTGATCGACAGCGCCGCGCCACCGCGAGCGTCGCCGTCCAGCTTGGTCAGGACGACGCCGTCGTACCCGACGCCGTCGAGGAAGGCCTGCGCAGTCTGGACCGCGTCCTGGCCGATCATCGCGTCGACGACGAAAAGGATCTCGTCCGGGTCGACCGCATCCCTGATGTCGGCGGCCTGCTGCATCATGTCCTCGTCGATGCCGAGGCGGCCGGCGGTGTCGATGATCACGACGTTGTACAGCTTGTGCTGCGCTTCGGCGATGCCGAGGTTGGCGGCCTGAACCGGGTCGCCGACGCCGTTGCCGGGGAAGGGCGCGAACACCGCGACGCCCGCCCGCTGACCGAGGATCTGCAGCTGCTGGACGGCATTGGGCCGCTGAAGGTCAGCGGCGACGAGCAGCGGCGTGTTGCCCTGCGACTTGAGCCAGAGTGCCAGCTTGCCCGCGAGCGTTGTCTTGCCAGAGCCCTGGAGCCCCGCGAGCATGATCACTGTCGGCGGCACCTTGGCGAAGCGCAGCCGCCTGGCCTCACCGCCGAGGATCTCAATCAGCTCTTCGTTGACGATCTTGATGATCTGCTGCGCGGGGTTAAGCGCCTCGGATACCTCGGCGCCGCTGGCCCGTTCCCGGACGCGGGCAATGAACTCCCTGACGACCGGCAGCGCGACGTCGGCCTCGAGCAGGGCGATCCGGATCTCCCGGCACGTCGCGTCGATGTCTGCCTGGGACAGGCGGCCGCGCCCGCGCAGCGAGGAGAAGACCTGGGTTAGCCGATCGGAAAGTGTCTCGAACACTCGGACTGCCGTCCTCCCACATGGTTTTGCTGCTCCCTAAGGCTATCGGGTGAGCAGCGGCACCTTGGCACGGCGACATGAGCCGCCGACCACGGGCGCGGCGTCCAGCGCGGCCGATGAGCCCACAGCTGGGGCTGGGGTGCGATCGGACATGGTCCGGGGCCCATCTGCTCGCCGGCGTCGACGCAGCCGGCAATCCGCCGCCAGCGAAAAGCTGCAGCCTGTAATTGCTTCTTGTGGTGGCTAGAAATACAACGTAGCGTTCTTATTGGTATTTTGATGACATGGCTATTCGCGGAGGTTGCTATGTATCTCAGCGAACGCCGGAATCTCATAGATTCGGGTTCACGATTATCTCGGCGGCCACGCCCGCGACCAGCGATCGCTGATAACGGCCGCAAGTCGGCAGGCGAGGATAGCCTGCTAGTCGAGGCGGCGAAATTCGTAGCGTTATTTCATTCCGAGAATCCTGCCACCGAATCTGCGAATGAGCGCATCGAGCAAATACGGCGTGAGATCGCGTCGACCGGCACGTACCGGCATACCGACGCCGAGCTGACTTTCGCCGCTCGGGTCGCCTGGCGCAACAGCTCTCGATGCATCGGGCGCTTGTACTGGCGGAGCCTTCGCGTGCGGGACCGGCGGCACGTCAGCTCCGCCCCAGAGATTGCCGTTGAGTGCGCCAGCCACCTGCGGGCCGCCACGAACGGCGGCAGGATCCGACCGCTGATCACGGTGTTCGCACCCGACGCTCCTGGCGAACCCGGCCCGCGGATCCTCGGCTCCCAGCTTGTCCGCTACGCCGGATACCCTTGCGCCGGCGTCCGCGCCCGTAGTGAGCGGGTTCCTCGTCAGGGCGTCACCGGCGACCCGGCCAACGTGCGCCAGACACAGCTGGCCACCGAGCTCGGCTGGCGGCCCCCAGCCCCGCCGGGCCGCTTCGACGTTCTGCCAGTGATCGTTCAGGCGGCCGGTGCGGCCCCCACGTGGCATGAAATGCCTGCCGACGCCGTGCTTGAAGTGCCGCTGTCGCACCCTGAGTACGGCTGGTTCGCTGACCTTGGCCTCCGCTGGTACGCCGTCCCGGTGATCAGCGACATGCAACTCCAGGCAGGCGGCATCTGCTACCCGGCGGCGCCGTTCAATGGCTGGTACATGTGCACCGAGATTGGCTCCCGCGATCTTGGCGACGTGGACCGCTACAACGAGCTGCCCAGAATCGCCGAGCAGCTGGGCCTACCGACCGACAGCGACCGCACGCTGTGGAAAGATCGCGGCCTCACTGAACTGAACGTCGCGGTCATGCATTCATTCGGCGCGGCCGGGGTGACGATCACCGATCACCACACAGAGTCAGTCCGGTTCCTCAAGCATCTCGAGCTGGAGGAGCGCCAGGGGCGTGCCTGCCCGGCTGACTGGAGCTGGATCGTCCCCCCGGCTGCGTCGTCGGCAACTCCGGTATTCCACCGCTACTACCGAGATTTCGACCAGTCGCCAAACTTCTACCGCCGCCAGCCCTCATGACCCACCGCTTCCCCAAAACGCGGCTGCTAACTTCGCAGTAAAACTGGCCGCTAACTATCGCAGGAATAGGCGCCAGCGTCCGGATATAGTGAGCTGCCCATCTCGCCCGAGCGTGAATGGCGGATTGCTGTCGTTATGACGACAGTTCCGCACCATTCATGGCCGGCCCGCGCTCATGAATGTGACTCCGCTGGGGTTATAGCCCCAGTAATTCCGCACCCATTCAAGATCGTTCTGAGGCTAGATCAGCACGCGACCAACGTCACTGGCCACAGGCGCCTAGTCGGCGAGGATCGCGTCGACGAACACGTCCGGATCGAAATACGCCAGATCGTCCGGGCCCTCGCCGAGCCCTACGAGCTTGACCGGGACCCCGAGTTCCCGCTGGACCTGAACGACGATGCCACCCTTGGCCGTGCCATCGAGTTTCGTCAGGATGATCCCGGTGACGTCGACGACCTCGGCGAAAACACGTGCTTGCCGCAGTCCGTTCTGTCCGGTGGTCGCGTCCAGTACAAGCAGCACCTCGTCGACAGTGCCGTGCTTTTCGATGACGCGCTTGATCTTGCCAAGCTCATCCATCAAGCCGGCCTTGGTGTGCAAGCGACCGGCCGTGTCGATGATCACCGTGTCGACGCCCTGCTGAATCCCGACGTTAACGGCCTCAAACGCGACGCTCGCCGGGTCCGCACCCTCGCGGTCCGAACGAACGACCTGGGCGCCGACTCGATCACCCCACGTCTGGAGCTGATCGGCGGCCGCGGCACGGAACGTATCAGCCGCGCCGAGCACCACAGTTTTGCCGTCGCCGACCAGCACCCGTCCAAGCTTGCCGCAGGTGGTCGTTTTCCCGGTGCCGTTGACTCCGACGATCAGAACGACCGATGGCCGGTCGCCGTGCCTGACCAAGCGCAGCGTACGGTCCAGCTCGGGATTGATCATGGCAACGAGCTCGCCTCGCAGCAGCTCCTTGACCTCCGCGGGGTCTTGCGTGCCGACGACCTTGACCTCGGTTCGCAACTTCTCGACCAGCTCACGAGCGGGGCCGACGCCCATGTCGGCGCTGATGAGCGTGTCTTCCATCTGTTCGAAGGCTTGCTCGTCGAGCTTGCCCGTAGAGATCAGGTTGAGCAGCACAGAGCCGATAGCCGAGTGCGACCGCGCCAGCCTGCTGCGCAGCCGGGCCAGCCGGCCAGCTGACGGCGGCGGCCGCTCGACGACGACGCCCGGCACCTCGGCGACCTCGGGTGGAGCGGCGACATCAGGCGGTGCAGCCGCATCCGGTGCGCGAGGCTCAGGCGGCGCGAGGGTGCCAGCTCCGGCGGCAGGCTCCTGGCCGCGCTCGAGGGTGCCGACGCCCCCGTCAGCTGCCGAGCCTGGGGCGTGCGACTTGCGGCGCGAACGAACATACGGAACGAGGGCTGCGGTGCCGCCGCCTACGACGGCTACGACGGCTGCGATGACGAGGTCGGTTACCATGGCGCAACTAGTCTGACAGACCGTGCGCGGTGGGCATGCCAGGCTGTCCCACAACTGCGGGCGTGCGGCAAGCGATCGACACGCCGCGCGCGTCCAACTCCAGTGGGCGTGCCCGAGCGGGCGTGCCCCACCTGGCTAGGCCGATTCGCGCTCACGCAGCCGCTGGCTGATCACCGTGGACACCCCGTCGCCGCGCATGCTGATGCCATACAGGGTGTCGGCCACTTCCATGGTCCGCTTCTGGTGGGTGACGACGATGAGCTGCGAGTTCTCCCGCAGTTCGGCGAGGATCTCAAGTAGCCGCTGCAGGTTGGTGTCGTCCAGCGCCGCCTCGACCTCGTCGAGCACGTAGAACGGCGACGGCCTGGCCTTGAAGATTGCCACCAGGAACGCGATGGCCGTGAGCGACCGCTCGCCGCCTGACAGCAGTGACAGCCGCTTGATCTTCTTGCCTGGCGGCCTCGCCTCGATGTCGATGCCTGACGTCAGCATGTCGTCGGGATCTGTCAGCAGGAGCTGGCCATCGCCGCCGGGGAATAGTCTCTCGATGATCTGCCCGAACTCTCGTGCAGTGTCGGCGTACGCCGACGTGAACACCTGCTGCACGCGGTCATCGACTTCTCTGATCACGGTCAGCAGGTCGCGGCGCGTCTTCTTCAGGTCCTCTAGCTGCGTCACCAGGAAAGCGTGCCGTTCCTCGAGCGCGGCGAACTCCTCCAGCGCCAGCGGGTTCACCTTGCCGAGCTGGTCGAGCTGACGCTGCGCCTGTTGGGCCCGCCGCTCCTGTGCCTCGCGATCGTAGGCCACGGCGAGCTGGCCGTCGGCGCCGCCGGGCACCTCCACTTCCGGACCGTACTCCGACACCAGTACGTCGGCTTCGATGGCGAACTCTTCCAGCGCGCGGCCGGCGATCTGCTCAAGCTGCACCTGTCGGGTAGCGCGAGAGACCTGCGCGTCGTGCGCGCTGTCGATCACCTTCTCCAGCTCGTCGGAAACATCTCGAATCCTGGCCCGTACCGCCCTCAGCTCGCCGTCGCGGCCCTTGTGCGTCTCCTCGGCGTCCCGGCGATCTGCGTCCGCCGCAGCTGCCGACTGCTCGATCCTGGCCAGCGCGATCTGCGCGCCGGCGGCCACGGCGCTCGCAACGAGTGCGCCGGCTGCCCGGCGCTCTGCCCGCGCCAGCGCCCGCGCAGCAGCCTGCCGCTCAGCGACGGCCGCCGATTGCAGCGCGTCAGCGCGACCGGAGATCGCACGCTGCCGTTCCTCGACCGTGCGCACCTCCAGCCTGGCCTCCATCTCCGCGCCGCGAGCCGCCACCGCCGCGTCGGCGAGCTGCCGTCGGTCGGCCACCCCGCCGTCCTGGCCATCGGCCATCCCGCTGTCCGCGCCAGCCGCCGCCCCGCCGTCCTCGCCGCCCGCGGTCCCGTCCTCCCCCGCCGTGGTCGCGATGGCCGCTGCAGAGTCTTGCGCCTCCTGCTCGGCCAGCCTCGCGCGCGCGTCCGCCACTTGCGCCAGGCTGTGCTGGTGTGACTTCTCGGCGGCTGCGATGGCGGCGGTGAGCCGCCCCGTCTCGTCTCGCGCCGCCCTGGCGCGGCCAGCCAGCGAACCGAGCTTCCCGGATGTCTCGGCCGCCGCAGCGTCGGCGTGCTGAAGTCCAGCGGCCGCCTCGGCCAGCCCGTGCCGCGCTTGCTCCTCGTCCTCCAGCGCCGCCGCCAGCTGCCGCTCGGCCCGCTGGCACCGGTGCTCGGCGTCGCCGACCTGCGCCGCGGCCTGGTCGGCGGCGGCGCGCAAGCTCAGCAGGCTCTGCTCGCCGGCCGAGCCGCCACGGGCCCAGTGCATGCCGAGCACGTCGCCGCTTGTTGTCACGACTCGCAGCCGCGGGTCGGCCCGCAGCACGCGGATGGCGTCGGCCACGTCCGCGACGACCACCACGTCGCCGAGCAGGCTCGCGACCGCGCCGCCAAGATTGGCCGGTGCACTCACAAAATCAATAGCGTGAGTAACGTGGCCGACTCCGGCCGCCGCCGCCAGTTGTGCGAGGTCGTCCGGGAGCCTGGGAGCCCGAACATCCGGCGGCTGCCCCTGAGCACTCGCGGCGATCACCAGACCGGCCCGTCCAGCGTCGTCGCTGCGCA
>Ga0126378_10000857_pt1 | contig 22409 bp, 17 predicted proteins | sample PanSoiMetPlot_23_FD_92587 | JGI IMG/M metagenome (GOLD analysis project Ga0126378, IMG submission 92587) | Tropical forest soil microbial communities from Panama - MetaG Plot_23 | ecosystem: Environmental > Terrestrial > Soil > Tropical forest > Bulk soil | place: Panama | collected 2016-02-17
CGGGTTGGACATGAATCAGTTTCCGTCTGAGAAGCACTTGTCTTCCTGGGCTTGTCTGTGTCCCGGGAGTTTTGAGAGCGCCGGGAAGCGGCTGAGCGGCAAGATGCGCAAGGGCAATGTTTCGCTCCGCCGTTGCTTATCGCAGGCGGCCTGGGCAATCTCCATGACCAAGAACAACTACCTCTCGGCCCTGTATCGGCGCATTGCTGCTCGGCGGGGAGCCAAGCGCCCGATCATGGCCGTAGCGCATGCACTGCTGGTGATTGCTTATCACCTGTTGAAACGCAAGGAAGACTACCGAGAACTCGGTGCGGATCACTTTGACCGGATCGACGTGAACCGAATCCGCCGTTCCTTGGTTAGGCGCTTGGAACGTCTGGGCCACAGAGTCACTCTAGAACCACTCGCCCAGACTGCCTGAAAGCTATTTTCGTAGGAGTAGAAGAACCGTTGTTCGCGATCACAGACCGGGCGTTAGATATCGCTCGGGGGCGTTTACTGGGGAGTGTCCTTCCTGCAATCAGACGTTGAGCGCAGAAAACGAAGTGATAAGATGCGGCCACCAAGCACGAGGTGGTGGTTCGCATTTCGCTCAGGGCTTCAATGGAAAATTTACTGCAGGACCTTCAGTATTCGATCCGCACGCTGAGCAAGAGTCCGGGCTTTGCCGCGGTGGCGGTGTTGACGCTGGCCCTGGGCATTGGGGCCAACACGGCAATCTTCAGCGTCGTCGAAGATGTGCTGCTGCGCCCCCTGCCGTATCCTCAGCCGGGAAACCTCGCACAGATCTGGAATACCTACCCGCCGCAGGCTCCACGCACCGCCTTGTCTCCCGGTGACTACGCGGACTGGCGGCAGCAAAACGCCAGCTTTTCGGAGATGGGCGGATACGCGCACATCTCTCAGGGATTCAACTTGACGGGCGAAGGCGAGCCTCAGCGCGTACTGGGGAGCTATGCAAGCGCGGGACTTTTTCCGATGCTGGGTGTCCGCCTGGCCGCAGGCCGCTACTTCCTGCCAGAAGAAGACCGAGCGGGCAGCGCACCGGTGGTGATGCTGAGTCACCGGCTGTGGCAAAGCAGGTTTGGCGGCGATCCCAAAGTGCTCGGACGAACGATTACGCTCGACAACCAGGGCTATACCGTCGTGGGCGTCTTGCCCGCCGATTTTCGTTTGCTGCGCTGGCCGGATCTTTGGATGCCCATCGGGCAATATGCGGATGACTTGACCGAGCACGTGCATCACGCGTTTAACACCATCGCGCGACTAAAACCTGGCGTGACGCTGGCGCAAGCGCAAGACGAATTAAAAAGACTGAATGAGCAGGAAACCATCAAATACCCGGATTCACACAAATTTTTTGGGGTGTTGGCCGAGCCGATGGAAGACGCGTCGGCAGCCAAATTGCGAAGCATCCTGCTGGTTCTCTCGGGAGCCGTTGGGCTGGTGCTGCTGATTGCCTGCGCGAACATCGTGAACTTGCTGCTGGTGCGCAATTCGGGGAGAGAGCGGGAAGTGGCGTTACGGACAGCTCTGGGAGCGAGCCCGTGGCAGTTGTCACGGCAATTGCTGACGGAAAGTTTGTTGCTGTCGGTGGCGGGCGGGGTGGTCGGGTTGGTATTGGCAGTGGCTGGGCTGCGCGCGTTGATGGCGTTTGTTCCCGCGGAGCTGGGATTGGTACGGGAAAGCGGGGTAAACGGCAAAGTGCTGGCGTTCACCGCAGCGGTTTGCGTGACTGCAGGAATTATCTGCGGTTTGCTGCCGGCGTTGCGCGCGCTGCGGTCGAATCTTGCGGGGACGCTCAAGCAAGGGGCCAAGGGTAGTGGCGGCGGGTCAGGGCGAAACCGGACGCACGACGCTCTGGTGATTTCCGAGATCGCGATGGCCCTGGTGCCGCTGATCGGGGCAGGACTGCTTTTGCGGAGCTTTCAACATTTGCTGGAAGTGAGTCCCGGTTTTCGCGTGGACCACATCCTGACCATGGAGGCGCAACAGGCCGCCATACCTTTCGCTCAGACCAGCAAGATGTCGCAGGAGGATTGGATCAAGGTGGGGCAGAAGCAGTCGCTGCAATTCGAACAAATCGCGGAAAAGATTCACGCGCTCCCGGGCGTGAAGGAAGCCGCGGGAATTGACGACCTGCCGTTGAGCAACGAGTTTCGGCAAGCGTCGCGATTCGTGATTGAGGGCCAGCCCGTCCCCAACGCGGGCGCGCTGCCGATTGTGCAATTCCGAACCGTGAGTTTGACCTATTTTTCCGCCTTGGGAATTCCCCTACGCGAGGGGCGATGGTTCACCGAGGATGATTGGAAAGTGCCGAGAGCGGTGATCAATGAGACCATGGCGAAGCGTTTCTGGCCCAAAGACGATGCTATTGGAAAGCGGATCAATCTCTGTTCGCTCGATCCGAAGCCGTGCTGGAGCACCATCATCGGCATTGTGGGGAACGTGCATCAGTTTGGGCTGGATGCCGAGCCCACGTTCGACGTTTATTTTGTCGGCGGATGGACGCCGTATGTGGTGGTGCGAACCGCCTCGGATCCACTGGCGCTGGCGCCGGCGGTCGCAGACGTGATTCACAAAGAGGCGCCGAGTCTGCCGGTGACGCACGTGATGACCATGGATGGATTGCTCGATGGATCTGTTTCTCCGCGGCGATTTTCAGCGATGCTGGTTGGGGTTTTCGCCGTGCTTGCGGTTGTGCTTGCCGCCGTGGGCATCTATGGCGTAATGAGCTACACGGTCAGCCAGAGGACCCAGGAAATTGGCGTGCGGATGGCGCTTGGAGCGCAGGTGGGCGATGTTCGCAGCATGATTCTGGCACAGACGATCAAGCTGACGGTTGTGGGCGTGGCCATTGGGCTGGCGGGAGCGTTTGTGGTAGCGCGCCTTTTGACCAGCCTGCTTTTTGGCGTAGGGACGCATGATCCGGTTACGTTTCTAGGCGTGGCTGTGTTTCTGATTCTCGTGGCGGTGGCGGCGGCGTATGTTCCGGCGCAGCGAGCCATGCGCGTGGACCCGATTGTGGCGCTGAGGTACGAGTGAAGAACGCCGATCGCATGCTTTTCTCCAATCTGACTTTGAAACTTCACAGAGTCTTGATCCGTCCAATCTGACGGTTTCGCAAGAGTGGGCGGAGCCTTTCGGTGCATCTGCTGGATCCCTGATTACCGAGAACTCTTAACGGAAGACGGAGAGGTGCGAGATGAGAAGAGACTTGTGCGTGCTGGCTGGAGTTTTGGCGCTGGTAGGCGCGCCTGCGGCTATTGGTCAAAGCGATCCGCAACGGCCTGCGGAATCGGCATCGCAGCAAATGACTGTTCCTCCAGCACAGCAACCGCCGCAGCAACGTCAGCGGACGCAGCGACCTCCGGAGCAGCCGTCAGCAGCACAGACGGAGAGCGCACAAGGAAAGCAGGCGCAACGACCGCCGATCGTCGAAGAAAAATCTTCGGTGACGCATCACTCCGCACGTATAGCCGGTCAGGAGATTAAGTACACCGCGACCGCCGCGACGTACAACATCAAGGCGGATGACGGCACGCCCAAAGCAACGATGTTTTATGTGGCGTACACCAAAGAAGGCGTGTCCGACATTGCCAAACGGCCGATCGGCTTTGTTTACAACGGCGGGCCGGGATCAGCGTCGCTGTTTACGCACATGGGCCTGGGGCCGAAGCGCGTTGTGTTGACGCCGGACGGACACGGCATGCCGGCGCCCTATACGGTGGTGGATAACGACGATTCGTTTCTTGACACAACCGACCTCGTTTTCATTGATGCGATCTCAACTGGATTCAGCCGGCCCGCACCTGGGGAAGCGCCCAATCAGTTTCACGGGATCATCGCGGACGCGAACTGGTTTGCCGATTTCATCTACCAGTACATCACGCGCAATGAACGCTGGGCTTCGCCGAAGTTTTTGATCGGGGAGAGTTATGGCACGACGCGCTCGGCTGAGTTGGCAGGCGTTCTTCAGGAGCGCCATCAGGTATATTTGAGCGGGATCGTGTTGCTCTCGTCTGTGGCATTTTCAAACTGGGGTGCGGACAACCGCTCGGAATTTTTTCTGCCGACTTATGTGACGACCGCCTGGTATCACCATATGTTGCCGCCCGATTTGCAGAACCTGACCATCGAACAAGTGGCGCAGAAAGCGCGCGATTTCGCGCACGGGGAATATGCGGCGGCACTGGAAAGGGGGGACGCGCTTTCAGCGGCAGACTACCAGAAGGTGGTCGCGGACCTGGCGCGCTTCACGGGCCTGACTCCCAAATACATCGAACAAACTAATTTGCGCATCAGCCCGTTCCGCTGGTTCAAGGAATTGGAGCGCGACAAGCGGCGCACCATCGGACGGCTGGATTCGCGATTTGAAGGGATGGACGTGGACGCGGCCGGCGAGCGCGTGGAGTACGACCCGAGCGAAGCGTCTTATGAAGGCGCGTTCGTCGCGACGTTTCACGACTACGTGCGGCGCGAACTCAAATGGGAGAGCGACGCGTACTACACCGTGAGCGCGAACGTGCGGCCGTGGGACCAGACTGGCAATACAGAGGTCGCAGAGGTCTTGCGCGCGGCCATGACCCAGCAAACGTATCTGAAGGTGCTGGTGCTTTGCGGCTACTACGATGTGGCGACACCGTTCAACGGCATCGAGAACACCTTTGCGCACATGAACCTCGAGCCGCCGGTGCGAAAGAACGTTAGCTTCGCGTACTACGAAGCCGGACACATGATGTACATCGACGAGAAAGTGCATCACAAGCTGCACAAAGACGTGGATGAGTTTATCAACCCGGGGTACACGCGGTAACAATGCGAAACGGCGGCGTCGCGGGTATGATGATGCACTAATGTAGATGTAAAAAGGACGCGTCGCGATTGCTCGCATTCCTCGCTGAAAAGGGACGGCTGCGTTTGAGACAGAAGCCGCTGCCGAAATTGCGGCATGGGTGGGCAATGGTGCGCGTGCGGGTAGCGGGGATTTGCGATACGGACTTGGAGATCCTGCGTGGATACCACAACTTTCGAGGGACGCCGGGACATGAGTTTGTTGGAGAAGTCGTGGAGGTTGCGGGCGTTTCGGCGAGGATACGGAAGAGATGGATGGGACGGCGCGTTTGCGGGGAGATCAATGTTGCGTGCCCGGGGTATGGGTTTAAGCCGCTTTGCGAATTTTGCAAGCGCGGATTGCAGACGCATTGCCTGCGGCGGACGGTGCTGGGGATTTTGGCGCACGATGGAGCCTTTGCGGAAGATCTGGCGCTGCCGCTGGAGAATTTGCATGTTGTGCCGGATGCGGTTAGCGACGAGCAGGCGGTGTTCGTGGAACCGTTGGCGGCGGCGTGCGAGATTCTAGAGCAAGTCGATGTGAGGAAGTTTCGTTCGGCAGCGGTACTCGGCGACGGAAAACTGGCTCAATTGATTGCCCGCGTGCTGCGGACGAAGATTCCGCGCGTGGTGATGTATGGCAAGCACGAGAAGAAGCTGGCCGTGGTTCGGCGTGTAGGAATCGAGACGAAGAAAGTTCGTGGGGACGCGGGCGATTTGAAGCGGATTAAAGAGAACTATGGACTGCTCGTGGAAGCCACGGGTTCACCCAGCGGGTTGGCGCTTGCACAGCAGATGACCGAGCCGCGCGGGACGCTCGTGCTGAAATCAACGTTTCATGAAGCGGCTTCGGTGGAAACGTGGCCTATGGTGGTGAAAGAGATTCATGTGGTCGGTTCGCGCTGCGGGCCATTTGACAAGGCCATTAAGCTGCTGCGATCTGGCAAAATTAATCCTACGCCGCTTATCACGCGGACGTTTCCACTGGCGGAAGCGGCTAAAGCCATCGCCTTCGCGGAACGACCGGGCGTGATGAAAGTACTGCTGAAGGGGCGAAAAGAACATCAGAAAAAAGCAGAGACACAGAGAACACAGAGAAAAGATAAGGACTAAGAGCTAGAGCCGGTTGATACAGGAGGCGACGCAGGCGGCGCCGAAGCCGTTGTCAATGTTCACGACGGTGACATTGGAAGCGCAGGAATTCAGCATGCCTAGGAGCGCGGCGACGCCGCCGAAGCTGGCGCCATAACCGACGCTGGTAGGCACGGCAATGACCGGAGCGGCGACGAGGCCGCCTACCACACTGGGAAGCGCGCCTTCCATTCCGGCAACACAGATAATGACCCGAGCTTGCGCGAGCTTGTTCTCGCGATGCTCGAGGAGGCGATGGATGCCGGCGACGCCTACATCGTAAAGCTGATCGACGCAGTTGCCCATCATGCGCGCGGTGAGCAAGGCTTCTTCGGCGACGGGAATGTCGCTGGTGCCGGCGGAAACGACCAGAATCAAACCTTTGCCGGTGACTTCGTGGCTGCGCTCGATGCTTATGACGCCTGAGAGTGGATGAAACTTCGCCTCGCTGGCGGCCTTGCCGTTGTTTTTTTTCACCGCCGCGAAAACTTTGGCGTCCGCACGGGTAACAAGAATGTTGTGGCGCGAGTCTTTCTTCTGGAGCATGGCGCGGACGATTTCGGCGACTTGCTGCGGCGTTTTGCCCTTGGCGAAAACCACTTCAGAAAAGCCCTGCCGCAGGGTGCGATGGTGGTCCACTTTGGCGAAGCCGATGTCTTCGAACGGCAGGTGCTTGAGGCGTTCGATGGCCGCCCTGGGAGAGAGTTTTCCGCTCTGCACGGATTCCAGAATCTTCAGCAGGTCTGATTGATTCATACCATTCAGCCGCACGAAATTCTATCATTGGCTCGCGGCTGGTATAATATCCGCTCCCTCGAGTGTGGCGTTCGAAATCCATGTCCCAGCTTCCTTGATTCCATGGCATTCGGCTGATTCTTTCGAGGGATAGATGAACAGACCCTCTCCACATAACCCGCAATAGGTGAGCTGAGCATAGGCTAGTGCGTGTTTCTTCCTAAGACCAACGAACCGCCCGATGCCACCCCATCAGAGGCTTTAGCTCACGGAAGTTCCGTATGGCCTGGTCGGCAAACCTTCCCTGTCGTGTCCCATTTGCCCCTAAACGTTCAAACGGGCTGCGGGAAGTGCTGGGAGGTGGTCGGCAACCCTTCCTTATCCGATCACGGAAGAGTTGCCGGTCACCGTCAGCAACCGCATTCCTTAGCGCAAATGATGGCGGCAACGACTCGGAGGATGGATCGTCTCCTCGACTTAGATCAGATATTTCCCCAGTGGCTCCCAGTAGTTTGCTTTCCACCCGTCAGCGAGGTGTTGCCCCTTGCCTTCCGGAAAACCAGCGTGGTCAAAGATAATTTTGGTGCCTGAACCCTGCCAGGTGAGCTCGAACTTCACAATCGAGTAGATGCCTGGACCCCAGTCGACCACACGCCAGGCTTGGACAATTCGCTGATTCGGCACAAGCTCGATGTGCCGTCCTACGATATGCCCTCGAAAAATGGTGAAAGGGCCCCCTGCTTCGGTAGCGATCTGCGTGGGTTTGTTTCCTAAGGCCGCCCCGGTCTGTACGGCTGCACTGAGCTGTGTGACTCTCTCGAATTGCCTTTCGTCGGTGAGTGCCTCGTACACGCGCTTCGGATTCGCTTTGAAAACCGGTTCTTGGTGAATGGATTCGGCGGTACGAGAGATCCCCTCCTCAGTGCCCGCCAGTGTACGGAGTGCACCAAAACCGAGGCCAGTAAGTACGGCCGTAGTACCAACGAGCATTTGCCTGCGGTTGGGCGGCTGGGCCAGCACCGGCAAATCGCTTGAGTCACGCATCTTTCCCTCCTGAATTCAAACCTTTAGCTACCTCCTGCGGATTGCACGCAGTATTTGCATGGAAACGCGAAAAGAAAATATGTTCAAGATAATATTTTGCTGGCCGCACTCAGTTCGAATCATACTTGCTTGGCTTTAGCTGCCGAGGTGACGTTATGCCTTATCCCGCTGGGCACCGCGTGAAAGTAAAAAGAAGTATCGTGGACAGCGCGCGTAGGTTATTCAACCGCTATGGCTTCGACAATGTCTCGATTACCCAGATTATGGAAGGCGCCGGTCTGACGCACGGCGGATTTTACAGTTATTTCAAAAGCAAAAGCGATCTCTATTCCGAAGTCCTAGGATGCTTCTTCACGGACGCCAACTGGAAGAATTGCTGGAAAGGGGTGCATGTGGATCTCTCATCCACGGATGTGGGCACACAAGTTGTGCGTGCGTATCTGTCTCGCCAGCATTTCGAGAATGTTGAGAACTCATGCCCCATGGCGGCCCTGCCGAGCTACGTAGCACGCAGCGGCAAAGAAGTGAAACGCGCCTTCGAGACCGTGTTCAAGGCGATGGTCAGCGTTCTGGAACGTAGTCTCATCGACAAGAAAGGGCTTAGTCACGCAAAGGCGCAGGCCATCGCGGCTTTGTGCGTAGGCGGAATGGTTGTCGCTCGGTCTGTGGTCGATCGCGCTGTCGCAGATGAACTCCGTAATGCATGCATGGCCGTGGCGCTCAAGCTCGGAGGCTGGGATAGGCCCACGAATTCCAAGAGCCAACCGTTTAGAAGGCGTCGGGATGAGCAAAACTAGGTCGCCGAGAAGAGCTCCTTCAGGATCGCCCAACCACCAAGAATTCCTCGACGTCCCAAGCTATGGAGTAGAGAAATGCTTCGGCCAGGACCGCGATGACACCTAAAAATGCGAATGTTAGCTTTGGTTTGGATAGTTCGGCCCTGGCGTAATATCCAAACACCAAGAAAGCTCTCAGAGTTCCTTGACTTCAGAAAAACCTGCTGCGAGACTGAATTTCTGCGCAAAAATGATGCCGCAGCAAAAACGATCCCGCTTGCGTACGGTGCTGGAAATGATCAAGTTCGAGCACTCCGTGTTTGCGCTGCCGTTTGCTCTGACCGGAGCGCTGCTGGCGGCCCGGGCTACGCGGAATGGCTGGCCGACGGTGTGGCAGATTGCTTGGATTGTTGTGGCCATGGTGACGGCGCGGTCAGCGGCGATGACGATGAACCGCATCGTGGACCTGCGCTATGACCGCGAGAATCCGCGGACGAAACAGCGGGCGCTGGTGACAGGTGCGCTTTCGCTTGAATTCGCATGGCTTTTCACGCTGCTGGCGGTGGCGGTATTTTTTGTGGCGGCGTGGCAACTGAGTCCGCTGGCCCTGAAGCTGGCGCCGCTGGCCATTTTTATATTGTTTTTCTATTCGTTTACGAAGAGATTCACGAACTGGTCACACCTTTTTCTAGGATTTGCACTGGGGATTTCTCCGGCGGCAGCGTGGATAGCAATTACCGGCGCTCTTGACTGGCGAATGCTGATTCTTTGTGGCGCTGTGACGCTGTGGGTAGGCGGATTCGACGTGCTGTACGCGTGTCAGGACCTTGTGTACGACCAAGAGGCGGGATTGTTTTCGATTCCGAAGCGATTCGGAATCGCGAGAGCGCTGCTGATTGCACGGGGAATGCATGTCGGCGTGATTGTGCTATTGAGCTGGCTGGCGCTGAGTTTTGGATTGCCGTGGCCAGCCTGGGCGGGAATCGCGGTCGTTGCGGCCCTGCTCGCGTATGAACATTCCCTTGTCAGAGCGGATGATTTGAGCAAGCTAGACGCTGCGTTTTTCACGGTGAACGGCTATATTAGTATGTTGTTCTTGTTGTTCTGGGGTGCGGCGGCGGCGTTTTGGCGCGTGTGAAACCTTCGACGGATTTGAAATGAGCGAACTGACGATTACCGATCAGCGGCTGAAGCCGATCGCCGAGAGAGTGCTGGCAGGTGAACGCCTGAGCTTCGACGACGGCATCACGCTGTACCGTTCGCCGGATTTGCTGGCGGTGGGCTGGCTGGCGAATCACGTACGCGAGAAAAAGCACGGCAACGTAACGTATTACAACGTCAACCGGCACATCAATCCGACGAATATTTGCGTGGCGCATTGCAAATTGTGCGCGTTTGGCCGCGACCCGGACGCGCCGGGAGCGTACAACTTCGCGCTGGAAGAGATTTACGCGCGCGCGGAACAGGGGATGCGCGAGGGTGCATTGGAATTTCACATTGTAGGCGGCCTTCATCCCGATCTGCCATTCGATTACATCCTGGACATGATGCGCGGGTTGAAAAAGCGCTGCCCCGGAGTGCACTTGAAGGCCTTCACGATGGTCGAGGTGGGCTACTTCGCGCGCATTTCGAAGCTCAGCGTGAAGGAAGTGCTGTTGAAGTTGAAAGAAGCCGGCGTGGATTCACTTCCCGGCGGCGGGGCGGAGATTTTTCATCCGCGCGTGCGCAAGATTATTTGCGACCACAAAGTTAGCGGGCAAATGTGGCTGAACATCGCGCGGCAGGCGCATGAAATCGGGCTGCGTTCGAACGCGACCATGCTTTATGGGCACGTCGAGACGGAAGAAGAGCGCGTGGACCATCTGGTGAGATTGCGCGAGTTGCAGGGCGAGACGCACGGGTTCGTGGCGTTTATTCCGCTGGCGTTTCATCCGGACAACACGGCTCTTTCGCACATTCCGAAGCCGACGGGCTACGCGGACCTGCGGAACATCGCGATTTCGCGGCTGCTGCTCGACAACTTCGAGCACATCAAAGCGTATTGGATCATGTTGACGCCGAGCATTGCGCAGATTGCTTTGCGGTTTGGGGCAAACGACCTCGACGGCACGGTGGTCGAAGAGAAGATCTACCACGACGCGGGCGCGAAGACTTCTGAGTTTACGCCGCGCAATGAACTAGAGCGCTTGATTCGCGCGGCAGGGCGTGTACCGGTGGAGCGCGATACGCTCTATCATCCGGTGGATCGGTCGAAGCTGCCGCCTCTGCCTCCGCCGGTGCGGCCGGACCTGGTTTCGCTCACGCTGAACGTCTGACGACTCTGCCGATCCCATCGGGCAGGACGGATTTGTGATCGACCCGCGATCCCTACGCTTCGCCTGCCTGTCGCAGGCAGGCTCGGAATGACAGGACATAATTTTTCGGTAGCGATTAATATCAGTGAACGGCGGCGGCTTTGGCCGCAACTTTGCTTAGGACGTCGGCGGGCAGAGTCGCGTAGCCCTGATCCTGAGCGATTCGTTGGCCGCTCGTGTAAACCCATTTCAAATAAGAAGCAACAGCGCGGCCGCGTTGGGGATCGGCAGCGGCTGCAGGAACGTAGAGCCATGTGAAGCTAGAGATGGGATAGCTGTCTTTGCCGGGTGCATTGGTAAGGGAGACGCGAAAATTCTCGCTGGTCTTGTCACTCGTCGAGGAGGCCGCGGCTTCGATTGCTTGCGAGGACGGCTTGACGAATTCGCCGGCGGGGTTCTTAATGCTGGCCATGTGCACACTCGAGCCGACGGCGAGATTCAATTCCGTGTAGCCAATCGCCCCCGGAGTGGAATGCAGCTGGTTCACGAGCTCCTGAGAGCGCTGAAAGCTCTGTCCCACAGGCCACTTCGGAGATTCGCCGCGGCCGACAACAGCGAGAAACTCCGGGCTCACCTTGCAGAGATAATCGGAAAGGATGTAATTGGAACCCTTGCCATCGGTACGGTGAAAAACGTGGATGGGCAAGCCGGGCAAAGTCGCTTCGGGGTTCAGGCGAGTCAGGGCCGGATCGTTCCACGTTCTGATTTTTCCCAGAAATATGTTGGCGAGGACGGGGCCGGTAAGCTTGAGATACTTCACGCCCGGCAACTCATAGATCGCCACAATGCCGATCAAAACGGCGGGCAACTCGAGTACAGATTTGTTCGCGGTGCGCAGCTGGGCCTCTGGGATGGGTGCGTCGCCGCCGCCAAGATCGCCGGAACCGGCGAGAATGTTGCGGGCGCTTTCGGCAGAACCCACGGGCATGTAACGGATTTCGGTCGAGGGGGTTTCCTTGTGATACGCGTCGATCCAGCTCTTATAGAGCGGCTCGGGCATGCTGGAGCCAGTCTGTACTAAGACAAGGGTTTCCTGTCCCCGAACAACGGGCGGTCCAAATAAGACCAGCGAGAGAAAAAGAGTAAGGTATCGTTGTGAGTGTGAACGCACACGCCCCCTTCGATTTTCAAAAAATCCGAATGCCCTGAAATCCGGATCCCGGGACAAAGAAGCTGCGATGGATGACCTAAGTTCCTAAGCTAACGGATTCGTGAGGCGGAACGAAATGGGTCGAAGGTCCAAATGTGTAGAATCCGTAACGAGAGCTTATCCCACGCAACTTGTGTGAGCCTCCTTGCGTCCGAAAGTGGGCGAAGAAGGGAAAGCGAAGCCTGAAGCAAGGAGAAACTCTCAGAATGCGAAGGATATTGGTGATCTTTCCGGGACTGTCGATTTTTTATCTCGGGGACCGCTTCAAGTGAAATTATGGGGTGGGCTTTGCCTTGATGGTGTCGGCGTTCTTTATTTTCCACAAATGGTAGACTGAACCGCTCCTCTCCCCCGGCTGAGGAACAGGAGGCTGGAATGCCGTTGCAACGTTCCATGACTCGCTCGAGATGGCTGGCGCTGCTTAGCTGCGTGGCGCTGGCGGGCTGCTTGCCGGCGGCTGCGCAAAACGTCACGCCGACTCCGGAAACGGGCGTTACGCCAAGCACACTGCTGCTGTACCGCGCCGATTTGATTTCCGGCAAAGAGACAGCGTACGAACAGACAGAGGCGGAAATTGTCCAGGCGTACGCAGACGCAAAAATTCCCGTTTACTGGAGCGCGCTGCAAGCGGTGACCGGTTCGCCGCATGTGCTGTATTTCGACGGGTTCGACAATTTTGCGGATATCGAGAAGTCTGGAACGGACCTGGCGCAGGGGCTGGACGCGCATCCCGAAATCGGCGGGATGCAACAAAAGCTGGCGGATTTGGTGGCCTCGACACGCACGGTGCTGGCGTTCCGGCGCGATGATCTGGGCTACCGCTTGAACAAGATCGATATAGCCAAAGCGATTTACGTGCGCGTTTCCGTTGTTCAGTTTCGCGCGGGTTACGAAGAAGAATTTGCGGACGCGGTCCGCGCACGCGCGCGGATGTACGAAACCAACGACGTTGACACGCCATGGATGATCTACCAGGTGCACTCCGGATATTCTCTGCCGACGTACATCGAATTTCAGCCGATGAACTCGCTGAGCGACATTGACGATGCGCTGGAACGCAATTCGAAGGCGCGCCGCCCCGGCGGGCCGGGCGCATTGTCAGCGCAGAAATGGATTCGTGAAGCGGATCTCAGCATTGACATACAGATTTACCGCGTCAGCCAGAGCATGAGCCACTTGTCGGCTGCGAATGCGGCTGGCGTTGACCGAGCAAAACGCGATAGCGCTTCTGCGGCGCACCCAAGGAAATATATCCTCCGGCGCGGCCGCGAATCGAATTCCCAGTAATCCAACGAAAAGACCGGTAACAAGAGGAGAAAAACCATGGAGCGCAAAGGTTCGGCAGTGTGGCAAGGTGGATTGAAAGACGGCAGAGGTACCATTTCAACCGACAGCGGCGTGCTGAAGCAGACGCAGTATTCGTTCAGCACGCGATTTGAAAACGGAATTGGTACGAATCCTGAAGAATTGCTGGCCGCGGCTCACGCCGGATGCTTCACCATGGCGCTCTCGGCTCAATTGGGAAACGCAGGAATGACGGCGACGAACCTGGAAACGACAGCGACCATTTCACTGGAGAAGTTGCCGGACGGATTTGCCATCACGAAAAGCCATCTGGACCTGGTTGCGCACGTTCCCGGCGCAGACAAAGCGAAATTCGATACAGCCGTGAAGAACGCGGAGACGGGCTGCCCGGTTTCGAAGCTGTTCAAGGCGGAAATCAGCGTGAGCGCGAAGCTGGTTTCATAACCATTTCGCGAAGCCCTCCTATCGAGCGCTAACATTCTCACGAAGCGAGACAAACGAGTACAATGCCGCACATGATTCCAGCGCCCGGCGCGTTCGCTGCAGGTGTCGCAATCTTCCTGATTGTGCTGTGGGACGCATTTGAAGCCATCATTCTGCCACGCCGTGTCACACGAAGGTTCCGGCTCACGCGGGCATTTTACAAATTCACCTGGAACAGATGGAAAACGGTTACCGGCCTTATTCCCTCGAGGAAAAAAAGAGAGACGCTGCTGAGTTTTTACGGACCTCTTTCCCTTTTGGTGCTCGTGGCCGTATGGGCGGTTGGCTTGGTCCTGGCGTTTGGCTTGATGCAGTACGGGGCGGGATCGGCCCTTAACATGGCTGGAGGCCAGCCGGGTTTCGCTATCGACGTTTATCTCAGCGGAACGACTTTTTTCACGCTGGGGCTTGGCGACGTGGTGCCGCGTACCGGTCTGGCGCGCGTCCTGGTGGTTACCGAAGCCGGATTCGGCTTTGGCTTTCTTGCGGCAGTGATTGGCTACTTGCCATTTATCTACGGTTCGTTTTCCAAGCGCGAAGTGAACATTTCCCTTCTTGACGCGCGCGCGGGAACACCTCCGACGGCAGGTGAGCTTTTGCGCCGCCATGCTTATCCGGGCGGGAGCGAGGCATTGCGCGCGCTTTTCAAAGACTGGGAATTCTGGGCAGCGGAATTGATGGAGAGCCACCTTTCTTATCCGGTGCTGGCGTTTTTCCGCTCGCAGCATGACAACCAATCGTGGATCGCCGCTCTGACTGCGATTCTGGACAGTTGCGCGTTGGTCAAGGTGGCAGTTCAGGACACCTGCCGGCGGCAGGCCGAGTTGACCTTTGCTATCGCGCGCCACGCCGCGGTTGACCTTTCGCAAGTTTTCAAGATGCGGCCACGAACGCCTCCCCACAATCGACTGCCCGCCGAGGATGTGAAGCGGATTCACGAAATGTTTGTGCAGCACGGAATGAAAGTACCGGACGTCGAAGAAATGAAGGAAAGGCTCGCCGAATTGCGGAACATGTACGAACCGTACCTCTTCGCACTGGCAGAATACTTTAGCCTGTCCCTGCCGCCGTGGATTCCCGCGGCGAAAGGAAAAGACAATTGGCAGACAACGGCGTGGGGCCGCTCGGCAGGACTCGTGGAAAAAGAAGGGACAGCGATCGGAGCGGAGGATCACTTTTAGCCGTTCGTTTTTCGTCTCGGGTTCTTGGTTGCTCTGATGCGGCGCGAAAATTTGTGCGGCGCTCTTTGAATTCCGTGGAGACAAGTCATGAAAACCATCCTTGTTCGTCAATTCGGCGACCCGGAGGTCCTGAAACTCGAGGAAGTGCCTGCGCCCAAGCCCGCGGCCGGACAAGTGCTCGTTCGCATCCATGCAGCAGGCGTGAATCCCTACGACACCTACATGCGCGCCGGAACTTACGCCGTGAAGCCACCACTTCCCTATACTCCGGGGTCCGACGGCGCTGGTGTAATTGAAGCGGTTGGCGATGGCGTGCAAAGAGTGAAAGCGGGAGACCGCGTTTACACGGCGAAGACCGTCACGGGGGTTTACGCGGAATATGCGCTGGCGCTCGAGGAACAAGTGCACCCGCTTCCGGCGAAAATCAGTTTCAGCCAGGGCGCGGGCGTGTGGGTGCCTTACGGGACTGCTTATCACGCGCTGTATCATTCGGCGAAGGCGCGCGCGTCGGAAACGGTGCTGGTGCATGGCGCGAGCGGGGGTGTAGGGTCGGCTGCCGTTCAGATGGCCCGCGCGATGGGACTTACCGTGTTTGGCACGGCGGGAACCGCAAAAGGGCTCGAACTGGTGAAGCGTGAAGGCGCGCATCAGGTATTCGAACATGGCAAGGCGGGTGATCACGAAGAAATCATGAAAGCGACCAGCGGGCGGGGCGTGGACATTATTTTAGAAATGCTCGCGAACGTGAATCTGGGTACGGATTTGAAACTGTTGGCGATGAATGGACGCGTAATCATCATAGGCAACCGCGGGGAGATCACCATCAATCCGCGTGACCTCATGGCGCGACGCGCTTCGGCTCGCGGATTCACGCTTTGGGCCATCACACCGGAGGAAGAAGCGGACATTCATGCCGGGCTGATTGCGGGCCTGGAAAACGGCACCCTACGGCCTGTCGTGGGCAAGGAATTGCCTTTGGCAGAAGCGCCACGCGCGCACAAAGAAATTCTGGAGCCTGGCGCGTCGGGAAAGATCGTCCTCGTGCCATGACCGCCCGAGAACGCAACTTTTTGCTTCCCGAGGCGTTCGGCAGCGGGCGAAATTCTGTTTTATAATTGGGATCCGCCAGCAACGGCGCGAAAAAACTTGTAACCACCGGACCCGCTATCGTGTACGCTGCCCTCACACTCACGATCCTTCTCGCGCACCAGAGTGCGATCAGCCGCTTCCTTCACAGGCTTACCGACAAGACCTTCACCGGCATTTACCACGCCAACGCCTTCGACTTGGCAATGATGATTCCTTACTTCATGGTGCTGCTGGTGCTGGCGATGTATGGGCTGCACCGCTACTGGCTGGTTTACGACTATTTTCAATACTCGAAAAACGTTCCCCCCCCGCCGCCGCCGGTCACGAACTGGCCGCGTGTCACGCTGCAATTGCCGATCTTCAACGAACGCTATGTGATCGAGCGGCTCACGGAGACCGTTGCGCGGTTTGATTATCCGAAGGAGCTGCTCGACGTCCAGGTGCTTGACGACTCCACCGATGAAACTCAGGAAGTGGCTCGCGCCTGCGTGGAGCGCCACGCCGCGCAGGGGATGCCCATCACCTATATTCATCGGTCGAATCGCGAAGGATATAAAGCTGGCGCGCTCGAAAATGGCTTGACAACCGCGATGGGCGAGTTTGTGGCGATCTTTGACGCGGATTTCATCCCGGAGCCCGACTTTCTGCGACGCACGATTCCCTATTTCCTGAACCCTGACGGCGGCGAAAACATCGGGATGGTGCAGGCGCGCTGGACCTATGTGAACAGTGACTATTCGCTGCTGACGAATGTGGAGACGATTCTGCTCGACGGCCACTTCGTGGTTGAACATGGCGCGCGCTCTCGGCGCGGCACATTTTTCAATTTCAACGGCACCGCAGGAGTTTGGCGGCGCAAAGTGATTGACGACGCCGGCGGCTGGCAGCACGACACGTTGACCGAAGACACGGACCTTTCTTACCGCGCGCAGCTCAAAGGATGGAAGTTCCTGTATCTTCCGGAGATCGAATGCGCCTCCGAATTGCCGGTGGACATGAACGGCTTCAAATCGCAGCAAGCGCGATGGGCCAAAGGCTTGATGCAGACAGCCAAGAAAATCCTTCCGAAGGTCTTTAAAGCGGATGTGCCGTGGCACGTCAAGGCCGAAGCGTTTTTCCACCTGACCGCGAACATCAGCTATCCGCTGATGGTTGTGCTGTCGACGATGCTTCTGCCGGTGATGATCGTGCGCTTCCAGCAAGGCTGGTTTCAGATGCTGATGATTGATCTGCCGCTGTTTCTGGCGTCGACCTGCTCGATTTCCAGCTTCTATCTGGTGGCGCAAAGGGAGCTGCGGCCGAAAACTTGGTGGCGCACATTTCTGTATATGCCGTTTGTGATGGCTACGGGCATCGGGATTTCCGTGCGCAACGCGCAAGCGGTGATCGAAGCCATGGTGGGGAAGAAAACCGCGTTTGCGCGCACGCCGAAATTCAAGATTGAAGGAAAAACAGGAACGTTTGCGAAGAAGTCCTACAAGAACAAAGCGGGCTGGATTCCGTACGCTGAAGTTTTGTTGGGGATTTATTTTTCATTGACCGTGGCGTACGCCATCGCCAACGATAACTACGCCACCGTACCGTTCCTGCTGCTGTTTGTGTGGGGCTATCTCTACACCGGCGTCATGTCGCTCGGGCAAGTGTATTTCGCGCATTTGCGGTTTGGCGTGAACGCGCCCGAGATGCGGCCCGCCGCTTCCGGAGCGCCGGGCTTCTGATTAGCTTGGCCGCGGCCTCCGATGCCTTGGATGCTTCCCCCTTCCCATATAAACTCTGTTTCCGTGAAAGCTGACCTTGAGGAGCAGTTTTTCCAAAATGAGGGCGTGACCTTGCACGCCGTTGTCTCCGGGCCGGACGATGGCCTGGTGGTTGTGCTGCTGCACGGCTTTCCTGAATTCTGGTACGGATGGCGCAGCCAAATCGAGCCGCTGGCGGCTGCGGGATTTCGCGTGATTGTGCCAGATCAACGCGGGTACAACCTGAGCAGTAAACCGCGCGGCGTGGGTTCCTATGCGTTGCCTGAACTGGTCTCCGACGTCATCGCCATCGCGGATCACCTTGGGCAGCAGAAGATTTTTCTCGCCGGTCACGATTGGGGCGCGGCCGTTGCCTGGAGCGCCGCTTTATTGCATCCCGGGCGCATCGCAAAACTTGCCGTCTTGAACGTGCCGCATCCTGCGGTGATGCGCCGCTATGTCTATAGGCGGCCCGCGCAGATGCTGCGAAGCTGGTACATCTTTTTCTTTCAGATTCCCTGGCTCCCGGGAGCCCTTCTATCCGCGTTTAACTTTCGAGTGGCCGCGGCTGCACTGCTAGGTTCCAGCCGCTCTGGCACGTTTTCTGCGCACGACATTGCGCAATATAGGGCAGCCTGGGCCCAACCTGGGGCACTTACAGCGATGATCAACTGGTATCGCGCAGCCATGCGCTATGGCGTCTCCTTTCCCGACCGCACTGTGCGCGTGCCCACGCGCATCCTGTGGGGCGAGCGCGACCGGTTCCTCATGGCGGAAATGGCTCACGAAAGTCTGCGCTATTGCTCTAACGGCGAAGTCTTCACCTTCGCGGAGGCGAGCCACTGGGTGCAACACGAAGAACCGGAAAGGGTTTCCCATCGCCTGGTGGAGTTTTTTCGCTCCTAAGCGGCAAACCCGCTTTTGTTTGGATACAATCGCACGTCTGCGAACCGCATTCGTTTGGAACCAGAAGAACCAGCTCCTTTGCCCCGCGGGAGCATCCAAATTTTAGTCGTGACGAGGTGAACGCATGAGTGGTCGACGGTGGAGCGCGGTGGCTGCAGTTTTGGCTTTCGGTTTGCTCGCAAGCTCGATGGACGCACAGGAGCGGCGTGAGCGCGAACCGAACAGCGTCTACGCCGAGCGCCGCGGCAAACTGGCATCCCGGGTAGACGCGCCCATCATCTTGTGGGGCTTCACCGGGCGCGAAGAGATCTCTCAGGACTACATTTTCGCGCAAGAAGAAAACTTCTATTACTTGACAGGTCACAACGAAGAAGGCGCGGGGTTGATCCTTCTTCCGGCAACACAAGAGTCACATGAAACCGGCGCAGGCGGGTCCGGGAACGGGCCGCGAGAAATCCTTTTCCTTCCCGCCAAAAATCCGGGCAAGGAGAAATGGAATGGCGTCCGCATGTCCCCTTCGGATCCAGGAATCGCGGCGCGCACGGGATTCTCCAGCGTGAAGCCTTTTCCCGAGATGCGCGCAACCGTGGAAAACCTCGCCAAGCTCTATCCGTCGTTCTACACCGTTCTTCCGTATGATAAGGAACTCGGCGGTTATCCGCACGAGAAGGAAGTTGCGGACTGGCTCCAGCTTGCCGCTCCGAAAACGGCCCTAAAAGACGTTCGTGCGCAGATCGCGGCGATGCGTCCGGTCAAGTCTCCCGGCGAAATTAGTTTCCTGAAGCAGGCGATCGATCTCACAGTCGCTTCCCACTTGGAAGCCATGAAACTGATGCGTCCGGGCCTGTACGAATATCAAGTGGCCGCAAAAATGGTGGCACTGCACTCGATGGGCGGCTCCGAAAGAGAAGGCTACGCGCCGATTATTGGGGCGGGGCCGAACTCGACAGCACTGCACTACGACAAGCTTTCGCGCAAGGTCGAGGATGGAGACATTGTGGTGCTGGATGTCGGAGCGCAGTATTCCGGCTATTCCGCGGATATTACGCGAACGATTCCCGCCAGTGGCAAGTTCACGCCGCGGCAGCGGGAAATCTACGAAATCGTTCTCGGCGCACAAAACGCTGCGCTCGCGGCCATCAAGCCAGGAGCGCACTTCTCCTGCAGAGGCAAGAAAGACGGGCTGATGAATATCGCCTACGATTACATCAACTCGCATGGAAAGGACCGCGAAGGGAGGCCGCTTGGCCAATACTTTATTCATGGCCTTGGCCATCACATCGGTCTCAACGTGCACGATCCGGGCGACTATTGCAGCCCGCTGCAGCCGGGAATGATCGTCACGGTCGAACCGGGAATTTACATCCCCGAAGAAAATCTCGGCGTGCGGATCGAAGACGACGTGCTAATCACGGAATCTGGCTACAAATTGCTGAGCGAACGGCTGCCCCGTAATCCCGACGAAATTGAAAAAATAATGGCGGATGCCAGGGAACGACATGCTCATGGACACAGCCCAGGAGGTGAAGATTCCAGTGCTACTGCAAGCGATGGAGACGCTGAAGAAATCAAGAAGCTCATCATGAAATACACGAAATCCATTGACGACGCGGACACCGGCCTGGCTTCACAGGTCTGGTGGGATTCTCCGCAGGCTTCGTACATCCATCCCCTGGGCCACGAACACGGTTTCGACCAGATCAAAGAAAATGTCTACAAGAGGCTCATGGGCGGGATGTTCTCCGAACGGAAACTAAGCGCTCATGATCTTGCCGTGCAGGTGCTTGGGGACGCTGCCGTGGCGGAATTCTATTGGGATTTCACCGCCAAGATGCGCAAGGATGGCTCCCCGGTAACGACTCAGGGCCGGGAAACTCAGGTGTATCGGAAGAGGCCGGACGGCTGGCGGTTGGTCCACGTTCATTACTCCGGGATGGCTGGCGCGGCAGAGCGCCAGGGTTTCTGAGCAAGTTGCTACCATGCTACCAGTGCTACCAGGTGCTACCAGGCGCACGATTGACCGCATTGAAGAAGGGCATTTATACTGTTTGTTCGCGCCGGGCTAAAAATCCATCGGCGTGCCTCGAGCCTGCCTGCGGCAGGCTGGTCATTCCGGATGCGGCCACGTTCCTGGCCCGCCTGAATTTCCGAAATCGAAACTTTTTAGGGAGCATATGAGCAGCGTCAAGGCCACACAACTTCGCCCCGGCATGGTCATCCAGCACGCAGGCCAGCTTTTCACTGTGCACAGTACGGAGCATCGCACTCCCGGCAACAAACGCGGCGCGATGCAAACCCGCATGAAGAACCTCAAAACCGGAGCCATTATTGATTACAAGTTCCGCGCGGAAGAGTTCGTGGAGCGCGCCATTCTCGACGAAGTCGAATTCGAATACCTCTACAACGAGGGCGATGATTTCCATTTCATGAACACACAAACGTACGAGCAGATGCATCTCACGCGCGAACAACTTGGCGAAGCTGTGTACTACCTGATTCCGAATACGGTTGTCAGCGTCGAATTCTTTGAGAACAAGCCCATCGGAGTCGCCTTGCCCGATACCATGGACCTGAAGGTCACGCAGACCGAGCCGACGCTGCAAAAGGCCACCGCAAGCGCGGTAATGAAGCCGGCGACGCTTGAAACAGGCTTGGTGGTGCAGGTGCCACCATTTGTAAATGAGGGCGACAAGATCAAGGTCGACACTTCAGAGGCGCGCTACGTCCAGCGCGTCGAATAGTCCCCAGATTTTCCGCCTCCGCAGCTAATATCCGCGCAAGGCGGAATTAGAAGAGGCCGATGGCGCCCCAGTGAAAAACTGGGGCGCTTTTTCTTCGAAACTGGCTGAAGTTTTGATGTCTGGTGTGAAGCAGCCTGTTCTCTCGCCTGAGGCTTAGTCTCTTCCGCCAGAACTAGCGACCGACTTTTCGCCCGGAGGATGCGCGCCAAACACGCGGTCAAAAATCGCGTCCACATAGCGAAGTTGGCGATTCAGATCGAACGTGTGCGCGAGCGCTTTCGCATCGAGATACTTTGTGATGCGCTTATCACTGGCAACCCGCTCGCGGAAGCTGGTGTCCGATTCCCACGCGGCCATAGCATTTTCCTGCACCGCTTTGTAAGCATCATCGCGGGGCATGCCGCTTTCGACCAGGTCCTGTAGCAATTGACCCGAGAAAACGAGGCCATGCGTGGACTCCAAATTGCGCAGCATCCGTTCGGGAAACACGCGCATCTCGCCGACGACGGTTATCATTTTCGAAAGCATGTAATCCACGAGGGTTGTGGAGTCGGGCAGAATCACACGCTCGACGGAGCTGTGCGAAATATCCCGCTCGTGCCACAGAGCCACATTTTCGAACGCGGCCAGCATGTTCGAACGCACCAGGCGCGCCAGGCCGCAGATTTGCTCGCAAGTCACCGGATTACGCTTGTGCGGCATGGCGGAGCTGCCGCGCTGCCCTTCGCCGAACGGTTCTTCGGCTTCTCGAACTTCCGTGCGCTGCAAATGTCGGATTTCCAGCGCAATTCGTTCGAGCATCGCGCCGATGTTCGCGAGCGCGCTGAGATACTGGGCGTGGCGGTCGCGTTGAATCACCTGGGACGCTACCGGAGCAACTGCCAACCCAAGTCTCTTGCAAATGCGCTCCTCGATTTCTGTGCCGAGATGCGAAGCCGTGCCCAC
>Ga0126378_10000858_pt1 | contig 22402 bp, 23 predicted proteins | sample PanSoiMetPlot_23_FD_92587 | JGI IMG/M metagenome (GOLD analysis project Ga0126378, IMG submission 92587) | Tropical forest soil microbial communities from Panama - MetaG Plot_23 | ecosystem: Environmental > Terrestrial > Soil > Tropical forest > Bulk soil | place: Panama | collected 2016-02-17
GCAGCTGACTCTTAATCAGCGGGTCCCAGGTTCGAGTCCTGGTGCACCCACCATGAAATCAATGGCTCAGAGCGCTGCCTCCAAGTTAAGAGTTGGGACGATTGGGCATTCGTTCCAACTTTTTAGATGCGCTGTACTTGTTGCGTTCGGCCGATTAAACGGGTGTTGAGAGCGCTGCTACGCATCGCAAAGCGCTCACGGCGCGGAAAGCGTGTGCCTCAGCACGAGGCGCAGCGCTATCGGCCATGTTGTGTCATAGTGAGTAACAAAGCAGCCGGAGCGACGGAAGCCCCCGGAGCGTAAGGCGGATTCAAACGAATGAATATGACCATTAGAACAAGTCTCGATAAAGTTGACGCGTCCTTCCGCGAGATTTGCTTCGCTTCGCTCGCAATGACAATACTTGCAGCGGTCATTGTGAGCAGCGCAGCAAGGAAGCAATCTCGGTGCGCACTTGCAGTCGAACGGAGACGACAACATGACACTTCCGCCAGGCCGCTTCGACTACGCTCCGATCAACGACCGGCCGGTCATCAAATGGCCTAACAATGCGCGCGTCGCGTTCTGGGTCGCACCGAACATGGAGTTCTTCGAGTACCTGCCGGAGAACCGGCCGACGCAGCCGGACATCCCGTTCTATTCGCGAATGGATTACGGCAACCGCATCGGCTTCTGGCGCATGCTCGAAGTGCTGAACAAGCATAAGCTGCGCGCCTGCTGCTGCCTGAACCTCGAGATCCTCGACCACTTCCCCGAGATCAGGGACGCGCTGATCGCCGCCGATTGGGACTACGTGGCGTATGGCCGTTACGACAGCCGGCCGATCTAGGGCCTGACCGAGGAAGAGGAGCGCGCCCATTGGCACGACTTCATCACCCATCTCAAGGAGATGACCGGCAAGCGCCTGAAAGGCCGGCTCGGCGGCGGCGCAGGCTACACGGTGCGGACCGACGACCTGATGGCCGAGGCGGGCTGCCTCTACCACACGTCATGGATCATCGACGACCAGCCTTGGCCCATTAATGTCCGCGGTGGCCAGAAATTTATCTTCGTCCCCTATACCGGCCAGACCAACGACGCCGGCATGCTCGCCTGGAGCCGCGAGGCGCATTACTTCGAGCAGATGACCAAGGACCAATTTGACACGCTCTACCGCGAGGGCGCCGAGAACGGCCGCGTGATGTGCCTGGCGCTGCACCCACACAATATCGGCCGGCCCAACGCCGCCAGGCATCTCGACGAGGCGCTCAACTACATCCTCGGGCATGACGGCGTCTGGGCCACCACCACCGACGACATCGCCGACTACTATCTCGCCAACTACTACGACCAGGTGAAGTCCTGGATCGCCGATCGCAAAACGCAAACGGAAAGCTGAAGCCATTCTCGCCGTCACCGTGGCTGGGGACGATTGGCCGGCCCTCGCCGGACTGCTACGGTGCGGCGTCAGCGGCGAGGAGGACGGGGGAATGGACGATCGCACATTCGTTTCCGCGACCGAGCTGTTAGAAGAAATTCGCGGTCGGCGCATCGGGTGCGTCGAATTGCTCGACTTCTACGTGGCGCGTGCGGAACGATATAACCCAGCGCTAAAGGCAATCGTCGTCTGGCAGGTGGGGCAAGCGCGGGAACGGGCCCGCGCTGCCGACGCCGCGCTTGCGCATGGCGAGCGCTGGGGACCGCTGCACGGAATTCCGATGACCGTCAAGGAATCGTTCAACGTCGCCGGGCTGCCGACGACCTTTGGCAATCCGCTATGGAAGGACAACGTCGCGGCCGAAAACGCCTTCCTGGTCGATCGGCTGCTGCAAGCCGGGGCGATCGTGTTTGGCAAAACCAACGTGCCGTACATGCTCGCCGACGCACAGAGCTACAATGACATTTATGGCACCACCAATAACCCGTGGGATCCAATACGCTCGCCCGGGGGCTCGTCGGGTGGCGAGGCGGCGGCGCTCGCCGCCGGGCTGTCGGCCCTCGGGGCCGGGAGCGATATCGCCGGCTCGTTACGCAATCCGGCGCATTACTGCGGCGTCTATGGCCACAAGCCAACCTGGGGGCTGATCTCGACGCGCGGCCATGCGCCCCCGGGGATCATGACGCCGACCGATATTTCGGTCGTCGGCCCGATGGCGCGCCACGCCAGAGATCTCGATCTGGCGCTGCACGCCTCGCCGGACCCGACCTGCTGCAACGGGCGGCTTGGCGGGTCGAGTTGCCGCCTCCGCGCCGCCGCGCGCTCGCCGAGTTTCGCGTCGCCGTGTGGGCATCCTCGCCGCTCTGCCCGATCGACACCAGCGTATCTCACGTCTTTGATCGCGCGATCGCTGTCATTGTGCGCGCTGGCGCGATGGTCGACGATGGAGCGCGACCCGCGATGAAGCGACGAGGAACACCACCGTCTATTCATGCTTCTGTTGCGCGCGGCGACGGCCTCCCGCATGCGCGAGGAGGATTTCGCGCGGCAGCAGGAGATCGCTGCGACGCTAAACGAAGCCGACATGAGCGACCGCGCCACTGTCGCGCGTGGCGCGACAGTGCTGCACCGCGCCTGGGGCAATGCGAATGAGGCGCGGACGAAACTGCGATACGCGTGGCACGAATTCTTCAAACGCTTTGATGTGTTGCTGAAGCCGGTGGCGGCGACTGCCGCTTTTCCGCACAACCACAACCCCAATCGCGATGAACGTACGGTCAAGGTCGACGGTACGTCGGCGCCGTATGCGGAGCAGTTATTCTTTGCGGGGCTCGCCAGTCTGTCCTACCTGCCGGCAACCGCAGCGCCGATCGGATTGACTGCAGCGGGGTTGCCGGTTGGCCTTCAGATCATCGGTCCAGAAGGAGAGGACGCGACGACGATCGAATTTGCCCGGTTGCTCGCGGCTAAGATCGGCGGCTTTGTGCCGCCGCCGGGATATACGTAACACTTTGGGTTTAAGAGGTGATTGAGCGCGGCTCGGCGATTGCCGCCGAGATCGCCCTCGGTTCGCCGTCCGGGTTGAGTACCCATTAACCTGCAAACCCCGTCCCTGCTGAAACCGCTCGATCGCGCTGGGTTGCGGCACCCCAGATGCCGTCCATCGGGCCGTTATAGAAATCCAAGTCCTGTAGCCGGGACTGGATTGCCTGCACCGTGGTTCGGCTTAGCGCGCCGCTGACCACCAGCGCGACGTTTGCCGCTGGCGCGGGGGGCTCGCCGGGTTTCAGCGACCCGCAATCGATGCGTCTGCTCAAAGCGCTCCAGTGCCGTCCGGCTGCCGGAACCCCATTGACCGCCGATCCCGGCCGTTATAAGCGCCTTGCTGGCGCAGATGCTGCTGCACCAATTTCACGGTCGGGGGAGCAACCGCCGGAGCAGGCCCGCGCGGTCGCTCAGGCGGCCGATCCAGCCCTTGCTGCGGGCGCGAGGTCGGTCAGGCCTACCCGTTTCGACCAGAGGTGAGAGTGCTGGGATGCAGCGGCACGGGGGCAATCGAAGGGCGAGCCGCAGGCGACAGCCTCTCGTGACCGCTATCAGCCGGCACGCCAACCGCTGCTGCTCTTGCTTCAAGCGCGGTCGGGTTGAGTTCGTAAGCCTGTCGCGGTCCCTCGCATACCGCGAGCTCCCGCGGATGCCGAGCCGTGCAGGTATTGTAGGCACGGACATCGCGGCTTTCCGGCAGGGCACAGCCGGCAAGAACGATAGAGAGCGCAGATAAGATGAGCAATCGCTTCAGTTGTTCTGTCTCTAACGCGCCACTTCGCGTGAGCAAGGCGGCGGCCCTTTCCAGATGGTGACGGATCATGGGATCCTCCACTGATGCCGCCTGTCCGGCATCCAAATCGAAGCTAGTTTCACTCGGCAGCGGGGCCGGCACTGCTGTACCGTATTCTTTGCATGCGCCTCGTCCGCGGCTATGCAATTTCAGCAAACTGTAAAATCGGCAGCGAAGAAGGGCGAGCGACGATTGTTGGGTGATGAAACCGCTGTCAGCGCCGCATCTGACCAAATCCGGCGAGTTCGAAGGCGATGCGCACCGCGCCATATACGACATTGCGCGCTGCATGCTTCTACACGTCAGCGATCGGATCGTAGCCGATCCGTTAAACTTCGTCTCCAACATGGCGGCGGCGAATGCGGGTCTCGGTCTACATCAGGCCGATGTCGGCGCGTGCGGCGCTTGGTTCAGCCGTTAAACGGCAGATCCGCAGAGGCGGCCGCTACTATGCAGATTCAGCAAATTCCGAAGGCAACCCGGCGATTCCGCTAGCTCCAACACCCGAGCATGTGCACGCTCGTGACATGCCCCGTAACCGCCGCGGAGGCAGACCGCGATAAGTCCGTCGCGTCACTCCAATGACCAGGAATAGCCAACAACCGGCGTTCGTCCTGGTCGCGGGCTTGCCCCAAAAATAGGGCCCGTATAGGGAGCCGGCGCCGACGAGTCCCCGGTGGGCTGTTGTTGTTTGTGGTCGGTCCTCTCATCATCAGCGATTTGCTTCGAAATCTGCGGGACCGAGCTGAAATCGATCCCGCCGCGGATATCCAAGCAGTTGCGCTCGCTTGCTGGTGTGCAAGGTCCCGCGTTGACGGCCGTAATCGCCGCCGAAAGGGCAATTATGTCAGCGGCGAGGGCGGTCGCGATCCAAGCGCTCATCGAATCCCCCAAGCGTGGACGACAAACCTGGAGCAAGTTTGGTCCACACATAGGGTGTGTGTCCAGAGGACGTTCGCCGCCTGGTCGGTTATGGCCCGTTAGAGGCTCCGGTCTCGGCGCAGCGCCGTGGGTCGGCTTTATGCCGCCGCCCGATTGCACACCAACAGCGTTTTGACCGCCGCTCAGGCTCATGCCCCCGTCTTGGCCAGCCTGGGACAAGCAGACACTTGGTAAACGAAAACGCATTCCGGCGCGGAACCGCTGTCGTTCGGTGTTGTTGAGACGGATAGGGCGACGATATTTTCCCTCTCGCCACGGGGGAATCGCCCGCTCGGAAACCCCGGCTTCCCCCTCGACCGGGGTTTCTTCTATCTCAGACCCTGTAGCCTCAGCATGCGCCACCCGCCGTGCCGCCGAGTGTCACGGGCGGGCCGGGTCTAATCTCACGAGCTTTGATTTAATAGCCGTCTCGACGCGACCATCCAGGGAGGGTCCAATACGGAAACAATTCGTCGGGATCGTTCACCCACACAAACGGTATGCCGTGCTCATCAGCACAGTCCACAGCAAACCGAAACTCGGTCTCTATGGTATTGCCTAGCTTACTCTGGTCGACTGTCGTCCCGCTTTCGGGGAACCGCCAACTCGCTTCCGCACGGGTGGGATCAGTCGTGCTCTGGCAAACTTTAAATTCAATATACCGGGCACCGCCTGCCTCCTGCTTCCCTTCGATCACCGCAACCACAGCCAGCTCCGTCCAGGGAAATGATTGATCGTAATGGCGCTTGTGCGATTGGCTCCTGCAACCGCCGACGATACTCTACAACTGCTCTATTTGAAGTTTCTACTAGATAGTGTGGCTCTGCCGGCGGGATCGCCTGCTACTTCTTGCGCAAGCGCTTCGCGTTGGCGACGGCGCCACGGGGCCAAGACCGAGGTTATCGTTCTGCCTCGGGACATAAGTTTCGATGCCGACACGGCTGCCGCTTCGACTTTTTCGCTGAGCATTCGCCGGTACTCCGCCGACGAACACTTGTTCTGCGCGATCAGCAGCGCGCGGCGCGTCTAGAGCACGGTCGCGGCGCGCCGTGAATTACCGGCTAGAACAGCGGCGATCTTTTCCGTTACGAAAGCTGGGTACCCAATCCATTCGCGAGCGTGCGACAACTGGCGGATCGCAAGGGCGGGTCTGCGGTGCTAAATCCGGCGCCGACAAGCTCTTCGTGCCGGAGCTAGAATGAGTACGGACCGTCGCTCAGTCCTCACGGCCAAACCCGGGCCAGGGAAATAAGGGGGAACGTTCTATGGCTGACCAGGCAGACGAAGTGCGTGCAATGATCGCAACCCTTGCCGGTTCGCAAGCGTTAATATTGGATGCTTTACGCAGGCGCGGCTCAATCAGTGAAGAGGATATCGATTATATCCTCGCAGTGACTGAACAAGGGATCGCAAAGGCGGTCGGCTCTGCTGGACCGCGAGGCGTGGTGCAAATGATCAGGATATGCTTGCAGCAGCTTTCGGCTTCTCGAGAGACGGGATCAAGTAGCTGAAGAGCTGGAGCGCCGGCCGGAGCGTTGTAAACGATCTGGGCCGGACCGGTCCGGGCAACGGCGCGAAGGAGGAATGGTAATGGCGCGGGTTTTCATTACGGGATCATCGGACGGCCTTGGACTTTTGGCGGCCAAGCTGCTGATCGAACAGGGTCACGACGTGGTCTTGCATGGACGAAACGAACGGCGCTGCCGCGATGCGCTTGCGGCAGCGCCGGAAGCCAAGGACGCGGTTGTCGGCGACTTCTCCACGATCGCCGGCATGAAGAGTGTGGCAGACGGGGTCAACCAGTTTGGTCGTTGCAACGCCGTAATCCATAATGCAGGGATTGGTTATCGCGAGCAGCGGCGGGCCGAAACAGAGAGCGGCGTGCCGAGCGTATTCGCGGTCAATGTGCTCGCGCCGTATGTGCTGACGGCTCTGATCGAAAGGCCAGATCGACTGATCTATGTAAGCTCCGGCATGCACCAGGGCGTGCGGCCGCGAATGGACGATCTTCTTTGGACAAAGCGCTCTTGGAACGGCGCGTCAGCCTATGCCGAGAGCAAGCTCTGCGACGTATTGCTGGCTTTCGCGGTCGCTCGGCGCTGGAAGAACATGTTGTCCAATGCACTAGAGCCCGGCTGGGTACCGACCAAGATGGGTGGACCTTCAGCACCGGGCGACATGCAAAAAGCACGCGTAACGCAGGCTTGGCTAGCCACGAGTGACGATCAGCTGGCGCGGTCGACCGGCGAATATTTTTACCATCAGAAGCTTCGGGAGCCCAATCCGATCGCGCGAGACGTCGAGATCCAGGATCGGCTAATTGCCGAATGTGCGCGGATTTCTGGCGTGTCGTTTCCCGATTAGCACTCAGCTGGTGCTGCGTTTTCGTAAAGCCAATTGTCTAGGACCCTTTGCAACGGCGCAGCCATTCCACCAATATCGAGATAAACCAGACCGGCGGCGTCGACCACAGCTTCACGGATACGACCGGCCGGGTTGGGTGGACATACCGCCTCTCCAACGCACTACTGATCCAATCAATGCCGGCATTCTGCGGTTGCACCGCGCTCATAGTAGTGATAGACGCCGAGAGGACTATCAATCTTGTCAATCTATACTCTGCTTCGAAGGTAAAGAATGTTGACACTGGATGAAATCACCAAGGAGAAACAACGGGTCAGCGAGGCGCTTGCGCGCGTTGATAAGCAGCGCGAGAAGCTCATCGGCCAGCTTGACGAACTGGAGGCGGCTGAGCGTGTGCTCGCGCGCTACAGCAAGGGCAGAAGGCCAAGAAAGGCGGCTTCATCGCAGACGCCGATGCCGACGACGACGGCGACCGGTGCAGTCGAATCGCGCGGGCGTCCGCGCATCAGGGCTGCAAAACCGGCTGGCCGAAAGCGCCGCGCGCCGAGCCTCGGCGATAAGGTGCTTGCCCTGGCAACCGGCAAGACGCGGCAGGAAATCACCGCCGCATGCAAAGGCGTTCGCCCGAACCATGTCGGGGTCGTTATTGCCCGGCACAAGCGGGCTGGCCGCATCGAGGAGCGCGACGGGAAGCTCTATGCCGCGCAGTCGGTCGGGGCGGAACAACGCGCCGCGGTCTGACGCCAAAAGAGAGCGGCCGCCTGCCGGCTCACCTGCGGTGGTCACGCCGTGCCCCAAGCCTTGCCGCCAGAAGCCGGTTACGGGATCGATTTTGCGCCGTTATCGCCGCTGCGGGTGCAGCGTCCGCACCCGCCATTCCTCGTCAGCGCACAGAGTGAAGAGTCGCTACGTTGGGCAGCGCAACACGACATCCCATTCGCGCAGATCGACTCGATGATCGGGCAGGTAAAGCGTGATCAGGCGCTCTATCGCGAAATTCAGACGGCACATGGCCATGCGCCAGCCCCGCGGCTTTATCTGATGCGCGAGATTTACGTGGCCGACAGCGATACGCGCGTCCGCGCCGAAGCACATCCTTATCTGTTGCAATACTGGGAGCTATGGAACCGCTATACGCAGTTCACCCATAGCGGAAAGCTTCCGGACAGCTAGGACTTCTGGCGCCGGCAGGCGCCGATGCTGCACGCGATGAGCTTTGACGAAATCGTCGCGAACAAAATGGTGATCCCCGGCAGCGGGGAGACGGTCGCTGAGGCTATTCTCGACCTGGCGAGCCGGCTCGACCTCATGGACTAGCGCTGATCTTCAAACTCGGTGCGATGCCTTATGACATGGTCGAGCGCTCGATGACCGCCTTTGGCGAAGAGGTGATGCCGAGGATCCGCCGTGTTCTCGACCGCGACGCCGCCGTAAACCACGCGCCTCCTGCACCGCCGCTGCGCTTAGCATAAACGAGCGTTAAGCCGGGAAGACACAGGCGTGTGAAAATTGCAATCCGGCTCGGCGATGCAGCATCAGCAGCATCAGAGTACCGACTCAACGGTTAATTCGGTGCATTTGTCCGGTCGGATAGCGAGTGCCGGACGCCGCACCGGGCGGCACGATGCGGCCGATTTCCGCGAGATCGTCTGGCGTGAGCACAACGTCCGCGGCGCGGACATTCTCCTCAAGGTGCTCGCGCGACTTCGCGCCAGGTATCGGTACGATGAAAACCCCCGCACACGAGCCCTGGGTCATTGGCCAAGCAATCGAGAGCTGGGCGAGCGTGGCGTTCTTCCTGCGCGCGATGGCCTCAAGCGCCGAGCGCAGTTGGAGGTTTTTTTCGAGATTGGCGCTGTGAAAGCGAGGCAGCTGCGCGAGAACGTCGTCCGCCGCCATCTCTTGCACCTCAGGCGGCTGGGCGCTCAGCATCCCGCGCCCGAGCACGGCGTAGGCCATCATCGCAACGCCAAGCTCCCTGCAGGTGTGGATTTGGCCCCGCTCTTCCGCATCGCGCGAGAACAACGAATACTCCATCTGCAGCGAGGCGAGCGGATGCACGGCATTGCCACGCCTGAGCGATTCAGCTGAGCACTCTGAGAGCGAGATGAAACGCGTCTTGCCCTCTGTGATGAGCTCGGCCATTCCCCCGACGCTTTCCTCGACCGGCACGTTCGGATCGACGCGCGACATGCAAAAGACATCGAGCGTCTCGATCCCGAGGTTTTTCAAGCTCTGCTCGCAGGTATGACGCAGATAGCGCGGATCGCCTCCTCCGCGCACGGCGTCTGAGCTGCCGTCGCGCGGGCTGCCGCTCTTCGAATGAATGACTGCGTCATGCCTACGGCCGCGGATTGCCTCGCCGATCAGGCGATGATTGTGACCTTTGCCGTAGCTGGCCGATGTGTCGAATAAATTGACTCCGAGATCGAGCGCACGACGAATAGTAGCGATTGACTCCGCGTCGTCTGCCGGTCCATAGGCACCCGACATGCCGTAGCAGCCGAGACCGATGATCGACACCATTAGATCAGTATTACCGAATCTGCGGCGTTCCATAGACCAGCCCCGGTGCCTATAGGCATCATATCATAGCTACCCATGCCTCCTCGCCGTCTTTGTCACTCCCTGAAATAGCAACGGACCCACGACGGCTTTTCCGTGGCGCCAAACTGCAACCCCGCAGCTCTAGACCACGTCGCTTTCAGGACGGTATCGTTCCGCGGAAGCAGGAGTGTCGAATGGCCAACACAGAGATCATCCCAGTCATCGATCTGGGCCCCTACCTGGCGGGCGCCCCTGGCGCGATCGACCGCACGTCTGAAGAACTTCGTTTCGCGCTGACTGAGATCGGTTTCTATTTTATCGTTAATCACGGCGTGCCTGCGGAGCATATTGACGCCGCCTTCCGTCAGGCCGCGCGCTTTCACGCTCTGCCGCTCCAAAAGAAGCTCGAGGTCAAGATAGACAAGCACAATGTCGGCTACTTACCGATGCGGGGCGATACGCTCCGCACCTCCACGGTAGCAACCGTCACCAAGCCAAATATCAACGAGGCGTTCTTCGTCGCGCGCGACCTGCCGAGTGAGCATCCCGATGTAGTGGCCGAGCGGCGCTTCCGCAGCGCCAACCGTTGGCCAGCCAGTCTGCCGGGTTTCCGCGAGGCGGTCGTCGCTTATTGCGAGACGATGGAGCAATTGGTGCGGAAGCTGGTCCGGCTCTACGCTCGGGCGCTGCGTCTGCCGTTAGAATATTTCGACGAACCCTTCCGAGAACCGCAGTACAAGCTGAGGATGACGCATTATCCATACCAGGCCGATCCGGCAGACGACGAGTTCGGAATTGCCCCGCATACCGACACCAGCTTTCTTACGCTGCTTGCCCCCAATTACGTTCCAGGCTTATCGATCCGGGCGCAAAACGGCAAATGGATCGATGCGCCGGCCATTCCTCGCGCCTTTATCGTGAACGGCGGCCAGTTGCTGCAACGCTGGACCAACGACTATTTCCTCGCGACCCCTCATCGGGCCGTCAACCGCTCCGGTGGCGAGCGCTACGCTCTTGCGTTCTTCTGCGACAGCAATATCGATTGGCCGGTGGCCGCTGTGCCGACCTGCGTCGGGCCCGACAACCCGACAAAGTACCCTACAACCCACTATACGGAATACATGATCCGCTACCAGCAGCGAACCTAGAACGTATTCGGCCACGACAAGTACGCCGCAGAATGAGACGTCGAGTATCTGGGGCTACGATCAAGAATTGCGTGCGCCGAATACGCCAACCACGCGGCCTCGGAGGAATGTGTCGATGACGATCGCAACCGGTTTGGCGATGAGCTGGGAGGAATGGCATAAGCACGACGCAGTGGGCTTGGCCGAACTGGTGCGCGGCAGACAGGTCGCCCCGAAGGAGGTATGCGCACAGACCGTGGAAGCCGTCACCGGGATCAATCCGCAAATCGAGGCAGTGCTCGGGGTCTACAACGACGTCGTTGCAGATCCCGATACAAACCATCCGAATAGGGAGGGCCTGCTCTATGGCGTGCCGATCCTTTTGAAGGACCTCGGCTCAGGTCTTGCGGGACGCAAGCAAGAATCGGGCTCGAAGCTGTTCCAGGACCACACCGTCGAGGCGACTGATCCGCTGGTCGCCAATTATCTCAGCGCCGGATTGATCCCCATCGGAAGGTCGACGACACCTGAATTCGGCATGACCTTCGACACTGCGACCGATTACCTCGGTCGAACCCAGGTGACGCGCAACCCCTGGAAGCTGGAGCGGACACCAGGTGGCTCCTCGGGCGGTTCGGCAGCGGCCGTCGCTGCCGGTATATTGCCGCTTGGCATGTCTTCCGACGGCGGCGGGTCCACCCGTATTCCCGCCTCGTTTTGCGGTCTGATCGGGCTCAAAGCCACGCGAGGCCGCGTACCGCGGCCGCTTTCGCAGAGCGAATACATCTCTCGGATCAGTATCGACGGTGTCGTGACCCGCACGGTTCGCGACACGGCGGCGTCTTATGATTATCTGATCCGCATTCCCAATGGCGGCAGCTTTATCAGGATGAGCGAGCCGTCAGGCTCCTATTTACAGGCGATCGAGCGCGATCCTGAGCGGCTCAGGATTGGGTTGTCGACCGGGATGTGGGGCCGCTTAAACCCGACCGATTCCGAGGTAGCTGAGCGCGTCCGCGCCGTGGCAAAGCTGCTCGAAGATCTCGGTCATCACACCGAGGAAATCCCCGACCGGAGCATTTGCGACTGGGAAGCACTGTGGTCGGCCTATTGCATCAACTGGGTCGGCAGCCGTGCACAGTTTGCAACGATCGCCAGGAAACGCGGCGTAATGCCCGAACGGCTACAGGAGTATCTCGGGCCAATGGTCCACCGTCACTATATCGCCGCGCAACGTTACGATAAGTTCGACATTTGGAGAATGATGGAGAACAACAACACCGTGACGCGCGAGTTCGGTCGCCTGATGGAGCGCTTCGATGCGCTGCTGGTCCCGACGATGGCGATCCGGGTTCCGGAGGCCAACGGGCCCTATTCGCTGTTGCGTGAGGAGGAGCTGGATCCTTGGCTCAACCGCCTTTGCGATGCATGCCGATACACGATGCCGGCGAATGAGACCGGTCTGCCGGGCATCTCCGTGCCGGCCGGGCTCGACGCTGACGGGTTGCCGATCGGCGTCCAATTTTACGCGAATTTCTGCCGGGAGGACCTGTTGCTCAAGCTGGCCGCGCAGATTGAACGCGTGCATCCCGAGTGGTTCGGCGCCGTCGCACCGGCGCATGTCGCCCAATCGCGTTGAGTGCGCTGGCGCACGCGCTGCTGGCAGTTCTTTGAAATTGTGCTATGCCTCCGAAGCTAGAGCGGTTTTCTTCCAGATTGAACCGCCTCCAGTGTTCGTCTTGGCCGGGCTTGACCCGGCCATCCATGGACCCCCGGGTCGAGCCCGGGGGTGACGAGTTCTGTCGTGCGGGTCAGCTCAATCGGAAAATTGTCTAATTTTAGATTTCGGATTGTTGGATATCAACGGAAACGCTCATTGCGAATGCGAACCGCCGTGATTGAAGCAAAGCGGACCGTCATTAGCTTCTAAAAAGCTGCCGATTGGTTGGAGTCTGCCCTTTCACCGGGTTCCATGCGAGCGAGAATATTTGTTCGACGGCGGTGACTGCCAGCCGGCCAACGAACTCTCACGCGGCCGATGGACCTCGACCTTGAGTGGATAGCATTTGGCAGTGTCGTCGGAGTGACTGGCGCCGCAGTCGCCGCCCGGACAAGCAGAGAGCGCAATCAACAGATCAATCTCGGCAAAAAATTCGATGAAATCGCCGCGCCGCACGGGGCTCGCTTTCATGAAGTACTTATGCGTATCACGCGTAAACCCAGTGCACATGAAAACGTTCATCACATCGTGAACATGAACCTCGGCTTGTTCGAGAGACAGATTCCGCTTCGCCGCAAGCGCCCGCGTCAAATTCGAGTGACAGCAGTGGTGATATTCTGTCGCCTTCAGTAGCATGTTGGTGTAGGGATCGCAGCGTGTGCCGATAACATCGTGCACGCCGGCGCCATCCTCGTCCCACCCATACCAGTCAAGCGTGTCATGGGTGATGGTGGCCATCGGACGCAGGCTCGGGAACGTGCTCCAGAGCCGGTCACCGGTGCTTAGATGTGTCGCGTGCAGAGCCCGCGTCTTGCCACTGTAGAAGCGCTCAGTTACGTCGTGCGCGTTCCAGAGGTTGAGGTCGCCGACTTGCGGGCCCTCGACGCTCACAATACGGAAGAAGTGTCCCGCCGGCACCTCCAATGCCTTGGCGCTCCGCGGCGGCACCGTGAGCTCGGCGACTTTGGACAGCTCAGCGCGCGCCCTGTCGTAAAAAGCGGCGTCGCACGATGGCAATTGCTCGACCGGATACGTCAACACCGGCGCTGCCCGGCGCCGCGCCGCCGCGTCCGGGGGCGGCATCGTATGTGCAGACCTCGTCATTCCGGCAATGTCCAACGGTCCAGATCGAAGTGGTAATTAAAGGTTGGCGGATCAAACTGCGGATTGACACGACTTTGCCGGCCGCAGACGCTAAGGCCCTTGGCTAAATTTAACGCACGGGAATCCACATGGATCTCCGAATGAACGGGAAGACGGCACTCGTCACCGGAGGGAGCGCCGGCATCGGCAAAGCGATCGCCTTTGCCTTGGCTCGCGAGGGTGTCGATGTCGCAATCTGCGCGCGTCGTAAGGAGCCGCTCGAAGCAGCGGCGTCCCAAATTACCCGCGAAACAAACCGCAAAATCGTGACGATACCGGCCGATCTGACGAAGCCGGCCGATGCGGCGGCTTTCGTCAGTGAGGCGCACGCCGCGCTCGGGCGCGTCGATATTCTAGTCAACAACGCCGGATCGGCACCGGGCGGAGTTCTCGAGTTCCTCACCGAAGAACATTGGGCGCAGTCGCTGCAGCTAAAATTCATGGGCTATGTGCGTTGCCTGAAGCATGTATTGCCGATTATGCAGAACCAGCGGCGCGGGCGTGTCATCAACCTGATTGGCAATGATGGGGTCAAACCTTCTTATTGGGAGATCGCGCCGGGCGCCGCAAATGCTGCCGGGCAGAACCTGACGCTTGCGCTCGCTGCGCAGTACGGCAAATACAATATCAGCTTTGTGGCGGTCAATCCCGGGCCGGTCCGCACCGAGCGCTGGGCCGGCCTCGTCGATGCGATGGCGCGCGACATGAAAATTACGCGCGCGGAGGCTGATGCGCTCGCGCCGCGCAGCATTCCGCTGGGGCGCATCGCCGAATGCGAGGAGGTTGCGAGCCTTGTCGCCTATCTCGCATCCGATTTGGCGCATTTCGTCAACGGCACAATGATCGAGGTCGACGGCGGCCAGCAGAAGCCGCTAATGGATCGCTTCCGCGATCGATAAGCCGAGAGGCATCAGCGTTCCGCCGCCGGAAACTCCGCCAACAGCGCGTGGAGGCGGTTTGGTGTGATCGGCAGTTGCCGCACGGCGCCAGGCCGGCCCAGCGCATCGCCGGCCGCAGCAGCAATAGCAGCGCCCGCTGCCGCGATGCCGCCTTCACCGGCGCCTTTGATGCCGAGCGGGTTGAGCGGCGTCGGTGCATCCTCGAAGAGGATCACCTCGATCGCCGGGATCTCGCAATCGTCGGCAGCAGGTAATCGGCGAGCGTCACCGACTGCGGCTGCCCGGAGGCGTCATACACGAATTCCTCGAGCAGGGCGGCACCGATGCCCTGTGCGGCGCCGCCGACGATCTGCCCGTCGACCAGCAGGGGGTTGATCGCGCGGCCGATATCGTACCCGACGAAGAAACGCTCGACAGCGATCGCACAACTGTCGCGCTCGATGCGCACCTGAGCGAGATGCACGCCGTAGGGGTAGGTCATATGTTCAGTAGTGAAGGTGGCGTCGACCGTAAGCTCGCCGCCGGCGCCGCGCGCGATTTCGGCGAGGTCGAGCGAGGGTCCGGCGGGCTCGTCGCGCGACACGACCCGGTCACCAGTGACAGCAAGACGTTCGGGGGCGGTCTGCAATAATCGCCCCGCCACAATCAGCAATTCGCTGCGCAGTTTTGCGGCGGCAATCGTCACCGCCGCCCCCGTCATCACCGTGACGCGCGAAGCGAAGGCGCCCATTCCCCGTGCGATGCGATCAGTCTGACCATGGATGACCCGGATGCGGTCAAGACCGGTACCGAGGCCGTCGGCGCAGATTTGCGCCATCGCCGTCTCGACCCCTTGGCCGATCGACGCAGCCCCGGTGATCACCTCGATCGTCCCATCGCCGCCGAGCGTGGTGCGCACGTCATCGAACGGCCCGAGCCCACTCTTCTCAACGAAAAAGCCGAGCCCTAGGCCAACCTTTTCGCCCGCTTGGCGACGCCGGGCCACATAGGTGCGCAGCGTCTCCCAGTGCACCCGGTTCAGGAACTTGTCGAGCAAGCCTGCATAATCGCCTGTGTCATAGACGATGTCGGTGCCGACGGCAGAGAACCCCCGGCGGAACGGCATTGCTGCCCTGGTGATGAAATTGCGATGCCGGACGGTAATCGGATCGAGGCCAAGCCGGTCGGCGATCACGTCGACGAGCCGCTCGCGCACAAAGCTCGCCTCGAAACGGCCGGGTGCGCGATAGGTACCGCACGGTGTCTTATTGGTCAGGCGCACATGGCCGACCGAACGGTATGCGGGAATCATGTAAGGGCCAGGCAGCATCGCGCAGGTGAGGTCGGTGACGACGACGCCGTGTGTCCGGAGATAGCCTCCCTGGTCGAACCAGAATTCGTCGTCAAGACCGAGAATGACGCCACTTTCATCGACCGCCGCGCGCACCCGATGAACGGAACCCCGCGACTGGTTGGCCGCTACAAGATGCTCGTAACGGTCCTCAATCCACTTCACCGGCCGTCCGAGCCGCAGCGCCGCTGCGCAGGCTAAAACATCCTCGGGATAAAGCTCGCCGCGAATGCCGAACCCGCCGCCGACATGCCCTTCGTGAAGGTGAATCCGGTCGAGCGGGAGCCCGAGCATCGCGGCCAGCGCCTGTCGGTTGTAATGCGGCACCTTGGCAGCGCCGTAAAGCCGAAGGATGCCGGTGTGCGCTTCTGGTACAGCAATCGCGCCGCGGGTTTCGAGCGGAACGCCGCTGTGCCGGCCGATGGTCAACTCCAGCGCCACAACGGTATGCGCCGCGGCGAAGGCGGCGTCGAGATCGCCATAGGCTTTGGTGATCACAGCCGCCTCGGTACTGCGTCCCGGCGAAAATTCGCTCGGCGACGCGACTGGATCGACGCGCGCCGAAAGCGGCTCGATCTCCGGTATGACAAGCTCGGCGATGTCCTCGGCAGAGTAAGGGTCGGCGGCGAATACCGCCGCTATCGGCTCACCGACATAGCGTACACGTCCATTCGCCAAGATCGGCTGGCGATAAGCCTCCAAGTCCGGTATGGGGGTCATGCGAAAGCCAATCGCAGGAATATCGGCGACGTCCTCCGCAGTCCAGACCGCGACCGTGCCGGAGTGCGCCAGCGCCTCCGCGATGCGAAGTCCGGTCAGCCGGCCGAATGCGATCGGGGAGCGCACAACCCGCATATAAAGCATGTCCGTTACCGCGACATCGGCCGCAAAGCGGCCGCTACCGCACAGCAGCGGGTGGTCCTCGAGGCGTTTGACCGATTGGCCGATCAGGCTCATTTGCGCATTTCAGCGGCGGCGGCAAGCACCGATTTCAGGATATTCTGATAGCCGGTGCAGCGGCATAGGTTGGACGACAATGCTTCGCGCAGCTCCGGTTCGGTAATGTCCGACTGGCGCTCCAGAATGCTGACAGCCAGCATCAAAAATCCCGGCGTACAGAAACCGCATTGCAATCCGTGATGGTCCCAGAACGCTTGTTGCAGCGGGTGCAATTTGTTGCCGGAGGCGAGCCCTTCGACAGTGCGCACCCGCGCGCCTCCGGCCTGCACCGCGAACATCAGGCAGGAGCGCACCGGCTGGTCGTTCACCAATACGGTGCAGGCGCCGCACACGCCGTGTTCGCAGCCGAGATGCGTGCCGGTGAGGCCGCAATCCTCGCGCAGCGCGTCGGCCAATGTGCGCCGCGGCTCGACATGGATCGTGCGCTCATCGCCGTTGACTGTGAAAGTAACGTCCTGTTTATCGCTCATTGCGCGTTGCATCCCGCCTGACGCAGCAACTGCAAAATCCGCTGCGGCGTGATCGGCATTTCGAAGATACCGACGCCCAACGGCGCCAGCGCATCGGAAACCGCGTTGAGTATAGCCGCCGGCGCGCCGATCGTGCCGCCCTCGCCGACACCCTTCGCGCCGGTGACGCTCGCGCCGGTCAGCGTTGCGAGATGATGGATTTCGATCGTCGGGATTTCCGCCATCGTCGGCACGAGATAGTCGGCAAGCGAGCCGGTCAGTATGTTGCCGTCAGCGTCATAAACCACCTTTTCGTAGAGTGCATTGGCAATGCCTTGCGCGACACCACCATGGACCTGCCCTTCGACGATCATCGGGTTAATGAGCTGTCCGGCGTCCTCGACGGCTACGAACCGCTCGATCTCGACTTGGCCCGTCGCAATGTCGACCCCGACGATCGCAACATGGCAGGCGTTCGAGAACGTGCCGTACGGGTCGTAGGTCGCGACGGCCGAGAGCCCGGTTTCGGCAATCGCTTCGAAGCGGTGGCTTTGGTGATAGGCGGCGCGCGCCAAGTGCCGCAACTCCACACCCAGATCAGTGCCGCGCACGAAGGCGCGGCCGTCACCAATCTCAATGTCGGATGCGGCCGCCTCTAAGATCTGGCCGGCGACCGCTTGCAGGCGCTCTCGTAGCTTTGTAGCCGCGAGCTTGCAGGCTCCTCCGGCGATTACCAGCGAGCGGCTCGCGAAGGTGCCCCAGCCGTAAGGGCTGCGGTCAGTGTCGCCGGAGACGACACGGACCTCCGTGGGCGCGATGCCGATCTCGTCGGCGATCAGCTGCGCCAGCGTGGTCCTCAGCCCCTGACCGTGCGGCGAGCTGCCGATCCGGGCTTCAAGAAAGCCCGAAGGGTCCATCACCAATTCGACCCGCTCGAAGCCTGGGGTGATGACCATGCGCCGCGCTGCAAAGGCGGGAGTACCGGGGCCGGTGCGTTCCGCAAACACTGACATCCCGAGGCCGAGCCAGCGGCCATCGGCGCGCGCCGAGTGTTGTCGTGCGCGGAACTGTGCAACGTCAACGACCCGCGCTGCGGCCTCCATCGCCTCGCGATAGCTGCCGGGGTCGTGCACGATCCCGGTCACCGAGGTGTGCGGGAACGCGGTGACCAGGTTACGGCGCCGGATTTCGAGCGCGTCGAGCCCGAGCCGGGCGGCCGCGCAATCCATCAGCCGCTCCATTGCCGCCGTGATGACCGGCCGCGACACGCCGCGATAGGGCGCCATTGGACAGGTATTGCTGGCGATACCGCGGGCACGGGCCCGATACTCCGGCACCCGATAGGGCCCGGGCATGTCCGCCAGCGCCATCAACGGCTCGACCCCGCAGGTCGCCGGAAAATTTGAATAGGCGCCGACATTGCAGAGGACATCGGCCTCGATCGCCAGCAATCTGCCGTCCGCATCGAACGCGCCGCGCAAATCGAGTCGCTGGTCGCGCGCGTGAAACGAGGCGGTTAGATTTTCGAGCCGGTCCTCGACCCAGGCAACGGTGCGAGCGCACCGCCGTGCTGCCCAGACCGCGACAACAAATTCCGGGATCAACGCCATCTTCTGGCCGAAGCCGCCGCCCACCTCTGGCGCGACGACGCGCAGCTCGGACTCCGGGATTCCCAAGGCGTCGGCAATGCCGGTGCGTAACAGATGCGGCATTTGCGTCGACGCCGAAAGGGTGACGCGGCCGGTCGCGGCATCGAAGGCGGCGACCGCACCGCGCGGTTCCAACGGTACCGCTGCCTGCCGGCCCGATGTAAACGTAAATTCGACCACCTGGTGCGCCGCCGCAAAGGCAGCCGCGACATCAGGGGTTTCGAAGTGCACGTCGATCAGCGTGTTCTGCGCCGCCATGTCATGGACCAGCGGCGCGCCGGCTGCGAGCGCCTGGTCGAGCGTCACTACCGGCGTCTCGACATCGATCTCGACAGTGACTTGTTCGGCGAGATCTTCGGCCTCAGCGGCGGTATCGGCGATCACCGCGGCGATCGGCTCGCCGGCGTAAGTGACGCGCTCATACGCGAGGATCGGCTGCGCCACCGGGACATAATCAGGGCGATCGAGGCGCGGAGAGATCGGTTTGACATCGCCGAGAACTGCCGCCGTGATGATTGCTGTTTCTGGCGGCGCGTTCACGGCGCGGATGCGACCGCGCGCGACCGGGCTGCGTACGAAGCGCAATATGCGCGCGCCGTGCGCCAGATCGGCAGTGTAGCGGCCGCGTCCTTGCAGCAGCACCGGGTCTTCGTAGCGCGGCAGTGGGCGCCCGACCCACCTCACTGCGTTAACGCCTGGTCCAGGGCCCGCCCAACCATCGCCCGCACCAGGTCGCGGCGATACGCGGCGCTCGCGTGAATATCCTCCAGCGGATCAATGGCCTCGGCCGCGATGTTGCCAGCCTGGCGGCAGATGTCCGGGCGGCCGCCAGTGCCGGTCAGTACCGCTTCGGCCGCGGTAATCCGCGAGGGCCGGTCGGCCGCGCCGCCAACCCCAATCCGCGCTTCGACGATGCGGCCGTCCTCGAACCGCAGAAAGGCGGCGCACATTGCGAGCGCAAAATCGCCCGCCCGCCGGCTGAACTCTGCAAAGCCTGTCCTCCAGGTGTCGTTGAGCAGAGGCAGGCGGATCTCGGTTAGGAGCTCGTCCGGTTCCAACGTCGTCGTGAGCGCAGCGACAAAAAACTCGTCCGGTCGAACACTGCACTGCCCGCGTCGGCTCGCCACGACAAGCTCGGCATCGAGCGTCGCAGCCAGCAAGCACCATTCCGAAGCCGGATCAGCGTGGGCGATGCTTCCGCAGAAAGTGCCGCGAGAGCGGATCGGAAGATGCCCAATGTGCCGCGCCACCCGCGGCAGAAGCGCGCCGAGCGCACCGCCAGCAATGGGCGCCTCGAAGCGAGCATGCCGGGCAAGCGCGCCAATACGCAACTCGTCCCGGTCCGCGCGCACATAATCGAGCGCGTCGATGCGATTAATGTCGATCAGGTTGGCGGGACGAGCGAGGCGAAAATTCATCGCCGGCACGAGACTCTGGCCGCCAGCGAGGATCTTTCCTTCCTCGCCATACGTGGCGAGGAGATGCACCGCCTCGTCAACGGTGTGGGGCGCAAAATATCGAAACGAGACGGGTTTCATTCGCGACAAATCAGCCGGTCGATATTTCCACTGATCACGCTAGCCGACGTTCCCCACGAATCAAAGCGGCGAGAGTGAGTGGAGCGGCAGCGGACTGCGAACCCTCCACGTAGCCGTTATTAGGCAGATTTGCTTTTGCATCTGGTTCCTCTTGTGCCGGTCGGCTGCGGACCATACACCGTTGGCGACCATGGCCGAGGCGGAGGATAGGACATGATGGACGCCAACGACCTGCGCGCCCTTCAAGCGCCGCTCAAGAAGCAATATCGGGAACAGCCCGCAACCGCTCGTACACCGGCGCACGCCGAAGCGGTGCTTGACGCCGATCGCATCGCCTGCCGAGTGCACTCCTGGGGCGGCGAGACCGACGCCGGGCTGCACCCGGCGACGGGCGGCGACGGGAGCCTGGCTTGCTCGGCGGATATGTTGCTGGAGGCGCTGGCCGCCTGTGCCGGCGTGACGATGTGCGCGGTCGCCACCGCTATGGGAGTGAAGCTGCGGAGCGGACGGGTTATTGCGGAGGGCAATTGGGACGCGCGTGGCACGCTCGGCGCCGATCGGGAGGCGCCAGTCGGGATGACGGACATCACGCTTTCGTTTGAATTGGACGCGGACGCCGATGCTGCCAAGGTGCAGCGTCTCGTCGAGGTGACCGAACGGTTCTGCGTCATCTACCAGACCCTGCGCACGCCGCCGCGAGTTTCGGTTACGCATCGTCTCCTACCGGCGGCCTAATATCGACGTCTCGCATTGATCGCCGTCGGTCTGATTGCGCGGCATTCGTCGCGTTTCGGATGCAATCGTTTTAGAGCCCTGATGCTTGCTGTAGCGGGAGAGGGATGCAGCCATTACCGCGCTACCATTCCTGTCGCGTGCTGACGCGCGCGTCGCGAGTGCGGTTACAGGATAAAGCTCAACTTGCCATGCGGACGTAGAGTTTCGAGGTCGAGCACCGCCCGCCGCTCGCGGAACATCAGGCCAGATGGGCCTCGCACGAGCACATGCAGGTAGCGCCCGACATAGACGTCGGCCTGCTCATGTTGGAAGCGCCAGACAGCAAAATTGGCGGTGACGCGCGCTTTGCCCTCCTGTTCTGCGAGCAACCGCACATTCGTGATCAGCCGGCGCGTGCGCGAACGTGGGTTCTCGGCCCAGGTGGTGCCACTCAGCAACTGCCGGACGCGCGAGGCAAGAGTGCGCCGGTCGTCGGCTATCAGGAACAGCGTGTCGCGGTGATCGGCGTCCGGCGCATCAAGCGGCGGCACGAGATAACGCGCGTCCGGCGTCATCAGTGCCAGCCACTCCTCGAGCCGCCACTCGTCGAGCAACGCTGCCTCGTGGATCAGGAAGGCTTCGATCTCGCCGACTGTGAACGGCGCAGCGTCCTCTGCCATCGCACCCGTCTTCACTCGGCCGCTTCGCGCTGCTCCGCCCGGTCGGAGCAGTCGGTCGGGCCGCGCAGGCGCTGCATCAGGGCATGCCAACGGCGCCAGAACGCACGCATCTGCAATTCATCCTGGCTCGAGGGCTGCTCGCGCCCCATGCCCCGGGAGATGTCCGACCACGACACTTCGCGCCACGCCGCAAAGCCGCGCTGGCAGCCTTCGAGGGCGTAAACGTCGTCCGGCGTGCCGAAACCGGCGGGCCCCAGGAACGAAATGAAATTCTCGAAGCGTCGCTGCCGCAATTCCGGCGACTCGCCGCGCGGCAAGCTGGCCCAGGCATCGATCTCCATGTAATCCGGCGCCAAGGGATAGAAAGTGCGGATCGTATGCCAGGAGGAGATTAGGATCAGATTGGGAAAAATGAACAGGTTCCGGCTGTAGTCGGTGACGCGATGGGCCCGCTCGGGGCCGACCCGTTCGACGAGGCGGACGCGGATCTGATCGAGCTCCTGCTTTGCGGTTCCGGTGATCGGCAATGCCCGGGCGCGGTTTTCGATGACCGCATGGCCGCCGCCGAGGGCGAGACCAATTCCCTGGATGCGATTGGGTCCCGCC
>Ga0126378_10000859_pt1 | contig 22394 bp, 21 predicted proteins | sample PanSoiMetPlot_23_FD_92587 | JGI IMG/M metagenome (GOLD analysis project Ga0126378, IMG submission 92587) | Tropical forest soil microbial communities from Panama - MetaG Plot_23 | ecosystem: Environmental > Terrestrial > Soil > Tropical forest > Bulk soil | place: Panama | collected 2016-02-17
CGCATGCGCCACCGCGATTACAAGATCGCGCATCGCCCCGGTTCACTGCGCCCGGCCGTGGCCGCAGCGATGGCTTGGCTTTCCGATCCGTGCGATGACGACATCATCCTGGACCCATTCTGTGGCGTCGGCACGGTGCTCATCGAACGAGCCCACCTGGGACGCTATCGAAACCTCATCGGGAGTGATCGCGACCCGGGCGCGATTCGCGCCGCGCGGGAAAACATCGGGCCGCGCTTCAAGCCGGTCGAACTGCACGACGACTGGGACGCCGGCGCGCTACCGCTCGCGGACGCGAGCGTGACAAAAATCGCAACCAACCTGCCCTGGGGTATCAAACACGGCTCGCATGCCGTCAATCGTCGCCGCTACCGCGATTGGCTCGCGGAAATGAATCGTGTGCTGACGCCCGAGGGGAAAATGGTCCTGCTCACGGCGGAGTGGGGGCTAATGCGCGATCTGATCGAACGCGGCGCATTGGCAGTCGAGAGCACATCGCGGGTGACGGTGTTGGGTGCGCCGGCCTCGCTCTATCTGTGCAAAAGGGCCTGAGCGTCCTCGATCACGGCGCGTTGAAACCCGCTTGGCTGAACAGCACCCGATCGTGACCCATCCGCGCCTGCAACCTTGCAAGCAGCTCGCGTTCGGCCCCCGGCTTAAACCATCTCGCGTAGCCCAACCTCTCGTAGAGCTCGCCCACCCCGAGCGCGCGCGAGCGTCGCCCCTTTGCTCCGTCACCATCGAAATAGGTGTCGAGCACCACGCGATCTGACACTTTGTCGACCATCTCGGCGAAGCGGGCGGGGTGGTTCGGCAGCATAGGAGCAATCGCAACCTGGACAAAGATTCCCGCGTCGCGCAGACGCGTACAGGTTAGAAGCCTTCTCTCGACTGACGAAGAGGTCGGAGTGATTGCACGCCGCACCGATTCATCGTCGGTCTCCAGAGTGATCGAAACGCTCAGCGAACCGCCAAGCGCCCGGAGCAACTCGATGTCCCGTTCCACCATAGGACTTCGCGTCTGCACGAGCAGGCGGCGAATTCGATGTCGGCGAAATCTCTCCAACGAACGGCGACTCAGTTCGAGCCGTCGTTCTATGCCCTGATAAGGGTCGGTCGCCGACGACATGAAGACCGTGACCGCATCCAGCCGGGCGGCCCTCTCCAAGGCGCAGAGCTCTTTTTCGAGCAGGTCCGGAAGATTGGATTTGGCAATCACCCATTCGCCCCACCCTCCCTTCTGCGCATGAGCGACGGGCAGCATCCTGACATAGCAGAAGGGACAACCACCGCCAGCGCCGAATCCACACCCGACGTACGGATTGAGCGAGTACGCGAATCCCTTCAGGAACCCACCGGTCGGGGTTAGCGCGCGGGTTGCGGGCTGCGATGTGTAGCGACGTCCCGCCACTTACTTTTGCGCCGGAGAGCAGAAGGCTAAAACTCCGGCGTCGACCTGCCGCGGGTTGCTGCCATCGATCGGAACGACCCACACCGAGGGCGGAGGAGTATTTTGCAGCTCCGCACTGGGCTCGACCAGCAAACGCACGCCCGCGAAAACGATCGCGTTGGAGTTCGTCGACCAGATCGAGTGCGAGAGCGCAAGCTGCTCGAAAAAGCGATAAGCGATCGACTCCTCCTGGGTCGAGAGAAAGCGACCCAGGTCGCGGGTCTCATTGTTCTTTAGATTCACCACCTTCCACAGGTAGTAGGGTTTCTCGCTGGGCACCCCGATGTAGGCGAGATAACGCCCATCGGGCGAGAAGAAATAGGCCGCGACGTCATCCTGGGTCAGGTCACGCGAACTCGCGTCCTGGATATCGACCAGCTTGATCCCGTGAAAAGTAGGATCGTGTGGAACGACGGTGGTCGCGTAGGCGAGGTGGCGAGAATCGGGCGACCACACCAGGCTGTTGTCGCCGACCGGCAGGCTTACGATCGATCGAACATGTTCGCCGTTCGCGTCGGCCACCACGATGTTCGATTCGGCATGATAGTTCGCGATATAAGCGAGATGCTTGCCGTCCGGAGACCAGCACGGAGTCTTGAAGGGAGTGCGCCCGCTGGAAAGGACCTTGTCGACTTGCTGATTGGTCTCGGTAACCGAAAGCAGACCCACGCGCTCGGTGCTCTGCGGGTCGGACCCGGAGGTGTGAAAGACCAACCGATCCCCGGTGCTGCGCCAATCGAAATACAGAGGAATACCCGTCATCACGATCCGGAGGGGCGCGCCTTCCTTCGCCTCGCAGAGCATCAGGCTGAGCCCTGCCGGCTCGTCGAGCAAAAAGGAAATGTGTTTGTTGTCGGCCAGCCAGTAGATGTAGACGACATGCTCGTTGCGACTCTGGTAAATCTGCGCGGCCTGCCGACGCGCAAGGTCATAGACCCATACTGCGAATGATTCACCGTGGGCGCCCTGTCCAACCGAGGAATAGGCAATGCGGGTGCCGTCGGGTGAGAAAGTCGGCCATCCATATTGCAGTATCTCGGACTTCTCCTTAGCGGGCCGGTAGGCGACGGGAAACGTGCCGCTTTCGTGTCGCACCTGCAGGCCTTGTGCCGGGCAGGTCAGGCACTCCGGCTTCGCTCCAGCGTCATGCGCATAGTGGATGTTATTGTCGGTCCCGACAAAGACGATGGCTCCCGCCGCCGGCACGGCGGCAAGCGCGGCGCGACTGTGGACGATCGGGGCAACAGCCGCTGCGAGAAACAGCGCTGCAGCCCGCACCAAAAAACTCGACTTGCGTAGCATCAAATCTACAATCGCTCCGGTGAACATCGGAAGGCAAGCCGCCACAAACGCGATAGCGTCCTGCCGCGCGTGGCGCGGTTGACACCGTATGGGTCTCGGGACCAAAGTTAGACCATGTGGCGGGCAACATTTGCATTAGTCGCTGCGTTGCTATTGGTCGCGCCTCCCCTTGTACGCGCCCAGGGTTATTCCGACCTGGATAAGCAGGATCAGACCGAATACGACGATCAGGATTCGCAACTCCTGAATATGGTGAGCTACGTGTTGCGCCCGATCGGTTTTACTCTGGAATGGGGAATCGCGCGGCCGCTGCACTACCTGGCTACCAAGAGCCCGGCGGCCCCGGTGCTCGGTGCAAACACCGATTCTGACAGCGATCGGCTGCCACCGATCACCGAGTTGCCGCTACCGGACGATATCCAGGAAAACACCACACATCACGACACCGTGATCAGATCGCCCTACCAAGCCCCCGTCAGTTCCGCGACTCCGGCGCGATCGGCGGGGTCAAATCAGCCAGTTCTGCATTGATGTTTGGACAGCGAGCAGGAGTTCCCCAGGTCTCCCATTGAATTGTTCCGGTTTTCCACGTTAGAATTTTTTCTAATCGGCAGACGTCTAAGAATAAGGGCTATTTAATCCGTCGTCAGCCGGGCCGAGGTTCGAAAAGCATCTACATGGCTGCAGCACTGAAGGATAAAGCACCGACCGATCCGGCCGAACTCGCGAAGTGGCGGGCGGACGAGCAGGCCAAAGAACGCGCGCGCCGCGACAAGGAAAAGACCGAGCTGGGCTCGCTGTGGAGCCGGCGGGATTTTCTGGGGCGCCTTGGATGGGGCGGGTTTGGAGCATTCGCCACGATCGGATTGCTCGCTGCAGTGCGCTCGGCATTTCCGCGGGTGCTGTTTTTGCCGCCCTCGAAATTTTCCGCCGGTTATCCGGGCGATTACGTGATCGGGGAAGTGAGCGAGAAATTCAAGCAGGATTTCCGGACCTGGATCGTCCGCACCAAGGCGGGTTTCTACGCCATCTTTGCAAAGTGTACCCACCTCGGATGTACCCCGCGGTGGCTCAAGACTGAACAGAAGTTCAAATGCCCGTGCCACGGCTCCGGCTACTACATCAGCGGACTCAACTTCGAAGGTCCGGCACCGCGCCCGATGGATCGTTTCAAGGTTTCGATCGGCGACGACGGTCAGCTGATCGTCGACAAGTCGGTCCTCTACGAAATGCAGCCGGGAGTCGATCCCAACGAACAGCACCCCGAGAGCATCCTCAAGGTTTAAGCCAAAACGCCGAGTTTTTTGAGGGGGCGCGGGAAAACAATCGTCACGCGCTTGGGTTGGTTCAAGAAAGCGATTGCCGCGACGCGCGTCCTCTGTGACTTGGCGTAGCCTCGAGGTCTTTCGGCACCCACAGCCGCGCGCAAGCACCCAGGCAAGTCGAATCGCAAGCTCGTCATCAGCGCGTCAAAGTACGCGCAGCTATGGGCGCGAGCGAAGCAAGTTCAATCATACATGACGGGCGAAAGTCGCGAAGGCCCACGCGTCAGGATCGCAAGCGGCGAAGCCGCGGAGTCGAGCTACGTCGGGTAAGCGGGCATTGGTGATTTTACCGCTGGGCGGTTCTTCTCCTACCGGCGAAAGTTACGTCGATAGGCAAGATAGTTAGCGCACACTTTTGCGCCGAGCTTTTCGGCGGTGCGGCGCGACGGCCAGTTGTCGTCGACGACCAGGGTGTAGCTCAGGTACTTCGCCCCCCGCTGGATGAGCTGCAGATACGCATACGACGCCATCGCCAGATTCACTCCGCGTCCACGCGCCACTTCGCGTACGCCGATGCCGAGAAAATTGAGTTTCTCGGAATCCTCGAGAGCTCGCCCGGGCTTGAGCGCCGAGCGCGCGGTTTCTTCGGGCACAACCATCAGGGTACCCACCACCTCGCTGCCGCGGTATGCGAGCAGCGAGGTTTCGAGTCCGCCCAGCATCTCGAAAAAACCGAGAATCTCGGCGTATGCCTCGTTGCTCGCGGCAACGAATCCCCAATGGTTATAGAAGGCCTCGTTCCACGCAGGTGCGAACTCGCTGACGCGTTTTTCCGGAGGCAAGTCCTTTAGTGGAACAAGCTCGTATCCGCCTCGGCGCCCCGCCTCCAGCGCGCTCTCGTAGCGCGCGATCAATTCCGGTGTGACCCGTATCTTGTAGTCAACCAGCCCCTTTTCACTTTCAAACCCGGCGTCCTTGATCAGAGAGTGATAGTAGTCCGGGTTCTGCCTCATCAGGTTGGGCGGCAACGCATCATATTCATCGACGACGAAGGGCATTTCGATCGGCGGATAAAAGCCAGCTCGTGCGGCCAGCGCGCCTTGCGCTTGCAACCATTGGCAGGCCGCGTCCATGAGTTCACGGGTGGCGCGATACGAGCCGGGGCGGGCCTCAAACAACGCCAGGTGCCCCAGCCGGTCGTTCCAGCGCTGGTAATAGTCTGGGTCTAACAGGGCGAGCACCCGGGCCTGCATCTCGCCACCTTCCCGCGCCGCGAACGCCTTCATGGTCTTCCCGGTTGCGAACGCGCTTACGCCCATCAAGATGGGAAGCTGCATCTCGGTCGCGGCCGGCCAGCGCGCCGTGAGTTCGGGCCGGATCACGTCCTGGAACTTGATGAAGGCGGTGAACCCCGCTTCGGTGTCCGGCGACTCAATTCTGATCGTCACTTTGCGCGGTCCTCATCCGGTCGCATGATGCCTCGCCTTGTTTCTCTGATCCACGTAAGCTATCAGCGAGCAGGCAGAACCTAGCGCCGCGCGCCGCGCAGGGTCAAATCTGCGCGAGCCCGCGAGGCGGCAGGAGTGCAAGCTATGGTAGAGAAGACGATCGAGCTGACGGGAATCTCCTCCAACTCGATTGAAGACGCGGTTCACATTGCAATCGCACGCGCCGGGGTGACCATTTCGGGCATCCACTCGGTGCACGTCGAGGATGTCTCGGCTGCGATCGAGAACAATCGCGTCGTACGCTGGAAGGTCAGAATCAAGGCTACCTTCCAGGTGAAAGACGAATTGCACGAATGAACCGCCCGCCCGGCGATGGGGGACATCTCCGCATCGCGGTTGAGCGGCTCGTCACGTGCTCGGCGGGAGCCGGATCGCAAGGGCGTCACGCCATGCGCAGCCGGCCACTCGGAGTCTTACGCGATGGCGACCAAAGTCGTTGAAGTTCACCCCGGCATCTATGAAATCTTTCTGCCGCTGCCGATGCGGCCGACAATCATCAATGTTTATCTGATCGATTGTCACGGCGCCTGGACGCTGATCGACACCGGCATGAATTCACCGGACAGCATCCGCACGCTGGAGGAGGCATTCGCGCAGGTCGGAATCAGGATCGAAGATCTCGACACCCTGATCGCCACCCACCACCACATCGATCATTTTGGCGCCTCCGGCGCGATACGCCAACGCAGCCACGCAACGACCTACCTGCATCCGCTCGAAACCGAGCGCGCCGGGCGCATGCTGATGTTCGGCAAGTTGAGTCATGCCGATCGACCCGAGTCGCGCGCTTTCTTTCAGCTGCACGGATTTCCGATCGACGACTTTTCTCCGGCCGGAATGCGCCCCGCCTGGATGGGCACCGAGCTGTACAGTCCTGTTACGGAACCTGACCAGCTGACCAAAGACGGAGATATCTTGAAGGTCGGTGACCGGACCCTGGAGTTTATTTGGACGCCCGGACATTCTCCCGGTCATAACGTAATATACTTGCGCAAAGAGAAAGTGATGATTGTGGGCGACCACTTGTTGCCAAAGATCACCCCGCACGTGGGACTTTATCCGGACAATCCCGAGGGTAATCCACTGGGAGATTTCATAAACTCGCAATTGAAAGTTCAGCGTTTCGAGGTACAGTCGGTGCTGCCCGCCCATGGAGGCGTCTACAGCGATCACCGCCATCGCGCCAACCAGATTATCGAGCATCATCGATATCGCGAGGCCGAGATGCTGGATCTGATCAAACAGCGGCCGAAAACGGCTTTCGAGGTCGCACAGACCGTGTTTGGCGGTGAAGAACGCCCGATCTTCCACGTGATGGCGGCTACTTTCGAGACCCTCGCCCACCTGCAACTTGCATGTATCGAGGGCCGGGCCCGCAAAATGGAGCAGAATAACAGGGTGGTTTTCCAAACCTTGTGATTGTGTTATGGGGGGTTTGCTAAATCCTTTAATCGGAGTATTTTTACGCTGCTTTGACGTGGGTGGTGGGTGGATTGCCCGTGTGGGCCTTGTTCGGGAGAGGCCCCCAGAGTGAAGGAGGATGCCATGAGACGGACCTTGGAGTTGTTGCTGTTCTCAGCGGGGCTGGCTTTCGTGGTCGCCGGCTGTGCCAACCAGAGCGGTGGCGGCACAAGCGCCGGCGCTCCAGCGAGAGGCCAGGCAGCTCAGATAGACATAACCGCACCCAACACCAGCGAGGCTAGCATGCGAGACTTTAATCTTCGTGTGAAATGCCCCGGCGTCCACGAATTGAAGCAGCACGGATGGTCTGATCAGCAGATCATTCAGCAGCTCTCGGTCTCGCAGGAAGACATCCCTGCGTGCGAATCATGGGTCCAGGCGCAGCCGAAAGGCTACGTTCCTCCACCGCCCCCGGGCACCGCTGCTGCAGGCGCTCCCAAAGCGGTTCCAACGACTCCAGCGGCCAAGCAATAACGGGTTGGCCCTGACCGCGAGCCCGTGACGATTACACCCGCCGTCACGCGCGTCGGGGTTGTGGTTGGTCATAAAACAAGCGGCACGGCGTTTCGGGCGCCGTGCCGCTTTGTTTTCAGCCGGACCGTCGCGTGCTTGCGACGGAGAACTCAGGCGCGAGCAGCGCGCTTGTTTTCGCGCCGGGAGGGTGCACTGATACGTCCGCTGCGCACCACCGGGGAACGACGCGCCAGGCGCCGGGTCGAGATCCCCGCAAGCTGCTGACTGCGCCATTCCTTCAGTCCGCGGCGCAAAAACTGCGGCTCGATTCCCAGCGTTTCGCACACTGTCTCGAACGAGAAGGGGCCTTCACCACCTTCACCGCAAAGCCAGGTCTCCGCCTCCTGGAAGAGACGTTTGCGTGCCCCGCCCTTGGCATCTGCATTGTTCTGAAAGCAGCGTAAAGCGTCCTCCAGAATAGCCATCATTAGCTTTTTTACGGGCCTAATTGTGCTGTCATCTCGGCGACTGTCGTAGAATTGCTCAGGCGTCAAGACGTCCGGAACAAAAAGCGATCCCAAAGAGCTGTTTTCCCATTCCATGATACTGATCCTGTCCCTCAACCCCCGCGTTTTGTCTTTAGATTACAACAAATGTACGCGGGACGTGGCTCTTACTTCTGCTATTTTTCACCTTTTCTGAGCAAAAACCGTGCCCGAGGCTTTTCTAATTCTGGAGCCGGACAAATCAGCGTAGAGCTTATGGATTAGCGAGGCTACTCGTCGGTGAGTTTAGTTCTGCTGCCGCGTTTTGCGAATCGATCCGCATTTCGCAAACCGCAATTAGGCTTGGGGGAACCCTGACGCGGCGGACAAGGCCTTGGGGCTCAACCCCAAAGGCAATCCGGCATCGGCGTCCTTGCGCTTCTCTTACTGGACATTGTCGGGGCCACCGCCGGTGCCAGCCGGGCCAAGTTTGCGCTCTTCCAGCTTGAAGCTCAGGACGTCGATGAGACAATCGGCCCTGCCCGCAAAGGCTTCCAGTATGGTTTGCTTTTCCAGGGGCGTAACGTCGAGATGAAAGGACAGAAAGTTTATCAATTCCGCTCCCCGAAACCCGCGCTCCTCGACCAGTGCCCGCCATGCTTCCTGCGCGGGGGCACCAAAATAAGTGAACAGCACCTCGCGCAGGCCCTCGAGGGTCTCCGAGTCGCAATCCAGGGCCTCGCGCGCAACCGGACACCATTCGACTTCCGCCTGGCGGTAGGAGCGCTCGCGAATCTCGTGGCGAACGCGGAATTCGGAGATTCCCTGCAGCACGAGGTTGAAGCGCCCATCGGGAAGCTGGGCCAGCTCTTCTATTCTGCCCGCACACCCGACTTCAAAAATATCCGGATAAGCGTGGTAGCTCTCCTGCGTAACATAGTCCTGCTGCCACTCGCCCTTGAGCAGGATCATCCCAATTAATCCGTCGCCCTCCGAAGCGTCCGTAACCATCTCGCGGTAGCGAGGCTCAAAGATGTGGAGCGGAATCTTGATTCCCGGAAACAGTACCAGGTTCGGCAACGGAAAGAGCGGAATAATTCTGGGGAAGTCAGACACAATCGGCCAACTGCGAGATTAAAACCGGAACGCCCGACCCGTCAAGGTCGACCGCCTGTCCTGCTTGCGCGATAGCGTAGGCGCGCCGCCTCTGGGATCCATCGATTGCGGCGTTATAAGTATTGGGAGGCCGACCGCAGGTCGGACCCTTACCCACATGGGTGCGCGTTCCGGCAACAATTATCTTTCTGCGCTCAAGAAGCTTGGTGCCGAAATCTGGCTCGGCGATGAGCGCATCCGCGATGTGACATCACATCCCGCATTTGCCAGTCGCGCGCGGGCCACCGCCTCGCTCTATGACATGCAGATCGAAAACCCGGAGGCCATGACCTTCCGCGCCGAGGACGGGGGTCGAGCCGGCCTGTCATTCATTCAGCCCCGAAGCGCCGAGGAGCTCCGCAAGCGCGGCAAGATGATCAAGACCTGGGCAGATTACACGTGCGGCTTCTCGGCGGACTCGCCCGAGCTGGTGAACGTGAGCCTTGCCGCGATGGGCGCGGCGCATCAGTTTTTCGGCGCGAGCGACTCGCGCCACGGCGACAACGTCCAGAAGTACTACCGCGAAGCACGCGATCATGACTGGCGCGCCACCGAGGCTTTGCCGGATCCAGGCGTGAGCAAGACTGGCGTCGCTGGAGCATCCGCCGCGCAGGTGCTCAAGACGGTCGAGCGCCCTGACGCGGGACTGGTAGTCAGCGGGAGCTGCAGGGTTCCTACCAGTGCCCCACTCTGCGAGGAGCTTCTGGTTCTTCCGGCGACCACGCTCGAGGCCGGACCCGGGGCCGATGCGCTGGCCAACGTGTTCGCGATTCCCTGCAATATCCGGGGACTCCGGATCGTCTGTCGCGAAATTTATCAACCGGAGCGTCCCCCTTCTGACCATCCGCTCCGACGACGTTTCGACCAATTGGAATGCGTTGCCGTGTTCGACAGGGTGCTCGTTCCATGGGAACGCGTGTTTCTGGCCGGCGATGTCGCTCGCTGCAATGCCGAGCATTCATCGACAAGCTCGGCCCTTCACCGCACGCATCTTGTGATGGTCCACAACCTGGCCACCGCCGAGTTCCTGCTCGGACTGGCAGCGGGCATCGCACACGATGCGGCTCGGACGCCGTCGCAGGGTGTCCGCGAGCGGCTGGAGCAAATGATCGCAATCACCGAATCCTTGCGGATACGCGTGCGCGATGCTCAAGCGGGTGCCGCCGCGGATCGGTGGGGCGTGTTCGTCCCTGCAGGCGCAGCTCTCGAGGCCGTGCGCGGTCTGCTTGCGGGTTTGTACCGGCGACTGGTCGAGATCGCTGGGCTTTGCGAAGAGCCACCAGCCAATCCGGATCAGCCGGTGACCATGCATGAGCTGGCACGAATGCTCGCGCCTATGTTTTCTGGCGGTCCTTACCCGGCGAGCCCAGCGTCCGCGCTCGACGATTCGGTCGGTACAGCGAGCTTGAAAGACACCGACTTGAAGCCGTTGATTGACCGCGCCGCGGCATTCCTCTCGCGGGCCGACTGACGACCCGATGTCGGCTTCCGAGAATTCGCATCGCCACAATCGCGCGATCTGTGCGCCGCTATGAGCATTGTGTCTTGCGGCCATCTGCCCGGTCCGTAATCGTGGAGTGGCACGATGGCGCGACTTCGAAAAGCAGCAAAGATCTGGCGGCGGCCGCAGTCGCGCACTGCCGCCGGCTGCGCCGAAGTCGAGTCCGCAGACGGTCTCTTTGCGGTAAATCCGGCGGCGATTTTCGGCAGCTCCGCGCCGCTGGAGATCGAGCTGGGAGCCGGCACCGGCGATTTCATTATCGCGCGCGCGGCCGAATTTCCGGAGCACAACTTCCTTGCGATCGAGTCGTCGGGGGTTGTCTCGCGGATGCTGGCGGTGCGCTGCGGCCGCGCCGCGCTGCGCAATCTGCGCGTGCTCAGGATGGATGCGCGCACACTGGTCAACCTGATGATCGGCTCCGAGAGCGTGAGCGCCTATCACGTCTACTTTCCTGACCCCTGGCCAAAAGAGCGCCATCACAAGCGTCGGCTCTTCACACCGTATCTGGTGGCCTCTCTGGAACGTACCCTCGCCCCGGGCGGAGCGCTGCATGTCGCGACCGATGTCGGAGACTATGCCGCCGAGATTTTCGCGATGCTCGACGCGACCACGCTGGTCTGCTCGGCGGAGGTAGTTCCCGGCTGCGCTAAAAGCGCCTTCGGCCGAAAGTTTGCTGCCGCCGGCAAAGCTATCTACGCGCGCACATATCGAAAATCGACAGGCCCGTGAACCCGCCGCGGTGAAAAAAAAGCACTGGTGCATACGCGCTTCTTGTCAGCAGGCAGGCCTCCGGTCCCTGTTACCTTTCCTCTCGACCTGATTTGCATTGACTGTTGGGCTTGTTTAACCTGAATCCTCAGTTCATGCGCCGATTGTTCGCGATATTTGTGGCCTTCTGCCTTCTGTCAGTCGCCGGTTGCGCCATCAAAAAGGCCCCGACCGGTGAGGATTACTACCAGCAGGCGCAGGCCAATTTCGCACATCACGAGTACAACGCCGCCATCGAAAACTATCAGCTGGTAATCGACAAATACCCCTTCAGCCCGTATGCCGAAGACGCGGAGTTGAAGATCGGGCTTGCGTACTACGAGATGAAGGAATACTCCGAGGCGATCGGGGCGCTGGATGATTTTCAGCGGATGCACCCGACCAGCAAGAACCTCGAACTCGTCAGCTACTACATAGCGATGAGTTACTACACCCAGATCGGCCGTGAAGACCAGGATCAGACCAAGACCGAGCAGGCGCTCAAGCACTTTGAGATTATCGAGCAGCGGTTCCCGGAAGGATCGTTCGCGGAACTCGCGCGGCAGAACGCAAACGTCTGCCGCGAGATGCTCGCGCGTCACGAAATGGTGGTCGGTAACTACTATTTCAAGCGCGCGAACTTCCGCGCGGCTGAATCGCGGCTTGCCGAGCTGATGCAGAAGTATCCGGACACCCCGATCGCGCCGGATGCCCTGTTTGAACTCGGGCAAGCGCTGGAAAAAGAGGGCAAGAAATACTCGGCCGCACAAGCATTTGCCGCGCTCGAACGCCACTATTCCGACACCCCCTATTCGGCCAAAGCCAAGGCAGAGTTGAAGAAGCTCAACCAGCCAATCGACACCGAGGAAGATCCCCTGCCGCTGGTGCTGGCCGAGACGGGGTATGGCGGCCAACAGGCCGATCAAGACCACGTGGTCGTTCGCCAGCGCGATGCGACCTTCGACGAAAGCGCGACCGCCGCTCCCCCGTCAGCGCCGGCCACCCCCACTGCTCCTGCCCAACCTTCCAATAATCAGTTGGCTGCGCTCGCTCATCGATCGGCCTCGGCCTACGGACCCGACGGACTGCCGATTCTCGATCGGCCTGAAACCCAGGCGCCAACGCACGCGCCGGGACCCGCCACGCTCAAGACCATACGCCTGTCCCAGGCTGATCCACCGATGTCGATCATTCTCGACCTGACCGGCCCCGTGACCTACGACAAACGGGTCGAAAACGGCTCCGGCTACTCCGCCGCCATACTGACCCTGAAAGATGTCACGCCGGACAAGACTTTGCAGAGCCACATCGTTTTCGACCGCTCCATCTTCAGAGACTGCGACGTCAAGTCGAACTCGCAGGGCACCACGGTTACGATGAATACCGTGCCTTTGGCCGACGTCTCGGTGGTTCCCCTCGACGGACCACCGCGCCTCTTGCTGACCTTTATGCCGCAGAACCAGCAAGCGTCGAACTGACCTCATGATCCGCGGCGAGACATTTCCCCGGCGGGGTTTGTCGATAACCGGGTCCTTCTCAAGGTGGGAGAATTAGCGCGTCGCACCTCCGATGGGCGCGGGGAGGGGGATTCGCCGGACCGCCGACTCTCTTTTTCAACTGAAGATGTCGCTGAACTTCAAGCCCACAAACTCCAGCACCACTTCAGCATAAACCTTCAAACCCCAGAAAAATCCATCGATCGGCAACCGCTCGTCGTTGCCGTGGAACAACGAGCCAAACGGCATGTGCGAATGGAGCTTGACGGGACTGAATCCGTAACACTGCGACCCAAGGCGCGCGTAAAATTTGTTGTCGGTGGCGCCGGGTGTCATCCACGGGATCGCGCGCGCACCGGGGTCCGCCGCTTCTACCTGCTGGCGGATTAGCTCGAAAAGTTCCGTGTCGGGGCTCGTTTCCGCAGGAGGCGCGGTTTTGACCAGTTCAAACTTGGGCTCCGGGCCGACTATCTCGCGCAGCTCCGCCATGAAGCTTTCGGGATCTTCGCCCGGAAGCGTGCGGCCGTCGAGCACCACCGAGGCTTGACCGGGAATAACGTTGTCCTTGTAACCTGCGCGCAAGATTGTCGGCGAAACGGTATTCGAAAGCATGGGGCGCAGTAGCGGCCCGGGATCGTCTTCGGTTAGACCGAGATCCGCCAACGTTCGCTTCATCAACGGTGTGATGTTCCGGCGCATCGGCGTGTTTACGATCTTCGTGATCAGCGCGGAAATTTTTGCGATTGCCGTCTCCCTGCGCGGCATGGAGCCGTGGCCAGGTGGCGCCGTGACCGTCATCTTGACCGTGACGAAACCCTTCTCCGCCACCTGGATCGGATACAAACGCCGCCGGCCAACGTGCAGCGTAAATCCTCCAACTTCATTAAGCACCCATCCCGCGCGCACCAGGTCCGGGTGCCGCTCGACCAGGAATTTGGCCCCCAGGTCCGAACCTGCCTCCTCATCCGCAACGGCCGCAAGAATAATGTCGCGATTCGGAACCGCCCCCGCACGCTTCAACGCGCTCACCAGCACCAGGTCCATCGCACCCTTCGACTTCATGTCGATGGTGCCACGACCCCAGACGCACCCCTGGTGCGTCTGGGCGCCGAACGGTTCGCGAGTCCATCCCGACGGTTCGACCGGAACCACGTCGGTGTGCGACGAAAGCAGGAGGGCCGGGCGGGCATTCTCCGCGCCCGCCAATCGCGCAACCAGGTTCGCGCGGGTCGGCGCACTCTCGCGAATCACCGATGCTATTCCGTGGACGCCGAGGGAACTCGCGATCAGATCGGCTGCGACGCGCTCGTTGCCGGGCGGATTGCTGGTGTCCAGCCGAACCAGCGCGCGCAGGATATCGAGCGCCTCGTTCTGAATACCCTCCCACGGAATCTTCATCACCGTAACTGCAGGTCCTCTCGATGGTGTTCGGCCGCTGCGAATAATGCGGGGAACCAGCGATTCCCGCAAGGGGAATCAAATGATGACCCGCACCTGCGTTTCGGTCTAGTCTCTCAGAGGAGCCCCTAGAAATTGCGCATCACCTGTATCGAGCGTGTCCTAATCGCGACGCCTTCCATCGAGGAGTCTCGCCGGCAATGGTCACGCGCTGGCTTTGCCATCGCAGCGAACGAAACTGTGCTGGGAAGAATCCGCTTCGCGGGATTGGCTGCGGGAGCGATCGAGATAGACTTGTGCGAGCCTGTCGGCGTCCAGGCCGCCCCGCTAGCGGCCGCGGTCGGCGAGGCAGCCTCGCGTGGGGGTGGAATCATCGGATGGACTTGGGGAGTTGCCGGGGGCGAGCGCCAACCGATTATCCCCATCCAGCTGCCCGGAGTCGAAGCGCGTGCACTTCGGCAGGGTCTGAGCGGAGTCTTCAGCGCCGCGCTCGAAATGACCGCTGATCAGAACGCGCGCTGCCAGGGGCATCGCGAAATCTTCGGAAGCAATCCGAACACGGTGGAATTTCTTGAGCACATCGTCGTGATGGCGCCCGCGCTCGACGACGCGATTGCGACTCTCGAAGCGCTCGGAATTGCTTGCAAGCGCATCCGCGAGGTCGGCAACGGCACGCGTCAGGCGTTCTTCAAACTCGAGCAGACCGTCATCGAGGTGGTAGGGCCAACTCGTGATCGCGCTGGATGCTGGGGGCTCGCGTTCATGTGCAGTGACATCGCGCGGGCAGTCGCCGTGGTCCGGGAAAACGGCCTTCCCGCTACCGAGCCAAAACCGGCCGTCCAGGGCGGCCTGATTGCCCGCATCGTCGATCCGATCGACGGCGCGTCCATCGCCTTCATGCAGGCGCCGTGACTTCGAACGGAGCGTGTTGTGAATCCGCGCCATCCAGCTCCACAGCTTTTGAGCACCCCCTGAGGGCAGAGCTTTTGTGCCGTCCTCAGGGTGCGTGAGAAGAGAATTCTGGGGGACTTCGAACGGGATCTCAGTTCCCCTTGAACTCGGGTGCGCGCCGCTCCAGGAAAGACTGCAACCCTTCCTTGAAATCATTCGATCGAAACAGGATCAGCAGCTGGGTCAAGACGTGGTGGGTGTGCGACTCGAAGTCTTCGCTCAGGCCGTGGCGGAACAGCCGCTTCATCGCCCTGATCCCGAGCGGGGCGTTCGCCGCTATCTTTTCTGCCCAGCGCATCGATTCCGCCATCAGGTCGTCGTGCGCGACGACCTGGTTCACCAGCCCCAGCTCGGCCGCGCGCTGCGGCGTAATGTCGTCAGCGATGAAACCGATCTCACACGCCCGTGCCCACCCCACCAGCCGCGGCAAATACCAGGTGCCGCCACTCTCCGGCACGATGCCACGCTTGGCGAATGCCGGCGCGAGCTTCGCGCGATCGCTCATCAGGCGCAGGTCGCAACCGAGCGCCAAATCGAACCCGTACCCGGCCGCCGGACCGTTTATCGCGCAGATGACCGGGGTGTCGATGCGATGAAGCGTTACAGTCGGAATTTCCAGCGTGCTCAGATGTGAGACCCCGCCACTACCGAGGGCGCCGCCGATACCGCTACCGGCGGCAGTGTCTTTGAGATCCAGCCCGGAACAGAAACCGCGGCCCTCGCCGGTCAGGACAATCGCGCGCACATCGGTATCGCGGTCATACTCAGTCAACCTCAGACCCAGTGCGGTAAGCATCTCCACGCTGATCGCATTCATTCGATCGGGACGATTCAATCTGAGGACCGCGACATGTCCCTTTTTCTCGGCGATTAAATCACTCATCGAGATCTCCTCAACGCACCGGTCCCTACCACAACCACCTCAGACCCAACAACAGCTTTCGATTCCCTTGATCGGGTGCGGCGGCACACCTCGCGTTCTTCCACGCAGAAGCCGCACGGCGCCTGGAGAACATGGGCGTCCCGGCCATCCGAACCGGCGAATTCCGACGACCGAAATCTCCACTGCGACGTCGTCACGGCAGCCCACTCACAAAAAGGCAGTAGCTGTACACCTACGGCTCCGAGTAAGCCGCTTTGTACTGCTCGTGCAGTTTCTCTTGCGCCGCCGCGGCCTCGTCCGCCGTACTATAGGGGCCGATTCGCACCGCATACTGCGTCTGCCCGTTGACAGTTCTGGTTTTCTCGCACGCTTTGTACCCAAGCTCCGCGATGCGCCCGACCATCGCGTCCGCTTCGCTCTTCTCGCTTACCGCACTCACCTCAATGTTGTAGCGGTGAGGCGTCGGCACGCATTGTGACGGAGCTGCGCTAGCGGACGGCGCGCTTTCAGTGGCAGACTCCTTGTCCCCCGAAGGAGCCTCCGAGGAAATGATCGTCGTTTTCGATCGCGGGAGCGATGGCGCTGGCTCGCTGCGTTTCTCAGTAGATGCCATTTTCCCCTTGGTTGGCGCGTTCGGTTTCACGACCATTGGCGGTGGGGGTTCGGCTGGGCCGCTGGATTCGGGCATACTCGCGGGCGGTCGCGCCGGAATCGCCTTGCTCGGCTGGCCAGGCGCCACGGTTGGCTGCGTGGCATTTTCCTCTCGGTAACGCTTCCAGCGGTCGATTCCCGTGGAAAGCGCAAACAGCAACAGAGCGACCAAGCCTATCCGCACTCTTCTACGGCGGCGATAGAGACGGCGGGTGCTACGGCGACCGTCGTCACCGGGTGAAGGCTTGCGAACTTCGCCGAAAACGAATCGGTCCCGCTCAAGACCTGGCTCTCTCTCAGCGGCTTCAGGCGCGGCCCGGGGAATCGAAGGGGGCTCACGCCGGGGACGCGTCGCGGTGTCGGGCGGCAACTCGATAACTTTACCGGGCTGTTCAGAAGCCGCCCACAGCACCTCGAAAACTCGATGCGAACCGCTGAGTCCCTTGAGGGTTAGGTCCCGACCACCATCAAAACGAATATCGCCGGCGCTCTCGGTCATCGCCTTGAAGGTCGCCGACACCAGAATCTGTCCGCCCCTGGCGGCGGCGCCGATTCGCGCGGCCAGGACCACCGTTTTTCCGAAAAAGTCACCCGCCTCGCGGATCGCCTCACCGGTATTGAGACCGATGCGCACCCGCAGGGGTGCATCGGGATGCTGCTTTGAATAAGTTGCCAGCCATCGCTGAATCTCCACCGCGCACAGCAACGCGCGGCGCGCGCTCGAAAACGCAACCATGAAACCATCGCCCATGGTTTTGACTTCGTAGCCGCCCTGGCTTGCGACCTGTTCGCGAATCGCACGATTGTGGATTTGAAAGACTTCCTGCGCGCGCAGATCACCGAGTTTCTCGATGATCAGGGTGGAGTTCTCGATGTCCGAAAACATGATGCTCACGGTTCCGTCAGGAGCCGCGTGGCCGCTAAGATTTGGCCGCTCGACCATCACGGTCGATGCCATCTGATCCATCGCGCCACGCGACGCGCCCGCGATGGTGTGAAGCGTCTCGCGGACCATCGCTGCACTCAGGGGCCGCTCCGCCGGTGTCTTCGCGAGCAGTTTCAGCACCAGAGCATCAAGCGCCGGCGAGATGCCCGGAGCACGCTTCGAGGGCGCCTCAGGTAGCGCGTTGACGTGCTGCGAGATAATGGCCATCAGGTCGTCGCCGATGAACGGCGGACGACCAGTGAGCAATTCGTAGATCAGCGCGCCCAGCGAATAGAGATCGCTTCGCGGCTCGAGCGCACGCCCGAGCGCGTGCTCGGGTGACATATAGGCAGCCGTTCCGACCATCATCCCATGCGAGGTGATGCGTGATTGATCGGGCGCAATCGCGAGGCCGAAATCACCGAGCAGCGGCGTACCGTCGCCCGCAAGAAACACATTGGCGGGCTTGATGTCGCGATGGACGATACCGAGCGAATGCGCATATTCAACTCCAAGACAGAGCTGTTCAGCGATTCGAATGGTATCGGTGACCGGCAAACGATGACCGGGCGCGCGCCGCAGCAAATCGCTGAGCGATCCGCCAGGGACGTATTGGCTGACGATGTAGGGGCGGCCCTGCTCCGCTTCGCCTATGTCATAGATGCCGACGATATGCGGATGGTCGCCGAGGCGGCCCATCGCGCGTGCTTCGCGCAGAACTCGCGCGCGGCCCGCGTCGTCCAGCCCCTCGACCCGAAACAAGGCAACCGCCACATCGCGATCCAATCTCTCGTCGTGGGCGAGGTAGACCACCTTGCTGCCGCCCTCGCCCAGCATTCGACGCACGCGATAGCGGCCGCTCGCGATCGACTCCACCTGCGGCTGGGCCGCGGCGGAGCGCGCGCCCGCGCTCCCCACCCCGGAGCCTAACGAGGAGTTGGAGCCCGCGGAAAGCGACTTACCGCATCTGCCGCAGAACTTCTCATCGGCGCGGTTGCTGGCGCCGCATACGGAGCAGGCAACTTCGAGCGCCGCCCCGCATTGGCCACAGAAACTACGTCCCTCGACGTTGGCGCTGCCACAAGACCCACACAGCACCCGCCTATTGTACGAGACGAATCGCCGAGGACACAGGGGTGTAGAGCACATTCCCGGCGACGAGGAAGCTGCGATCGATCCCGGCAAAATCCGCGAAGGTGGCTGCTACGCCGGTGCGATCCGGAAGCCCAACTTCGGAAAGTGATTCACAATCCTGCCAAGCTGCGAATCTTTGCGCTCAATCGCAATCTCGTAAGCCGAACTCGCCACCACGATCCCCGTCACCGGATCGAAGCCGTAGTCTTCCGGCGTCACCGAGACGCGCGCCCCGGGCTTGAGCCCGTTGGGATCGCCGCTGTCGGCGGATTGATTCGTCGCCGGAGCGCTCTCTTTGGCAATCCGGAGTGCATCGTCCGCGTCCATCGGTCTAACGTCGCCGTACCCCATCGCGTCGATTCGTTCGAACCACCCCATGAGGCTCGCACACCGCTGCGCCATCGCGAATGCGCTCGGCTCGGCCCGCAGGAACCACACGCAATGGAAGCACGCGGCATCTGCGAGACTGAACGACGAGCCGAGGATGAAAGGCTGGTCGGCGAGCGTGCGATCCAGGTTGTCGAGGTAGGCGCGCACATAGTTGCGCGCATCGGGGGCAAGCAACGTGAGCTCTTCGAAATTGGCGCCGCGCATCATCTTGGAGCGGTCGTCGAGGAACTCCTTGCCGATCAGCGGCGCGAGCTTCTCGAAGATCACCGGGGTGGTGGAAAAGAAGAATCGTCGATCCGCGAACAGGTTGATCATGAGGCACGCGGCCTGGGTCCCGTGCGGATAGATGGTCGGCTCCGGGAACAGTTCGTCGATCTTGCGGATGATGATCCCGGTGTCGCACCACACGTCGGCGCCGATTTGCAGCACCGGGATGCGCCGATAGCCACCCGTCAACGGAATCAGCTTGGGCTTGGGCATGATGACCGGCTGCTCAACCGATCGCCAGCTTACTTTTTTATGCGCAAAAATCTTGCGGACCTTTTCGGAAAACGGCGAAGTCGCATACTGATGAAGAATTATCTCGGCCACTGGTTTGCTCCTGACCCTCGGCGCGGGATGGCAGCGCCGAGTCCGAGAGAGTTAACCACAACCGCGCCGGGACACAAAAGTCACATATTTGCTTTCGTGTCTTTGCGCCCCGGTGGTCGCTCCGCCTGAAAACCTGCTAGCTTGCCCACCCATGTATGGGCATCCCGAATTCGACCTCTATGAAGCAATCTACACCACTCGCTCCATGCGCCGGCTCAAGCCGGACCCGATCCCTCCCACGCTCATCGTCAAGGTCATCGAGGCCGCGACCATGGGTCCGAGCGGCGGCAATCGCCAGCCCTGGAAATTCGTGGTGGTGCGGGATGCTGATACCAAGACGTTCGTGGCCGAACGCTACCAGCGGGCGTGGAAGATGTATTTCACCGGCAAAGCGCGGGCGCTCGCAGAGAATGATCCGCAAAGTCCGCAGGGCCGCATCCTGCGTTCGGCCAACTATCTTGCCGAGCATATCGCCGAAGTCCCGGTGATGATCTTCTGCTGCGTGAAGCGCTACACCGACGCGGGCCGGGTCGGACAGCCCATGGTCAACGCGATCTTTCCGGCGATTCAGAATCTCTGCCTGGCGGCACGCGGCTACGGCCTGGGCACGTCGATCACCGGACTGCACACGCGATTCGGCGAGGAGGTGAATGCGAGGCTCGGCGTCCCGAGCGAATACGCAAACCTCGCCCTGATTCCGCTGGGCTATCCTAAGGGAAGATGGGACCGCCCTGCCCGCAGAGCGGCTCTGGAAGTGACTTTCTGGGAGAAATGGGGCAAAGCCAACTCGATCCCGCCCGAGTAACCGGTCGTGACGCCAGGCTTGCCGGTTAGAGCTCTTTTCAATTTTCGATCACTACCAGCACGACGTTGCGCTGAACCTGATCGCCGGCCTTTACCCGCACTTCCCTTACCCGCCCCGCCGTCGGCGCCTTGATAGGAATTTCCACCTTCATCGACTCGATGACCATGAGTTCCTCGCCGCGTGCGAGCTGCACGCCCGCGGCCACGTTCACTCGCAGTACTTTACCAACCGCAGGGCTTTTCAAATCCATCGGTTCCGCGATTCCTTTCCCAGCGCGCTATCGCCTCTTAGCAACCATCACCTCGGCGCGCCAACGCTGCGCACCGAGGTTTCACCTTGAGTTTGCGCGCTGCGCAGAGGTACTAAGAAAGCATCGGGCGCGCCTTGGGACCGGTGGGTCCGAATATCAGAGTCGACTCAATGGGGTGATGGGTTTGGGGATGACCGGCCGGATGAGTGGATTTGTCGCTGCTCGCACGCTCGATACCTACCCGCGCGGGGCATATCGTTGGCGCCTCCTGCTCCTTACCGTGCTCGCCTCGATCCTAGGAGCGTACGAATTCCAGCTGGCGCCCCTGCTCTCCCTGCTGCTTCCGGACATCCACATGAGCACCATCGCCTACGGATGGTTCATAACCTTCGCAGTAATGATCTCCGCTATCTCGGCGTTTTATGGCGGACCGCTCGCGGATCGCTATGGACGAGTGCTGATCATCGATCTCTGCCTTGGTGCTGTGACCATCCTCGTGTTCCTGAACCTTTTCATGTACAACGTCGCCTCGTTCGTAATCATTCGCACCCTGATGAGCGTAGTCGGGGGCCTCATGGCCGGCGCCGGCGCAGCGCTCATCCGGGACATGTCGCCGCGACTCAGCCGCGCGCTTGCGTTCGGACTGCTGACCATTGGCCCGGTCGGGGCAAACTTTCTCTCCAATTTCATCGCGGGCCATACCCTGCCCATCTTCCACACCTGGCAATCGCAGATCTGGATTACCGGCTTTCTCGGAATCGCGATGTATCTTCCGATCCTGTTCGGCCTAAAGGACCTGAGTCCCGACTTACGGGTCCAGATTTTCCGCAGCGAGGTGGCCGCCATGCAGGCCGAGGGCCGCACCCCGGCAGCGTCCGAGCTGCCCTCAAGCACTCGAGATGCGTTCGGGCGTTTGCTCAAGCATTTCGAAGTCTGGCTGCTGGTGGTAGGTGTGGTCGCCAATCTGACCCTCTACTTGACGATTCAACCCTTCGGACCGCTGATGTTCACCCAGGCTTTTCACTACACCCCCGCTGCGGCTGCGAGCATGAATGCCCACTTCTGGCTGGCAAATTTAGCGGCGTTAGTGGTGACCGGGTTCATTTCGGATCGTCTTCAGACCCGCAAGCCCATCGCCATCTTCGGAGGACTCCTGTCTTGTGCCCTCCTGGTGTGGTGGATTCCAACCTTCGGCCAGACCCTGCCCCGCTTCACGATGGCGATCGTCGCAACCACGCTTGGATGCTTTCTTGCGATCGGCTACGTGCCGTGGGCAGCCCAATTCTCTGAAACGCTCGAAGACGTGTCGCCCGCGCTCCAGGCAACCGGGTGGGCGTTCTTCGGCATGATGGTTCGCGGGTGGGCCGCTATCGCCGCACCGCTCACCCTATACGTGGCCGCCCACTACGGCTGGACATCGTGGATCAAGGTGTCGCTTGGCGGAATGGTACTGTACCTGATCGCGATGGCGCTGACGCGACCGCATGGCGCTGCTCAACACGCGGTCGCCCGTCCCTCCAGCAAAGCCGCGCAAGCCTGAGCGCAGCAGAATTTCGCCGCACCCGCAGAAACGAAGATAACCGCGCGCTGAGC
>Ga0126378_10000860_pt1 | contig 22387 bp, 18 predicted proteins | sample PanSoiMetPlot_23_FD_92587 | JGI IMG/M metagenome (GOLD analysis project Ga0126378, IMG submission 92587) | Tropical forest soil microbial communities from Panama - MetaG Plot_23 | ecosystem: Environmental > Terrestrial > Soil > Tropical forest > Bulk soil | place: Panama | collected 2016-02-17
ACCGTCGTCTTGCTTGGAGCGGTTGGCGGATCGCTACTCGCTGCACTAAGTCCAGGCCTCGCGGGTTCCCGTTGGTGGCTCGCTGCGACTCTTGCGGCTGCTGTGGACGTCGCGTGTCTGCGGGGATTCAGTCCCTAATTCTTTCGTAAGTAAACCGGGTAATCCGAAATGCTCCCCGGAGGTTAATAAAGATGTCGAACGGTCGATCGGGTGGCTTCATGATTCAAAAAGCAGATTTGTATTCGATGTATTCGATGCTCGAAGGCCCTCGGCGACATTCTTAACTCTTTGGTGAAAGCTATTCTTCGTCGGAATCCGCAGCTTTGGTCTTCGACTTTTCTGCTTCCCCTGACATGGATGTGCGGAGCAGATAACTCACCAGGTCATTTAGTTCGCCGAATGAGAGTATGAAAGCATAGTCTGGAGGCATTAGGGACCGCCCCTCGTAAGTCAGGGCTCGAATCTCCGACTTGTTGATGAGATGGAACACGCCATCCGGGGCTTGCAGTTGCAGCGAAAAGTTGTCCTCGTTGCGAGCCAAACCGGAAAGCACGGCGGAGTCAACAAGCGTGACGGTGACGAGACCGCGGCGTGGATCGAGGTCTTTGTCGGGATTGACAACTGCGGCGCGAACCTTGTCTGCATCCATCCCTGCCGCGTAGGCAGTAAGATCACGAGCAAAGAACCCGCCCTGGCCGCTGACCATATGACATTCCGCGCATTTCGCCTTGCCGAAGAATAGGATTTTTCCCTGCGCAGGACTTCCCGGCAGTAGATCTTTCTTGCTGCGGCCTTGCAGCGTCCTGAGATAAGCGACAAGCGCCGAAAGTTTGGCTGGGCCGTAAGAAGCGAACGATGGCATGCCCTCCGCCAATTTTCCGTCCGTCAGAATCTTGACGAGTTCCGCGTCCGTCTTGTCCACGACGCCGGGCTGGGACACGATGTCTGGGCCGCGCTCGCCGCCCCGCGCGGCCAGACCGTGGCAGGGCGCGCATACGTTCTCAAAAGTTGCCTTGGGTTCGATTCGCCGTGCCCTTTTCGCATCAGATGGAGCTGCTCCCGGCTTGTTTTGCGCGTGAAGCACGCTGGCAGTAGCCGCCAGAAAGCAAAATATTTCGGCGCACCGCATTAGGGTTCCCATCGAGGCGGCACCTTTCTTTCCTTCCTCTCTCATGATTCCTGACTCGGCCAGTTTTTTCGACCTTCCGGCAGTCGGGGGCATGTTCAAGGCACTTCTTTGTGGCCGAATCTTAGTCAATTCGATTTGCAAGGACAACTCATGATTGGCCAAAGGCTGCAAAAGACTTCATCCGCGACTTCAAAAGATGCTAAAGTGCGCGTCCTTGGTTCAAGGAGGATCTATGCTGGGAGTTCTGCGTTCTCGCCGCGTCATTACTGTGGTTTTTGGCCTGGCGGGCCTGTTGGTACTCGCACAAGCGGAGAAAATGTCCGCAAGACAGGAAACGTTCGCCGCACAAGCAAAAGACGATGCGGGGCTTCTCGATGGCTTTCGCCACGTGGAAGTCGCCTCCGTGTCGGACGCCCTGGAGCAAATTGCCGGCAAGAAGATGTATATGACGCATCGCATGCGCGCGATTTTTTCAACTCGTTTCGCCGGATATGCGCTCACCGTGTCTTTGAAAAAAGAGGCCAATCACGATCCCGACGCGCTGAAAGGGATGCTTCACGCCATAGATACCGGCGGGCCGAACTCCGTTTATGTCATGGTCGTGGAAGACGGCAACGACATCGCCGGCATGGGCGGATTGATGGGCACTGCCATGGCGGCAAGAAATTTCTCGGGTGCGGTCATCGACGGCGGCGTGCGAGATACAGCCTATCTGCAAAAGATAGGCTTCCCGGTGTATGCGCTTGGCATTGTTCCGTCCACGTCGGTCAGTCATTACCGGTTTGCCGGCGCAAATATCCCCCTGACATGCGACGGTGTGGCCGTAAATCCCGGCGACATTATTACGGCGGATCCCGACGGCGTGGTGGTCGTACCAAAAGCAATGGCTCCCCAAGTTCTGAAATTGGCGCAGGACATGGACTTCAAGGAGCACTCCATGTATGCGTTCATCGAGAAGCTTAAATCGATTGAACAGGCAGTGGCCAAATTCGGCCGGCTATGAGAAATTCTCGCCTTGCGGCGCTGACGTGTAGTATATGAAGTTCGATTCTGCAGAGTCGCTTCGGTTTTGTTAGACCAGCGAAGGTTCGGCGCGCCGGCGAATCTCAGGTTGTCTCTGCGGACAAAAAACTCAAACGCTGGTTCGATGAGACGATTCTCTTTTTGTTTCGCGCTCCTTGTTTTGATCACTGTAGCAGTGTTCGCACAGGATACGCGGATGACCTCCCTCGCCACCAACATCGATGTGAGCCCGAGCGAATTGCTTTCGAAGCCAGTCGCTGCGAACTGGCTTTCCTACAATGGAGACTACACGGGCCGCCGTTACAGTGAGCTTCGCGAAATCAACTTGAGCAACGTTGCGCAGCTTCGAGCCCAGTGGGTTTTCCACGCGCAAAGCTCCGGCAGCCTTGAAGTGACTCCGGTTGCGGTGGACGGAATTCTATTCGTCACCGCGGCGAATGATGCTTTTGCACTCGACGCACAAACGGGGCGCCAACTCTGGCATCACTCACGATCCATCACAGAAGGTCTCATTGACGACGCCTCGCAACACCACAATCGAGGCGTCGGCATTTTGCGCACGCGAATTTATATGGAAACGGACAACGCGCATTTGCTTTGCCTGGATGCACGCTCCGGAAACCTCCTCTGGGATGTCGCCTACACCGATGGAAACAGGAACTACGGGGCAACGAGCGCGCCTTTGGTGGTCCGCAACAAAGTGGTCGTTGGAACTTCCGGAGGCGACGACGGCGTACGCGGCTTTGTCGCGGCTTATGATGCCGAGACCGGCAAAGAAGCGTGGCGTTTTTGGACCATTCCAGGCCCCGGAGAATTCGGCTCCTCCAGTTGGCCTGGCGAGAGTTACAAGCTCGGCGGTGGCACCACCTGGATGCCCGGCACGTTTGACCCTGAACTCAATGCCATTTTTTGGGGTACGAGCAATCCTGCGCCCGATTTTGACGGCAGCCCGCGCCCTGGCGATGACCTCTACACCGATTGTCTGCTTGCACTCGATCCCGATACGGGCAAACTCAAATGGTATTTCCAGTTCACGCCGCACGATCTTTTCGATTACGACGCAACGGAAACTCCCGTGCTGGTTGATGCAACTTTTCGCGGCCAGCCGCGGAAACTCATCGTCCAAGCCAATCGAAATGGTTTTCTTTACGTGCTCGATCGCACAAACGGCGCATTTCTTTCCGCTACACGTTTCGTCGAAAAACTCAATTGGGCCAGCGGAGTTGACGAAAGAGGCCGGCCCATTCGCACAGGAATCAAACCCACCGCAGAGGGGACGCGCGTCTGCCCTGGCATGGTCGGGGCAACGAACTGGCACGCACCGTCCTACAATCCAGGAACCTCCCTCTTTTATTTTATGGCCCTGGAATCCTGCAACGTCCTAGCCCTGAAACCCCAGCAATTCAAGCCCGGCCAGACCTACTATTCAACCGGCTCACGCCACAGCGAGGGAGACTACAGCCAGAAAATTCTGCTGGCGTACTTTCTTGAAGGGGACAAGCCCGTTTGGCGGTATGTCCAGGCAGGCACGGGCCATTCCGCCGGCGGAACCATGACCACAGCTAGTGGACTCGTCTTCTTCGGTGACGATGCACAAACTTTCGAGGCCGTGGACGGCCGGACCGGAAAACCACTTTGGCACTTCAATACCGGCCAGAACATAGCGGCGTCACCCATGAGCTACGCCATTCATTCGAAGCAATACGTGGCCATCGCCGCAGGAAGTGACATTTTCAGTTTTGCGTTGCCATAGCGCAGGCAATATTCGAAACGCATCGAAGAAGGTTCGCCATTGGCAACGGGAAGACGAAAGACCAAACAAAAGGAGGAGCGATGTTTTCATCTCTTACATCTCGCCGAGGGTTCGCAGCGAGGCTTGCCACACTTATTCCGGGGTTTGCCGCTTCCAGTGCGGCCACCATGACGGAATCACCTTCTCCCCAGGCATATTCAACGGTGAAGAAGGTCAACTATGAAGGCAAACCCGCCGGAACGGGATTTATCACCCCGCTCGTGATTCACGACAACGTGATTTATATCGCGGGGCAAGGAGCTCATTCGCACGATCCTGAAGGGAAATTCCCGATGGATATTGAGGCTCACACCAAAAAGGTAATGGACAACGTCAAGACGCTGGTCGAAACCGGCGGAGGCACGATGGACAGCATTCTCCAGTTGACGGTCTATCTGACAAAAATCGATGATTACGACGGAATGAACAAAGTTTTTAAGACCTACTTCCCCAACGGAGGCCCCGCGCGAACAACGGTAGCCGTTGCTGCCCTTCCCGGGAATTCACTGGTCGAAATCAATTGCATCGCCGCAGTCACGCGGAACGGATGAGAGGTTCCCATGACGATAAGAGGTTTTTGGAGCCGTCGCGCATTCCTCGGCAGTTCCAGCGTCCTTGCGGGAATGATGCTCAACGCTCGCAGAGTTTTCGGCTTGCCAAAGAGCACAGAGGCTCCTTCCGCTGTTGGAATGTCGGACAAACTCACGGGCTTTGGCGCTACGGGAAAAGTCTATGAAGAGCTGGGCCTCACGACGGTGATCAATGGCCAGGGAACCATGACCTACCTGGGTGGCTCGCTTCCGCGCCCCGAAGTCGCAGCCGTGATGGCTCTGGCTGCGGAGCATTTCGTTCCCATCGTTGAATTGGAGCAGGCTGCGGGGAAACGCATCGTCGAACTGCTGAAGCTCCCAACTGACTACGACGCAATCGTCACTTGTGGTGCGGCGGCAGGCATGCAATCCGGTTTAGCTGGAATCCTCACCGGCAACAATTCCAAATTCATCGAGCAGCTTCCCGATCTTACCGGAATGAAATCCGAAGTCATCATTCAGAAGTCGCATCGAAACGGCTTCGATCACCAGCTTCGCGCTACGGGCGCCAGGTTGATTGAAGTGGAAACGCGCGAGGACGTGAAGCGGGCCATTAACGCCAAAACGGCGATGATGCACTTTTCAAATTTCGCTAACGCGACCGGCCAGATCAAAGTCGATGAGTGGGTAAAGCTGGCGCATGAGAACCAGATTCCCGCCTTCAACGACGCCGCCGCGGACACGCCGCCCGTCTCCCATCTTTGGGACTATGCCAACATGGGCTACGACCTCATCGCCTTCAGCGGCGGCAAGGCCATCCGCGGACCACAATGCGCCGGCTTGCTTATCGGCAAAAAAGAGTTCATTGCCAATGCGCTGCTCAACAACAGCCCTCACGAAGACACGCTCGGGCGCGGCATGAAAGTCGGCAAGGAAGAAATCGTGGGCATGGTCAAAGCGCTCGAATGCTACTTGAACGAGGACCACGGCGCGCTGGAGAAGGAGTGGTGGCGGCGACTGGACTCCGTGTCGTCAGAGATTACGCGTGTTCCGGGAGTCGCAACTTCCTTCAATGTTCCCGACGTTGCCAACCACGTTCCGCACATGCGCATTTTCTGGGATCCGCGAAAGATTTCCCTTGCGCCGCGTGAGGCCGCCAACGCGCTGCGAAATGGCAAGCCATCTATCGTGGTCGGTTCGTCGGAAGGCGGCCTGGGCATGAACTCGTTCATGTTAAAACCTGGCGAGGAAAAGATTATCGCCGCGCAGCTTGTACAGCTCTTTAAGGCGCACTCCGCGTGAAAACCGTGGAATTGACAGGCGCTACCGAAGCCCCATGACTGCAAAACGAACAAGCCGCGTCCGCTGGTTCCTTGTCGCGTGGCTGTTTGTTCTCAGCGCGGTCGCCTTCATCGACCGTGTGAATCTTTCCATCGCAAGCGCAAAAATCTCAGAAGAATTCGGCATTAGGATCGTTCGCCTCGGCCCTGTCTTCAGCGCATTTCTCTTCGGGTATGCACTGTGCCAAATTCCCGCAGGACGTCTCGCCGATCGCTTCGGTCCAAGGCGGATGCTTACCCTTGGACTCTTATGGTGGGGTGTCTTTAGCGCGTTGACAGCCACCATCCCACATAACACTGCTAACGTCTTGCTGATACTGGCTGTGATTCGCTTTCTCCTTGGCGCAGGCGAAGCCGTCATGTTTCCCGCGTCCAACCAGTTTGTCGCCCGCTGGATTCCAAGCCATGAACGCGGAACGGCAAACGGGATCATCTTCGCCGGGGTCGGCCTTGGGTCCGCCGCCACTCCTACTCTGATCACGTTCATCATGTTGCATTACGGCTGGCGTACGTCATTCCTGCTGAGTGCCTTGATCGGATTCGCTGCCGGCACCGTGTGGTTCCTTGCAGGGCGCGACACTCCGCAAGAGCATCCTTCCGTTTCGGCTGGTGAGCTGGCGCTGATTCAGCAGGGGATCCCAAGAACGTCCTCCGAGAAGAACGAAGGCTTTCTCTCATGGCCGAGCATTGTGTCAAGTTCTAACGTCTGGATTCTTTCCTTGGCCTATTTCTGCTTCGGCTACGTCGCGTGGGTTTTCTTCAGCTGGTTCTATTTGTACCTTGCTAAAGTGCGCGGTTTGGACCTGAAGGCTAGCGGTGTCTACGCAACTCTGCCTTTTCTGGCGATGGCCGTGTGCAGTCCTCTCGGCGGAGCCATCGGCGACGCGCTGACCAAATGGTTTGGTTCCCGGTTTGGACGCTGCAGCATTGCAGTCTTGGGTTTCGGGCTGACCGCAATCTTCCTTGTTTTTGGATCGGCTGCTCAAGACACGCGAGTCGCCAGCCTCGTGCTTGCAGGAGGGGCGGGTTCCCTTTATCTTTCACAAAGCTCGTTCTGGGCAGTCTCCGCGGATCTCGGCGGGAAGTCCTCAGGCTCTCTCTCCGGCTTCATGAACATGGCCAATCAAATCGGCGGCGTGATTACCGCCTCTCTCACGCCGTTCCTTGGGGACAGGTTTGGATGGCCCACTGGATTTCACGTCGCGGCGGCAATCGCCGGTGTTGGCGCGATCGCCTGGCTCTTGGTCAACCCCGGAACTGCGCTGTCGCCTTCGCCGGTCATTTCTTCCTTCGAGCAGGAAAAACCCGCATAACAATCGGACCAAAAGTGTCTTCAGGCTTGGTCAGCCAGAGAAAAATGAAGTCGAAAGAACAAGGTGTAGCGAGCATTTGCTATCGTTGTTGACTTCCCCCAGACTTCGTCCTAATCTTCGCGGCAAGTGGGGTGCCTGATGGAGAATCGCCAGCATCGTGTAATTTCATCTATTTTAATCGTTTTAATAACGTTTGCCTGCGCCAGTGTGCTGCGCGCGGACGTGACCGGATCCATTCTTGGTGAGGTGCGCGATCGTTCCCAAGCCGTTGTTGCTGGGGCGCGCATTGTAGCCACAAATGTGGAAACTAACTTCAGCCAGGAAACTTCTCATCCTTCAAGGTGTAGATGCACTAAAGCAGCAGAAGCTCGATGAGGCCTTGGCCCTTTTTCAGAAATCCATTGAGCAGAGTCCCGAGTGCCGACCGGCCATGATTACCTGGGCGTTGCCTGAGATCGCAAGAATGATCCTGACCGTGCTCGCGCAGCCTGTGAAAAGGCGCTTGAATTGAAACCGGACTATGCGCAGGTTCACTCGAGCCTTGGGCTGCTCTATTGGCGCCAGAACGAATAGCGCCCGAGCGCTCGAAGAGTTCCACCAAGCGGTGATGTCCGATCTCGACGTGCCGGAGGCGCATTACAACTTTGGCCTCGCGCTGGCCCAATCGGGACGGCCGGATGAAGCTGCTCGCGAACTTAAGGAAGCGGTTGGTCTCAACCCTCAGTACACCGATGCGCGAATCCAATTGGGGTTGGTTCTCAGCCAGAACAATGACACGGCCGGCGCTATCGGTGTTTTCAAGGAACTCTTGCGCGGCGATCCAAATTTTGCGGAAGGTCACAACAACCTCGGGTTGGCGCTGTTGCAGGCAGGTGACACCGGCAAAGCAAAGATGGAGTTTCAGCAGGCCGTCCGCCTCAAGCCTCACTATGCGGAGGCGCACTACAATCTTGCTTTGGCCCTTCACCAGGAAGGAAAGGAGGCAGAGTCGCGCCTGGAGTTCGAGAAAGCGTAAAATATCGCGCCGGAATTGAGAAACGCGTCTCGCCCTTAAGAAAAAATGTTATCTGCACGAAACTTACTATTGCCGGTTCTTGCGTCGACGATTGTCGTTATCTGGGTAGCCTCTGAAATTCTACAACCCGCGGCTGGCTACCCCACACCGCTCGTAGCACAGTCGGCACAACCAAATGCGGCCGCTAAAACGTGCGAATTTTCATCGCCTGCGGCTTCTTTCTCCGTTCCCTATGTTGCTCAGACTCAGGAGTTGAGCACGGATCCTCATTCTCCAGTCTGGTCGCACGCATCCTCGACGTGGATCGAGAAAGACTGCACGCACCAGATCGGATACGCCAAGCTCAAGACCGAAGTTCGCGGGTTTTGGACCGACTCCGACCTGTATCTGCTGTTCATCTGCCCTTATTATGAACTGAATCTTTGGCTGCCCGCCGACAATAGCAAAGACCGCTTGAAACTCTGGGACCGCGATGTTGTCGAGTTTTTTCTTGGCGACAACTGGACCAATATCAAGGTGTATCGCGAGTTCGAGATCGCCCCCACAGGCGATTGGGTGGACTTGGCCATTGACCTGAATCGCAAGGACGACTATGACGCTGCGGAATGGAATTCCGGCTGGCAGCGCCAGGCCCGCATTGATGAGACTAATCACATCTGGTATGCCGCCGCACGCGTGCCGCTGCGTTCCGTCAGTGAAAAGCAAGTGGCGGCTGGCACAAAGTGGCGAGCCAATCTCTATCGTATTGATGGACTCGGCGCGGATCCTGTGCGGCGTTTTTTGTGCTGGCAGCCGACGTGTGTTGTCAACCGTGATCCAAACCATGTGCCGGAACATTTCGGCACATTAGTCTTCACTCGGTGACAGGCAGCTTCAGGAGGAAACGCCATGGCGTCTACAGCCGAATCGGACCGCCGCGGTTTCATGAAAGTGTTGGCGGCGTCGCCGCTCCTTGCCCAGCTTGCAGCTCAGGCGTTCTACGAAAAATCGGCTGCTGCAATGGGGTTGGATCCGCGCGGGAATGTCTATAGCCGCCTCGGCGTCAAAACGGTGATAAATTGCCGTGGAACATGGACCTATCTGAGTGGATCGCTGCAATTTCCGGAAGTTCGCGATGCTCAGGTAGAAGCAGGCCGTTACTTTGTCAACATCGTTGAACTTCAGCGCGCTGTGGGACGCAGGTTGGCCGAACTGACGGGCGCGGAGTCCGGAATCATCACTTCGGGAGCAGCAGGCGCGATGGCAGCCGCAACCGCCGCATGCATCGCTGGCAGTGATCCCAAGAGGATCTGGCAACTTCCGGACACCACAGGGTTGAAGCCCGAAGTGATCATGGTCGGAGGCCGCAGCGCGTTTGACAATGCCATCCGACTCACAGGCGCGAAGCTGGTTCTCGTTGAACAACCTGAGGACATCGCCAACGCCATCGGCACGGACACGGCAATGGTTTACACCACGCACTTGGGGGATAAACTTGTGCGCGAAGTCTCCATAGCCAAAGAACACAAAGTCCCTCTCTTGCTTGACGATGCCGCGGGGATCCCGCCCATCGACAACATTCAGCTATACGCGAAAATGAAACTCGACCTGTACACATTTTCTGGCGGCAAAGGCCTGCGAGGCCCCCAGTGCAGCGGAGTGCTCCTCGGCCGCAAAGAATTGATCGACGCTGCCCTGCATAATTCCTGTCCGTTCGAGGGCTCCGTGTGCCGCGCCATGAAAGTTGGGAAGGAAGAGGTTATCGGCTGCCTCACCGCTATCGAGACCTGGCTCAAGACGGACTCCAAGAAACTTTACGCTGATTGGAACACGCGAGTGGATCGCATCGGCAAACTGGTGGAGACAGTGCCCGGCGTGCGCACTGAAATCTACATACCAGATGACGGGAATCGCTATCCAACCTTGCGGGTCTCGTGGGATCAACAAGCCTGGGGTTTCAGCATCACCGACTGCGTCCAAAAACTCCGCGAAGGAGACCCTGTCATCGAAGTGCTTGGCGTGGACAATCCGAGCATGGTCTCCGCCGTGCGTGAAGGCGTGGACAAGCCAAATCCCAATCCAAAGGAACTCAAAGAACAAAACCACATCGAACTAGTCTCCATGACCATTCAGCCAGGCGAAGAAATGATTGTGGGACAGCGGCTGCGAGCAATTCTCAACGCGGCTCGTAAGGGGAACGCTGGATGAAGTTCGCTCTACTTCTGGTTGCCTGTTTACTTTGCGCCGTGGTTTCTTGGCAGGCGCAATCTCGTCCGGCAGGACCGCAGTCAGCGCCCTCTTCCGGCGAGGCAATGCGATCGCCAGCCATTGAAGCCGGAGGCTACATTTACGCTTCCGGACAAGGGCCTCGTCGTCCTGACGGAAGCATTCCAGCAAAGTTTGGAGACCAGGTTCGCCAGGCCCTTGAGAATGTCCGAAGCGCCATCGGAAGCAAAGGTCTGACAATGGACCACGTAGTTTATGTTCACGTCTACTTGGAAGATACAGACCGATACTCTGAGCTTAACGAAGTCTTCGCCGATTACTTTCTTAAAGATCCCCCGGCGCGCGCGGTATTGGGAGTAGCTCGTCTTCCGGAATCGCCCGTTCAGATCACCGCTGTTGCAGTTCGCGACTTGAACGGGAAGCAGCCGGTGCTCGAGCCGAATTCTCCGCCAAACAAGGCGTACTCTCCAGGATTGCTGACGCACGATCGACTATTTGTTTCCACGATGCCGGGAAGTGATCCTGCAAGTGGAAATGTTCCTCAAGACCCGGCCAGCCAAGTTAATCTCGCGCTTGATCGCATGAAGTCTGTGCTGCAAGCTGCGGGTCTCACCATGGCTCACATGGTGTTCGTGAATCCGTACCTAACCTCCGAAGTGCCCATGCGAATCATGAATCAGCAATATGCTCAGCAATTTGAATTTGGGAACACTCCCGGTCGTGCCACCATCGAGGTTTCCAGCTTGCCTCAAGGCGCGCACATCGCGTACACCGGCGTGGCTGTGCGTGATCTGCGTCAACGGCGGGCCATACGCCCGAAGAACATGCCGCCAAGCCCAACGGCGAGCCCCTGTGTGTTCGCTGGCGACACTTTGTATTGTTCGGCCAAGAGCGGTTTCATCCCGGGACCCAATGGCGGCGTGTACGCAGGGACCACGTTGGACCAAACTCGTCAGACCATGCGGAACCTCCTCGACAACCTGGAAGAGGCGGACATGAATTACAGTCAGGTCGTCTCGACAACCATCTACCTGGACGACGTATCGGACGGACCGCTTTTTGCGAAGGTATATAAAAAGTTCTTCAGTGGGTCTCTCCCTGTGGAAACCGTCCTTCAGCAAATCAAATCCACCGAACGAAAACCGGACGCCGAAGGACACTATCCGGACTTGGAGCAGATGTCTCTCATCGCCGTGCGCGGACAAAGGGATTCGGGCCCGCGGCCATAACAGACCGAAGAACAAGGGAATCCACAACTCTGCGCCAACCAGGGAGTAACACTACGACGCCTGCCCGAAAGCAGGAAGCCACTGGCGTTACAACTTCACCGTTTTTTCCACTCTCGCGGCTTCGTAGATCGCCATCATGATTTTCAAGTCGCGCAATCCCTCTTCGCCGGGAGTTAGCGGCTCCTTGTCTTCCATCACGCACGAAGACATGTGGTCCATCTCCAGAGCAAAGTGGTCGCGCTCAGGAAGGTCTCTTTCCTCCGTAACGTTTCCTCGATGCACCCTCATGCGAAGACCTCGATAGCTCGTCGCAGGTTCCAATTCCAGCCAACCCTCGGTTCCGACCAGGCGATAACGATTCTGTCCGGAGTACCCATAGCTGGATGTGCAATTCGCTAGGACGCCGCCTGGAAAGCGCAATTGAAAATTAATTGTCTCTTCCACTTCTTTGAAACGTGCGTCGCCCGGAGTGTTAAACATCGCCGCGTTTACCTCAGTAGGCTCTTCCCCAGTCAGATAGCGTGCAGCTTGCAATGAGTAGATGCCAATGTCCATCAAGGAGCCTCCGCCCGCAAGCTCCCTCTTCAGCCTCCATTGTGTGGGATCGCCGATGTTGAAACCATGGTCGGCGAGAATCACTTTCGCGGTTCCCAACTCATGCGACCGCGCCATTCGAATGGCTTCCTGGTTATAAGGCTCATAACGGCAGCGGTAAGCCACCATCAATTTGCGCTCTGCTTTGCGAGCCGCGTCAATCATCCGTTGGCATTCGGCAGGCGTATTGGCCATAGGCTTTTCCGTCAAAACGTGCTTCCCTGTCGCCAGGCCGCGGACGGTATATTCGGCGTGCATTCCATTTGGCAAAACAATGTAGATGACATCTACTTCAGGATTGCTTTTGATGGAGTCGTAGTTCTGATAGTTGTAGATGTTTTTCGGATTGACTCCGTATCGCAGGGCCAGCTTGTTCGCCTTGTCCGGATGACCACTCACAAAGGCCGTCACCTTGGATTTTTCGCACTTAGCAAAAGCAGGCAAGATCTCGTGGATGGAGAGATTCCCCAACCCGACGATAGCCCATCCCAGCTTTTTGCCCGGAGGATCGGGGACCGCGACCTGCGCTGCAGAGGACTCTCTCAGCAAGCCTCCGGCAAGGTTGATCCCGGCTAGTCCCTGGCTCACCTTTGTAATGAATCCGCGGCGCGTGATCTCTCTTCCAGAAGATGTCATAAACTTCCTCCCTACTTTTCACTTCGTTTCTTTCGAATCTCTTCCAACCGCTTCTTCAGGAACTCTTGATACTCCTGAAGCAACTTTGGATCGCCTGGGGTGGAGTAGATCTCGCTCGACTTGTACTTCCCTTCGTCGAATTTCTTCTTCGTCCACTCATCGTGAATGCGGATCTCATCCGCCCGGTCGAGGACTTCTTTCACTAACTGGGGCGGCACAAAATACACACCTTCGCGGTCGCCAACAACAAGGTCCCCCGGCATCACGGTTACACCACCGATGCGCACAGGAATATTGATCCCCGTCAGCATGACATTGCCAATGGGGGTTGGATCGACGAAACGGAAGTACGCAGGCATCTCGATTTCCGAAATGCCATTGAGGTCCCGGATGCTGCCGTCAACAACCAGCCCGCCGCTGTTCGTTGCTTTCATCACATAGTAAAAAAGGTTGTCGCCGACAATGGTTCCGTTTACCTTTTTCCCGAAAATATCCACTACCAGCACATCACCGGGTTGCAGCATATCAATCGCCGTCTGATTCATGAGCCGCGGGATCCCTCGTTCCTTGGCTTTGTTTTTGGCAATTTCCTCGACATCAGGGCGCAGCGGCATGAATTGCACCGTAAAGGCTCGCCCGACCATTGGTTTGCCTGGATGCAAGATCTGGAATCCGTCGGCGTACTGATTGTGGAAACCCCGCTGCTCTAGAACGGCCCAAATTTCCTCGGAGGAAAGTTCCCGGGCCCGAGCCAGGAAGTCGTTTGGCACTTTGGGTCTGCCGTCGGGAAAGCGTTCAAATGGCTCCTGCGCGGTGTAATCCATGAGATCTTGTTTGGAGAAGGTCATTAGTTGCGCCTGCGTGAACGCAGGTACAAGGAGAAAGACGCACACGCAAAGAGTTGTCTTAGCGCTCAAGTCGCTGAGAGGTTTAGGCAATAAAGTGTTCATGGGATTCCCCCGACGCGGTCGGCACCTTGATTCGCGATTACCATTCGGCGACGCAAACGATGCCCGACAGTACTCGTTTACGGTCGCGCGCCGAAAACTCTCAAATAGCGAATGATTTGTCAAATGCGAACCTTGTCCGCGAACCTTGTCCGCACACCGCAATCCCTGTATTGTGTCGTGCGATATTCAGGAAGTGCGCAACACGTTGGGAGTGCACATACCATGAGCAACGAAAACCGCCCGCAACTGGATCGCCGTGAAGTTTTGAAGTCCTCAGCCGCCGTTCTAGGCACTTCCCTGCTCCTGGGAGAAGCGATGGACGCATACCCAAAAGGCGTTAATACCAACTCGCGCCCGTCGGATTTAAAGATTACGGATCTTCGTGTGGCTACCGTTGTGAAGCCCGGGCCAAGTCCCTGTCCTCTGATTCGAATCGACACCAACCAGGGCGTCAGCGGACTCGGCGAAGTACGCGACGGAGCGACCCCAACCTATGCCCTTTTTTTGAAAAGCCGCATCCTTGGCGAGAATCCGTTACAAATTGACAAAATCTTCCGCAAGATCAAGCAGTTCGGTGGCCACGCGCGCCAGGGCGGCGGAGTCTGCGCTATCGAAATGGCCTTGTGGGACATCGCAGGCAAGGTTTATGACGCCCCGGTCTACGCGATGCTCGGCGGTAGATTCCGTGACAAAATTCGTATCTACGCGGACACCGAGGAATCCAAAGACCCCAAAATTTACGCACAGCGAATGAAGGAGCGCAAAGAAAGCATGGGGCTTACCTGGCTGAAAATGGATTTAGGAATCGAGATGGTCGCCGACACGCCCGGAACGGTGACTAACCCCACAGACATAAACCAATGGGAAGCGAACCAACTTCCCCACCCCCTCCTCGGGATGGAAGTCACGAACAAGGGCATTGCCATGCTTGAGCAATACGTTGCCGCAGTGCGCGATGCTGTGGGTATGGAAATTCCCCTTTCCATGGACCATCTCGGACATCTGGGCGTGAAGTCCATTATCCGGCTGGGCAAGGCTTATGAGAAATATAACCTGTCGTGGATGGAGGACGTGATCCCCTGGACGTATACAGATTTGCTGAAGGAGATTTCCGACCAGAGTCCCACGCCTATTCTCACCGGCGAAGATATTTACTTGAAAGAACCGTTTCGTGTCCTCTGCGAAAGGCACGCTGTCAGCAAGATTCACCCCGACCTCGCCACCTCGGGCGGCATCCTTGAAACGCACAAGATTGGGGACATGGCCGAGGAGTATGGCGTACCGATGGCCATGCACTTTGCGGGGACACCAGTCTGTTGCATGGCTAACGTGCATTGCGCAGCTGCTACTCAAAACTTCCTAGCCCTCGAGCACCATTCCCTCGATGTTTCCTGGTGGTCATCCTTAGTGCAGGAGGGAATCAAGAATCCAATCGTGAAGCACGGCTGGATTGAAGTTCCCGATCGCCCTGGTCTCGGCGTGACTCTCAACGAGGATGTAGTGCGGCAGCATCTGGCGCCGGGAACAGGTTACTTTGAGCCCACTCCACAGTGGGATCATGAGCGCTCCTGGGATCGGCTGTGGAGTTAGAACGATTTTTGCGACGGTAGTAGGACCGATCCCTGTCGACTAACTCGGGCGAGCAGTGCCAAAGTGTTTCTGAACCATTTTTGTGGGTGAAGGCTGGAGATTTTTGCTGAAAAACAAGTTTCCTGTTTTTCAAATACGTTCCAGTTAGGTGCAATTTTAGGGTTTTGTGAGTTTTCAGCTTCTCGAAAAACCAACAGGTCACGTATTTTCAATATACCCGATTATTCTGTCTCCCCTCTTTTCAGCCGCTGCAATAATTAATAGATTGCTGCCAGTCGTCGAGATCTTGCCGTTCAGCCAAACTCTTCGGGCCGTATCGGATGATACCCATTTATGTCAATTAAGTTTGGGATGGAGCACCGATGTTGGATGTGACTCGCACTGCTTACAAAGAGCTTTACGCAGCCGTCGTCCTTACCTGTTCCGCGCGTTGCACCGCCGCCATCCGCGATTCACCCTAGCGCAAATGTAGGTGTTCACCTGATTGCGCGGCTGATCCACTCCAGCACAGTGCATGTCAGCTACTGCGAGTGGAGTGACACGGGGATGAATCGTGTCAACGGGGTTGCCAAAGGCACGAAACCCGCCATCCTTCGCTTTCCGTTTTGTGGAAAGGGGGGCACCGATGAACCCTAGTTTTCTTTTCAAATCGGCATTCCTTCAGGTTGCATTTCCGTTCGTCGCTTTTTTTCTTACGTTACTCGCTGCGCCGCAGCACGGGCAAGCGCAAGTCCTCTACGGCTCCATTGTGGGGAACGTGACGGACTCGACAGGCGCGATTGTGCCTGGCGCTGTGGTTTCGATCAAACAAGTGGAAACGAACCAGAGCCGGGAGACCGCCACAAACGAGGCAGGTGGCTATACGTTCGCGACGATCCCCAGCGGAACGTACATTCTGAAGGTTACTAAGCAAGGGTTCTCAACTGCCACCGAGAACCAAGTGTCCGTGACTATCAATACCGTAACGCGAGTGGACGTAACGCTGAAGCCGGGAGAAGTAACGGAGACCGTCGAAGTCACCTCCGAAACGGCCTTGCTGCAGACGGATCGTTCCGACGTGCGTGCCGAACTCGACGGCCGGGAGCTGCGCGAGCTTCCGGTGCCCGCTCGCAATTACCAAAGCATGCTGCGGACGGTTCCGGGCTTCTCAGTGCCGACCAACGAGCACTCTGTGCCCTCTAACCCGTCGCGGGCCCTTCGGTACAATGTGAACGGAACCAGCGCCAGCTCCAACAACGTACGTATTGATGGCGCCAGCAGCTACAACATTTGGCTACCGCACATTACCGCTTACGTGCCACCTATGGAAGCCATCGAGACGGTGAATGTTGTCACCAACAGTTTCGATGCCGAGCAAGGTCTGGCCGGCGGGAGCGCAGTCAATGTGCAAATCAAGAGCGGCACGAACGACTTTCATGGTTCGGCTTTTGAATATCATACGGACAACGCTCTCCGGGCCCGCAGTTTCTTCCTGCCGACCAACCAGAGCAAGCCGAAACTGGTGTACAACCAGTTCGGCGGGTCCCTGGGTGGCCCGATAAAGAAGAACAAGCTTTTCTTCTTCGGCGACTATGAGGGGACTTTCGACCGGCGCTTGGCGGACGGCCGAGTTTCGGTCCCGACGCAGGCCATGCGCAACGGTGACCTCACGGCTTCCCCGAGCCGCATCTTTGATCCATTCACCGGTAACCCGGACGGCAGCGGCAAGACAGAAGTTACGACTAAGATTATTCCCTCGACCAGTATCGACCCGATTGCGCAACAAATCCTCAGTTTCGTTCCCCTCCCGAACCTTCCCGTCTCCGGTTTTGTGAACGACTATTACGCCACGGGGGCCTACCTCTTCGATCGCCGGGCCGGAGACACCAAAATAAATTGGAATGCATCCTCGAAGCTGAATATTTATGGGCGCTTCAGCATGATGCATTTCGATTTAAACTCGCCGCTGGCCTTCGGCGAGATGGGCCCAATTCTGGGCACTGGAGGAAACCCCGGCAGGGGCTGGGGGAACACTTACAGCTACTCGATTGCGGGCAACTACGCCTTTACGCCGCACACGATCCTCGACGCGCATTTCGGCTGGACGCGCATGGACACCAACTCCGAGCAGCCAGGTCTGGACCAGAATATCGGCCGAGACGTATTGGGCATCCCGGGGACGAACGGCACCCGGCGGTTTGAAGGCGGCTGGCCGCGATTCCAGATCACTGGCTTCTCGACGCTTGGCGCAACTGAGGGTTACATGCCTTATTACCGCAGCGACCCACAGTATCAGTACGTTGCGAATCTTGGGTGGATCAAGCGTGCACACAACATTCGCTTCGGGACGGACCTATACCGTCAGCACTTGAACCACACGCAGCCGGAACACTACACGGAGACCCAACCCGCTTCTGGTGGTTTTCGCTTCGACCGTGGTCCAACGACGATACCGGGACAGTCAGACAGTGACTACAACGCGTTTGCCGCGTTCCTGCTTGGCGCGCCTGCGAACCGCGGGAGAATCCTTCAGGTTCCGGACGTTTATCACACCCGGACCTGGAGCTACAGCTTCTTTGCGCGCGACCAGTGGCAGGTGAACCGCAGGCTCACTCTGACCTATGGCACGAGGTACGAATACTTCCCCTATCCCACGCGTGATACGCGAGGCGTCGAACGCTACGATTTTTCCGCGAACGAGATGCTGGTTTGTGGCCTCGGATCCGTGCCGGAGGATTGTGGCGTGAGTGTGAGCAACACCATGTTCGCGCCACGGTTCGGCTTTGCCTACCGCGCCACCGACAGCTTTGTCGTTCGCGGCGGCTACGGGCTCACCAACGATCCATTCAACATCGCTCGCAGCCTTCGCGCGAACGTGCCTGTTCTGCTTCCCTTTATCGAGAATGGTCCAAACACGCGGGTTCCGGTTGGTCACTTGCAAGATGGGGTTCCGCCAATTGTGGTGCCCGACTTCTCCAGCGGTGTCGCAAGTATTGGAGGCAACCTTGGCCTAAACACGACGTCAACGAATTTCGTACGAGGCTACATCCAATCGTGGAACCTCACGTTGCAGAAAGAATTCTGGAAGAACCTGGTCGGTTCCGTCGGATACGTGGCCACGCGGCAGATCAAAGCATTGGGACTGCTCGAGCAGAACTATGGCTTCCCCGGGGGCGGCAAAACCAGCCAGGTGCTGTGGAACGCAACTGGCCCTGATGGCTTGCCGTTCCAGCGGACCGCGGATACACAATTGGTAGCTCCGGTCGGAAATAGCCACTACGATTCCCTCCAGGCCACGTTGCAACGCCACTTTGCGAACGGGCTGCAGCTCAATGCTTCTTATACCTGGGGCAAGGGAATCGGCATTTACAACGTCCGGGAAAGCACCGACGCTCCTGCTATCAAGATTCCCGCCTTCTACTACCTGAATCGCGCGGTGTTTGGTTTCGACCGAACACACAGCTTCAATCTCGCCGGCGTTTACGAGTTGCCCTTTGGCAAGAGCAAGAAGTGGGTCCATAAAGGTGCAGGCAATGCTTTGGCGGGAGGCTGGCAATTGAACTGGCTGTTCAGCTCCTACACCGGGCTACCGTTTGGAGTGTCCGCGTCAGGAACCAGTTTGAATGCGCCAAAGAACTCGCAGCGTGCCGACCAAGTCAAGCCGCCCCAGAAGTTGGGCGGCATTGGTGACACGCCGTTCTATGACCCCACGGCTTTTGCGCCAGTGACCGATGCGCGATTTGGCACGGCTGGTTTTAATGCACTGCGCGGGCCGGGGCTGGTGAACCTCGATTTTGGGTTGTTCCGCGACTTCCGGATGACCGAGAAGTGGCACATGCAATTCCGCGCGGAGGCGCTGAACTGCAGCAATACGCCGCATTTTGCCAATCCGCGCTCGGACGTCAGTGGCAGTAAGTTCATGATCATCGATAGCATCGCGAATACCGGCCGCGAACCGTCCGGCGATGAGCGCTCGTTCCGCTTCGGACTGCGCTTGAGCTTCTAACCCCTCGCAAGCCCGGACCTCTAAGGGGCGCCTGCGTTCTGGAGGTCTGCTCCGAAAAAATTCATTCAGCGGACCTCAGGGCGTGGGTCCGATCCCCTGTCGTTCGCCAAAAGCCCGGCCGACTTTAGAATCAACAGGATACGGAGAGGCTTCGCAACATTGTCACATGGATGAATTCCAGATTCGGAGGAGCAAGCACTAGAGTCTTGGCGAAGCACAGGGCGCACGGTGGTCGGCTCACGGTCTTTACCAGGGTCGACCGGAGAGAGCGCCGCTTCCAACTCCGCCTCAGTAATCTCCGCCGGCAACGGCCAGTTCAACCTCGCTGCGGTAAATCGCTCCAGGTAACCATGCACTGTGCTCTGGCTGATGTTGGTGCTGCGGCTACTTGCCGCTGCCCCAGCTTTAGATCGAAATACAACCACAGGACTTCTCGGGTCTTGCGCATGGACACTCGCTTTCCCTCACCTCCTTTTCGGAGGGAAAGTACCCGTAGTTAGGTGTCCAGCGCCGCCAAACTCTTTTAGACAGGCAATTCCTGACCATTCCGATCACCCTTCCGGCAAGTGCCGATCACTGATCGGTTTAGCCCAGGAATGGTGATCGCTTTCGCTCAGGAATACTGATCGGAATCAGCCAGGAATCGTGATCGGAATCACCCCGGAATGTTGATCGGCTTCACCCGGAATCCGCAGGCGCGGCGTTCCGCCGATTGGGGCGTTTGCCAATAGCCAAGGTGGAGCTTCTTCTATGCGATTCACGGCATATCGGTGCACGGCGTCACACCCATGACCAAACTCACTTTCAAGGAAACGCTTCTTGAGGGGGAGACCGTTCGCTCGGAAACTTCAAAATCCGAGCATAAGCAGCTCACCGTGAATGCGCGGCGCTCCCCAGCTTGGGTTGCCAGCGGCCATCCGGTAGATGAGATCGCGAACTTCCTGGGAGCCGGTCTTCTTCCCATCGGTCCACTGGCTCTGGAAACCAACTTCCAATACAGGCGAAACCCGGTTCTGTGCCAACGCACAACTGTTTCCGGGGTGACCAAGAGGAGCGACTGCTTCCAACCTGACCATAGACGCCGAGCGACTATCCAGAAAAGTCTGTCGAAGTTCTCGACCGCTTGGACGCGGAGAGCGCCGCAGCACTGCTAACTGCCGACGCAATGCCAAATTCTCAAAGAGGAGACTCTGTCGCGAGCGAAAAAGGCGAACCAGCGTTGCGATGCCGAGTTTGACATGTCGAAACATGGCGGGCAGTTATAGCAGAATGCAACCGCAGGTAAGTGATTGATTCCAAAGGCGGCATGAGTTTTGGCGAACGACAGGGGAAAGTGACCTTCTGCGCGGCAAGGAATGCGAGATTGACACGTTGCTGCTGAATCGTGTTGAGGGAAGTGTGTCGATGCTCTCTGCACCCGGCCCTGGCGCTGCCACGAAGGCATACATGGGACTCATGAAGCCAAAGACCGTTGTGTACAAGTTGGAGATTGTGCTACCGGGTATAAAAGGTTCGTCGCCGCCGAACGACTAAGGGGCCGCCCACAGAACCCTTTTGTCTTTGTCGAATAGCACGAGCGATGCTGCTGGCGTCTGCTCCCTTTTTGCTGTCTTTGTTGGAAGAAGGTCGGACCTTCCGAGAACAGTGGAATAACCCTCATTATCTTCGACGGTCAGGTTTGGACCGCCGGCTTCACGATTCAGTGCGATACGGAGTTTTCCTACCGGGCCTTCGAGTGCCAAATCGTCCGGCTTGAGAGTCACAGTCGCTTTGCCCGTGAGAGGCCCCATTATCAGAAAAGGGCCGCTAGTGTCCGTGCCAAGTAATACGTCTGATTCTCCATTTAAGGACCTGATGAACAACTCCGGTTGCCCGCGAAAAACATCGAGGGTTGCACGCTCCTTTCCAGAGGCGTCCAGCAGACGAAACTCGTTCGCCTCGACAACCTTGTTCGTCTTGGCTTGACCGCTGATGAAGAGCACCGAGGCGAAGACGATGGCGACGATTCCTATCTTCTTCATCCGGCGATTCTCTTTTTCCAGCCTTTCAAGTCTGGCGTTGACATCCATACCGTCCTCCGGAAAGAGCTTTAGTTCTGCGTTGTGCCGTCCACACTTCCGGCCGGGTTGTGAGTAGTTCTAGCTCGAACAATCCAAATTCCGATTGCAACTGAAATGAAGAGCGCAGCCCAAACGATTGGCTTGTGTATGAGGTGTATGAGCCATCGGGCGTGGAATGCGATTTGGTGATAATGGGAACCACCTGCTTGCGCTATTCGATACTTTGCGATGCCTACACGAATCAAGAACCATGAGATTCCGGCCGCGAAGAAGATGACCATGCCGAACAGAATGCCTTTCACAAGCCACATTTTCCCCTCCCGCAGATGCCCTCATCCGCACGGCGGGAGTCTATCCCGTGGAATCTCGAAAAAGAAGGGCCGCCATTTGTCAGGTCTTCCGCCACTCAAGCTTCTTCAGGTCGAGCCGGATGTCGCCCAGCAGCATCCCCGCTATCGTGCCCATGACCGTGACTGGTTCTCCCTCGTGGACGCTCCTCAACCGAGGATATTTGTCCAGTTGAACCTCGACATAGATTACTGCGCCAGTGCTTCTGTCTCCGTAGCGCAACGTGACAGCAGCAGTGCCTGGTCTCGTGAGAAGCTCCGTTATGTAGGAAATTCGTGCAGGCCACTTTACTTTTATCCCTTTGCAGCTTCTACGGGCGGCTTCTTGCTGAAGGAAGGGGACAGAATTCGTTTGCTCCCTAATCTCATCTGCCGTTGGGGTTTCGCGGTATTCGTCGCCGGTCGGGTCTTGGCTCGGTGAAATGTTGACTGTCTGAATGATGTTCTCCCGACCAGCCACCACCGAGCCGGAAATGCTGCTTTTCGAGATGTTCACGGAGCTGCCGTGCGCGGACCTGACCTTTCTTCGTGCCAACCACCCGAGCGAGCCAACAAGCACAGCGACACCGATGCCTGAGAATATCCACGTATAGTTGTCAGCGAGCCACTTAAGGATACGAGACACGGTTTGATTTTTCGCTGGGCTCCG
>Ga0126378_10000863_pt1 | contig 22347 bp, 29 predicted proteins | sample PanSoiMetPlot_23_FD_92587 | JGI IMG/M metagenome (GOLD analysis project Ga0126378, IMG submission 92587) | Tropical forest soil microbial communities from Panama - MetaG Plot_23 | ecosystem: Environmental > Terrestrial > Soil > Tropical forest > Bulk soil | place: Panama | collected 2016-02-17
CATGATTCCCGGCTTGCCGGTGAGCTCTACGCCGGGTGACGCGCGGGTGCGGGTCCGAACGCTCTTCCTGCGCGACCGCTCGAGAGTCCGCATCAAAGGCAAGGACGAACAGATCCAGTTCACCAGCCTGGGCAAGCAAGAGTACCGGCTGCGCTACCCGCGCGGCCGAATGATTGTCGAGTGCAACAACGTGATTCTCTTCGACGGTGAGAATCCGTATCTCCACGGTGAGTTCCCCGTCGTCCGCTTTCTCGGGATGCCCGCACTTCACGGCTTCTGGGCGCCGCCACCGTTTAGACTGACCAAAGCCCTGCAGGACATGGCCGAACGCTTCACCACCCAGGACTTTGAAAACATGGTGAGGCTGCTCAACGGGATCTGGTTCATCGACGAGTCGACGGGGATTGATACCGAAAGATTCGGCGGGGTCCCTGGAGAAACCCAGATGATCGCGCAGGGCTCGCCGGTCCCAACCTTGGTCCAGCCGAAAGGATCAGGTGACGGGCTCAAGTCTGCCGACCTGCTGCTTGCCAAGCAACGCTCGCTCCAGGGCTTTACCGATCCGCGGATGGGCAACGCCCCGCAAGGCAACGTGTCCAACGACCTGTTCAGCGGCTCGCTGATGCAAGGACAGACTCTCAGCCGCGGCCGAGCTCGGTTGATGTACGAACCGATTCGCCGCCTGGCGTTCCTCATCTTCACCACGATGGCGCAGTTCACCAAGGATGAGCGCCTGTTCGCCGATCCCCGTGCCGACGGTTTCGGCACCATCCGCTGGCAACCGGTGCCGCCCTCCAAAGTCATGGAGTACGAAGCGCACGTCGACCCCGCATCGCTGCAACCATTCTCCGGTGTGATGCTCAGACAGATGGCGCTTGCGCTTAAGAACATGGGAGCTCTCGATACCGAGGGCCTCCTCGAGGCCGTGCGCTACCCGAATCGCAAGAAGATCCTCGAGCGCCTCAACCAGGAAGCCCAGATGAGCGCACAAATGCAAATGCAAATGGCGGCTGCGAAAAAGGCCAAACCACCCAAAACATGATTCGTTACGCCCCAGCCCCCTGGTTACGCGAAGGTGATCGTGAGCGTTGGATAAAAGTATCCGAGTTCGCCCGCCTCGTAATGCGGAGCCGAAAAACGGTTTATCACTGGCTCAAGCAGGGCAATGTATTATCGGATTTCGGGTATCGCGCTTTTAGAGACGCGCGCGGGCATTGGAGAATTCAGGTTAAACGGAGCGATCTGCTTCACTTACATGATGAAGCGGACAGAGCCAGCGCACGCTGAGCGGCTTGGAGTAATCATCGTGATGCGCGTGGACGCGAGTCGCCCCGCAGACTTCGCAAGAACGGCGCACTAACTTCCCAGTGCCCATCGCCCACGCGACAGCATTGTGGGCCTTTCGTTTCTCAGGATTTCTGGCGCGCCAGTTCTCTTGGCGTAAAGCTCTGCGCTCCGGATCTTCGACCCGATAACGTCGACCATATTGTCGGTCGCGTATTCGCCAAGCTTGAGGATCGTAAGCCCTGCACTCTGCCATTTTTCGTAGAGCGCATTGTTTGCAATCGCCGCGAACCCCATTGACACCGTCCACCGCACGATAGAACTCGCTCAACGGCTTGGTCTCGTGACACTTAGAGCAGCGCTTCATATGTGAGATGCATAACACCCTCCGTCTCAAATGTCTCGTCTGTCTCGCTGTTTCCAGGGTTCACATTGCGTTTGAATTCCCGTGCCCGCATTTCTGTTTCCTGTGAGACTCAATTCGCGCGTCGAAGTCATCGAGCTCAAGCGATCCAAGGATTGGTACATCGCCACGGTGGCCGTTAACGGCCGCAAGGCATGGTCCTTCGACATTCACGAAAGCGACTGGCACGAGATGGATGAGCGGCAGAAAGACCTCTATCTCGAACGCTCCGCTATCACACTGCTCAATCGCTACGGTGACGCGCGCGAAATCCGAGTGCGTGAGGACGGCCAGATCGTGCCCCGCTTCGGCGAGGCTGAAGCTGGAATCTGAACAAGGAGGTGGCCGGGATGTTTGAAGACATTCGGAGTAAGCGCGGACGGCGCAGAGCAGGCCGCAAGGGTCGGAAGTAGCGAATAGCAGGCTTCCGCCCAAGGCTTCGAGCCGCCCCCATGGGAACGGCTCAGTCCGGAAGCCTTGGAAAATTTTCGGGGTGTGGCGGCTCTGCAATGGATCACCACCGCTGCAGGCCGCTGGCACCCCCCTTAAGTAGCTCCACTTTACGGAGCGGGTTGGGCTGGGCAGCGGGTGGAATTTAGTGAGAACACGCAGCGTTAAATCCCGTGGCAAATGGTTTGTCCACCGAGCTCGGCGGCAATCCAAAGGCCGCGGAAGAAGGTGATTCACATGGCTGACAAGAAAGGACTCTCGGTCGGAATCGGCCGACTCAACAGCGATGACCGCGGCGGCGTGCCTGACATGCGCACCCCGTTCGGACGGATGCCGCTTAAGAACGACGTCGCGGTGGGCGAGGCCGCACCATCACCCAAGAGCAAGGATCCGCTCGACTACATGCCTAAAGGCTCTGAGTAATGGCTTTTGCGCCTTCCCAGATGATGATGCTGCGCCGCGGTCCGGCAATGGGACCCGCGACTACGCCTGGGGGCCAGCCTGGGGCTGGTCCGCCGGGAGCAGGCATGCCTGCGACTCCCGGCGCTGAGTCGCCCGGCAATATCATGATGGCCGCGATCGCCAATCGCATTAATCAGGAGAAGAAAGCCAACACCAGTTTCGGGGTGCCCCATCTTGAGCAGCAGAAGCGCGTCCTCTCAGTGATGCAGTTGCATTACGCGGAGCAGCATCCCGAGGTGGCGCGCCATCTCAATCGCGCTTGGGCTTCGCTCGACCAAGCCCTGAAGGCACTCAAGGACGCTCAAGGGGATCAGGCGACCAGCATGGCAGGTCCGCCGCTCGGGTTCAGCGGCGCGCAGATCGGTCCTTCCGACCAGATGGGTGCAATGGGGGGCGGACCTATGGGAATGCCGCGGTGAGGGCATCGGCCAAAGGTAAGGGACGCTATGACCAGCCGCCGACCAGGAAGGACCCGATCGACCCGCAGCCGATCGTTCCCTATCGCGGCTCGAGGAAGATTCGGCGGTTGAGGAGACGGCGCAGTGAACGGCGACGATGACTACGGCGGCACCATCGCGGAGGGTCGCGATGAGGGCGGTGGTATGTACACCACGCCCGCGCCGCCACCTACGACGGACGACGATGACAACGGCAACAGCAAGCGCAAAACCCGCCGGGTGCGCCGACATCCGCGGCCGCAATTTCGCTCGACGCGCCAAGCGCGCAGGACAGGACGATGATCGATCGTAAATTTCTCGACGACAAAGAGAACTACTCTGACGACCTCGAGATTCCGGTCGGGGAGAACATGAAGGTGAGACTCGGGGATCTGCGCGCCTACGACGTTGAGCAGCGCGCCAACCTCGACAAGTACACCGCGCGCTCCAGCCAACTCGAAAATGCGTATGGGCAGTTGGCCAACCAATACAACGAACTCAGAAGTCTCTACGACCAGATCGCCCAGCAACTGCAGACTGCCCAGCAGAATCCCAACAACCCACAGCAGCGCAACGTGGTCGACGATCTGGTGGCGCGCCTCACGGCCGATAAGACCCCGACCGTGATGGAGAAGCCCGGCGAATTCTTCGCGCCGGTCATCGAGAAGCTCAGGCAGATCGACGAGATCGTCGCCGAGAACAAGCGCTTCCGCGACGACCTCCGCAGGGAGCTCACCGGAGCGTTCGGGTTCCAGGTCTCAAAAGACATGAAGCGCGATTACAGAAGCTTCCAGTGGCCGAAAGATTGGACCTTCAACAAGGTCATCGAGCTCGCCAAGGAGCGCAACATCCTCGAGCCAGGAAGCCAATATCCCGACTTCGACCGCATCCACGAAGCGGTCACCGCTCCCATCAACGCGGCCGCGCACGAAGAAGAGATTACCAAGAAGGCGCGCGATGAAGGGTATGCGCAGGCCCGTAAAGAGTTGATGACGGAGAACGGAGCGTTCGTCCCGTCGCCAGGTTTCGGTGGTGGCATGGCGTCGGCACAGCTTAAGAGCAAATTCGGCGGAATCGAAAAGATCCCCGATGAAACGATTCTAAATGACATGGACGTCTGGAATCAGATCGTCCAATAGAGGGGCACCACCATGGCTGTTGTCGGAACTGGTATTAATGCGCCGCCCGCGTTGCTTGTTAATACCCTAAATTCAATAACTCAGAAATACATTCATCCAGAACTTGCAGATAACGCTTTTACACCGTCGCCTGCACTACAGTGGATGACTAGGAATGGACGCCGCTTTGTAGGCGGCGAATTAGTATATCCACTCGTGACGCAGGAAGAAGTGACGGGTGGGGCGTATTACGGTGACCAGATCCTGCAAACCCAGATCGTCGACTCCATACAGCCCGCGAACCAGCTCTGGCGCTTCTATTACCAGAGCGTGGCGATCCCGTTCACCGATTTGGTTATCAATGCGGGTCCAACCGGAATAGTGAAATTGGCGAAGGCCAAGTGGCAAGTCGGCATCGCCAGCTTGCTGATGAAGCTCTCGCGAGCTCTGTTCCACCAGACTCCGCAGAACACCACCATCGACATCGATGATCTGATGTCGTGGATCGCGACTACCAACAACGTCATCGCCGGTATCGATCGATCGCAAACGGCCAACGCGTTCTGGCGCCCCAATGCGAACGTCGGAGTCGCGACAGCCGGAACCGTGCTCGCCGATGATGTAGAGAATCTTTATCAGCAGGTGACGTACGGTTGGGACGAACCGGATCTGATGCTGTTCACTCCGCAGATGTATCGCTCTTTCCGCAAGAGCTACTACGGCCAGATCCGCTACAACCAACCGGACCAGGACGAGCAAGCGGTGCAATTCGGGTTCCGCTATCACCTCAAGTACAACAACATGGTTTGCTTTCAGGACCGATTTCTCGGTGCGGTCACCCTGGTCAATGGTCACCAAGCCGCGCTCATGCTCAATACTAAGTACCTGTTTCCAGTCTTTCATCCGGCCAATTATTTCGACGTCGATCCATTCATCCGGCCGAGCAACCAAAAAGTTTTGGTCGCGCAGGTGACCCTCACCTGGCAGTTGTCGGTCGTAAGCCCGCGCATGAACGGCGCGCTGGATTTCTTGCAGTAAGGGGTAAGCGGCAATGGCAATCGTTAACTCAGTTCGACAAATCCTGGCGGGCCTCGGCACCGCAAGCGTGCGCGGCAGCACGGTCACCACAACCACCATCACCGCCAATGCGCTCACTGCCGCTCTGAGCAACCTTGCTCCAGCGATGAATTGCGGCATGTGGCGGTTGAAAGTCTCAGGAGTTGATGCGGGTCACGCGATAGCCAACTACTCGGTTACTGCGACCGATGGCACCACGACGATTTACTTGGTTCCGATCCAGACCATTACCGGTGGTGTGAATGGACAGGGCATGGACGTAGCAGACGAGTGGCAGTCCGACCTGAACCTCAAGACCTTCACCGCGGTGGTCACGGGTGCATCGGGCATCACCGCGGCGACCGTGGACTTCGAGGTGTGGGGTCAGGCCAACGCAGGCGGCGCATAGACCGGGGAGCGATGCTTGTTCTGAATGGCAGCAAGCCGTAGCTGGCTGCTGCCATTCGTTTTTATAGGGAAGTTAGATGAGTTTGGTCGGCGACATAATAATGCAGCTTCGGCGGCGCATCCCTGACGCACCGCAAGCGTTCGCCCAGATGAGCGCTCCGACCATCGTGGGAACTTCTGACCCAGCGGGGCAATTTGGGCCAGGCCCTAATTTGTTCTTCAAAGTCAGCATGACCAATGCCTTCGGTGAGACAGCGCCGTCGCCTGAGATCGGGCCGATCACGCTCTCGACGGGTCAGAACGCGTTTCAGATTACTATTGCGGGACCAGCGTTAGACACCGGCAACATTCGCTTCATGAAGGTCTACATGGGACTCTTCGCGGGTCAGGAAACTGCCTACGCGCTGATCCCAATGGTGGCTGGCGTGTCCTCCTATACTCTCACCAGCACGCCCTACAACGGCATCCCGCCGAACCGGTCCACCTGTTACTTCCCCGACTCCGACGGGAATTTCGTCGGCGCGTATACCGCCTATCGCCTGCTCAACGAAGCGCTCGCTGAGATGGTTCGCATCGCGGGCGGCATCGTCGATGTGACCGGCGTCCAGTCCCAAATCAACCAGTCCATGTATCGGCTCAATTCGCCGTTCTACCAGTTCGTGAATGCGTGGTACGACGGCTACCCGATGGATGTGGTGCAGCGCTCGATGATGTACCTGCGTAACTCTGCCGCTGGCTTCTCAGGCATTTTGAGTTACGAGCAGGACGGGCCACAGTCGGTCATCCAAGTCTGGCCGCAGAGCAATCGCACCGGAGGACAGAACTTTCTCAATGCGGCGCTAAGTGCGACCGCCAACAGCTTTCTCGTCTCAGACGGCACTGGCTTTCTGTCCATCGGACTTGCGCAGATCGATAACGAGATCGTGGTCTATTCCCAGGTGACGTCGGGGGCAACTGTCTTCAGCGGTGTCCTGCGCGGCATGGGCGGCACCGATGCGGTGGCGCACAACCGGTTCGCTCCGGTGACGGAACTCAACATCCGTCTCAGCGGCTACCGGATGGCGCGTACCTATAGCGTCGGCGACTCCGAGCTCGTTATCCAGGTGCCACAGGCGTGGGAGCAACCCCTAGTGCTGCACATGCTCTCGCAGGTCCGCTCGATGGAACAGGACGACCAGAATGCGAAGAGTTTGATGAGCGACTTCGTCCAGATGACCGACAAGATCGCCAAGCAGTCTCGTATGGGCAAGATCAAGCCGCGGCAGATCCCCATCTGGGGTCAGAACACCACTGATGCGCGCAATGTAAACGGTATTGGATTCGGTTGGTTGATCAACTGATGGCTAAGAAAAAAAAGGCGATCCCTTTTGAGGGCAAAGAAACTCCGGAAGAGGAGCGGCTCGAGCACCAGGCTCTCTCGCGCAAGAGCAAGCGTAAGGCTCGGCACGCCAAGCGGAAATGAAACTCGCGGCACTACTCCTCATCTTCGCAGCGATGGCCAGTGTCTGCTTCGCGCAGCAGAACGCTCCGTATCATTTTTCCAACTGCAACGCGGCGGCGACCTGCTGCATCGTGCCCGCGCCGGTCAGCACGCAGCCGGTGCCCGGTGGAGCTCCCACCACGGTGTCTCAAGGATCGGTCATCCTTTACGGCATCCATGTCACCAACACCAATGTGGGCAACGAGTACCTGCAACTCTTTAATGCGACTGCGCAACCGGCGGCAGGAACCACTCCTATCGGAGCCTCAAGCTGGATAGCGCTGGGCACTCAGGATCGCGACGTCACCATCGGTGAGCAGGGATGGCCATTCACGCTCGGAGCGGTGGCATGTTGTTCCAGCAGCCAAGGAACTTTCACGGCGATAGGCGGATGCGGATTCTTGTTGGAATATTACTGATCCTCGCGTTCGCCTCCTCGGCGTTTGCGTTCGACAGCAACAACCCCGGCGTAGCTGCTGGAATCACGGGCGGGAACTGTCCAGGTGGGCAATTCGTAACAGGAACGAATTCTTCAGGGTTGCCGACTTGCGGCACGCCAGCAGGAACCTTTCCCGGTGGCAACCCGCCACAAATCACCGGCTTTTCAGCGGCCAATGTCGGAGAGGCTGAAACCCTCGGCGGCGATGCGAACCTGACGCGAACCGGTGCGAATGCCTATAGCATCACGGTTACCCGCCTGAACGGCCTCGCTCCCGGCGGATCTTGTAGCGCCAATCAGTTTGTAACCTCGATCAACGCTAGTGGGGTGCCGACCTGCTCGGCGCTGCCTGCTGGCTCCAGCGTGCCTGCCGGTAACGCTCCACAGATCGTTGGGTTCTCAGCCGCGAACACGCCCGAATCAGAAACCGTGAGCGGCGGTGCAGGCAACTGCGCGTTCTCAAGAACCGGCGCGAATACCTATGCCATGGCGTGTCCTTCCTACGCACCACTGGCGAGTCCGACGTTCACCGGTACGGTCACGATGCCCGACAGTGCGGCGTGGTCGAGTACGGGCGTCACCAACGTCAAAGTCACCAATCTCCTGACGAATCCTGATGGCAGTACCTGGCATGTGGACGGTGTGCAGCCAGCCAGTTCGGGGGTCTACACGGTGTTCAGACCATATGCTGGTACGGCGAACAACATCTTGCAGCTTACTGGGAACAACGTCGATATCAACGCACTGTCCATCCAGGATACCGCAGCGGGCGGGCATAACTGGCGATTCCACGCTGGTGCAACCGGCGGAACCAACCCCGGTGGTTTCGACCTCTACGACGACACCACGACCGTACCGCCGATGACGATCTCATCCGGCGATGTGGTGAACTTCAGGAACAACCTGCAGATTAACGGTGCCGCATTCTCAAGCGCCAACATAGCGGACTACTCCGCTGGCAACTGGACGCCGGTTCTTCAGTTCGGCGGCGCTTCAGTGGGAATCACCTACACACAGCAATCAGGCACCTATGTGAAAATCGGTCGCATGATCACGTATGAGTTCGCCATCGTTCTGAGCAGCAAAGGAACTTCTACTGGGTCAGCTGCGCTTGTTGGGCTACCTTACCCCTGCTTGGGAGGTATTAGTCCCGGCGGCACGGTCGGGTACTACGCCAATTTCTTCAGTGTTACAGCCCCGCCCTGTCTCTATACAGGTGGGGCCAGTAACAGCATTGGAATACAGAACGGCACCGCTGGCGGCGGAACTATTCAACTCATGTCCGACGCCAATTTTTCCGCCAACAGCAACATCCAAGGCAACCTAAGCTGCGAGACAAGCTAATGGCCAAGAAGAAGAAAGGCGGCAAGTTCATCCAGTCGGCCATCAAGAAGCCGGGCGCATTCACCGCTCAGGCCAAGGCGGCTGGGAAATCAGTCGGAGAATTCGCGCGTGAGAAAGCGAGCGCACCTGGAAAGACCGGCCAGCGAGCTCGTCTCGCAATCACGCTACGCAAACTCGGCCAGCGCCGCCGCGGCCGACAGTACAGGAGATAACCATGGCAAAGTTCACCAGTCACAAGCACGGACGGGTTCATCAACTGCGGGGGCAGAAGACCTCGCACATCATGAAACCCAAGCGGATGGGCAGACACGGTCGCAAGTAAATGCCCTTCAAGGTCGTCAGCCAGAAGGGGTTCGTCAAGGGCATCGTCGCCTCGATGGACCGCTTCTCAGTGCCCAAGGGCGCAATTCTGAAAGCATCCAACATGCTGCTCAGTGACCGCGGCGGTCTGCGGGTCTGTGACGGCACCGGCTTGCAGTCGATCCTGCCGGGTGCTCCTGGGAATCTCGTCGAGCTCGGCAGCTTCTACTCGACCACCTTCGGCCTCATCAAACTGGCTGGGGTGCTCAACGGTGCCAACCTCGCAGTCTATTCGTGGGTTGGCAACGGCGACACGCTGGCGTTCCTTGGAAACGTACCGCTCACCAGCGGTTGGGTGACGCCGCAGTTCATTGAGTTCGGCGGGTTCACCATCATCTCGCTCGGCAACGCGGTGAACCTATATCAGTACGTTGGGGGCGGCGGCTTCTCGCCGCTCACTACCAGTAATGGAACTCCTAGCGGACAGGCATCTTGGCAGGCGAACCACTACTACTCGGTCGGAGATCGCATTGTCGCCAACGACGGCAACAGCAAGGCCGCGACCTTTCAGGTTGTTAACGTCACCGTCGGCTCGAGCTCGGGCCAGATGGCCAATGCGAGTCCCATCGGTGGGGTCGGAGGTTTGAGCGGCAGCAGCACTCCCAATTTCGGCGGCACCGCGATCGTCGGCACCGGCAACACGCTTGCGGACAACCAGATCATCTGGATGCTGATCAAAGAGACTGCCGACTTTGGCCAGGAGTCGATCCCTTACGGTGCGGCGCACATCATCAATCACTCGGCCGCGCTGTGGGCGTGGAACACCGCTCCATCGACGCAGGCCAGTACCGGCACCATCGACGGTCCCAGCGTCATTCGCCAGTCAGCCATCAACAATCCCAATTCGTGGCCGCTGGCCAACGCGGCATTCGTCGGCAAGGACGACGGAAGCATCGGAACCGGGATTGCGACCTTCACCGTGGCTGAGGCCGGAATCGCACCGACCGGCTCGCTGGTGTTGTTCAAGGACTATTCGACCTACCAGGTCAACGGCACCTTTGGCATTCAGAACTTCGGCATTACCGCAGTGAAGACCGACATGGGCTGCGTGGCGCCGCGGTCAGTCCAGTTTGCCACCGGGTTCGGAGTCCTCCGCTTTTCCCACTTGGGCTTCGCATTGTTTGACGGAGTGAATGACCGCCTGATCTCTGAGGAGATCCGGCCCTACATCTTCGGTCGCTCCGACATCACCGGAGTCGACTTCGCCCAACTGGCCTGGGGGCGATCGGCGTTAACCGCCAATCCGCCGATGTACTGCTGCAAGTTGCCCACCAAGGACGGACTCCACACCCGCATCTTCTGCTACGACCTCGTGATGCGTGCATGGATGATCGTGGACTTCAACAATGGCCAGTCTGGTCATGCGATCACGGCCATGCGTCAGTTGCGCACGCCGCAGTCGCTTGGACCCTCAGAGGGCGTGCATACCTACATCGCCGACTTCGGCGGTGGCCAGGCCAACATCCATCAGTGGCAGCAAGGCGATAGCACCTGGGAAGATGCGGGAGCGGTGCAGTGGTACTTTACCCCGCCTGAGGTTGGTGAACCGGCGTCTCGAGCTTATTTCCGCCGTGCCAACGTGCGGCTCCATGCACCGCAGTCCGGCACGCTTACCGGCTTCTTCAATATCGGTGATCAGGCCCAGCCTAACAACGTGCAACCGGAAGGCACTGCGGGACCGAGCTCGGGCATACCGCCGGATGTGGCGACCTCCGCAAACTACAACGGCGACCAGGACCTCGGCGTAGCGCTCGACATCGGCCAGACCGGCCCCTCGCTCAATGGAACCTACAGCGGCTCGGGACCGGCCACCATCGAGGGCGTCGACTATCACGTCATGGCCAAAAATCCGCGCCCGTTTGGGCAGAGGTTCTGATGCAGGTCAGGCATCCCAGAGAGGGCGACGTGCTGCCCATCCCGCTCGAGTTCGAGCACTTCGACTCGGCTTGGGTATGGGTGTACGGCAACGCCGTGCTAATCGGAGCCCCGGCGCACGACGTCTTCCTGATGCTGCGCATTGTTCGGTACGGGGAGATGCCGCCGCTGTGGGCGCATCGGCTCTTTCAGCATGTACGCAAGGAAGTACGGGGCCGAGGATTCAAGCGCTACATGACCTGGCTATCCTCGGAGGTGCAAGCGGAACGTCAACTGAGCGTGCTCGCCAAACGCGATAAAGCATTTTTCGAGCCCTTCAGGGGCGACCTAATTGTGGGAGAAGTCTAATGCCAAGTGTAATGGGTAGCGGATTCACTAAAGCGATGGGACCACTGATGATGGCGGTTGGATTGGGCGCGGCTCCATTTACCGGCGGCGCGACTCTTCCGCTTGCGCTCGGTGGGTTTCAGCAGAGCATAGGGCAGGGGGGAGTTCTGGGTCCGTCTACTCCTTCTTTAACCATGCCTTCGATCAAGGCGCCTGCTCTCACCTCAGCACCGATCGGCGGACCGCCCGAGCTTCCGACTCCCGCAGGATCGGGTCTTTCGCTCTCCGGTGGAGGTGCTGGACCCAGTCCTGGTGCTGGTGCGGGAGTCGCTTCACCGGATGTGATCCACCAAGCCATTGCCAGCGCAATGGGTGGCCAGGGTGCGGACCCGTTCTCAGCCTATGGCGGGTACGGCGCATAGGAGGAAATCATGCCAGAAGGAATTAGTAGCGCTCTAAGCAGCGCCGGAAATTGGGCCAGCAGCCTTCCCAGCACCGTGATGAATTGGCTCAGCCCAACCGCGCAGGCAGCAAGTGCAGCCGACGCGGCCACTGCGGCCGGTTATACAAGTCCCGGTATCTACACTCCGATCGATGCGACTACCGGTGCGGCGGGAGGGATACCCTCCGGTGCTCCACCAGGGCTTCCTTCTCCCGGTCCGTCGACAGGTGACTGGTACAGCGGAACTCCAGCAGAAGCCCCCGGTTCTGTCGGCGGGTTATCGGCTCCAGCGGGCGCGCCTTACATCACAGCATCGTCATTGCCGTCCACCTTGCCGCCGACTTCCGTAGTCCCGGCAGACGGAACGGCAGGACCGGTGGCCTCCCCATTAGGAGTGCCGGGGGGAGCTCCAACGACCGCGGTCGCACCGTCACCCTCAACCTTCGGCACCGCGCAGGATCCTAATATGCCTGCCGCTAGCTCTCAGCCTTGGTACGCGCAGGTTATTCAGGCGCTCACCGGCAAGGAATTAGGAAAGGGCGGCGGGGGAGCGATGCTCGGAACTGCAGGGAATTTGGCTGAGGCGATCAACCGCTGGATGGTTCAGCAAAGGCTGGCTGACCCATCGCAGGTGCTCAAACAGTCGCAGATGCTGTCGCGCGGTCTAAGCAAAGGACTCAAGCGCGACGTCAAAGCAACGGTTGGACAGGAAATGGCCGCTGCGGGCCTCGCAGGAGCTCCGAATCTCTACGCGCAGGCGGTGACCTCGGCGCTGGCTCCCTATCGCTATCAGCAACAGCAGGATGCGCTGAAGGAGTATCTGGCAGCGATGGGAGAATCGATGGGTGCGTATCCAGGCACCGGAGGTCTGTACGGGCCTTACGGCGGCTACGGCGGTTACCCTGGCGAGGAGCAGCAACAGCAGCAGATGACACCAGCGTAAATGGCTTCTCTCGTCGAAATGGCAATCCAGCGCGCCCTGATGGGCTTTCCACCCGGCTCCGACAACGAGCCTGAGGGAATGCAATTGCTGGAACTCGCCCTCGAGCGCGCGTTCCTGGGCTTCCCTTCCGTCGAGCTCCACGGTCCGCCGCGCTACGACATCCTGCTCCACAAGCCGCCGCCGGTACTGGAGGAATAGATGTATCAGCCGAGTCAGGCGCTGCTCGACAGACAGGTCCACTTCGAGAGCGGCGGCGATCCCAACGCCGTGAGCTCCAAGGGTGCGATCGGTCTAGCGCAGATAATGCCTGCTACCGGCGCGATGTACGGGGTTACTCGCGAGCAACTGTTTGACCCCCAGATCAATCTCTGGGTTCAGCGGCAATACATGACGGACTTGCTTAACCGCTACCAGGGCGACGTCCATAAGGCCGTCGCGGCCTACAATGCGGGACCCGGCAATGTCGATAAGGGCAGGATCCCGAGCGAGACCCAAAAATACATTGGTAACCTGCTCGGCGGGTACAGCAGCGCTGCTTCCAGACTGTTCAGTCCTGCGGGCGGGGATACCGATGCCGACGAGACGGAGGAGCCAGAGGAAGGTAGCGAGCTCGTCAAGCAGGCAGTGAAGAATCGGCTGGCGCAATTTCCGCCCCCTACCCAGCAGCAGGCGGCGCGACCAACCAACATCATGAACGATGCCATCCGGCAGCGAATGCAGTCCGCATCTCAATACGCTGACCTGGTGCCCAACAGCATTGGTCAGATCGCCGAAATGGCCAGACGGCTAAGGCTTGGGGCTGTGCAACAACCACCACCGCAACCGCAATAGGCGACGGGATAATGGCAGGCTTTCTTTCGGCATTAAGTTACCTCGCTCCGATTGGGCAGACCCTTGGGCCGCAGATGCAGATCGGTGCTCGGCAGGCTGAGCTCGAGCAGCAGCGGACAGCATTCGGCAAGATGCTTGATCAGCTTGGTCCTGAGTACGAACCCTTTCGCCAATATTACAAGGCAGGCGGAACTCCACACGAAGTTTCCGCCGCAATCGGTGGTCCGATCGGCGAGCAATTGCGCCAGCAGCACACCAGCAGTGAAATCAACCGGATCATGAACGATCCGACTCTCTCGCCAGCGCAGAGGAATCAGCAACTCTTCGCCAGCAACCTGATCAGCGGCGAGTCGTTTATGAAGAGCCTGACTACGCCGGAAGCGAAAACCTCCGCCAACATGAGGGACTTTCTCGCGTTTCATGGACTCACGATGGAGGATTTTCAAAAGAAGCCGGATGCGGAGAAGAAAGCCCTCCAAGATCAATTTGAACAATTTGTCCATCCAAAAACGGCTGGTGCTGGTGACGCTATCGAGTGGAAGCCGCTCTACGACGAGAAGACCGGCCAATACAATTTGACTGCGATTCCGAAGGCTGCCCCAGTGGGCACCATAATCGGACAGATGGGGCCGAAAGGCGGGGGCGCCAATCCCGTGCAGGAGATGGCAGCCACGAAATTCGGCTTTAACCAACTAAGCAGCATGATCGATAAATTGCCGAGCGGCCAGAAGATCCCAACTTGGGGAGAGGTTGTCAAAATGAGGGCCGGGTTGCCGCTGACCAATCAAATGGTTGCCTTGGTAGGTCAGATGAGCGTCATCGGAACCAATCTCACGGGGTTAGTCGCACGTGCCTGGGGCACCCGCAACATCGGCGCGGTTCAAGACTTCATCCGGCTGCATACTCCACAAGCTGGCGATTCACCCGCATTGGCCAAGCAGAAACTCGAGGAGTGGACGAGACCGGGCGGCTATCTCGACCAGTACGGCATCATGATCGGTACAGTTCCACAGAGTGGCCCGCCAATGGGCGGTGGCGGCGCTCCCGGTGGCCCGCCTAACGATTGGGAGAACACACCCTGATGGCAGAGGCTCAATACAAATACAGCCCCTCGACGGGTGCCTACGGCATCGTCGGACCTGACGGGAAGGTGAAGCAGATTCCGGCAGAGCAAGTGCCGGAAGCGGTGCGGACGCGGACTATGGCGAAATACAATCCGCCGCCCCCACCGAAGTCCCTTGAGGAGAAGTACGAATCGCAGGTCGCCAGACTGCCGAGCGCGGCCCAATGGGTTGCACCAGGGACCATAGGCGAAGCTTCAGGCATGGTCAGCGCGCCGTTGGCGGCCGCCTTCGCTCCAGAAACCCTTGGTCTGTCGGAAATCATTCCGCCGCTCATTGCTGGCGGGGCTGGCTATTTCGAGCCATCCAACGAGCCGTGGCTTTCATCAGAACGCTTCAAGCGTGCGGGCGTCGAAGCGGGCAAGCAGGCCTTGGCACAGGTCGGCGGCAAGCTGATAGCCAAGCCTATCGAATGGACGGGTCGCTTCATCGGCAAGGGCGGCATGCTCGAGCGCAGCGCGCAGCGCATCGGGAAGGGAGTCGCCAATCTCTTTCACGATTACCCGCTGGATACTCCACTGACCTCGGAAGCCCTCGAGAGACAGATCGCGAACGGGGAACTCAAGGCAAAGGCCGGTGCAAACCTCGGCAAGCTGCGCGACGAGATCGGGAATGAAATAGCGCCCTACGTGCCCGGCGAGAGTCCCAAACTGGTCCCAGCTTCGGCCGGAACGCCGATGCACTACACGCCCGGCCGAGCTCCCAGCGGAGTGAAGTTCACGCTGCCGGATCTCGATGCGGACGGTAATCGCATCATGCGGGACTTCAACGCCAAGGATGCAATCGATCACATCCGTCGGCTGCAAGGTTTATCCTACACAGCAGCGGGTGGTCAGAAGGGGGCTGAGTTGTCGAGTCTCTATCGAGAGGCTGGTCACGATGCCCGTGCGCTCTTCCTCCAGCGGTTGAAACAGGTCAACCCACAGCTAGCTGAACGATACGCCAAGGGCTCTGCCGACTACGGCACCTCGGTGGTCTTGGAGGACGCCTTTCAAAACGCGCGACGAACTTCAGTCATCAAAGGAGAACCTCGCGGAGTGATCGATCAAGCCAAGTTGCACCAGCGTATCAACAAGGAGATGCCGGATCTGACTCGGCTCCAGGGCGGCAAGGCGGTGGAATTCCAGAATGCGATCTCTCCGACTGGGGCTGAAGCTATTCCTGAAACTCCATGGGGAGGTCGGGTTGGTGGAGGACTAAGCGGCTTGCACAGCTTCCTGCATCTGCCGACTCCGATGATGCCCGAAACGCGTGCTCTGCTTCCGCAACCCGCACGCCTGCTGACGTCCGCTCCAGCCAAACCGCTACTGGGAAACATCGGAATGGCGGCTGGCTCGCAATATCTCTATGGAGGTCAGCAGCCATGAACGGCAAGCCGCCGCCCAACACGTTCAGCGATTTCCTCTCGCCAACCACGAGCTCGGAGGGACCGGTGCGGACCAAGGACCTCCCGCGGCAGCGGGTCAGGCGCAAGACCAGGCGCAAGAAGCGCAAGCAGCAGCGGGAGGCGCGAGCCTGATGCCACTCAAGAGCGGTTCCAGCGACGAGACCAGAAGCGAGAACATTGCCGAGATGATCAGGTCTGGCCGTCCGCGTGATCAGGCGGTGGCGGCTGCGTATCGCAAGCAGCGGGAGAGCTCGGGTAAAAAGAAGCACAAGCGGAGATCGAAGAGACGTTGAGCCTTAAGTGCCGCAGCGGTGGTGACCGGAAGGCGGCACATGAAACCTGTCATCACAATTTTGTTATGGCTCCTGCTGGCCGGGATCGCGGCCGCGCAGTCGCCGCCCAACGGGGTGCCCTGCACCGCGACTGGCTCAGGAGGTGCGGTCACGCTGTGCAAGCCTGGGTGGAGTTACGGTTGCAACACGAGCAATGCGTCAGCGCAGATCCTCAGCACTGACGGCAATCGTACCTCAATTCAGTTTCAGGACACCGGATCAATTCCGATCGTGCTGGTATTCGGTGACAGTGCCACCCCTTCCAACGGCTTCGTCGTGCAACCTGGCAACAGTTACCTGTGGAGCAACATGAGCCAGGGCAACACGCCGGGCCGTGTTGCGACGACTCCGCTCAGCGTCATCTCCAACGGGGTCAGTACATGCGTCTTCATGTTTACGGAGTAGTCCTGCTCGGGCTGTTGCTTCGCGTCCTGCCTGTCTGTGCCCAAGCTGGACCACAGGGACTGTATTTTCCCAGCGGTAGCGGTGGCGGTAGCGGAAATCTGGCCAACCTCATTGCCGGTCCCGGCCTGATCTCGATAACCGGCGCCTCTGCCAACGGCAACGATCAGATGGCGGCGGTGTGCGTCAATGGCGTGAGTGGAACGGCCTGTCCGCTCACCGCGTTCGGAGCCAAATGCGACGGTACGACGGATGACACCGCGGCGTTCAATACCGCCTACTCGAAAATGATGAGTCTGAATGGCGGGGAGCTCGATATACCGGGCACCTGCGTAGTGAACTCCGTCCACCTCGGCACCAGCAGCGGCGGTGGAGCTTTGTGGGTTCGGGGCATCACGCCTGGAGCGCGTCTCTTGAAACTCCCCACCGCGACCAGCAGCCCCGGTAATCTGATTTACAGTGACGGTACAAGTCTGACCTCACTGACTGTCAGCGACCTCATTCTCGACTGCAATAACGTCCGCGCTACCACCAGCTTCCAGAATTGCGTCTCAGCCAATCATACCGGCGCCTTCGAGTTTCGTAACAACACCGTTCAGAATTGGGACGGTTACAACGGGGTCTGGAATCTCAGCAACACGACACGGGCGACCTACCTCAACAACACCTTCCTGTCCATGTCCACGGGCTCGTACCAATATGCCACCGAAACCATCACCGCCAGCATCGCAGGCACCACGCTGACCGTAACCGCAGTAACTGCGGGTGCCAGTGGAAGTCCGCAACTCAATGTTGGCCAAGGGATCACGGGAACGGGTGTGACAGCGGGAACGGTGATAACCGCCCTTGGAACTGGCACGGGTGGAACGGGCACCTACACAGTCAACAATTCCCAGACGGTCGCTTCTGAATCGATGGTCGCCTCGAACGGGGCGATGGATATCTCGAGCCAGGCTCCATACACCATCGCGCAGGGCAACAAATGCTTGAGCGGTGGCAAGTGCGTGTTCGTCGACGAGTGGCCCGTAGGCTCGGTCGCCAATGTGAGCATCGTGGGCAACGTGAGCCGCTGCCCTACCGGCTACGCGGTCGGCAACACCAACAGCGCTGGGACGGGAATTATCACCGTACACGGAACCATCTCCGACAATATCCAGGACGGCTCAGGTAGCTTCGATTCGGGGATCATCGTGGGTGGCGATTCCACTGCCAATCCCGTCGGACAGACTTTCGTCACGGTCGGCAACAACGTCGTCACCGGCATTATCGGAGCCAACCAGGTTGGCATTCAGGTCAACTACGCGGCTTATGTGACCGTCACCGGCAACGTCGTGATCGGTGCGAGCAACGTCGGCACCTACGGCTATTACTGCAACACTTGCGAGTTCAGCAATTTCATTGCGGGCAGCAGCGCCAATCTATTGAACATCGTGGGAACGGCCAATGGTGGAGGAGGCGTCAACGCCAGAGGAACCGATACCTTCAGTTACGGGATCGGCTATCTGTACGGACCGCCAGGTGACGCCGCGCAATTGTTCCTGAATGGAATGGGCTTCGCGGGAGCCAGAAGCGTCCTCCCCTCTCCAATGACCCTGAGCGGCGCGCCGACCGCAGGAACGGCAACTTGCTCGCAGTCTGAGCAGGGCACCCTCAAACTGGCGACCTGTTATTTGAACGGCTATCAAAACACCGGCACGGCTCAGACCGCCACTTATCCGGTTGCATTCAGTGCGCCACCGACCGTGTTGGAGGGCAGCGTCTCAGGCAATACCTGCGGCACCTACAATCCCAGCAGTTCGGCCACCGCGCTCAGTCTCCCCGCCAATGCGGCCATGACGCTGGAAACCTGCACCGTCACGGCGATCGGTCAGTAGGGCAATGAAACAACTACTTCTATCCGTACTTGCATTAGTGCTCTGCACGACTTCAGCGTGGGCGCAGCAATTGAATCCAGGCGGTGGAGGTGGTGGGGGAACAGGACTCGGCGGGAATATCATCGTCTCCAGCATCAACAATGCGTATCTCTATGCCGATCAGTTCCCCGGCTCGACCATGGATGCCAAGCTGGCCGCGGCTGAGAATGTCTGCCCCGCGACGGGCTGCACCATCGACGCGAGCAACATCACGGGTGCGCAGACCTGGTCGACCACTCTCAACCTCACCAAGCCGACCAAGCTCCTGCTCAACGGGAAAATCAGTTATACCGGCGCACCGCTGGCCAGTGGGCTAATCCATCTTGCCGACACGGGAGGCTCAGGCGACGAGATCAGTTGTGCGAAAGGGGTAGGAATCAATCCGGTGTGGCCGCCAGTGCCCAACATGCCCGGAGGCGCACTCACGCTGAATCCGGCCAATCTACTGCAACAGTGGCAGTGCTACATCCTAACGAACCCGACCGGGCCGGTCGCTACGGTAAATATCACTTCGATCGCGGTGGCTGGATCGCCTCCGGTCGCGACGGTGACCGCCACTGGGACAGTGCCCTTCACTGCAGGCCAAGGTGTCCGCATCGCGGGCGTCAACCCAGATTATTTCAACACCTTCGCGATCGTGCAGAGCGTGTCAGGTAGCACCTTCACCTTCGCGGCGAATTCGTCCATGCCTGCCAGTGGCACAGGCGGAACTGCGGCCACCTATATGCCGGTGATCGACATCACCTACAGCACCTCCAACGTGAACATCCACGACCTGAATTTCGTGGCCAACGCGAACACCGGCAGCGTCATCCACGAGAGCGGCGGCAACCGCATTGGACTCGGCATCGTCAACAACCACTACAACCACAACCAGTTCATCAACACCGATGGGATTGGTAACCAGGGCTTCGCCGTCGAGATTTCCAGCATCAAGGGTCTCGGCGAGAACACCAACCAAAAGGAGATCTCCTGGAACTCGATCGGAGGGTTGGCGGGCTGCTACTTCATCGACCAGTCCAACATCGTGGTCGCCAGCTTAGTCGGCAATGAATGCTTCTTCTGGAACAATGCCCCGACGCTGAAGCTGGACTGCTACCAGTGCGTGCAGACCCAGAACACCGACATCCACACCGACATCTGGTACGGGGGCTTAGGCCCCGCAGATCACCCAGTCCTGGAGGTCGACAGCGGCTACAACATCAACATCGAGAACAACGATTTTGAACTGCCCAACATGCTCCAGAACGCGAACGTTGACTATCTCTGGATTCACCAGGGGAGCAGCCTCTACATCGTCAACAACGCCTTTCTCTCCACTCCTCCACCGAATCCCAATCCCAACAGCGGACGCTACGCCATCAACACTGATAACACCTCCTCGTGTGGCCATCTGGTCATTGACGGCAATCACAGTTCCGGCGGTGAGACGCGCTTCTTCAACGACCCGATTAACGCAACCCCGCCTGCGAGCGGAGGCTTTCAGGGCTATCTCTACTACGGGCACAACGAGGATAAAGGACTGGTTCCTGGCGCGGGCCAGCAAGTCGAGCCTTGGGTCGCCCAGATGACCGGCAGCGGCAACGGGGCTAACTACTCGACCACCAGCACCACCTTCGTGCCCATCGACACTGGCCGGATGCAGTACGACTTCTGGATGCCCAACGGCTACATCGCGCTGGTCACCGGAGCGGCGGACATCTACAACAGCACCGCAGGGCAAGCTGGGTGTCTCGCGATTCGGGATAACGTCAGCGGCAGCGTGCTCAACCAGAAGGTCATGGCCAACACCACCTTCTCAGAAGCCAGCGTGCAATACATCATTCCCGGCAACTCGCAGCACTACCAACTCCAGTTGGCCTATGCCTCGTGTGGCGGTTCGGGAACAACCATCGTCGCCAATCAGAACACGCCCTCACGACCGATCTTCACCGTGAATCTGACACCCGCTGGCGGTAACACCAACTGACTATGACCCTCCAAGATCAGGCCAACTGCACCTTTCTCGCGCTCACGCTGTGGCGGGAGTGCCGCGGCGAATCGCGCCAGGGCAAAGAGGCAGTCGCGCATTCGATTATGAACCGCACCGCCTCTCCGAAGTGGGGCAACTCGGTGCAGAGCGTGGTCTTTCAGCGCCTCCAGTACTCCTCGCTCACCCATCACAAGGATCCGCAGCTCACCACCTGGCCGCTGCCGGACGATCCATCGTGGAAGGAATGCCTGCAGGTCGCCGATCAGGTAATCTCGGGTTCGGTGCCGAGCCCCATCGGGCGAGCTGACAGCTATCACGACACCAGCATCTGGCCGCCGAGCTGGGCCACTCCGGACAACTTCATCGCGCAAATAGGACGCCTGCGTTTTTATCAGGTGGGCTGATTGGCGAATGTAATCGACAGAGGACCGCACTGGGGCGAGTGGAGGGGGCCGCTACCGCCCGAGGAGCGCAAGCCGCGCGTGGTCAAGCCCAAGCCGCCCAGGCAAGAGCCCGAGCCCCTGCCCAGCCCGTTCTTGACGGTGCAGGAGGTGGCGGCGCACCTGCGGGTCCATGCTGGCACCATGTATCGGATCATCAAGCGGGGCGATCTGAGGGCGCTGCGAGTAGGCGGCGACTGGCGGATCGACAAGGAGGAATTGAATCGCTGGCTAAAGGGGGCCGAGCTTGAACGATGAAGAACACTTGGCGGAAAAGATCAGTGGTGAAACTCCGTGGTGGGCGAAGGCGCCCGTATGGTTAGCCGCTGGCATTGTGGGGGTGCCTAGCTTCATCGCGATCATGGCGGGTTACTATCTCGCCCAGAACGTCACCTACCGGCTCAAGCTGCTGGAAACCTACGACCTGTCGATCATGACCCAAGTCAACGGTGTGGATAACAAGCTGGACAAAGACGTCAAGTCGATTCAGGGCTTCATGCGCGCCGCGCTAAGGGCGGCCCAGCAAGGTTGTTTGAATAACGCCAAGACCGTGGAGGACCAGCACAAGTGCGTGCAGGTGCCGGACCCGCCTGACCCGCCTACTTCTCGACGGCGTGAAGACGGGAGCTCTCTTCCCTAACTCGCGGCCTAAGCTTCTCAGTCAGGATCCGCAGATTGGCCCACAGCCGGTATTCCACGCTGACGGCCCAGCCGACCGCTACCAGTCCAATGAACAGGTGTGTCCAGTTCACTTAGGTCCTCCTGCATGGTCACCACCCTACTCGGTCGTTGCGGCCTCTACTCTCTCATTTGCCTTCGGTCGTTTCGAGCGCCGCGGCCGCGGAGCCTGGTCGTCAGTCACCTTGACCCCTTCGGCTAGGGCATTCTCTACGATCATTCGCATGACGGTTGCGACCCCGCCGCCAGTGCGCTTGGAGAGCTCGGCCAGGGTGTGGTTCATTTCCGGCGTGATCCGCACGAAGACCGAGATGGTCTTGTTGTGCCGGGTATTCGATGAAAGCTTCATGCTGCTATCTTGCATGATTGTCGCCTGATAAGCAAGGTGCTTGACACGAAGTTAGCAATATGAGATAATGAGTGTACAGTCAAAGGCGAAAGCC
>Ga0126378_10000865_pt1 | contig 22321 bp, 18 predicted proteins | sample PanSoiMetPlot_23_FD_92587 | JGI IMG/M metagenome (GOLD analysis project Ga0126378, IMG submission 92587) | Tropical forest soil microbial communities from Panama - MetaG Plot_23 | ecosystem: Environmental > Terrestrial > Soil > Tropical forest > Bulk soil | place: Panama | collected 2016-02-17
CGGCCGATCTCGTGCAGCATCTGACGCGAGGTGCGCACCAGCTTGTTGATCGTCTCGATCATGTGCACCGGGATGCGAATCGTGCGCGCTTGATCCGCGATCGAACGAGTGATCGCCTGGCGGATCCACCACGTTGCGTAGGTCGAGAATTTATAGCCTCGGCGGTATTCGAATTTATCGACCGCCTTCATCAGGCCGATATTGCCTTCCTGGATCAGATCCAAGAACTGCAGTCCGCGGTTCGTGTATTTCTTGGCGATCGAAATGACGAGGCGAAGGTTGGCTTCGACCATTTCCTTTTTCGCCCGGCTGGCTTCGCGCTCGCCGCGCTGCACGGTCTGAACGATGCGGCGAAACTCACTGATCGGCAATTTGGTCTCGGCCGCGATCCGCGCGATGTTGTCACGCAACTTGGCGGCTTCGGCAGCGTGGCGCTCGCTCAGTTTCGCCCAGCCCCGGCTGGGCAGGTTTGCAACGCGTTCAAGCCAGTCGCCGGCCAGCTCACTGCCGTAATATTGCTGAAGAAATTCCGACCGTTTCACGCCGGCATTTTCGGCCAATCGTAAAAGCCGGCCTTCATCGGCGACCAGTCTGCGATTGACCTCATAGAGCTGCTCGACGAGATACTCGATGCGCGTGTTGTTGAGGCGCACACGCTTGACGTTTTCGACGATCTCCGCCTTGAGCTTCTCGTAGCGCCGCTCGGTTACGCGCGGTGGCGGCTCGCCTTTTTGCAAAGCATTGATCCGCTGGTCCTGCAGTCGATTCAGCCTCTTATAGGTCTCTGCAATCGCATCGAAGATCGCGAGCGCGCTCGGCTTGAGCTGAGCTTCCATAGCCGCCAGCGAGATCGAACTCTCCTCGCTCTCAGCCTCTTCGGCAGCAAGCTCGTTTTCAATTTCGGCAAGCTCGCCCGCGATGTCTTCGCCGTTTGCCGCTTCGCGGTCCGTCTCGCGGCTCGCGGTGTCGCCCTTTTCTGTGCCGATTTCGACCGGCGCTGCCGTCTCTCCCGCCATTGCGGGCTTGGCGGCGGCAGCGGCTACGATCTCGGCCGGGGCAAGCTCGAAGGCGCCGCTGCCGTAGGTAGCATCAAGGTCAATAATGTCGCGCAGCAGCATCTTTCCTTCGTTCAGAGCATCCCGCCAACCGATGATCGCCCGGATTGTCATCGGGTTCTCGCAGATGCCCCCGATCATCATCTCTCGCCCGGCTTCGATCCGCTTTGCAATCGCGATCTCGCCTTCGCGGGACAACAATTCGACCGATCCCATCTCGCGCAAATACATGCGAACAGGATCATCGGTGCGGCCGACATCGTCGTCATCGAGATTGCCGCGAACTTCGCCGTCACCATCGTCGGCTTCGGCTGACGCAGGTTCCTCACTCTCCTCGCTCTCGATGACATTGATCCCGAGCTCGGAAAGTATCGTCATCGTGTCTTCGATCTGTTCCGAAGACACCTGATCCGGAGGCAATGCCGCGTTCAACTCGTCATAAGTCAGATAACCCCGCTCCTTGCCGCGGGCTAGCATGCGTTTGATTGCGGCCGCTATGCTGTCGAGCAGCGGGGCCTCCGCCGCTTCCTCCCGGTTTTCCGACACTTCAGCTGTATTTGCCGCTTTGCTCGCCATTCGATCGTCCCTAATCAACTATCGCATTTGCCCGCGTCGAGCGGGGCGGGCACGTGAGCATATCTGGCTGGCCGCCACTCACGTGTAGCCTTCATCACCCGGATCCTCGCGTAACGTCTGTTCCCTTGTAGCGAGAAATCGCTCCCAGTTTTCCGAAGAGAGATCGCCGCTGATCCAATCGTTTGTGGCTTCGGTCAAAGCGCGGCGTTTGCCTCCCTTCAACATCCTGGCCACCTGAACCCATTCCTTGCGCGTGGAACTCGGGTCCGAGCACCGAGCCAGGAAAATTGTGTCGACCGAGGGCAATAGTAAACATTCCACGGTCGCCGCAAGCCCGTTTTGCACAAGGTGTTGCCGCAGTGCTTGAGCGTCAAGGCCTTGGGACAGCGCCCTGACCTCTAAAATTTCGCGCCGGAGCCTGTCAAGCTCTGGCTCCGGGAGCTCGATTATCGCGAACTCCTCCGCAACTTCGCCAATCAACCAGGGAAAGTTGAGGAGAATGCGAAACAAATTCTGTCGCTGGACGCGTGCGTCATCACGCGGCGGCGCCTCCGGTCCGTCACGAACGGCCTTAGTAGATGGCGCACGTGGACGCCCACCGCGCGCATTCCAGGGATCACACCGTTTTTTGAATAGTATCTCGAATTCGGAACGGACCGTCCGGTCCGATATGGTCTTCACGTGTTCCATCAACCGGCTTTGTATCGCGGCCAGCCGCTCCGGCGTGTCGCGCCGAGCCCCGCCCACCTCCAATTCCCAGAGCGTGTCTGCCAGAGGCCTTGCCGCCGCGAGGATCTGATCGAAGCCGGAATGTCCTCTCGTGCGCACAATCGAATCCGGGTCTTCGCCGGCTGGCAACGTTGCGAACCGCAAACTGTGCCCGGGACGCAGCAGGGGCAGCGCCCGCCGGAGGGCTCGCGCCGCGGCGCGCTGGCCTGCCGCATCTCCGTCGAAGCAGAGAACCGGCTCCGGCGCTAGCCGCCAAAGCTCGTGCAGCTGAAATTCTGTCAATGCGGTTCCGAGCGGCGCCACCGCGGCGCTGAAGCCTGCGCGGCTCAGCGCGATCACGTCCATGTAACCTTCGGTAACAATCACCCCGTGCTCGCCGGTTTCGGCCGCTCGCGCCCCGCCCGCTCGTGCTGCAGACCAGCCGTAAAGCACCCGGCCTTTTTCGAAGAGGGGGCCGTCCGGTGAGTTCAGATATTTCGGCTGCCCATCACCGAGCACCCGGCCGCCGAAGGCGATAACCCGCCCGGCGCGATCGCCGATCGGAAACATCACACGGCCGCGGAAATAGTCGTACGGCTCACCCTCTTCGGGTTTGCGAATGAGACCGGCCTCGATCAGCAGCGTGTCGGGGAAGTCGGCTGCAAGCGCGTGTCTCAGCGCCTGACGGCCGTCGGGCGCCCAGCCCAAACGGAAGCGGCGGATAGTGTCGGGGTCCAGCCCGCGCCTTTGCAGGTACTCGCGTGCATGATCGCCGGCAGGTCTCCACAGTTTTGCCTCGTAAAAGCCGGCGGCCACTTCCGTCGCTTCGAGCAATGTCTTTTGCCGCCGCGCCCGCCCTCGTTCCTGGGGGCTCGCCTGCGGCACGGCCAATCCCGCCTCTGCCGCCAGCTTTTCGACCGCTTCGAGGAAATCGAGATTGTCGGCACGCATAGCAAAACCGAGGGCATCGCCGTGCGCCCCGCACCCAAAACAATGGAAGAAAGATTTGTCCTCGACTACGTAGAAGGACGGCGTCTTCTCGTGATGAAACGGGCATAATCCGGCAAATTCACGCCCGCGCCGGACAAGCTTCACTCTCCGACCGATCAGTGCAGAGAGGGAGATCCGGCTGCGCAGCTCGTCGAGAAAACCGGGCGGAAAAGCCATTACCATCCCCTCTCCGCATACCGGGGGAGTGGGAAATTGGAATACGTCATGCCAAAAGCCGCCTCAAGATCGCGCTGGCATGGCCGAGATCGATGACGCCGGCGTGACGTTCGCGGAGCACTCCCATGACCTTGCCCAAGTCCTTCACGCTCGCCGCGCCGGTCTCGGCGATGGCAGCCATTGCAGCCGCCTCGGTCTCGGCTGCGCTGAGCTGCCGCGGCAGAAAGCTCTCGATGACCGTAATCTCGTCCCGCTCCTTTTGCGCCAGATCGGTGCGGTTGCCCTGTTCGTAAAGCGCGATCGATTCGCGGCGCTGTCTTATCATCGTCTGTAGCATTCGGTGGATTTCGGTTTCGGAGAGACCCTCGGGTCTGCCTTTCGTGCGGGCCGCAACATCTCGCTCCTTGAGCCCCGCCATGATCAAGCGCACAGTCGAAATCGTGCGCGTATCCCGCGCCTTCATAGCTTCTTTTAGCCGGTCGGCGAAGGTCTGGCGCAGCATCGCGAAGGTCTATGAATTCACTGGAATACTAAGGCTAACGCGTTTTGCTCGCCGCGGCAATTCTACGTGGGGTAGGTCTAAGTCTTTGAACCCACAAGACTTACTGAGAAAGTTAGGGTTGACGCTGCGGGTCCGATTGTCTATCTCTCAAAAGCTCTGCTTTTGCCTCTGGCTGCACTCTGCGGGCCCGGGCCGATTGCGGCGGCCCAGAGGACTCCCGAGATGCGCGATCCGATAGCGCGACCGCTCGATTGCAACGCCGCGCTTGTCCTCGCGGACGGAACCATATTTTGGGGCCGAGGCCTGGGCGCGGAAGGGACTGCCGTCGGCGAGGTTTGTTTCAACACGGCGGTCACCGGCTACCAGGAGATTCTGACGGATCCCTCCTATGCCGGCCAGATCATTACTTTCACCTTTCCGCATATCGGCAATGTCGGCGCCAATCGGGAGGATGTCGAAACCACAACCCCCGCCGCACGCGGTCTCGTTTTGCGTACCCCGATCACCGGGCCGGCAAACTATCGCGCCACCCAATCGCTAAACGTTTGGCTGAAACATGATGGGCTGATTGGTCTCTCGGGGGTGGACACCCGGCGGCTCACTCGGCGTATCCGCGATGGCGGACCGCCCGCCGGCGCCATCACCTACGATCCACAGGGCCGGATCGATGTTGCGGCGCTGCAGGAGCAGGCCTGTGCTTGGCCTGGTCTCGAGGGGATGGATCTGGCGAAAGAAGTCAGCTGCAGGCAAGTCTACGAATGGGACGAGACTGTATGGGACCGCGAGCGCGGCTACGGCCGGCAGCAGCGCCCGCGCCACCATGTCGTGGCGATCGATTACGGAGCTAAGCGCAATATTCTACGAATGCTCGCCACACATGGCTGCCGGGTTACCGTCGTCCCGGCGACCGTCTCCGCCGAGGACGTGCTGCGCCATCGGCCCGATGGTGTTTTCCTGTCGAACGGGCCGGGCGATCCGGCCGCGACCGGGGTTTATGCCGTCCCCGTGCTACGTGAGTTGATCGCCTCGGGAAAACCGATTTTCGGCATCTGCCTCGGCCACCAGCTGCTGGCGCTGGCGCTCGGCGCGACGACCCGCAAGATGGCGCGGGGCCACCGGGGCGCCAACCACCCCGTCAAAGACCTGCTGACCGGCAAGGTCGAGATCACCAGTCAGAACCACGGTTTCATTGTCGTGCCCGAGAGCTTGTCGCCCGGTGTCGAGCCCACCCACCTCTCGCTGTTCGACGGCACGAATGAGGGGTTGCGTGTTGTCGGCAAGCCGGTGTTTTCGGTGCAATATCATCCGGAAGCAAGCCCGGGTCCGCAGGACAGCCACGACCTTTTCGAACGGTTTGTAGCGCTCATGAACGAGAATGCCTAAGCGCACCGATCTCGAGAGCATCCTCATCATCGGTGCCGGCCCAATCGTCATCGGGCAGGCCTGCGAATTCGACTATTCCGGCGCGCAGGCATGTAAGGCTCTCAAAGGCGAAGGTTATCGGATCGTGCTGGTGAACTCGAACCCGGCGACGATCATGACGGACCCCGAACTTGCCGATGCCACCTATATCGAACCGATCACGGTCGAGATGGTCGCCAAAATCATCGCGCGTGAGCGGCCAGATGCGCTGCTGTCGACGATGGGCGGACAGACCGCGCTCAATACCGCGATGGCGCTTGCCCGTTCGGGTGTTGTCGAGCGCTACGGTGTCGAATTGATCGGCGCGAGCGAAGCAGCAATCGCCAAGGCGGAGGATCGCCGGCTGTTTTGCCAGGCGATGGACAGGATCGGGTTGGCCTCGCCGAGAAGCCGCCTCGCGCGCTCTCTTGCCGAAGCTGAGGAGGCGCTGGATGGCGTGGGATTACCGGCGATCGTCAGGCCCTCCTTTACGCTGGGCGGTACGGGGGGCGGGGTCGCGTACAATGCGCAGGAATTTGAAGAGATTGTTCGCGGCGGCCTCAGAGCTTCTCCGGCGCACGAGGTGTTGATCGAGGAATCGGTGCTCGGCTGGAAGGAATACGAGATGGAGGTGGTCCGCGATCGCGCGGACAACTGCATCATCGTATGCTCGATCGAAAATATCGATCCGATGGGAATCCACACCGGCGACTCGGTCTGCGTGGCGCCGGCTCTGACACTGACCGACAAGGAGTACCAATTGATGCGAAACGCCGCGATTGCGGTGTTGCGCGAGATTGGCGTCGACACCGGCGGCTCGAACGTGCAATTCGCGGTCAACCCGTCCGACGGCCGCCTTGTCGTCATCGAAATGAACCCGAGAGTGTCTCGCTCATCGGCACTCGCTTCTAAGGCCACCGGCTTCCCGATCGCTAAAGTTGCGGCAAAGCTCGCGGTCGGCTATACGCTCGATGAGCTCGCCAACGAAATCACGTGCATCACTCCGGCCTCATTCGAGCCGACGATCGACTATGTCGTCACTAAGATGCCGCGGTTTACTTTCGAAAAGTTTCCCGGAACCGAGCCGCTACTGACGACTTCGATGAAGTCGGTCGGAGAGGCAATGGCGATCGGCCGCAGCTTTGCCGAATCGGTGCAAAAGGCTCTGCGCTCGATGGAGACAGGGCTCGGCGGATTCGACGAGGTTATAATAGAGGGCGTGGAGAGCGCCGGTAAGGAGGCTGTCAAGGCGGCGCTGGCAAAGCCTGCGCCCGATCGCCTGCTGTTGATCGCACAAGCCTATCGGCACGGCCTTACAACGGCCGAGATCCACGGCGCATGTCGCTTCGAGCCATGGTTTCTCGAGCAAGTGCATGAGATCGTGGAAGTCGAGGAAACCGTGCGGCGGGACGGGCTGCCGCACGACCGCATCGGCTGGTTACACCTGAAACAAATGGGTTTTTCCGACGCCCGCCTGGGCAAGCTCTCGGGGCTCGATGAGGAAGCCGTGTCTGCCCACCGGCGACGCCAAGAAGTATGCCCGGTCTACAAGCGTATCGATACTTGCGCGGCGGAGTTTCCGTCGGCGACTTCGTACATGTACTCCTGCTATGAGGGAGACGGGTTTGCGCCGCCGGAGTGTGAAGCCGAGCCGAGCGACCGGCCTAAGGTCGTCATCCTGGGCGGCGGGCCCAACCGCATCGGTCAGGGGATCGAGTTCGATTACTGTTGCGTGCATGCGGCCTACAGTCTGCGCGAGATCGGCATTGAGACGATCATGGTCAATTGCAACCCAGAGACGGTTTCGACCGATTACGATACCTCCGACCGGCTCTATTTCGAGCCATTGACCACCGAGGACGTCGTCGAGATCGTCCGCGTCGAGCAGCAGCGCGGAAGGTTTCTCGGCGTCATTGTGCAATATGGCGGACAGACCCCGCTAAAGCTCGCTTCGGCGCTCGAGCGGGCCAAGATCCCGATCCTTGGCACCTCGCCGGATGCGATCGATCTGGCGGAGGACCGGCGTCGGTTTCAAGGCCTGCTAAGCCGCCTAGGCTTGCGTCAGCCGGCGAACGGCACCGCCCACTCTCCCGCAGAAGCCGACGAGATCGCGCTGCAGATCGGTTATCCCGTCGTCATCCGCCCCTCTTACGTGCTCGGCGGGCGCGCGATGGAGATCGTTCATGACGCCGCCGGGCTCAACCGCTATATCCGTCACGCAGTGAACGTTTCCGGGACAAGCCCGGTGTTGATCGATCGCTATTTGCAGAACGCGATCGAGGTCGATATCGATGCAGTCTCGGATGCAGAACAGACCGAGGTGGCCGGCATCATGGAGCACATCGAGGAGGCCGGCATTCATTCGGGTGACAGCGCCTGTTCCCTACCGCCCTACAGCCTCGATCGCGCAACGATAAATGAACTCCAACGGCAGACCGTCGCGCTCGCCCGAGCGCTCGGCGTTGTCGGGCTCATGAACGTCCAGTTTGCCGTTCAGGACGGCGTGATCTTCGTGCTCGAGGTCAACCCACGGGCGTCGCGCACGGTACCTTTCGTGGCCAAGGCGACCGGCCGCCCGATCGCCAAGATCGCCGCCCGTGTAATGGCCGGCGAACGGCTTGCGGATTGCTGGGCGCAAGAGGCTCGAAAACGTCGGGTGAGCAGCCATGTGGCTGTAAAAGAGGCTGTATTCCCGTTCGCGCGGTTCCCCGGCGTCGACCCGATCCTCAGCCCAGAGATGAAATCGACCGGCGAGGTGATGGGGCTCGATGCCGATTTCGGGCGCGCCTTTGCGAAGTCCCAGCTCGGCAGCGGCACCAACCTGCCGCTCGAAGGCTGCGTCTTTGTCTCGGTGCGCGATCAGGACAAACCGGCGCTGGTCGAGCCCTGCCGCCGCCTCGTCGAGATGGGTTTCGGACTGCTCGCAACCAGAGGGACGGCGATTAGCCTAGCTGCCGCGGGGCTTGCGGTGACCGCCGTCAACAAGGTTCGTGAGGGACGTCCTCACATCGTCGACCACATGCTGAGCGCCGGTGTCCAGCTGGTATTCAATACAACCGAGGGGAGCCAAGCCATCGCAGACAGCTTCAGTTTGCGCCGCACGGCGCTGACCCACGGAATACCTTATTATACTACCGTAGCAGGCGCGCGGGCGGCAGTAGAAGCTATTGTCGCGCTGCGGGCCGGGAGCCTTGAAGTCGCGCCGCTGCAATCATACCTTTGATTGCTCTACGGCGGCGCTCCCCGCCGTATTTGACTTTCAATGTCGAGATCCGAACGCGTTATCGATGAACAAAATACCGATGACGGCCGAAGGCTTTAACCGGCTCCGGGAGGAGCTAAAACGGCTCAAGACGGTTGACCGGCCGGCCATCATCCGCGCCATTGCGGATGCTCGCGACCACGGAGATTTGGCGGAGAACGCCGAATATCACGCCGCCCGCGACCGGCAGAGCTTTATCGAGGGCCGGGTTGCCGAACTCGAAGACAAGATGGCGCGAGCGGAAGTGATCGACGTATCCAAGCTTTCGGGCGAGATTATCAAGTTCGGCGCCAAGGTTACGCTCGCAGACGAAGAAACCGAGGAGGAGCAGACCTTCCAGATCGTCGGCGAAGACGAAGCCGATGTCAAAGCGGGCCGGCTTTCCGTTACCTCCCCGCTTGCTCGCGCCCTGATCGGCAAGGGAAAAGGTGACAGCGTCGAGGTCGCAACCCCGCGCGGCGCCAAATCCTACGAGGTTGTCACCGTCGCTTTCGGTTGACGGCTCGGTTCGGGTTCAGCGTTGCACACCGCCGGTTGCTCGGGGATTGGGATCCCCGGATCGCTCTTCGAGAGATGCAGCATCAGCGCCGATTTGACATGGCTCACGGTTGGCGCGGAGGTCAGTTGCTCGCTCAAAAACCGCTGATAGCTGTCCCAATCGGGTGCCACAACCTTCAGCAGAAAATCGGTTTCCCCGGCCAGCATGTAGGCTTCGCGCACTTCAGGCCAGGTCGCGACCAGCCGCTCGAAGGCCTTAAGGTCGGGGTCCGCCTGACTTGAGAGACCGACCTGCGCAAACACGGTCACCGCGTAACCCAGAGCCTCTGGCGCGAGATCGGCATGATAGCCGCGAATGATGCCGGCTTCTTCGAGCGCTCGCACTCGACGCAGGCAGGGCGGTGCTGAGATCCCGACGCGGCGCGCAAGTTCCACATTGGTCATGCGCCCATCGGCCAGCAGATTCCGCAATATGCGGCGGTCGATACGGTCGAGTTTGATTCGGCGCATGCCCCTCTCCGTCGATTTCCGGATCATAGAAAGTATCGCTTGTTTGCGCAATTTTGTTGCGCACCAATGCGATCAGCTTGCAGTCCCGAGTCTGTTTCCGTAAACCCGGCGGATGGTTCCCTCCTCCGCGTCGGCGAGTCCCATCGTCTGGGCGCTGCATGATGGGAAAGCAGGCATGGCTAGCCAAGCGGTCGGGCTCGCGGAGGCGACCGGCTTTGATGTGATCGAGAAGCGACTTGCCATTCGCTTTCCATGGGAGATGCTGCCGCCGCGGCTCTGGTTCTTTCCGTCCTGCGCTGTCGGGGGCCGGGGCGAGCGGCTGACCCCGCCCTGGCCGGAGTTGGTCGTTGCTTGCGGCCGCAATGCGGCTGTGCCGGCGCTGCTGATAAAGCGGGCGAGCGGAGGACGCACCGTCGCTGTACAGATCCAAAACCCCGGCGTCGGCCATACTGAATTCGACCTCTTCGTCGTGCCGGAACACGACCGGGTTCGCGCCCCGCGGGTCATCGTGACGAGGGGCGCCGTCCACCGTATAACGCAAGCCAGGCTGGCTGCGGAAGCGAGCCGTTTTCCGGCTCTGGCGGCCATGCCCCGCCCGATTCTCGCGCTCCTGATCGGGGGCACAAACAAAGCCTATCACCTGCGCCTGCGCCGGCTCGGCGAAATTGCCGAGACGATCGCTACCCTGCTGCGTAGCAATGGGGGTTCGGCTCTAGTCACATTATCGCGACGCACGGAGGAAGGCAGTGCCTCATTAATGCGGGATCGGCTCAAAGGCCTGTCGACGTCAATCTGGGACGGCACTGGCGATAATCCGTATTTTGCTTTTCTCGCGCTCGCTGATGCGTTCTTCGTGACTGCAGACTCGGTCTCGATGATCAGTGAAGCAGCGGCAACCGGCAAACCCGTGCACGTTCTCGCCCTCGACGGAGGTAATGCGAAATTCTCTCGTTTCCATGCCACAATGGAAGCCGCGGGCATCACCCGGCCCTTCACCGGGCGCATCGAATCCTGGTCCTATGCGGTCCCAGATGACACACCACGCGCCGGTGCAGCGCTGCGGGAGCTTGTGCTGCGCGGGCCAGCGAAGCGGGAGCGCCTATGAGGGGGATCGCAATATACGCGGCAATCGCCGCCATTGCGCTCGTTCTGTTTCTTTTCGCGCCGCAGATCGACTTGGCCGCCGCCCGGCTGTTCTACGCCGCCGGCCAAGGCTTTCCGATGTCGGATTGGCTGCCGATAGCAATGCTCTATGATGCGGTGCCTTGGATGACTTGGGGCATTCTCACTCTCGTGGGGGGCGGCGATCTGGCTCTTGCTCTTTGACCGACCGATCTGGCGGCTTGACTGCAAAGCGCTTGTCTTCATTCTCGCTACGCTTGCGCTCGGTCCGGGCCTCCTCGCAAATGTCGTTCTCAAAGACCATTGAGGACGCGCGCGGCCAGCGCAGATCGAGACGTTTGGCGGAACGCGGCAGTTCACGCCCGCGCCGCTGCCGGCAGCGCAATGCCAGAGAAACTGCTCTTTTGTATCGGGACACGCGGCACTCGGCTTCTCGCTCGTGGCATTCGCCTTTCTGTGGCCTCCCGGGGTTGTGCGGGGTCGCATTATCATTGCCGCCCTCGCGACTGGTGCGGTAGTCGGTCTGGGCGCATTGCCCAGGGCGCACATTTTCTTTCCGATGTCGTTTATGCCGGCCTGGTTGTCTATGGCACGACGGCGGTGCTCCACTGGTGGATCGTCGAACACGACGGCTTGGCCGCGCCGCCAGTTGTCGTCATTTACCGTGCTCTGTGGCACAGCGCGCACGCGGCAGGTATGCTTGCTGGACGCTTGGTTGCGGCGCCGCCAGCGCGCGTTTTTCTGCTGACCATTGCAACCGTGGCGCTGATCATAATGTGAGCCGAATTCGTGGATCGGCCCGTCGCGCTTTTCTTTCACGCGCGAGACCCCGATTTTCACGCCCTCTTCGACCTCACCGGCGGGCTCGCCCAGAGCTGGGGTTTCTGACTATTTTCGGTCTGGCCTTCGGCATACTGCATTGGGGCGGCTGGTTGCCGCGGCCGCGGCGAATTGCTGGTGCGATGCGTGTGTACTCAGCGGTCCCGGCCTTTTTGTTTCTTTCAATCGCCGCTTCCGCGCATCGTCGTCGACTTGCTCAAATTCATTCTCGGCCGGCCGCGTCCAAAACTGTTGTTTAGTTCCGGTGTCTATGATTTCGCGTGGTTAGGCATACGGCCTGACCATTGGTCGTTTCCATCTGGGGCACAGCGCGACGATCGTCGCGCTGACGACGGCGCTATGGTATCTGTGGCCGCGGCATCTTCTTTTTTACATCTTTGTCGCATTCGTCGTCGCGCTGAGCCGTGTCGCAGTCGGCGCTCATTATCTCAGTGACGTCGTCGCAGGTGCGCTCATCGCCATACTGACGACGCAGAGCACAGTCTGGCTCTTTGCCAGGAATGGCATCGATCTGGCGGGCGCCGCGCCGGAGCAGCAACGCTTCGTGGAGGGCGCCGCCTTGGCCGTGCCGGCGATTCGCCAAGACGCTTCGATGAAGGGAGAACCGGTTTTGCAGAAACCGGCCAGATTGCTTGCGCCGCAGGCGAGGGGTGTAGTATCGGGCCGAGTGCCGTCAGCCGCTCCCGGATCGACCCACCATCATGGCCTTGCGTATCGAAACGTTCGACAACGTCCGCGGCCGAAACACTCTCTACAAAGCCCTGACTCATCCGCAGGCGGTCCAACCGGCGCGTGCTCTGCTCGATGTGCTTGCAGACAATGCACCGGTGGCCGTGTACGACCTAGCCGGCGCGGCGGCGGAGTTCGACGCGATCTTTGGCCTCCACAAGATCGAGATCGCCGGGACCTATGTTCAGCAGGTAACCCGGATCGGCAGCTGCATTCTCGGCCACACGGCCAGGCCCGTAACGGAGCTGCCGAACTCCCGCGCCCGTAGCATTTTGGTGGCCGCATTCGATGCCGGACGCATCATCGCACAGCTACAGCCTTATCTGTCGAGCAATGCCCAGGTACTTAGCCTCGACAGGATGCGTATCCCGGATGATTTCCTGACCAACCACCGCGCCTACCTCGATCCGATCAACTTCGCGACGAATTTTGCGTTCTTTCGCGACGTCGATGGCCTGCATACCCGGCTCGTAACGGCAAACTACTGGTCGGGATACGGCACCGATGCGGTCACATGCCGGCTCACGCTATTCGGGTCCGACGGCCGCGTTCTTGCCGAGTGGAGCGAGTGCCATGGCCCTTCGGCGAACGCAATCGTCGTCGACAGCCGCGAAATTCGCGAAAGGTTCCGCCTTCCCGAATTCTGTGGCCAACTCTTCCTCCATATCACCGGAGCAGCCGGACACGATGTCGTAAAATACGCACTCGACGTCTTCGCCGAGCCTGGTGATGAGAAGGAGACCTCGCTGTCATGCACGCATGACGCAAACGCATGGCCGGCCGACCGGTATGCCGGGCTGCCTGCGCCTGCCGCAGGAGAGCAAGTTGTGCTCTGGCTCCAGAACAGCCATCCGATCGCGATCCCGCCTGGTGCGATTGGCCTCAATCGGATGGGCGATGAGCGGGTCGCAGCAGTTAGCGAACCAATCCCGCCTTTTGCCACTCGCGCGCTCGATGTCTCTGAGCTTTTACCCAGCCTTTCTTGGCCGCAGCAAATCGAGTTGCGCGCCGGCAAGCACATGGTGCGCCCCCGTTACGAGATCATCGAACGGGGCCGCCGCCGGATTTCGCATGTCAACGTCGAACGCGACGATCTGAAACCGGACCCGGAGCTTCCGAGGCTGATGACCAGCCTCGGCAAAGGCTATCTGTTGCCCGCCCCGATCCTCCCTCGCGCGCAATGGGAGACATCGGTTCTCCCGACGCCGATGGCGGTGTGCCAAACCGCCCTGCCGATCGCCGCCCGCGTTTACGATGCGGACGGCGCAGAAATCGTCCGCCACTCCTTTGGGTGTTTGCTGCGCGACCACACGGTTGCGTTAGACCTCGACGAGTTGGCGAGCATTGACTCGTTGCGGGGAGACTATGGTCATGTCGAGCTGCTCTATGACTTCGCTGCCGGAGGCGAGGCCGATGGCTGGCTGCACGCATTATTTCGCTATCGTCATCGCCGCAGCGGGCACGCCGCCGAGACCAGTTTCGGCGCGCACGTGTTCAACACCATCCTTACCTACCGCAACGAGCCGCAATCCTATAGCGGGCCACCGCCCGGATTATCGACCCGGTTGTTCTTACGGCTGGGCGCCGGCGGCTATGACACCCTCTGCCAGCTGATTTATCCTGCTTCGCGCCCTTGGCTGGCGACGAGCACAACCGCCATTATCCTTTACGACAGCGACGGAAACGAAGTTGCCCGCTGCGATTTGGCGATCCCTTGCTCTGGCTCGCGGCTTTGGCATTATCATACGATGTTTGATCCCGATGTCCGAGCCCGCGCCGGGGACGGCGCTTACATCATCATCCGAGACGCCACCTGCCGTTTGTTCGGCTATCACGGGCTGATCGGCCGCGATGGCGCCTTCAGCCTCGACCACATGTTCGGATTTTAGCGGGGAGCCAGCCTCTTCCCGCCGCTTGGCCGGGAAATGATATAGTGGGCGGTCAACTTCAACGAGATACCTCGATGTCCGAGCGTCACCATAGCAAGGTCCTGATCATTGGCGCGGGACCGGCCGGATATACGGCGGCGATTTACGCCGCGCGAGCTAACCTGCATCCAATACTCGTTACCGGCCTGCAGCCGGGTGGCCAATTGACCATCACCACGGATGTGGAGAACTATCCCGGTTTTGCCGAGATCATCCAGGGCCCCTGGCTGATGGAGCAGATGCAGCGGCAGGCCGAGCATGTCGCCACCAAGGTTATCATCGACTCGATCGTCGAAATCGACCTTGGCCGCCGCCCTTTCGTCGCCAAGGGCGATGCCGGCGATGTCTACGTCGGCGATACCGTGATCCTCGCGACCGGTGCGCAGGCGCGTTGGCTTGGCCTACCGAGCGAAGAAGCTTTTCGCGGCTTTGGCGTTTCGGCCTGCGCCACCTGTGACGGTTTTTTTTTCCGCGGCAAAGAGGTGGCGGTCGTCGGGGGCGGAAACACCGCGGTCGAGGAGGCGATCTACCTGACCAATCACGCGCGGCAGGTCACCCTCATTCACCGCCGCGATGCGCTCAGAGCCGAAAAGATCCTGCAGGAGCGGCTGTTCGGCAATCCCAAGATTGCTGTCGTCTGGGACAGTGTGGTCGAGGAGATCCTCGGCGTCCCGGAGCCTCCGCAGGTTACCGGCGTGCGTCTGCGCAATCTGCGCACGGGCGCTCCCTCCAAGCTTTCCTGCGATGGGGTGTTCATCGCCATCGGCCACACTCCGGTGACCGAGCTCGTCGCCGGGCAGGCGCCGCTGGACCCGGAGGGTTACGTAATCACACGCCCCGACTCGACGGCAACCGCGATCCCCGGGTTCTACGCGGCAGGCGACGTTAAGGACAAGGTCTATCGCCAGGCGGTAACCGCCGCCGGGCTCGGCTGCATGGCCGCACTCGAGGCCGAGAAGTTTCTTGCAGCAGAGGAGGCAAGTGCCAGCAGGCGGGCAGCCGATTAGAGGCGAGGGCCCGCTTCTGAACGGTTGATGCTAGGGGAAACGCGATGGATTGGGACAAGTTGCGGGTTTTTCACGCCGTCGCTGAAGCGGGCAGTTTCACCCATGCGGGCGAATCTCTGAACCTCAGCCAATCTGCGGTCAGCCGACAAATCAGCGCACTCGAGGAAAGCCTTAGCGTCCCGTTGTTCCATCGCCATGCGCGTGGCTTGATCCTAACCGAACAGGGCGAACTGTTGTTTCGCACGGCCCGCGAGGTGTTCGCTAAGCTGTCGATGGCCGAAGGCCTCATCTCGGAATCGAAAGACCGCCCAAAAGGGCCGCTGAAAATCACTTCGACAGTCGCGTTCGGCTCAAGTTGGTTGACACCGCGCATCAAGGAGTTTCTCGATCTCTACCCTGAGATCCAAGTGAGCGTCGTCGTCGACGATTCCGAGCTCGACCTGTCGATGCGCGAGGCGGATGTGGCAATTCGCATGTCACCTCCGCGCCAACCCGACCTGATCCAGCGGCACCTGCTGAGTGTCCCAACTCATGTCTATGCGGCGCCGGATTACGTCAAAAAAAACGGGATGCCCCAAAAAGCCGAAGATCTCGACAAGCATCGGCTGATCGTTTATGGCGAAGACGCCCGCCCTCCCGTGCAGAACGTCAATTGGCTGCTTGACGCAGGGACAAAGCCCGGGCAAGATCGCAAACCAATCCTTTCCGTCAACAACTTTTATGGAATGTTGCGGGCCGTGCTGAGCGGCCTTGGGATCGCTGCACTTGCGGATTTCATCGCGAGCGAACATCCCGAGCTGGTGCGCATTCTTCCCGAACTCACCGGCCCGACGGTGGAAGCTTATTTCGTGTACCCTGAAGAGCTGCGAACATCGAAACGCATCAGTGTATTTCGTGATTTTCTATTGCGCAAGGTAGCGGAAACACGGCTCAGCTAGTCGGCTAATCTACTATTTCGAATGCAGCACTGAGCGTTGCGGTTTTTGCAGACGAGCCAGAAGAAATTCAGTGTGGTGTCGATGTGCTGAAACCGCCATGTTTGTTGCGCGCGATGATCGATCGCTGCGGGTTTTCGATGGCCAAGCCATCGAGAGGGGTTTCCGGGACCAGTGCCCGGGAAGAGGGTCTGCGGACCCTTACGTCTCCCAGACGTGAAGCCTCCCTGTTCAAACTTGGCCGGGACCAGTGGTTCCGGCCATTTTCTTTGTCCATTCCAGCGTATTGACATTGATCATTCCCGGCACGAACGAACGCATGCGCTGTCCGATTGGAAACGACAGCGAGCCTGCCGTCTGTCCGAATGCGCATTAGGGTAGGGAAGCTCTGAACAAGGAGCGGCGACCCCTGCCCACCAATGCACCCCGATGCACATCATACCACGATCATTGACCGATGCCTTTTGCAGAGCTTCCTTAGCGAGGGATCTCGTCGACAGGTCATCCAGGACACTTGACTGCGTCACCACGCGATAGCAGCGCTTTGCAAAGATGCGAGCCGATAAACCCGCAACCGCCTGTACGAGATAGGTCGCCATCACACCGGTACTCGGCTTTGAGCGGTCACTACGCCTCGCCGTAGCCCAAAGGAGAATGTTGAACGCCAAACCCAGCATGCTTTTCGCTGTTGCAAGAAAGTCTGTCAGCGCGCGAGGCCTGCTGATCCGCTATTCTTCTTCCCTCGATACGAGTAACGGGGCACTCAAACCTCGCCTGACGTCTGGGGATCAGATCTTCCATCGAGAAGCTAAACCGACGATACCAAATATTAGCGTCAAACCACCGGCGCGTTTTTGAGATCGCAACATCTTCGAATAGACGTCGCGTGCGATCCCATAAAGCTTTGACTCCTCCAGTATGAGACGATGAAAGAAAGAGGGCCCCGCGCATGCAAGGTAGCGGAGCACCCAGTCTACGGTTCCGCATCGCCAGCGATACCAGCAAAGTAGGCCTTAACTTCCGGCTTTGTTTCCGCGCATCCGTTGTCACCACATTTTCCCACAACAAAGTTGAAGTCCGGAGAATAAACGGACTCGACATTGTACAATGTTGCTTTTATGAAATTGCTGCCCAAGAGATCATCGAAGATTTGGTAGGTGACGGCATTCATCAAGCTGTTACGTGGCGCTTCAAACGTGATGCCACGATGGTGAGGCCCCCTATGTTGATCGAATGCGGCGGCTTTATGCACGAGGGTCCGGTGGCTCTAGATATTGTGACGCGCTAAGCGACCTTGCGGATCAGGACGTGATAGGGGGTCGGAGTGGTGCGGGCGCCGATGCTGAGCAGTGTATTAAAGGCAGCATGCCGTATCCGGCGTCGATTGAAGCGGAACACGAACTCATCGAGATAATGTTCGAGGTTGGTTTTCCGCAGTTCGTGGTAGACGCCCAGGCCCCAACGCTTAAGATTTGAAAACAGCCGATGGATCCAGGGCAGCGCGATGTGCGCCGCCATCGCGCCGAGCGTGATCGCGTTGTGCCGGACAGCGGGATGTCCTGGTACGAGGGCCAATTGTCGGTGACCAGCTGGGTACGGGGAGCGACGGCGCCGAGCTCGAAAGCATGGAGTTCGTGCCTGCCAAAGCCCTCGATCACGTGCATACGGGCACGCCGGGGGTTGCCGCCGTCGACTTCGACCGCGCCAGCCACCAGCATCTTGCCGACCCCGCTGCGGCCCGCAGGCGCGACAATCGGGTCGTTCCTGGTGCGGAACGGGAGGATCGTCTCGTCGGCCTCTGAGCGGCTCCCGTTCGGGGTTGACCACGGCGCGGCGCAGCTTGGCGCACAACATCCAGGCGGTGCGGTACGAGCCGAGACCGAGTTGGTTCTGCAGTTGCAGCGCTGAGATGCCGTTGGAGTGCGTGGCCATCAGAAACGCCGCCTAAAACCAGATTGTCAGCGGCAGCTTGCTGGCGCGCATGATCGTGCCGGCGGTCACCGAGTCTGCCGCCCGCAATCGGCCCACTCGTAGGTGAAAGCTTTGGTGCTCAGCCGCCAAGCGCGCCCGCCGCCACAACCCGGGCAGATAAAGCCGTCTGGCCAACGCCTCGAAAAGGTACTCCGCACACGCGTTCTCCGTGGCAAAGCGGCCCTGGAATTCGAGCCTACTTTCGATGTAGAAACCGGCATCGCAGTCAAGCAGCTATCTTCCAGCCGGCCAGTATCTATAGTTTAGTTCGCTGCGTCCCTATATCGCAATTCTGTGGTGCGGCTTAAGGGACTCTTGCTAAGCTCCCTGCCGCTGCCGCTGTTATCCAGGGCGATATTGCCGATCCTCGGCTCGTCCGTCAGGCTATAACCGGGGTCGACGGCTGCTTCCAGCTGGCGGCGATTGCTTCTGTCGAGCTTAGTAATCGCGACTGGCTTCGGACCCATCGTACAAATCTGACCGAGGCGATTACGGTATTTGATGCGGCGATCGCGGCCGGACGCATCCCGGTCGTAGACGCCTCTTCGATTGCGGTCTATGAGGATTCCTCCAGCCTGCCGCTCCGCGAGAGCTCGGAGAAGCAACCAGTTTCGCCCTACCCTATGGAGCCGACAAATTGGGGTGCGAGCTACATGCCCGGGTGGCCGGCAAGGTGCACGGGCTGCGTTCGGCCGGGCTTCGCCTATTCAACGTATACGGACCCGGGCAGAATCCAAAATCGCCCTATTCCGGGTGATTTCGATTTTCTGCGAGCGAATTGGGCGTGGGGAGCCGATCGAGGTCTTTGGGGATGGTAATCAGACACGCGACTTTATCTTTGTTGCTGATGTGGTTTCGGCGCTGTTGCGCGCGCGATGGACGCGAGACTATCAGGGGAGCAGGTGTTCAATATCTGCACGGGCAGCGCTACCTCCGTGCTAGAGTTGGTTCAGACTATCGCGAGCCTGTGTAGCCAGGAACTTGCTATCCGGTTTCGATCGCCGCGCGAGGGCGAAATCAGGCATTCCTATGGCGACCCAGCCGCCGCGAAGCAAGCGCTCGGACTTAGCAGCTTTACAGAACTCAGGGCCGGTTTCGCCGCAATCCTCGCCTGGCTGAAAGGAGTATGTGACACGCAGTGAAATCAATGATTTCAGCCGTACGCCACTTTTTTGGGCAGTCCAGGTTGGAGCTGGAGACTTATTACGGGCGCTGAGGGCCTGAGAGTATCATAAAGGCATTCGGCGGCCTTCCATTTTTTTCCATCTTCTATCCTTATACACGCCAGCGATCGGATCGCCATTCTTGGTGGCAACCTTCGTATTCACCATTGAGAGTAATGCGGCCATTTCCGCGCCGGCGACTCCAACAACTGAACTGCCGCGCGGCGCGCGACCGCGGGTGGGGTACTCGCCCGCGTTAACCCAACTTCAACAATGCCTTAGAAAAAGAGGCGTTATTCCAATAGATTACGACACCGATTTTCGGTGTTAGCACTACGGCCGGGTGCCAACGGGGTGGTCAGGCGGCGCGTTCGTGCAGATTGGGCGGCAGGGCGATGCCGGCGGCCTGGAAGACGCTGCCGACCTGACCAGCGACGGCGGTGCGGGTGGTGATGCACTTGCCGTCCTTCTCGATGGTCGCCTCCTGCAGACGGTCGAGATCGCGCAGCAGGTCGGCCCATTCGATGACGAGGTCGTGGCGCTGGCACAGATCGGCCAGCTCCTTTTGCAGCATCAGGGCGAGAAACGAGCAGCACACATGGCCGCGGATGGCGGCATCTAAGGAATGATAGATCGGGCGGGTCCTGAGGATCGCCTTGGCGGAAGAGATCTTCGACTTGCAAGAGATCGCGCTAGCGCAGGCACGGCTTGCAATGGGGTGATCCGGGCGTTGGTGCGCAATACGAAGAGGCCATCGTAGCGCGCCTCCTCGGACAGCTTGCCGGGATCGATCTCGACGGCGCGGCCGGGCTTGCCGCTCGCGCTCGGCGTCCGGCGCAGATAGCGCCGGTAGGCGGAATTGCCGATCAGCGCCTTGTCGCCGCGGGCGAGCTGCTTGGCGAGCCCCGCGATAATCGCCTGCCGCTCGTTGCCCTCGCGTTCGGCTTCGGCCTGGTTGCGGCAGAGGACACAACGCGCCGCGCCGACCTTGACCACTTTGACGAAGAGCTGGGTCTCGCCTCGCACCCGCTCAACGAGCAGTGGCGTCAGCGGCGCTTCGTCCGCGAGCACGAGCCGGCGGACGACGGCGCTGCTGCGCTCGCGAGCGTCGAGAATGTATTCCAGCTTGCGCTCCTCCAGCGCCGCAACTGTGGCGGCCGAGATCATGCCGCCGTCGGCGACGACGCACACCCGGCCGATATGAAAGCGCTCGCGCAGACGGTCGACGATCGACCGCCCATTCTGCCCATGTCGGTCAGGAGGTCGAGGTCTATTACCGCTGGCATGCATTTTATGGGCGCCGTGTTTGGCGCCAGTTCGCTGAACGGCGCGGCGGCGACGTGGTTGTTCACGTCGCAGCGGCGCCCGGCGTGGTCATCAGGCTGACGGCGTGGATGCTCGATTCGGCGGTCTGTGCCGGAATGACATTCGGCGCGCCGCGCGTCACCGTATCGGCGCTGGCTGACCTCCATCAGCTGCTGACCGAGCGCGGTTTTCGACAAAGCTCCCTGGGCAATCCGACCATCGTCCCGGAGCAGCAATATGTGGAACCTACCGACGCGGGCGCTGTCATCAGCGGCCCCACGCCAGCTCAGCATCCCGTTCGATTCGGCAAGGCTTGGCGGGATGGGCAGTCGGAGCGCCGCACCGTGCTCGTCCGGCTGGCCAGCCTCCTATTGGAGCGGCGGGTGTCGCGACCGCAGAGCGTGATGATGACGAGCGCTGATCTGCTACCGGCCGCAGTGCTGAGGCGCAAGGCGGTAGTCTACATTCGACAATCCACCCCGGGACAGGTCCAGAGCAATCTCGAAAGCCAGAGGCGCCAATACGAACTTGTCGATGTCGCGCGGCGCCGCGGCTTTACCGAGGTTGAAGTGATCGACGACGATCTGGGCCGGTCCGCGAGCAGGACAGTGGCGCGGCCCGGTTTCGAGCAGTTAGTGGCATGGCTCTGCCCTGTGCTCGATGCCTCGCGGCTCGCCCGCAACGGTTGCGACTGGCACCACCTGCTCGAGCTCTGCGGCCTGTTCGAGGCGCGTGTGATCGATCTGGAGGGGGTTTATGACCCCTGCCGGCCGAATGATAAGCTGTTGCTCGGCATGAAAGGCAGCATCAGCGAGTTTGAACTCGGTGTGCTGCGCGCCCGCATGCTCGATGCCATCCGTGCCAAAGCGCGCCGCGGTGAACTGCGGATCAGCGTGCCGATCGGCTACATCTGGCTTCGCGAGATGGGTCTCGGCTTTGATCCCGACCTGCGGATCCAGCAAGTGATCCGGCTGATCTTCGCGCGGTTCCGCGAACTCGGCAGTGCGCGCCAGGTGCGGCTGTCAATGGCCGCCGAGCAAGTTCACTTCCCGCGCCCTTCCGACGGCAAGACGCTGGTCGCTTTCGAATGGACGCCGATCCGCTACTGCAATGTGGTCGCAGTGCTCAAGAACCCGTTCTATGCGGGCGCCTACGCCTACGGCAAAGGCGAGAAGCGCATCGAGATCGTCGATGGACGGGCCCGTACCAGCTACCGCCACCGCAAGCCGCTTGGGGGGAGGTGCTGCTGAAGGATCATCACGAGGGCTATATCGACTCGGCGGAGTTTGAGCGGAACCAGAAGCAACTTGCGGTGAATGCTTGCAGCATAGTGGGCGGTGCGAAGTCGGGGCGTGGCGGTCGCGCGCTGCTGGCGGGGCTGCTATCTTGTGGCCGTTGCGAGCGTCGCTTGATGGTAGGTTACTCGGGCCGGCTGCTGGGCGCAAATTCTTTGATGTCCACGCCGCCACCGGCTCGCCGATCGCCAAAGAAGCGCTCGATCGCATTGGCCAGCTCTACGCCGTCGAGAAAATGATCAACGCATTGCCACCCGAGCGGCGACGACAGCGGCGCCAGCTCCAGTCAAAGCCGATTGCCGAGGCACTGGCTGCTTGGGCCGAGCAGACCTTGCGCCAGCTCTCGC
>Ga0126378_10000866_pt1 | contig 22318 bp, 16 predicted proteins | sample PanSoiMetPlot_23_FD_92587 | JGI IMG/M metagenome (GOLD analysis project Ga0126378, IMG submission 92587) | Tropical forest soil microbial communities from Panama - MetaG Plot_23 | ecosystem: Environmental > Terrestrial > Soil > Tropical forest > Bulk soil | place: Panama | collected 2016-02-17
AGGAGTTTCGTGGCGGCGCGCATGGCCTTGGTGTGCGCCGCGAGAGAGGCACGGAAGTTCTCTATCACTGCGATATCAATCAGTGCAAGATCACGAAGACCTCGCTGAAGGGCGAATCCCTTTGGGCACACGGCTACCCGCGTGAAGACCCTGCCTATGCAGCGCGGCCCGTTGATTTTGTTCCCACCAACGTCGCCTTCGCTCCAAATGGAGATTTTTATGTAGGTGATGGCTACGGCTCATACCATGTCTTGCGATTTTCTTCCGACGGAAAATTCCTCGGAGAAGTCGGGGGGCCAGGACACGGTGACGCGGAATTCGACACGCCTCATGGCCTATTCGTGGATACCCGCGGTGAGGAACCCATCCTTGTGGTTGCGGATCGCGGGAACCGGCGAGTGCAAACCTTTAGTTTGGACGGCTCACACCTTCGCACCGTTAAAGACGATTCACGGCTCCGTATGCCGTGTCACTTTCACACCCAAGGCGAGTGGATGGTCTGTCCAGACCTCGACAGTCAGGTTTGCATTCTTGACCGCCAGTACAATGTGGTTGTGCAACTGGGAGACGGTCGCGCTTCCAACGGTGAGGTTGGATCACGCCGCAGGCAGTCGCGCCACGAATTCACTCCTGGGCAGTTCATCACGCCTCACGCGGCTATCTTCCTTCAGAGTGGTGACATTCTAGTTGCCGAATGGCTGCCGATCGGCCGCATAACCCTGTTGCGCCGCGTCTGAGTCGTCCGGAACGCCGTGCGCACGCGCTAGTGCGGTACGCGAGCGAGCCTACCGCCGCATAACCAGCCTTGGCCACCGAATTCCCTGATTTGCAGCCATACGGAGATTGTCTTGCTTCGCTGAATTGGTCTAGATGTGGTCAACAAACCGGACATCGACTAGGGTCGCTTCCATCCGTGCATGACAAACACGACCTCTCTCAAGGCAGGAATGTCGAGACCGTGGTGGTCAAAGACAAGAAAGGAAACTCACTTGAAGGCCTGACCGCGCAGGATTTCACCGTCACTGAGGACGGGGTGCCCCAAGCAATTGCTTTCTTCGAGCATCAAAAACTGCCAGAGTTCCCGGGTGCTGCGCCGCCAGCTCCATCCCAGCCTGAAAATATCACCATCTACCACAAGCTTGCGATGACTCGCATCTCGCCTGAGGCACCGGGAAGCACGCGATACCCTTTGGACAGGATGACAGCGAGTTCAATATCTTCAACACTGACCGCCAGCTAGCGGCTCTCGAAACCGCAGCCAAAATGTTGGGTCAACTTACCGAGAAGAAATCGTTGGTCTACTTCGCCAGCGGGCGGAGATTGAATGGTCTGAATAACCAGGCGCAACTCCACGCGACCATCGACAGCGCCATCCGTGCGGGAGTGTCGTTTTGGCCTATCGACGCACGCGGTTTGGTGGCACAGGCCCCACTCGGAGACGCCGCGGTGGGGTCGCCGGGCAACCTGGGGATGTACACCGGGGCTTCGGCCCTGGCGGTGACGACGAACTTCCAGCAGTCGCAAGATACTCTATACGCCCTTGCCGGCGACACTGGCGGAAAGGCGCTGCTCGACTTTAACGATCTGACACAAGGAATTTCGCAGGCTCAGCAGGCCGTTTCGAGCTACTACATTCTCGGATACTACACGACCAACAAATCCCAGGATGGGAAGTTCCGTCGCATCAATATTTCCTTGAACGAGAAGTTATCCGCAAGTCTTGATTATCGCCACGGCTACCATGCCGCAAAACAATTCAGCAAATTCACGGCTACTGATAAGGAGCGGCGACTTGAAGATGCGCTGATGCTGGAGGATCCGATTACTGAGCTCACGATTGCAATGGAAATTGATTACTTCCAGTTGAATCGCGCCGAATATTTCGTGCCTGTTGCTGTGAAGATTCCCGGGCGCGAACTCGCTATCGCCAAGCGCGGCGGCGCTGAGCGTACCCTCATCGATTTCATTGGCGAAATCAAGGACGACTACGCCAACGGGATGACCATTACAAATGTGCGCGACAAGGTGAATATCAAGCTCAGCGATGCAACAGCCGTCGAATTAGCCAAGCGGCCGATTGAATACGACACTGGCTTCACCCTTCTTCCGGGAAAATACACGATCAAGTTTTTGGCACGCGACGCGGAGACCGGGAGAATCGGGACCTATCAAACGAGCTTTGTCATTCCCAACCTGAACAAAGAGGAGAAGCGAATTCCAATAAGCTCGGTCGTGCTGAGCAGCCAACGCGTTGACCTTAACGATGCGCTTTACAACGTGGACAAGAAGAAGGAAAAGCAAGAGGTGGTCAATCCGTTGGTCGAGAACGGGAAGAAACTGATTCCCAGCGTGACGCGCGTGTTCAGCAAGAGCCGGGAGATGTATGTGTACCTTCAAGCTTACGAACAAACCGCTGCAGCCGTTGAGCCGCTAGTAGCGTTTGTTAGTTTCTATCGCGCCCAAGCGAAAGCCTTGGAGACGCCACCGATGAAGGTCGTCGACGGGTGGAATAACCGATTGAAAACAATGCCCCTAAGCTTCAGTATCGCCCTGAATCAGCTCCCGTTAGGCGAGTCCAAACCAATTCACGTGAGCTGAGAAGCGTTTGCTAGCACCGGCAACCCGGGCAATGTGATGTGGGGTGGCGAAAAGCACCCGTCGAGAAGGCAGACGAACTCGCGCTATGTGGCAATTGTGCGGGCATTTTTTCAAGGCCTTGGGGTTTATCGCTTCGAACGAATAGCAGATTCCCCACTTGTGGGAAACTGGAACCGGACAGTTGTCGACCGTTCCGTATCCTATAACGCGGCTAGTCTCGGTCTGCAAAATGGAATGTTATGGAGAGTAGCTGACCCCAGTGCATTTTCGGTTTAACCGGCGTGGTGACCGCTCCTAAAGTCGTTATTGAGATGCGTGGATCCCTCTTCACCGCGATTTTCCGGTGGGATGCCGTTGATCGAATTGGCGTGTTGCGCGGAAGCAGGGCTGGCACTTCCTTTCAACGAGACATTTGCGGAATTCGAAGCGCTGCTTCCCGTATGGGGAGCTTCTGCGACAACAAATACGCCGAGCACGATAAAAGCGAGAATCGCGATCAGCACAAGATTCCAGCGCCGGGATCTTGCGGCAGTCTCCGGTGCGGGGGCTGCCAAACTGCACTGTAGGGGGCCGTAATTACTTCTACGCATTCTGAGTTCCCCTTTGTCGAGTCTGAACTTCAACAACCCTCCTTGCTTGCGAGTGGCGGCACTCTTGCCCCAGCTCACCTGCTTATTAAGATGTATCGTAATACGATATGGTTGTAAACGACGAAAAAGGCACAAGAAAGAGCGCAAAAGATAGTGTCAGCTTTTTTCACCCGAGCTAGCGCGCGTGCTTTAGGTGCTTGTCAAAATAGTCCATGAAGATTTCAAACGTCTTTTGCTGGATCTCGTCGGGTTTGTAGGAGCCGTCGGGCTGATTCATGATGAAAACGTAGCCGTGAGTCGGGTGATCGAAGCTGACCCATTGCACGTCTTTGCCCGCTTCTTCCATCCATTCATAGGTCAGCTTGAAGATACCTTGCAGGTGATCTTTTTCTCGACCGAAAATCAGAATTGGCGTGTTGATGCGTCGGATGCGTTCCATTGCTTCCGCTTTGTTCGCATTTTTCCGCGCCACTTCAACGTCGTTGTACTGAATCTCCGTGCCTTTGCGTGGCGCGTGCGGGCCGGTGTCCACGGTGAGAAATTCATGATTGGCGGGTTCGATGCATACGCCCGCCCCGAACGTGTACTCGCTGGATGCCTTCATGATCATCTCGCCGCTGTGACTCACGCCGATGGCGGCGACGCCATTCTTGTCCACGTATGGCAGGGATTGCAGGTAGCGGATGATAGCAACGAGATCTTCGTGGTCTAACGTGGGGCCAGATTTCAACATGCGTCTCTCTCCGCTAATGCTATCCGGCAGATTTTGCGGTGGCTTCGCTTGCTTGTAAGCGTACGGAATTTCGTTGCGGTAATTCACGGTAGCCACAACGTAGCCGCGCGCAATCATGCGGTCCTGCATCTGCGAGAGGCTTTCGGCAAGACGCTCTACTTTCTTCATCCCCTCGCGCCCTTCGCCCCAGCCCATAGTGACGGCGGGGAAGGGACCGTCGCCTTTCGGCTTGCGGACAATGATGGGCACGTAAATCTCATCGCGCGTCAAAACGAAAGTGTAATCAGCCGGCGCGTCCGTTCCCTTGAGCGGCTTGCTCGCAATCACATAGCCGTGCGGCGGAATCGACTCGACCGGAGGCTTTCCGGTGCTGAGCTGCGCGCGAGTCGTTTCCACCGCCCCAGGTCCCGCCAATATCGCCGCAACCGAAGCGCTGGTAATTAGCGGGACGGAAATACGGTGGCGTTTCATGGCGAACCTCCTTTGGCTGCGAACAAGAATTCGGGCGCCGCGTGTTTCGTTGCAGCCTTCTGAGCACGGCGCTTCTATCACCGCGCCTTGGAGGCGTCAAGGAAATTGCTGTATAGTGGCCGCGCCGGAACGGCAAATTTTCGCTTTGCCGCCCGTGACCTCGTGAAACGCGGATTTCAAACTTGCTTCGCTTGGGCGCTCGTTGGCGAGCTCGCCTTTGCTCTGTACGCTCAGGAACCTTCCGCGCCCGAACCTCCTCGACCGCTGGTCTTGACCGAAGCGATTCCGATGCCGGGGATCCAAGGACGCTTCGACCATTTTGGCTTCGACGGGAGGAATCAGCTGATCGTCGCCGCGCTGGGGAACAACACCGTGGAAATTATCGACATCAGCGCCCGCATCCGCAGCCACAGCATCACTGGCATCCCGAATCCTCAGGGAGTGGTCTACGCGCCGGAGTCCAAGAAGCTTTTTGCCGCCAGCAGTACGGGCAAGCTCTATATCTACGATGGCGTTCGTCTCGGTTTGATCAAGACCATTGATTTTCACGGAGACGTTGACAATCTGCGCTACGATGCCTCCGATCAGCGCGTGTACGTCGGATACGGCGAAGAGGAAACGGGGTCGATCGGTGCCGTCGATGCCGCAACCAACGAAAGACTGCCGGAAGAATACCGGCTCGGCGCGCATCCGGAGTCTTTTCAATTGGAAACCTCCGGCGCCAATATCTACGTGAATCTGCCGGACCTGAAACAAATTGCGGTGATCAACCGGAAGACTCGCGCCATCATTCGCTGGCCCATGACCCTGGAGCACAATTTCCCGATGGCTCTCGACGAAGCGGATCACCGGCTTTTTGTCGCCACGCATGAACCGGCGCGTTTGTCAGTTTTCGATACCAACACTGGAAAAGCGATTGCCATTCTTCCTTGCGTTCAGGACGCGGACGATACGTATTACGACGCCGGCCGGAAGCGCATATACGTTCCGGGAGGGGAAGGGTTCATCAGCGTGTTCGAACAGACGGATCCGGATCATTACCGACTCCTCGCCAAAGTGCCCTCAACACTCGGCGCGCGAACAGCCGGCTATTTCGGGAAGGGGCGAAAAGGCTTCGACCGTTTTTTTCTGGCCGTTCCGGCGCGGGCGGACCACGGCGCGGAAATTTGGATTTACACGGTGCAGGATTAGTCTTAATTGCCAAGTCTCGAGTGAGAAACGGTTAAACTCACCCGCTTTCGTGCAGCGCAATTAACTCCCAACCGTGACCCAGCTGTCCCGCAATGGTTTTCCGCCGCAAACGATCTGCAAGAGCTGAGTGCCTCGGTGAAGGCTCGGAAGATCATACCAATAGACCAATATCACGAAGGCTGAAGCTCCTTCGATCATTTTTCCCCCTAAAACCAATGAATCGCTTGACAAGCGTTCTCGTACGGTGGTAGAGCGTCTATACCTATTTTGCTTCGTGGGGGAGGTCCTCATGCAGTTCAAGAGTCTGCGGAACGCTGTACCTGCGCACCGGCACCTTTCCGGGCTTCGAGTGGCTGTGACTGCGCTTTTCGCCATCGCGCTCCTTAGTAGCCCTGCGCATCCGCAGGGCAGCACCGGCCGTATCCTCGGCGTGGTCACCGACCAATCGGGCGGCTTCGTGGCCAACGCCAAAGTCACGATTACGGACGTGGCCAGGGGTGTCTCACAGAATCTAACTGCCGACTCCGACGGCGCCTACGCGGCGATCAATCTTCTACCGGGAACGTACACGGTTCGCGCTGAGTACAAAGGATTCAAAACTTTCGAGCGCAAGAATGTGCTCTTGGAAGTTGGCAAGGACGTGCGCGTGGACGCGGTGCTGCAACCGGGGTCGACCAATGAAACCATTCTCATCACGGAGGAGGTCCCGATGGTGGACACCACCTCCACCACGCTGGGCGGCACGCTCAGCAACGAAATCATCAACGACCTCCCGTTGAATGGACGCAATTACCAGAACCTAATTTCCCTGCGCCCGGGAACGTCTATTTATCCCGGTGGCGGTCCTTGGACGCAGACCACCAACGGCATTCGGCCCGAAGATACCAGCTACATCGTCGATGGCGTCACCAACGATGAATCCTTCATGGGTCTGAGCGTCACCAATGCCGCGGCGGTCCTCGGCGATGCGGCTACGCTCGTGCCCATTGACGCCATCCAGGAATTCAACACGCAGGTCAATCCAAAAGCGGAGTTTGGCTGGAAACCGGGAGCCATTACAAGCGTTGGCCTCAAATCGGGTACAAACGACACACACGGCACTGCATACGGCTTCGGTCGTAAAGATTCTTTTGACGCTCGCAACTACTTCAATCCGGTGGGCACTCCGAAGACTCCCGTCGAATTGCAACAGTATGGAGGTAGCCTTGGAGGGCGAATCATTCCTGACGAGCTCTTCTATTTCGGCGCCTTTGAAGGGCAAATGTACACCGTGGGCAATTCACTTCCCGGACATGCCCCGACAACGGCTTCGGTTGCAGCGGGAGGTGGTAATGGGTGCGCAGTATTGACTACCGGAGACTGCACGATCAGCGTCGCAGACGCCACCGCTGACCTGAAAGCTCAAAACCCTGGCTTCGTTGTCAATCCGCTCTCAAGCTATTTGCTCGGTTTTTATACTCCCAATGCTTCACCGGGGTCGTTTGTATCGCTCAACTACCCGAACGTGAACAGTTCAAAAAACGCCCTCGGCAAAGTGGACTACCACCTTAGCGACCACAATGCCCTGAGCGGATCGTATTTCTTTGGCAACGACACCATAATCGGCATGGATTTCAACGAGCTCCTGCCACAGTTCCGCACCAGAGTCCATTCCCGTGCGCAGGCATTAGCGGCGCACTGGGCGTGGACTCCCAGTTCAACTTGGGCTAACGAATTGCGTGGAGGCTTCACGCACTACACGCTTCAGATTCTTCCTGACGACATCGGTTTTTCGTACAAGATCAATACGGGTATTTCTGATCCACTATTACACGGGATCCCCAACATCAGGATTCCGGGTTTGACGGAGTTGGGTGCGTTCCACAATTTCCCCAAGATCGTCGGTCCGGATAAAGTTTATGACTTTATCGACCAGGTTTCCAATTTGCATGGCAAACACGCCTTTAAGCTCGGCAGTGAAATACGGCGAGACCTAGTTCATCAAGCTACTTTCCGCGCTGGTAGGGGTAGAGTCAGATTCAGTTCTCTAGAGGACTTCCTCAGCGGGAATGTGCATAACGTCAATTTTCTCGCGGGCGATCCCACGCGCAACATGTCCCAGTGGCTTTACGCGGGGTATGCGCAGGACGATTGGCGCATCACCAAGAAAATGACTCTTAATATTGGCGTCCGCTACGAGTTCCAGGGTGTTCCCTCAGAGGCCAATAATTTGCTCGGAAATTTTGACCCCACCGTGGGCTTTGAGCAGGTGGGAAAGAATATCAGCTCAATCTACAAGCCGGACCATAAGAACTTCTCGCCTCGCTTCGGTATCGCCTGGGACGCCACTGGTAAAGGAACCACCGTTGTCCGCGCTGGCGGCAGCATTGTCTACAGCCTCCTGACCATGAGCACTTTCATGTCTCAACAGAACACCCAGAACACGGTAACGCTGGGTGTTGGCACAGTCCCGACCGGCGCAACGATCATTGTGTGCCCGGCTGCCCCCGTCGGTGGGAATTGCCCTGTCTCCCCGACCACTAAGCAGGGCATTGGAAACATTTTTGCTACGGGCGTTACTCTTCCAGGTTCCAACCTGACTTGGAGGGATCAGTCGACCGCTATCTACCCTTCTAGCGTCACAGGAGCAGTCCAATGTGGAGATGGTGTGGGAACCGATCCAGGGCCTTGCGACACTTTTGCTATGGAGCGCAATTTCCGCACCCCCTACGTCGCAAACTGGACGCTCGGCATTCAGCATGCGTTCTCAGGCAAACTTTCTCTGGATGCTACGTACGTTGGCAACCACGGAGTCAAACTCCCCGGTGTGATTGATCTCAACCAGACGAATCCAGTGACTGGCGTCCAACCATTTGCTGTCGCTTTCCCATATTTGGGTTTCATAAACTACCTCTCCAACATTTACGGCTCGACCTATCACGGCTTGCAGACCACGTTGACCGCCCGGAACTACCACGGCCTCGAATTTGTGGCGGGTTACACATTCTCCCATGCTTTGGACGACATGTCCTCTAACTGGGTCGCGTTCCTTCCGATGGACAGCACGCGCCCATTCCTAGATCACGGCAGTAGCGACGAAGATATCCGCCATCGCTTTACGTTTTCCATTACCTACACCCTTCCGGAGACGAAAACCAGGAGCCAGCTTCTCGAGGGCTGGCAGGTCAACACGATCATCACCATGCAGAGTGGGCAGCCCTGGAATGTCAACGATCAATCCAACAATTTCAGTGGAACCAATGACTTGGCGGATCGTTGGGACTTGTTTGGCAATCCTGGAGATTTTAAGTCCTCCGGACAAAATTCCTTTCCGCTCTGTGTCAACGGCGCCCCCGGCGGCTGCACTTATACCAACTCGCCTTCCGGGAATTCGATAGCTCTATCGGACCAGCAAACCGCTGCTGACTGGGCCGCATGTTTGTCTCACGCACCGGCTGGCAGTGCTATGAGTGCTTCGCTCATGGCGGCTATCAGCGGTGGCTCGGGGGGCTGCTACGCCAGTTTCAACGGCAAGTCACTCCTCTTGCCCAATGCAATGGGAGCTTTCGGCACCATGGGTCGGAATATTTTCCGTGACACCGGCTTCCACAACGTGGACCTGTCCGTCAGCAAGAATTTTAGGTTCGGTGAGCGTATAAAAGCGCAGTTCCGCATTGAAACGTTCAACATTTTCAATCATCCGAACTACGCTAACCCCAATGGCGCTACGAGCGGTTATGGTCAGGGTGCCTTTGCCGATCCGTCAGCGGTTGGCTCGTTCGGTTGCGGTTGTGCTACTCCCGATAACGCCGCGTTCAACCCCGTGCTTGGTTCCGGCAGCAACCGCGCTATTCAGTTGGGCCTGAAGTTTATCTTTTAGGCGCCCGCTGTTTCCCGAAAGACCAAGCGAGGGAAGGGCCGACCTCCTCCGGCCCTTGCTTCGCGCAAAGAGAGAGACAGTTCAGGGAGGATCGCCAAGCATGAGACGTTCCGTTACCAGTGTGTCGGGTATGGGCATTCTCAGTGTCGGGTTCTTACTCGTGATACCCATCGTGCGGGGAATTGCGGTGACGGAAGAAGCATCCGTTCTCCAGGCCGACCGCAAATTTGTTGAATCTGCCGCCCGGGGGGACGGTGCCACCGTCTCGGAGCTCCTTGACACGGAGTTCACCTGGACTGATGCCGAAGGCAAGACCATCTCTCGGGAAGAAGCTCTCGTTGCGCTTCCCAAACCCGCCCTCGGGGACGAAGCCGGTGCGCACCAGGTTCGCCAAACACGCAGTCAGGTGGAAGCCATCATGGCCGATCGCGATAACATCCATGTTCTTCGTCTTTGGGTCAAGCGCGGTTCCTCCTGGCGCCTGCTCGTCTACCACGAGGTCGCCCTCGGCCGTCAGCAGGGAAGCGCGCACAGCTCCGGCGTGACCGACTGCGAGAACCCTTGCAGAACGATTCCGTACAAGCCAAAAAACGCAGCCGAGCAAGCCATCATCGCTTCCTGGCAGGCGCTGGAGACCGGGGTCACCAACCATAATGCGGCGGCTTGGGCCCCGCACATTGCGGACGAGTTCGCCATGCTGAGTTCTGCAAACGATCATCCGCTCACCAAAGCTGATCGCATCGCCGCGTTAAATTTGCAGAAGCAAAGCGCCCGCGCCAGCGCACCCTCGCCGCTCGTTTCCGCGCAAATGTTTGATTTCGGCGACTCGGTGATCATGACCTGCATGCACCAGCCGTACACCGGGAAACCTGTCCATGTCAGCCGCTTATGGATCAAACGCGATGGCCGATGGGTCATGTCCATCAGCTTCCAGACGACGATTCAGACCGCGTCGCCAAAGACGTCGTAAAGTGTTTGTCGTTTCGATCCACTACCGAAGCCGATAGGCAAAGAACATGAAGCGGTCATCTTTGAACTGCATTGCCGGTGCCCTCGCCCTCAGTCTTTGGTTAGTGCCATGTGTCGCCTTGTCGCGCGGCCAAGACGGCGACCGGGCAGCCGGGATTCAAGCGGACCATGCTCTTATCCAAGCATTCGCGAGTGCGGACAAGTCGGCCTTGAATCAGCTTCTCGATCCCGAATTCACCTGGATCGATGCGCAGGGCCAGTCGTTGGCGCGTGAACAAGTCCTAGAAAGATTGCCTGGACTTGCAAACGCCAATGTAGAGCCGCAATTTCGCGCCTATGACAACGTGGCTGTGCTTCGTGCAAGTCGTGACCGCCTGCATGTTCTGCGCATTTGGGTTCACCGCGAATCAGGCTGGCGCATCTTGCTCTACCAGGAAGTCCGACAAGTGGAAAAGTCAGAGTTGCCGACCCCGGCGCGAGCCGCCGAGGACGACTGTGAAAATCCCTGCAAATCCCTTCCTTTCGTGCCGGAAACGCAGTCGGAGAAAGAAGCGATCGCTTCGTGGCAAGGCGTGATGCGCGCTATGGCCAAAAACGACGCGGATGCTTACGCTGCCTTGATCGCCGATGAATTTACGGCCACGGACACGCACCACGACCGCCCGTACACGAAATCGGATCGCCTCGCGCAGATTAAAAAACTAAAACTCGCGGGCGGGAGCTCCTCGCTGCCTGAGTTGACCAGCGCGCGCATGTTCGATTTCGGCGAAACGGTGATGATGGTGGCCCGCGAGCAGCGCCCCGGCGCCAGATCGTATTGTAATACGCGCATGTGGGTGAAGCGCGGTGGGCGCTGGCAGATGCTTTTCAGTTTCAATACCAGGATTGAGTAAAATGGACGGCTTGGAGCAAACAGAACGGCAATGACCGCGAACCCAGTGAAGGTCGGCATCGTAGGCCTCGGCCGCTGGGCCAAGGTTTTGGCGCGCGCCGCCAGGAAGTCCGAAAAGATCAAAATCGTGGCTGCGTTCAGCCGTTCGGAGGAAAAGCGCATGGCGTTCCAGCAGGAGACCGGCGTCCCGACGGTGCCTGATCTGCAGGCCATGCTTGCAAATCGTGAGATCGAAGGCGCTATCCTCACCGTTCCCAACGAGCAGCACTTGCCGGTTGCCGCAGAAGTCGCGAAAGCTCGCAAGCACGTCTACACGGAGAAGCCCATCGCCAGCACTCTCGAGGAAGGATTGGAAATTGCCGGGTTGGAGAAAAAATACGGGATCACCGTCACCGTGGGCCACAGCGCACGACTCATCGGCGGCATCCGGAAAATCCGCGAAGCGATCGACGGCGACGAACTTGGCCGCGTCGCCTTCCTCGAAGCTAATTTCTCCAACGAACGCGCGCTCGAGCTGACTCCCAAGACCTGGCGCTGGTACAAACGTCGCGCTCCCGGCGGGCCGCTTTCGCAGCTCGCCATTCATCAGTTCGACGTGCTGCATTATCTCGGTGGCGAGATCGTCGAAGCCAGCTCCATGGCGGCAAAACTTTCTCCCGTGGGCGCCGAAGTCGACGATCAGTCCATGACACTTCTGAAGTTTGCCGATGGCAAGGTAGGTTATGTCGGCTCCTGCTGGACCTCGCCCGGCGTCTTCGCCCTCCGTGTGTTTGGCTCGAAAGGTTTGATGCACTACGAAATCGACTTCGAAACCTGGGACAGGCCCGATCAGCTTCACAAGAAATCCACGCTGTATATTCAGCGCGGCAAGGACGGCTACGCCAAGCGCGAAGAGCTAAAAGTTCCCGAAAGTGACATGTTTGGTGCTGAGCTCGAGATGTTTGCGGAAAGCTGTCGAACCGGGAAGTCCGGTGAGCTCAGCGCGGACAACGGCAATTTTGCCGTCGCCGTCGTGTATGCCGCGCTTCGCTCTATAGAAAATCACGGCCGGGCCACGCGCATCGCCGATGTCCTGAAAGAGGCCCAAGAGCATGTCGCCGAGAGGGTTCACGATGTTGCCTAGCCGCTATTTCACCGACTTGACCCAACCGGAAATCGCGGCGCAACTGAAAAAGCATCCGCTCGTCATCCTTCCGCAAGGCAGCGTCGAGCAGCACGGCCCGCATCTTCCCGCCGGCACGGATATTTTTGCCGCCAATGTCATCGCTCACGCGGTGGCCGAGCGCATGGACGGATTGGTTCTGCCCGGCGGTCCCCTCGGCGTTACGCCTTTGCATATGCCGTTCGAAAGCACGGTCACACTTACCCCGGAAACCTACATGCGCGTGGTCATCGAAACGTGCGCGTCCACCGCGGAGCACGGCGCAAAATATCTCCTCATTCTGAACTGGCACGAGCTGAACATTCCGCCACTCGGCGTTGCAGCCGAGAGGTTGCATCGCGAGCACGGCATGACCGTGCTTACGGTGCAGGCCTGCTTTGTCGCGGAGGAGCTGTTTGGCAAGGAATGCAACGGTCTCACTCACGGCGGCGAGATCGAAACGCTCGCCGTGCTTGCTTATCGCCCCGAACTCGTGCACATTGATCGTATTGATCACTCTCCCGATCACGCGCACGGCCAGAAAATGGATGCCCTGCGTCGTACGCGGGCTTATCAACCGGTTTTAACCGATGTACGCTCCATCGCTCCCACCGGCTGGTACGGCAGCCCGCAATACGCTACTGTCGAAAAAGCGCGACGCATGCTCAACACTGTTGCGGACTCCATCGCCACAAAGTCCACGGAAATCTTTGAGCAGCTCGACAGGCTCCGGGGTGGCATCGCTGAGATCAAGACGTTAAGCAAGGCCCGGTGATGGCTCGCGTGTTTACGCAAGCCGAAGCCAAGCAACTCGGCCTTCCCGGCCGGAAAGCGCTGGAAATCGTCTCGGGCGAAACGGGCTCGCGCGGTGTCACGTTGCGCCTCGCCGAGATTCCTGTTCCCCAGCCTGGCGAAACTCTTCGCAGCCCGCACCAGCATTTCGATTGCGAAGAATGTATTTACGTTTTGTCCGGTACGGGCACAACATTCGCCGATAGCGGCGAATTTCCGCTCAAGCCTGGCGACACGCTGTTGATGCCGGCGGGCGAAAAGCACGTCACGCGTAACACCGGCACCGAGCCGCTTTTGCTCCTTTGCTTCTTTCCCGTCGCGGACATTACCAAAGGCACCGGGGTACCTGGAGTTTCTTCCCTGGCTTCCCGCAAATCATGACCGTAGACGTGCTTTGCTTGCGCCCCGAAGCGGACTTTGTGCGAGTGGGCGCCTCGCCGCCCCCTGCCCTCAAAGTCGTCTATCGCGCCCCCGAAGACCCCGAAGTTCCGTCACTGATGCGACAAGCTCGCGCCTTGGTCATTCCCGCGGTCGGGCGGAAACTCGCGCCGGCGCTTTTTGAGAACGCATCGATAAAATTCGTTCAAGTCACCGGCGCCGGTCTCGATCGCTTGGACCTGCCGTTCCTGAAGCAACTTGGCATCGCCGTGGCTAATGTTCCGGGCGGGAGCAACCAAGCTGTCGCCGAATATGTCGTTACTGCAGCTTCTGTTCTTTTGCGCCGTTTCGCCTGGGCCGACGCAGAAATCCGCGCCGGACGGTACCGCGAGTTTCGCTCAAGCATCCTCTTCGACAATCCTTCCGGATTAGACGGTCTCACCGCCGGAATCGTAGGTCTCGGCGTCATCGGCCTGGCGGTTGCGGAAGCCTTTCACCAGCGTGGCTGCAACATTCTTTACTTCGATCCTGCTCCACGCGACATGAGTGCGGCAGCCTTCCACGCAGAGTCCGTCCCGCTCGATGAGCTTCTGAAAGCGGCTGACGTCGTCACCTTGCACGTTCCGCTGCTCCCTTCGACGCAGGGTCTCATTCGTGTGCGCGAACTCGCGCAGATGAAAAGCGGCGCCATTCTCATCCAGGCCTCCCGCGGTGGCATCGTCGATGAAGCCGCTCTCGCCGCCGCCCTCAACTCGGGCCATCTTGGCGGCGCCGCCGTCGACGTGTATTCCACCGAGCCGCCCGCTGAGGATAATCCGCTCCTCGCCCTCACAGCTGCGGCTGCACGCCGCGTCCTCTTCACACCGCACATCGCCGGCGTTACGCGTCAGGCAAGCGCATTCCTTTTTCGTTCCGCTTGGCGCAATATCGAGCGCGTGCTTCTCGCCAACGAGCCGCCGCACCATCGCGCCTGTTGAGGTACACCGTGAACCCGCCGCCACCTTATCCACAGCTCTTCTCCGCCACCCAGGTGAGCCACGCGTGACCGGCGCCAAGTCTCCTACCGCACCCAGGCCCTGGTACGCCGTCCTTTACATTCAAGTCCTCATCGCCATCTTCATAGGCATTCTTATTGGGCGCTTTTCTCCAAAAACTGGCATGGCCCTCAGGCCGCTTAGCGACGCTTTTGTCGGTCTGATTCGCATGATGATCGCGCCGGTGATTTTTTGCGTGATCGTGCAGGGCATCGCGGGTATGGCCGATCTCAAGAAAGTCGGCAAGGTCGGCATCAAAACGCTGATTTATTTCGAAGCCGTCTCGACCCTCGCGCTGGTCATCGGTATCGCCGTCGCTGTTGCAATTCATCCGGGCGCGGGACTTAACATCAATCCCGCCACGCTCGATCCCAAAGCCATCGCCGTTTACGTCGGCCGCGCAAAAGAAAATGGTTTCATTCCGTTTCTTCTCAGCTTCATCCCGCACACCTTCTTAGAGGCCTTCACTGGCGGCGAGGTTCCCCAGGTTCTGCTCATCTCCATTCTTACCGGCTTCGCCATCGCTCCGCTCGGCGAGTTTGGCGTTCGCGCCCTCGGCGCGGTCGAAGTGGCCAACAAAATCGTCTTCGGCATCGTTCGCATCATCATCCGCACCGCCCCGCTTGGCGCTCTCGGTGGCATGGCTTTCACCGTGGGAAGTTACGGCATGACCTCGCTCGCGAATCTGGTCAAGCTCATCGGCACGTTCTACCTCACCAGCATCATTTTCGTTGTGGTGGTTCTTGGCGCCATCGCCTGGTGGGTGGGCTTCTCCATTTTTCGTTTCATCGCTTATATCAAGGACGAGCTGCTCATCGTCCTTGGCACCAGCTCTTCGGAAACCGTGTTGCCCGACATGATGCGCAAGCTCGAAGGTCTTGGCGCCTCGCGCTCCGTCGTCGGCCTGGTTTTTCCCACCGGTTACATCTTCAACACCGACGGCACGAATATCTATCTCACGCTCTCCGCGCTCTTCCTCGCCCAGGCCACCGGTACGCATCTCAGCCTCGGCCAAATCTCTGGCCTGTTGCTCTTTGCGCTCCTCGCTTCGAAAGGCGGCTCCGGCGTCACCGGCACAGGCTTTGTGACCCTCGCCGCGATTCTTGCCGCGGTCCCGGCGATCCCCGTTCAAGGACTTGCGCTATTGGTGGGTATTGAAAAATTCATGAGCGAGTGCCGCGCCCTCACCAACGTCGTCGGCAACGGCGTCGCCACTCTGGTGGTCAGCCGCTGGCAAGGTGAACTCGACTCCGCCAAACTTCGCGAAGTCATGACCCATCCAGGTGCACACGCGACACCACCGGCCGCTTGACGAAAGTATTTCATCAGCGCTCGCCTTCCGTCATGCCACAAACGCACCATACCTCGGGACCAAATGAAAGGCAGGTTCAGGCCGCTAGGTTCCCTCTTTTCGAGAGATACCAGTCACGAGTCACGAATCACGGAATTTGGGTTTACAATGCTTCGTCGTGGCAGATGCGCCCCGTGCGAATCGCGTCTGCTTCCGCTGGAGGCTCCATGAACTCCGTTATTCTGGATCGGCGCGCTTTTCTCAGAGTTTCCTCCTTGGCCAGTGGCGGCTTTCTTCTCGCCTATCATCTCGAGCCCGCTACAAAAGCGCTCGCCGCGGCGGCGCAAGCTGCCGCCCCGCAGCCGCCTACAGCCGCATTCCAGCCGCTCGCCTTTGTGCGCGTCGCTGCCAATAATGTCGTCACCATCATGGCCAAGAATCCTGAAATCGGGCAGGGCGTCAAGACCAGTCTGCCGATGTTGATTGCGGAAGAGCTCGACGTCGATTGGAAAGATGTGCGCATCGAACAGGCCGACCTTGAGGAAACCAAGTACGGCCCGCAACGCGCCGGTGGCAGCACCGCCACGCCTATCAATTGGGATCCGCTTCGTCGCGTGGGTGCCGCCTGCCGCCAGATGTTTGTGACTGCGGCCGCACAAACCTGGTCGGTCCTCGAATCCGAATGCACGACCTCTTCCGGGAGCGTCATCCATCCCTCCACAAAGCGCACACGCACGTACGGCGAGCTCGCGGAAAAAGCGGCAACCCTTGCGCCACCCGACCTCAAATCTGTCAAACTCAAAGATCCCAAGGACTACAAAATCATCGGTCATCCCACTCCTGGGGTCGACAACTTCAGCATCGTCACTGGCAAATCGCTCTATAGTATCGACTTTAAAGTTCCCGGCATGCTGTATGCCGTTTACGACAAGTGTCCCGTCTATGCGGGAAAATGTGTGGGCGCGAATCTCGACGAGATCAAGGCCATGCCCGGAGTGCGCCACGTCTTTGAGGTCGAGGGCACCCAGGATTTGCTCGGCTTGCACTGGGGAATTGCCGTCGTTGCCGATACTTGGTGGCAAGCAAATGCCGCGCGCAAGAAATTACGCGCGCAGTGGAATGAAGGACCCACCGCGCAACAAAGCAGTGAAGGATTTCAGAAGGGCGCCGATGAACTCTCGACGCAACCCCCAAAGATCACGTTGCGCAAGGACGGTGACGCGGAGGCCGCGCTCGAATCCGCTGCGAAGATGGTCGAAGCTGCCTATTCTTATCCTTTCCTGGCGCACGCCCCCATGGAGCCGCAAAACTGCCTCGCCCACTATCACGACGACAAACTCGAATTCTGGTCGCCGAGCCAGACTCCCGAGAGCGGCCGCCAACAAGTCGCCAAAGTGCTGGGCATTTCCCACGACGACATCATTGTGCACATGAAGCGCGCTGGCGGGGGCTTCGGCCGCCGCCTCACCAACGACTACATGCTAGAGGCCGGGGCCATCGCCAAACGGGTCGGCGTTCCCGTTAAGCTTCTTTGGACGCGGGAAGACGATTTTCACCACGACCACTATCGTCCTGCTGGTTTTCACTACCTCAAGGGCGGCATCGACGCTTCCGGAAAGCTCGTCGCCTGGCGCAATCACTTTGTTTCCTTTGGCGAAGGAGAACAGTTCGCCCCTTCTGCCAATATTCCCGGCAACGAATTTCCCGGCACGTTCCTCGAGAACTTTTTCTTCGGTGCTTCGTTGATGCCTCTAGGCGTTCCCACTTACGCGCTGCGCGCGCCGCGCAGCAACGCCTTTTGCTTCGTCTTCCAATCTTTCATCGACGAACTCGCGCATGCTGCCGGTAAAGATCCCGTGCAATTCCGCCTGGAGCTCCTGGGCCGTCCGCGGGTCTCCAATCCGAATGCCAAGCCCGATCCTTTCTCGAGCGACCTGGATGCCGACCGCATGATTGGCGTTCTCAAACTCGTTGCCGAGAAATCCGGTTGGGGCAAACGCCAACTCCCGAAAAATACTGGCATGGGCGTGGCCTTCCAGTTTGCCCATCGCGGCTATTTTGCGGAAGTCGCCGAAGTGCGGGTCGATCGAGGCAACAAACTAAGAGTCCAGAAGATTTGGGTCGCGGGCGATGTCGGCAGCACGATCATCAATCCCAGCGGTGCGGACAATGAGGCTCGTGGCGCGGTGATTGATGGCCTCAGCCAAGTCATGTCCTACGAAATCACGATCGATGGTGGGCACGCCGTGCAGAGCAACTTTCATGAGTATCCGCCCGTGCGCATGAACCAAATTCCGGCGGAAATCGAAGTGCATTTCTTGAAGACGGACAATCCTCCAACCGGCCTCGGCGAGCCCGCGCTTCCTCCACTGCTGCCGGCGGTGTGCAATGCGATTTTCGCGGCTACGGGCACGCGGATCCGCTCGCTGCCGCTCTCGAAGCATGGTTTTTCGTGGGTTTAGGGGAGTATCTAAGAACCCTAATCCTTCCGAGCAAGGCGGGGAAACTCGTTTTGCATCGAAACGCAATGATTTTCCGGCAGCGACTTTGTGTCGAGCCTACTTCCGCGAATTCACGCAGGCCATCGCGCTGACTTTTTCTTCCGCCGTCTCGTAGCTCTTGCCGTTGGCATCTTTCATTGACAAGAACACCCAGTCGCTGTTTTCTTCCGCGGTTCGGCTGAAGTCAAAGATGTAGGTCTCATTCCGGCTGATCTGATAAGTCATCGTGCGGATCAGGATAGGGTAAACGTTTTTCGTGGTGTCTTCGAGCGGTTGCCCGCACCGCGCCAGCAGATGTTCCGGCGTCACGCTGGCCACCGCCTGTTCCTGCTTTCGCTCACGCTTTTCGCTGAACCACGCATACCCGCGCTCGGCCAGGGTGGCCAGTACGATCAAGCCAACAATCGCGCCCACAGCCATCAGCCACACGCGTTTCGTTTGCTTCAAAAATCCCACAAACTCCGCCGCCGCCGAAGGCTCGCCGCCGGCGCTCCCCGGCAAAATCGTTACCGGAGAGTAGCGCGACTGCTTGGGGGATTCCGCGGTACGCTTTCCCGCGAGAGACTCCGCGATCTCTTTGGCCTCGGCTTGCCGCTCGGCAATCGCGGCCGCGGTGAGTTCTCTCGAAGAGGAATGGTCTGCCGGTTTTGTCTGGTCCATGATTTCCTCTGCCTTTTGGGCTGTGCTTTCATCATCCCGCCGAGACACTCCGGCGGCTGCCAATTTTTGAGGATTATTCCCAGACAGTTACTTGCCCTGCACTTTAGAACAGGTGTCTTCGGCTCCGCCGGAGTCTGGTGAACGCGGTCACTTACCCCTATGTTCCTCACTGCCGCGTCTGTCGAGTATCGCTCGCCCGCTCGTGCATCGTATCGAACCGCATTCGGGAGGAGCTGGTAAGCGAGCTTCTCCATCCTACGCACCGGTCTGCCCATCTCGCCTCGTTCAGCAAGGTGCCGGATCTTGAGCAGGGCGTCAGCGAGTTCTCGACGAGATTCTTTTTCCTCTACGCGGCCTCTCGCGTCAGTTTTGACCGATATCTCGCCGCCACCAGCGCAACAATCAGCCATAGCGCCGCCGCGTACACCGCGTACCATATGGTTTCCTGCCTCGCGGTTACGCCGCCAGGACTGAACACCACGAGCGAGCCCGTCGAGCTGGCGTGCATGAATTGGGCCAACGCTACGCTTTTCGTGTTCGTGTAAATCCAGGCAATCAGCACGCGCATCCCGGTCATCGCTGCCGAGAACGCCAGGAAATACTGGAGCCAGTACGCCCCGTGTGGCGTCGCCGTTCCCAAGTAGTCGATCACCGGAATGTGCCAGGTGCCCCACAACATGCCGAGCAGGATGGCCGCGCCCAGCACGTTTCCCGTTCGTGCCATTTTTGGGAAGGCGTAGCCCATCCAACCAATTTCTTCGAAGAATCCAGCTACCATTCCGAACGAAACACCAACAAAGAACCGGTTGGGCGCGTATACCGGCGAGACGAGGGTCTTCAAACCTAGAAGCAGGATTAGGATCAGCGCAGGCGGAATTAGCAGCGTCGCGTACCACGGCGCGCCCACGCGAATCCGGCGCATGCGCGAGAACAGACCCCGCAGCCCGCCCCTTCCATCCACAACGCGAGTCAGCAGGATTCCGCTTACCGCCGGTCCCAGCAACATCACCGGAAACATCAGGATCCCGCTGAATTTCCCGACGGGTTCCCCGCGCAACAGTTTTGGCGCCACCACCACGAGCGCACCCAGCCAGGAAATGGCGAACGTAAGCACAAAATAACTCGCCACCGCGTGCCGCCTCACTAATCCATCTTCTCTTCCGGATCGCGCCATTTTCACGACTTCCTCGCCGCTGGTAGTCTCGATTTCTTCAACCGGGTAGTAGAATCTCACTCCCGACTTTGTACCTTCCCGCGGGCATTAAGAGAATACACTCCTGACGGGACCAAGCGGGCCCAGCGCAAAAGGAGGCAAGCGATGAAGGGGAGGCTGATAGCTGTGGCGTGGACCGCTGCCATCATGCTGGTCTGCGCGGTCGGCACACTTGGCGCACCGCTCACGGTGAAAAACCTGCGGTGCGAATACAAAGGCGATCCGATAGGGATTGACGTAGGAAAACCGCGGCTGAGCTGGGAACTTGTGAATGCCGAAAGAAGCGTGCTGCAGACCAGCTACGAAATCCGCGTGGCGCAGTCCGAAGCGGATCTCGCAAAAGAGAAACTCCTGTGGGACAGCGGCAAGCAGTTTTCGGAGGCCTCCATCCAGGTGGAGTACGGCGGGCCCCCGCTCGAGAGCCGCAGAATTTATTACTGGCAGGTGCGCGTTCGGGACAATCACGGACATTTGTCCGACTGGAGCCAGCCCGCGCATTGGGAGATGGGATTGCTCGAGGCTACGGATTGGAAAGCAAAATGGATTACACCCGATCTCGTCGAGGACCAGACAAAATCGAATCCCGCGCCCCTGTTGCGAACGGAGTTTTCGTTCGACAAAAAAGTCGACCGCGCTCGTTTGTACGCAACAGCAATGGGACTCTACGAGATGTCGCTCAACGGCAAACGCGTTAGCGATGAATATTTCACGCCGGGTTGGACCTCCTACGATTTTCGCTACCAGTATCAGACCTACGATGTGACCAGTTCCTTGAAGAACGGTGCCAACTGCCTGGCTGCCATGCTTGGCGATGGTTGGTTTCGGGGAAGGGTGGCTTGGGACGACAAGAGAAACAGCTATGGAAAGAAACTGGCGCTACTCGCACAACTGGTCATCACTTACAAGGACGGCACACAGCAGATCGTTGGCACCGATGACCGATGGAAATCCGCGACGGGTGCGGTGCTCGAATCCGACATCTATAACGGCGAAACCTATGACGCGCGGCTCGAACAGCAAGGCTGGAACGAAGCCGGATTCGACGACAAAAATTGGAAGTTGGTAACCGTTTTGCCCCCTCCAAAAGCAAAACTCGTTGCTCCCGCGGGACCCCCGGTCAAAGCGATGGACCAGATCACGCCGGTAAAGGTTTTGAAGACGCCTGGCGGCGACACGGTCCTCGACATGGGACAAAACATGGTGGGCTGGATCCGCTTTCGACTGACCGCTCGTGAAGGAACCACCATCACCTTGCGTCACGCGGAAGTGCTGGACAAAACCGGAAATTTCTATACAGCAAATCTGCGCTCGGCCAGGCAAACCATTCGCTACACCGCCAAAGGTCAGGGAACGGAAACCTTCCAACCACATTTCACTTTTCAGGGGTTTCGTTATGTCTCGGTGCGCGGCTGGCCCGGCGAAGTAAACCTGGGAGACTTCACCGGCATGGTCGTGCATTCGGCTATGTCTCGCACCGGCACATTCGAGACCTCCAGTCCTCTTCTCAACCAGTTGCAGCACAATATTATCTGGGGCCAGAAGGGGAATTTTCTCGATGTTCCGACAGACTGCCCGCAACGCGACGAACGTCTCGGCTGGACCGGCGATGCCCAAGTTTTTGCGCGCACCGCGTCGTTTAATCACGACACCGCCGCGTTTTACACCAAATGGCTGAGTGATGTCGCGCTCGATCAAGAGGACGATGGCGCCGTGCCTTTTGTGATTCCCAACGTTTTGTCGCACCAAACGCGGAAGGGCTCGGCGGCGTCGGCGGGATGGGCGGACGTGGCAGTGATCGTTCCGTGGGTGGTATATCAGTCGTACGGCGACAAAAGAATTTTGGAAGAGCAATACCCGAGCATGAAAGCCTGGGTAGAGTACATGCGTAGGCAGGCCGGCGAGAAATATATCTGGAAAAACGGCTTCAGCTTTGGCGATTGGCTCGCTTTTGCGACCACGAACGCGGACTATCCCGGCGCAACCACGGACAAGGATTTTCTTCAGA
>Ga0126378_10000867_pt1 | contig 22312 bp, 18 predicted proteins | sample PanSoiMetPlot_23_FD_92587 | JGI IMG/M metagenome (GOLD analysis project Ga0126378, IMG submission 92587) | Tropical forest soil microbial communities from Panama - MetaG Plot_23 | ecosystem: Environmental > Terrestrial > Soil > Tropical forest > Bulk soil | place: Panama | collected 2016-02-17
CGCGACGAAGATCGGCAATTTGACGTGGTACTTGATCTCGCACATCTCGAACGGCGTCGTGTGGCGGTGCCGCATGAGATAGTTGATGAGGCCCTGGTCCTCGCTGACCCGGCGCGTCCCGCGGCCGTAGGAGACGCGCGCCGCCTGCACGATCGCCGCATCGTCGCCCATGTAGTCGACGACGCGCACAAAACCGTGGTCGAGCACCGGCAGCGGCTCGTAGAGGATCTCCTCGAGCGCCGGCACCGTGGCGCGCCGCGTCTGGCGGGCCTCGCTGCGCTGCGCGGCGACTTCGTCCTGTTGTTTCGGCGTCAGCCGCATGCTGTCACCCGGTTCGGGAGAGGCGTTCGCGCGTCATTCGAACCATCGGATGGCTTTGCGGCAAGGCCAAAAGTTGGCGCTCCAGGGCCGCGCGGAGCGCCGACGCCTCCGGAAACGCGCGATCCGTCCAAAATCGCTTCTTGGGGTCGAAATAGCCGACCGTATCGAGGAACGCGACCGCGAAATAATAGCTTTCGGGCAGCGACTCGCTCGCCGCCCGCGCGCGAAGCGTGCCGTCCGCCGCAATCGCCGTGGTCAGGCACCAGTGGGTGAGCCGGCCTAGCTCCTCCACGGCGCGCCGGCGCTGGTCCGGCCGCATCTGCGGCCAGCCGAGCTGGAACAGCACCGCGACGTCGTAATTGTTGTGGTTGCTGAGGCCATTTTCATCGAGCCAGCCATAGGGGTAGCGTTCGTCGCGGATCGCCAGCAGCGTGTCGACCAGTTGCGGCCAATAGCCGATCCGGCCTTCCAGATAGCGGGCCATATGGAAGGTGAGGCTGAGGTCCAGCGTGCGTAGCCGGCGCGCCTCGATCAGATAAATGGCGCCGAAGAAGCCGGTTGCCGGGTCCTGCCACGCCGCGACGAAGTTCCGGATAACGGCTTCGAGCTGCGGATCCCACGGATAGTTCGGCGGCCGCCGCCACAAAATCAGCCGCAACAGGTCGGCGGTTGCAAAGTTGAGCTCCTTGCGGCGATCAACGCCGTCCTCGGCGGGCCGAGAAACGAGCAGACTGTCGAGATAATCCTTCAGTCTCTTGGGATCGTTTATGCGGTCGAGAAAATCGGGCGGGTTGCCGTGATCGTCGAAGTCGGGCGCGAGGAAATGATCGACCGCCTCGTCGAGCTGCAAAAACCAGACCTCGGTGCAGGCGCCATTTGGTGAGCCGCTCGACGGTGACGCGGCAAGCGCACGCAACCGCGCGAGATTGCCGTGGATGCTTTCCGCGTCGGCGGTGTATTCGAGCCGCCAGCGCAGCTCGCGCAGCACTTGCCGCAAACAGCAGGTGTCGTGGCCCCGGGCTTCTTCCCGATCGAGCCGTGCTGCAAGAGCCCTGATCTCAGGCTCGATCACGCGCCGGAGCTCTACCGTTTTGGGGAAGTAGTTCGCCAGCGCCGCTTGCGCGCTCCATCCCGCCGAAGCAGCAACCGCGACGCCGCGATTTGTCTCGCTGCTCGGGCTGTCAGGCCGCAGCTCGCGCATCGCTTTTTGCCGCAGCCGAGGGCAATTGCAGCGGCGCGCCCGCCTCGATCTCACGATCCCTCGAAAACCGAGGCTGCGGGTAAGGCGAGAGCCGCAGGGGGCGCCTGGCAAGCCACTCGTCCAGCGGTGTTACGGGCAAGGCCAACTCGCCGCAATCATAATCCGGCAGAAAGAGGACGCTGAGGCGGCGAGCGCCGCTTGGCAATAGGATCTGCAGGCGGCGGATCAAAGGGCCCGCCGCGCGTTTGCCGTCATCGTCGAGCCGGCGGGGGAGTTCGGAAACCCGGGTGACGTCGCCGGCTCGCGCCGTGTGGCTGTGGAGCTGGCGGATATCGGCGATCGGAAAAGAGCGGGGCGCCGGCGGAAAACCGATCTCAAATCGTGCCGTCTCGGGTTCAAGGATGCGTACGACAAAGCGGTCGCCGCCAAGTTGGAAGCGCGCCTCGGCACCGGTCATCGCAATGGGTTCGGCCGTGGTATGCGCGGACCAGATAACGGCGCCGGTGACTTCCGGGCCGATCTCATCCTGGATCAGCACTTGGCGCCCGATTAGCGCCGCGCCGCGCCGAACGCAGCCCGCCGGCTTCCCGTAAGCCGCCGACAAGTCGAAGACGACCCATTTGCACTGCCCTTCGGTGCAACTGCCGATGATCGGCACCCGCGCCGTCGGGATCTGATTGCCCCCGTCGATGACCAAAGTGTTGTGCCCGGCGGTCTGTGCGCGGTAGTAGCACCAGCGTGGTCCGGATCTGCCGTCGGAGCCGTGGTCGAAGTAGCCGGGCAGATCATAGTCATCGGGACCGAGATCTACCACCCACCGTTGCTTTGCGCCATCAATGATAAAGCCGCCGGCGTCCGCCTGGGCATGCAGGATCGTATCTTCCGGACGCGACGGCGACATTAAGCCGTTACCGCACGCGGTTGCGCCCTTGATCGCCAAATAAACCGGCCGTGCGGCCGGGTCTTTCGACCAGGTGTTGCGAAAACACGCGAGATTGCCGCCGTGAAAGACCTTCCCCGTCGGCGGCTCGGCTGATTTCCGCGCGCTCTTCCGCCGATTGGCCCAAATGACGGTAAAGGGGAGATACCAACCCTCATACCCGTCGACGAGCCGCGCGTCCGCCGTCCGCCCGAAGCGATGGGCGAACCACGCCAATGCCGAAGTATCCAAACGGTCTTCCGAATCGGCAAAATTGAAAGCAGCTCCGGACGGTCCGACAGTATGTAGCGCGAAGTCGCCTGTTTGTGCGAAGCCAGGGCGGTCGGCAAGGCCAAAGCTGCAACCGAATGAGCTTTCCAGCGTCGCGACCATCAAACCGGCGTACCGCATTGCGAGGGACCAATAGCTCGGTCCTTCAGGCCAAGCTCCGTCCGGTGCTAGGGTCTCAAAAACACGCCAGGACGACCGCAGGCTTTCCCGGATCAGCTGCGCTGCGAAGTCAGGATGTCGCTCGAATACCGCCAACGCCGCCACCAGGATACCAGCATTCGAAACAAGCGTACAATTGTCGCGTCGTCGCGGCCAAAGCGTGAATTTGTCGGCATAGGCCACGAGCGCCGGCTCGAGCACGTGATGGAACAGGGATTTTTCGATAGTCAGGCGGTCTTCAGAGGAGAGCTCGTCATAAAGCCAGTCATAGGCAAGTGAAACGGCGATGGCTATCTCGGCACAATCAAGAAAGGACTTGATGACCGGCCGCGCCTTCCAGCTCTGTTCCGAGCAGAACGCCAGCAAGGCGCGGCGTGTTGCATGCAGTGCCCGTTGCCTGTTTGTTCCGCTCGCGATCAGGGCGAAAAAAGAAGTCTGTATAAGTCGGCGAGCCTGACGTTTGATCTTGCTGCGCAGTTCAAGTTCGTCCGGCGTCGAGCCGGTTTCGCGTAGCGCGGCCTGCAAGCGCGCCAGCAGCATTGCGTTTTTGTTCGCACGCTTGCGAATGCGATGTGTTGCAGATTTGCCAAACAACAGATACGGATGGGAGGATTGGAATGCCGCGACGGCGATCTCAAGGGAACTGAAATCCGGGCCCGCTTCCCCGATCGTTTCGAAATTTGGAGCATTATCGAACGGCAATACGAGCCTCTACCCGAGGTGTGCGGTCGTCAAAACGAAAGGTGTGGTGCCGAGAAGACACCAATCGTTTTAGAAACCGCGACCGCGAAGCCCCTCAAATGCGGCGGAGTTGCGGCGCGGTCAAGTGTTTTGGCGACGCTCGGTAACGAAATGTATCAAAATTTACCAATATGTCTCTTGGTCGCCTAAGCTCACCTCTCTGCGAGGAGTCCGGCGAGAAACTCGTCGCTCACGCCGGCAAGATTGCCGCAAACCGATAGGGTTGTGCGTGGTGTTGTCGTCGCGGTTTCACGTGCAGCTCTCGTTCATCGCCATTGCGAGAACCCAGTGCCTCCGATTCTTGGCCCTTACTAATACGAGTTGCCGTGGTCACCGAAGCTGATGCGCGAAAATAGAGCTTGTCAGCTTATTTCGCGGCAGCCGAAAGGCGCGCCGCTGCCCCACCATTCCGCCGATTCCGCGCTCAGTAGCGGGGCTTTGCTAGCCGGGAGGGAGGGGTGTCGCGATAGATCTGTAGCCGGGTTACACGCAAGCCTGCCACCCCGTGAGCCTCGATCGCACGTTGCCAGGCGAGGAATTCTTCTACTGACAACTCGTACCGTCGGCAGACTTCGTCGAGACTTATCACACCGCTTCGCACAGCGTTGACGATTACGGCCTTGCGCCTTGCCACCCAACGTTTTGTGTCGGGGGGCGGCAAGTCGATAGCGGCCGACGGGATTTCGCTCTCAAGCAAATTATACAGCCCAGCGTTGTCGTCCATGGGGGCATGATAAACCGACAGACCTTAAGGAACCCCTAAGTAAAACCTCTGGTGGTGGATAAATGACCAAGCAGAGGCAGGAGAGCGTCGGGAAGATCCGCTGCACTCGGTGCAGCCGCCATGCTGGAGCTGTCCACAGAGCATCAATTGCGCGCTTGTGGCTCGAGAAAATTCCCGGAAACCGAGTAGGCCGATCGACTGGACTCGGAGACAGGCGAAATCCGAGCGAAATCAAAGCGCTTGGCGCTATTCTCTGGCTTGATGGGAGGAACTTCGGTTCATATACTCCGCGCGCCTTACACACAGAGTTTCGAGGAAACCGATGCGTCCGGCCCTTCCTCCTGATTATCGTCCTTCCGATGATGAAGAATTTATGAATCCTCTGCAGGTTGAATATTTTCGACAGAAACTGTTGCGCTGGCGGGCCCAATTGCTCGCCGAGTCGTCCGATACTTTGCAGCATCTGAAGGAAGAAAGCCTGCTCCAGCCCGATTTGACCGACCGCGCCTCACTCGAGACGGAGCGCGCGATTGAACTGCGAACCCGTGCGCGCGAGCGCAAACTGATCTCGAAGATTGACGCGGCACTTCATCGGATCGACGAAGGCACATACGGATATTGCGAAGAAACGGATGAACCGATAGGCATCCGCCGTCTCGAGGCCCGACCGATCGCCACTTTGAGCATCGAGGCGCAGGAGCGGCACGAGCGCATGGAGAGAACGCATCGCGAGGATTAGATCGGTTCCGTTACGAACACTGCTGCAGCGCTGGCCCCGATGGTGGGCGACGCGCCAATCTCTTCCATAACCCACTTTACTATCACATTCCCTGCGGTCGGGCTCTGGTTCCTGCGTGTTGATTTGCTTGGAATGAAGCTAAAAGAGATTGAGAGCGTAGCAAGCCTTTGTATCTTGGGTAGACGGTCTGTGTGGCAACCGCGCCCTGGGGGTGCAATCACGAGTGGCTCAAGCCAAACGGAGTTCGCAACGGACAAGCCGGGTCGCAGCGCCCGCATCGCGACGTCGGATCTGCTGTATCATGGCCTTAATAAGTTGGCTGCCCGCCGGAGCTGCCGGCGTCCTCGGGGTCTTCTTCCTAGTGCGCGCAGGTTCGGGGTGGACAGTCGAGACAATGGCGGTCGCCATAATTGGACTATGCGGTCTTGGCAGCGCCGCAGCCGTCGGCATCTGCAATGCGAGCGGAGCGCTTTCGCGAACTATTGACATATTGCACAGGACGCTCGATGCCTCATTGGAAGCTTGGCTGATCGTGGCCCCCGACGGCGGGCGCTTTTATGCCAATGATGCATTCGTTCAGCTTTTTCCGGGAGGGACGGAGCTGCCGCTCGATCGGATCGAGCGCACTCTATGCCCGGGTGGAAACGCGCAAGAAGAATTCCGCTGGTTGCGCGGTCAGGCTGCGAGAGGGGAGCCGGCAGCTGCGCCGCTTTCGTTGCGCATTGGGCACAATAATCGGGTCAGCCGATTTAGGATTACAGTGGGTCCGACTGGGGAGAAGGGGCAGTATAGGTGCTGGTCCTTTCAAGACCTTACCGTGCATAAAGAAACGGAAATGGCAATTGAAAATGAGTTGAATAGCTTTTGCAAGCTCCTTGACAGTATGTCAATCGGCTTTTACTCAGCTGATAGTGATGGATGTTTTCGGTTTGCGAACGAGACGTTCGCGCGTTGGTTGGGCAGGACTCCATCCGAAATCACTGCTGGTGAAGCGCGGCTACATGATCTCGTTACGGCCCTATCCCCTGCAGATAATCACCCCCTGCAAATTTCAGCCACAGCGGAGGTCGGCACATGCCGCGGCGAAGTCCTGCTAAAGGCCCGCCACGGGCGTGTCGTGACGGCGCGGATCGCGCAAAACATCGCCGTCTCCGCGCGCGGGCTGTGCACGCGATCGGTGGTCTGCAATTTGACTCCCGAACGAGCGCCGGGCGTCGCCCTCGAAGCCAGCGAAGTTTTCCGGCGGTGCTTTGCTGAGGCGCCGGTCGGCATCGCCGTGATCGACAATTTCGGGCGATTCGAGGAGGCAAATCGCGCAGTGGGTGATCTCTTGGGCACCACGCCGGAACGTCTGAAAGGACAAGAACTCATCGCTCTGCTGGAGGAGGACGACCGGAACCGTATTGCGGCCAAGCTCACGGCGCTTACCGAAGGGCGCGCGGATCGGGAGCCGGCCGAAGTCCGGCCCAGAAGGTCGAGCGACAAGACTATCGTGCTATACCTCGGTCGTCTGGATGATGGATCAGACGCCGCCGCTTCTGCGGCGCCGCGCTCATCGGCTCGATCGCCGGGTGAACTTACCGCCCATCTCATTGACGTCACCGACCGGAAAAATCTTGAGACCCAATTCGCGCAATCACAAAAAATGCAAGCCATCGGCCAGCTCGCTGGCGGGGTTGCACACGATTTTAATAATCTGCTGACCGCGATGATTGGGTTTTGTGATCTGCTGTTGCTGCGCTCGCCGCCTGGCGATCCATCGTTCGCCGACATTATGCAGATTAAGCAAAATGCCAACCGCGCCGCCAATCTCGTAAGACAGTTGCTAGCATTCTCACGACAACAAACCCTGCAGCCGCGCGTACTTAATATCACCGATGTCCTATACGAATTACGACACCTGATTGAGCGGTTGATCGGCGAGAACATAAAGCTCGATGTGGCGCACGGTCGCGAGCTTTGGCTCGCCAAAGTCGATCAAGGTCAGCTCGAGCAAGTGATTATCAACCTGGCCGTTAATGCTCGGGATGCTATGGCCAATGGCGGCACGCTGACTATCCACACCCTGAACATTCGACAAGATGAGGAATTACGGCGAGGACATGAGGTGATGCCACCAGGAGACTACATAAAGGTTGAAGTCTCAGACACCGGAGTCGGTATCCCCAAGGAAAATATTGCTCGCATCTTCGATCCGTTCTTTTCTACGAAAGAACTTGGGTCGGGCACGGGTCTCGGTTTGTCGACAGTTTATGGAATTGTTAAGCAGACAGGTGGTTTTATTTTCGTCGACAGTAAACCCCTCCATGGCGCAATCTTTGAGATATACCTGCCGCGGTATCGATCGCCAGACGGGGCTCTCGTTGTGAGAGGCGATGGTAGCGAAGAGGCTGGACTGAAGGATCTAACTGGGCAGGGAACGATCATGCTGGTCGAGGACGACGATCCGGTGAGGATCTTTGGCGCCCGCGCACTCCGCAATAAGGGCTACAAAGTAATCGAGGCCAAAAGCGGGGAGGTGGCGCTGGATTTGATCCGTAACGCGGAGGAACGTATCGATCTGATGATTACCGACGTGGTAATGCCACGCATGGACGGGCCTCATCTTGTTCGCGAGGTGAGAGAGACCATTCCGGATCTGAAAGTCATCTTTATTTCGGGATACACGGAGGACGCGTTTCGGCAGCGGCTCGACAGTGACAGCGGCATTGACTTTCTGCCCAAGCCGTTCAGCTTGAAGCAATTGGCAATCAAGGTGAGAGACGTGATCGGCATCAGAGCCCCATGACGCAACCTTGGGCGGCATTGCGTTTCGCGAACAAATAGTGTACGTAAATTTGCGCGCCTTGGTCGGATGTGGAATAACGGAGAGCAGAACCTTGCAGACACCTTTGCGCCTCGTGGACAAGGAAACGATGGACAAGCAGCGGGCTTTGGACGCGGCGCTCGGACAAATCGAGCGCGCTTTTGGCAAGGGTTCGATAATGAAGCTCGGATCGCGCGAGGCCGCTGCGGACACCGAGGTCATCTCGACAGGCTCCTTGGGTTTGGACATCGCGCTCGGCATCGGCGGGTTGCCTCGTGGCCGCATCATCGAGATCTATGGGCCGGAAAGCTCGGGCAAGACGACGCTCGCGCTGCATGTCATTGCCGAGGCGCAACGGGGTGGGGGGACCTGTGCCTTTATTGATGCCGAGCATGCTCTCGACCCGGCCTATGCCCGCAAACTCGGGGTCAATGTTGATGACTTGCTGATCTCCCAACCGGACGCCGGGGAGCAGGCGCTCGAGATAGCGGACACGCTCGTCCGCTCGGGCGCGATCGATGTGCTGGTCATCGATTCGGTCGCCGCGCTAGTGCCGCGCGCCGAGCTCGAAGGGGAGATGGGTGATAGTCATGTTGGACTGCACGCCCGGCTCATGAGCCAGGCCTTGCGCAAATTGACCGGCTCGATCTCCCGTTCTCGTTCAATGGTGATTTTCATCAATCAGATTCGGCTCAAGATCGGCGTGATGTTCGGCAATCCGGAGACGACAACTGGCGGCAATGCATTGAAATTTTATGCCTCTGTTCGCCTCGATATCCGCCGGATCGGGGCGATCAAAGAGCGTGACCAGGTGATCGGCAATCAGACGCGGGTCAAAGTTGTCAAAAATAAAATGGCACCGCCATTCAAGGTGGTCGATTTTGATATAATGTACGGCGAAGGGATCTCGAAACGAGGTGAACTGATCGACCTGGGGGTTCAGGCTGGCGTGGTCGAGAAATCGGGGTCCTGGTTTTCCTATGATGGCCAGCGCATCGGCCAAGGACGTGAGAACGCCAAGGCCTACCTCAAGGAACATTTAGAGATCGGTGAGACTATAGAGCGCGCAGTCCGCGCCAATGCCGGCCTTGTGGCGGAAGCCATGATGGCGGCTCCGGGCGAGGCCGTGGCTGAAGAATAATGCAATCGGCTGCCGGAATCTCGCGCAGACGGAATTGGACATTGTGCGAATCGCCCGCCGCGGTCAGGCGGCAAATTGTGGCGGCCGCTGCACTAAATCTGCGGCCCGGATCCAAAAGCGCTCCAAGCGGCGGAGCGTGACCCCCGCAGCTTGGAGATCGTCAGCGCCTATTGAGGCCTGTGACAGCATCTCGGCGTGGCGTCGATGCATGGCTGTGAGGTTATCGCGCAATTTGATGCCTTTTTCAGTCAGCCGAACGTGAATCGAACGCCGATCGTGCACGGAGCGTTCGTGCGCCAGATACCCGTTCTCTACCATTTTCTTAACGTTGTAGGAGACATTTGACCCCAAATAGCAGCCGCGTAAGGTCAGCTCTCCGACCGTCATCTCGGCATCGCCAATATTGAAAAGCATCATCGCCTGAACGTTATTGATGTCGTGAATCCCAAATCCGTCCAGTTCCAGTTTCACGACTTCGAGAAATTGACGATGGAGACGCTCAACGAGCGATATAACTTCGAGGTAAAGATTGTTCATTGACCCCTCGTTCGCGAGCAGTCGTTTGGCAGCGATGCCGCACGCCCCGCATAAGACGCTCGCCCGATAAGAGCTCGCTTAATTGGCTATCGCGAGCTCCGTCAAAAAAACGTCCGGACCATTGGCGGTGCCGGTTGCCTTTAACTCTCTTAACCTCCGGCGGAGCCAAGTCCAAAGGCACTCGCCGCTGCAGCGGTGTCCGTCACGGCGCCCAGCCAGGAGCGCTCGATCGTTGGCCGTCCCAAATGATACCCTTGCAGATAATCGAAGCCTGCGGCTCGGACAATTGCTGCGTCCCCGGCGTTCTCTACGCCCTCGGCTACGGTCGCGACGCCAAAGCTCTTGATGAGAGCGAGTAATTCACAGATCATCAGTCGCTTTTCTTCGCAGTCTGCAATATTCTGGATTAGTGAGCGATCGACCTTAACGGTATCGACCGCTAAGGCGCGAACCTGTCGCAGCGAGGTATGACCGGCTCCGAAATCGTCAAGGGCTACGCGGCAGCCTGCATGATGCAGCGCGTCGACAAAACGGGCGGATTCTTCAATATCATGCAATGCTGCCGTTTCGGTGATTTCCACGATTAGGCGACGAGCGAGGCAAGGCCGGTTACGCATCAGTGAGATCAGCGATCGGAGCCACCGCCCGTCGCGGGCCGTCAGGCTGGAGATGTTGAGGCCAAGCCGTATCTTCGGAGAATTCGAGAGCTCCTCTATGGTTTGCTTGAGAGCATAACCATCGATGAAACCGATCAGTCCTAATTGCTCGATCGCGCTGATAAATGCGCCGCCTGCGACCACACCGCCTTCCGGCTCGCGCATCCTGAGCAGACATTCGAAATAGTCCACCTCTCCCGTTGCTGCCCAGACTACCGGCTGGAAAGCAAAAAGCAGACGCTTATCGCGCAATGCGGCGCGAACGGTCGCTACGATCGATAGATTGCCGTGCCAGCTGTCAGATTGGATTTCGCCTTTCGCATCGTTCACGTTGCAGTCGCGCCGGGTTCGCACTGACCCTCGAAGAGCAAAATCGCCGCTATCGTAGACGATTTTGCAGAAAGTTAGCCGCGCGCCGTCAAACCAGCGTCAGCCAAGATCAGAAAAGGCCCATGGCGCGCCGATCGCCTCGATGACGGAAAAAAATCCGGCTGAATAGCCGCCGGGGCCCCTCGGCGCGGTTGCCATCGCGTGCTATCGGGCGGGGCGAGGCGCCGGCATTAACAAGGCAGCCGAGCACGGCAATGCCCGCGCAAATCGTCAGAGTTGCATCGAAATTGCCTCGCGAAGCGGCTGCGCCTCCGACTAGAGAGCCGAGTGAAATACCAACGAAAAGCGCGCTATTGTTCCACGCCAGGGCTGTACCACGCCGGTCTGGGAACTCACTGGCAAGACCGGCTTGCTGAGCCGGGAAGAACAATTGCGCTACCGCAGAACACACTCCGAGGAATGGCTCTAGGAGCACTCCCGTGTCGAGCGCCAGGCGTAGCAGTACGAAGCAAGCGCAAAGACCCGCAAAGCTCGCCCCGGTTGTGAATTTGGGCCCGAGCCTATCGGCCATCCGGCCGCCTACAAGGGCTCCGACAATCGCGCCGCACCCATAAAATAGAATTGCCCGCGCAATCTGGCCGCCGGAGAAACCGAGGGCAGTAAGACCAGCGCCGAGGTAGCTGTAGACCCCGTAATGACTCGTGCTCCATACGACGGTTGGTGCCAGCCGCCGCATAAGAAACAGAGCGGCGAGCCGGGGTGGCGTGTGCAAACGAGAGGGCTCTGCGGAACCGCGCTCGTCCACCCAGACCCGAAGATTAAGCCACGCCAACAGCCCGCTCGCGAAGGCGAGCGCGGTGAATACCGATGGCCAACCTAAAGCGGCTCCCGTCAGCACGCCAGCTGGTGCGCCAAGTGCCAGCGACATCAAAAGCCCGGAGGCCGTCAGCCCCAGCCACGTCGCACGGCGATTGGCTGGCGCCACGCCGGCGACGAGCGCATAAACAGAAGGCGAGATGCCCGCTGCCGCGGCGCCAGCAAAAGCCCTGGAGCCCAGCAGTGAGGGCCAGTCTGTCGCGGTTGCGGTGCCAAGATTGGCCGCGGCAAAGGCGAGGAGCGATGCGACGAGCACTCGCCTCCTGCCGAACCGATCGGAAATTTGCCCCAATAGCGGTGCGGTCACGGCGTAAGTGATAGAGAACACCGCCACGGACGATCCCGCGATTGCAGTGGAGAGGCCGAAAGCGGCCGCTAGCTCTGGTAGCAATGGAGAAATAACAAAGAGCTCAGTCCCGACGGCAAACATTGTCAGCCAAGCGGCGGCCAATTGGGCCGTTGTAGCAACTAAAGTGATCCTCATTCGTGATCTCTGGTCAGCCGGCAGAGTGTCGAAGCCGGCACGCGGACAACCGGCTGGCCGCCGGCAAATCGCGAGTTATGAGTGGAAGGAGGACGCAAAGCGCCCTAGCCGCACTCGGGCCGGGTGGCGGACCGCTGGCCTCAGGCCGAAGCGGACGATAATCAACAGCTCAAGGAGGCAGGAACGTCAGCTTCTCGTGAACGAAGCACCAATTCCAATGGGCACCTCCGGGCGTCGCGTCTCGAAGACGCGATGGGCGTCGACGCGACCGGGATGCGCCCCTAGGTCTGCTGGCTCGCTCGACCGGCGTTCTGAACAATCCTGTCGAGCTGGATCCAGACCCCATCGAGCGCCCGGGCAATGATCTCTGCATCTCTCACGGTCTCCGGCACCAGCGATGGTCGCGCCATCAGCACCGTTCGCGTGATTGAGATTGACTCCTCCGCATGGCGTTCTTCAACCATATCGGAAAAGCATTCTTCGAAATACGGCTCGTGAACGATTTGCGGGAAATGCGCCGAGAGAGCGTCTGCCAGCGCGCGCATCCAGTCGACCGACATCGCCTCGACAACGCACCACGGGCCGAGCGAGCGTGAATAAAGACTTTGAGCGAGGCGAACGAATTCCGCCGTCGCACTATCGAGATGACGGCACAATTTCTCGAGATCGTCGAACTCCTCATCGTCTAGTACGAGTTTGGCGCCGATATTGCGGAAAGCCCTCGTCAATTGGTAATGGTGCGTGTCCCCCCCAGGCAGGCCGTCGTCGTCAACGAATATTTGCAGTTTGCGTTTACGCAGCGCGGGGCTGTCGAGGTGGGGCAAGCAGTACACAGCGGCGCGGGTGGCGTGCATCGCCGACTGATAAATCAGATGGATCTGCCCGAGAAACATGGGGTCGGTCGCAACGCCACGGTTCAAAGCTGCGAGATTACGGAAAAACGGCAACCGCGACGGGCGGTGCTGTTGGGCAATGGATCTTATTGCGGCTGTGAATTCGTCGATCGGGTAGAACATGGTTCCGCTCCGATCGCACTCCAAGGATCCCAAAGGGAAAGTATTTGACATATTTGCCCTTCAATAATGGTAGTAAAAATCCCAAAAAGATCTATGACGCCGATTGGAATTCCTAAACCGACCACTCGTGCGAATTAGAAAATTATCCAATGCGTTCTTAACAACTCCGATCATAGAACGAAACGAGAACTTAGTCAAGTAAAATCCAACCTGCTTGGCTTGATATCGGCTGCGACAATGCTTGAAGTGAATGGAGTGACTTCCGCTCGTATCACAATTAGTTGTGTGGAGCAACGGCGAGGCGACGACATGTGGGCTGACATGACGGGGCGTGAGTGATTGGCACATTATGCACGGAGGTTAGCATCCGCCCCTGGGCCTTGGTGCCGCCGCCTCGCCGACGGTCGTGGAACGCGCGTGCGAGATGGCCAATAGGCTCGGCGTGGATACGGCATTTGGCGCGCTCGGCAGTGAGCAGACGGCTTTGCAGGTGTTCGATTTCCTGATGCTCGCCGCCCTCGATATGCATGGCAAGATCAGCCTCGACGGTGTGATCGGCCGGAACTATAACCCTAGCAACGATGGCTTCGCCTTTATGCTGGCGGGCGAGGTCACCCGCGGCGTCATCCTATGCGATTGAGAAAGCGGGCCTGTGGCCAGCTTTGGGTAGTTCAGCGCTGGAAGCGTGCGGGAAACTCGGCTATAAGCGCTCCGTGGCGGAATGCCCAGGTAGCTCAGTTGGTAGAGCAACGGACTGAAAATCCGTGTGTCGGTGGTTCGATTCCGCCCCTGGGCACCACCAATAAACCATAAAAATCAAGGGCATCTACAAACGGAGTGGCCTCCGCGACCATCATATCCATGTTTCATCGTGCCGCCGCTAATCTCCCGGATTCCTTGGGAGTCCTCGTGGTTCCTCGGCGTTCTTTGCAACATATTTGCGACACGGGGAGGCCAGGATGCCGTGCCTCGGCTTTACGGCGGAGGTTCGGCCGCGATACGCATGGTCAGCGGGAATATGATGGCGGTTGTCGTCGCACGCGTCGCGCCGCACGGGATGGGGGGTATACCCGGCCCCGGCTCGCCACGGATTTGGCTCGTCAAGTTTGACTGTCAGTACGGCTAGCATAAAACCAGCCGTTTTTTAGACTAACGCAAGGCAATCGGCCGCTCGGTGCGCGTGGCGGGTAAGCCGTCTTCCCGCCACAGGGCCGCGATTAGAAGTGGCCCGCCCACCTAAAATACCAGAACCTCATTCGTTGATCTGTCGCTCGATTGCCGCGATTACGGGTGCCGTCGGCCACACCGACGATTGCACCACGCGGTAGGCTGGCGACGTCCGCCTTAGTCAAACCGATAACCGACTGCAGGCCGCGTTGGTCGATCGCGGGCATGGGCCTTACAATTGCGCTAGCACTTGCTCGGTGGTGACCGCCGCTCTTCCCTGATGCAACGCGTCGGCTTGGCGAGCGGCCAGGTCCACCGCGGCTTTGAGCAGAGGACGAGGGACATTCAAGGGCAGTTCGCTGGCACCGGCCGGCAAGCGGAATACGAAAGGCACACCGGCCTCGCTCGTTGTCCGCAGCTCATTAACGAGCATTCGCGGCAGCCGTTGTTCGTTGCAGCCTTCGACGATGTTGTCAAGGACGGCGAGTTGGCGCGCGAAATTCGCATCGCCGCGGTGCGCGCGCTGGACCGAGAGAATGAAATGCTTGGCGACGACATGAGCGAGCCTCGTTTGTGCCCGCGCCGCTTTTTCGTTCATTTCTTTAATGCGGGACGCGGCCGCGAGCAGGCGGAATTCTTCCCTGACACCGGTCGAAAGTATGTGACGGAGGATCTCGATCGCCTCCGCTGGAACCGGGGCATCTGCGTCGATGACGAGATCCGCAACTGCCGACATATCGAAGACCAGGGCGGGCACAATTTGGCCGTTCTCGTCCCGTCGCATTATTGCATAGCCAACGCGCTCGGCACGGTCGGTGCCCGGTATCGGTGCGCTCACCCGGCGAATGCCGGGCGGTAATGGAGGAGCGGCGGTCAACCGTAGGATGGCGTCGAAGGCCGGGTCGCCATAGGTGGCAAAGCCAAGCCCGCTCGCCTTAGGCAGACGGTGCTCGTACGCATAACGCGACGCCATCAGGATTGTGCCATCAGGAACGCCGGGTATATGGTTCAGCTCGATCGCCCGCCATGTGGTGTCAGGCAGCACGCGGCAGCCGAGCGACCGTAAATAGTCCGATGAGCTGATCGTGGCCCAGATGCCGTCCAAAGTCACCGGGGCGCGGATCGCCGCGGCCTTCGCATCGAGCCGTTCATAGATCTCGAACAAATCTCGCGCCGGCATCTCCATGCGGCGCTGGCGGCCAGCGGCGGCGAGGGCGCGCTCCTCGGCCCGTTGCGTCACGATGACGGCGAGGCACCATATGGCCGTGATCGGCAAAATATGTTGCCGTTGATAATTTTCTGAGGTTTAGGCTGCAGAAATGTCGCCCAAAGCATGTTTCCTCGGAATGTCGCATCACCTCTCGCCCCAACAGCATTAAAAAATTGGTGCTTGCGCATCGTCGGGGTTACACGTGACAACTGGGAATGATCAAGGACAACGAATGCGCATCCCATGCGATTGCCCTTATTATTACATCGTTATTCCGCCCGACCGGTCCGCATCCGGTGCGGCCAAATCGATTAACTGTTGTCGGATGTCATGCCGCGCGAAGGCCGAAGAGACCGAAGCTTATGTATTTCGCTGGAACGAGTGTTTTAACGTTGGGCCTGGCGCGGTGGTGCGAATTGGTCGGACCAGCGAAAATGTGTCACCCTGCGTCGCACACCGCACTTCAGCGCTGGCCGATGATGTCCGGCGGACAGAAAAATCTCTGATGCCGGGGAATGGGCTCGGGTGAAGCGGGCAGTGATAGCCGCGAATTTTTGGGCGCTCGATCCGTTTCCCCTTCCGGTCACGCTGGACGGCGATGATTGGACTATCACAGACCGCCAGGGCGATGCCCATCATGTCGGGCACCGTTGAGCCGGATCGTCGGCTGCAGACCTTGCGTCCTTGGTGCGGGCGGGGAGACTTGAACTCTCACGTCTTTCGGACAACAGATTTTGAGTCTACGAGAGCACGTTGATTTATAAAACCGTGATTTTCCACCCCGGCGGCGATTATGGGAAATGAGCAACCCTCGTCGACCAGGGGTGAACAACCCCTGTGTGGGGCTGCGAAGCCCGCATGCATCTGATCTCATCTATCACGCCGACCTCGCGGTCCAACCGATGTGCGAGGGCGGCATAATGGTGCCGGCGGGGCAGCGACACCGGCACGCGTCCACCGTCAGCGACGAACTTCGGCCCAGAGCTGTTAAAAGATGACGCGAACACATTCGCGTGGATCGAGGAGCCGCAGATCGTCGCGTTCGCCAACCGTAACGCAGCGCTGACGGCCAAGATGCCGAGAAAGGAGACGTTGAGAACGGGGATGATGCGCACGGCGACGACTCAATCACATGGCGGCCGAATCCGTGGAAAATGCCAGGGCCCGCACTGCCAGCGTCGGCAAGCGTAATGGTCCCGCTCTTTCGCGCCACCTCCACCGCATTCGACACCGAGTGAGGTCCCACCCCAATAGACATGCGTGTGCTTACATCCTATTGCCGGTCATCCCGGGGTGAGGAACAGGGTGCCGCCAGCAGGTCGTCTTGGGCCGCAGGGAGCTCGCAACCTGCGTGACGTCGGACCTTCTGGTGGCCAGCGAATGCCAACCGATCTGCCGCCGGGTCAGTACGGGTCGCGCACGAAGATAAAAGTCGTGCCGGTGACGATCGGGGCGCTGGCGCCGACGAACGCCACATTGGCGTCCTTGACCTGGCGTGATCCGGCACGCCCCGATGCCTGTAGCGCGCCTTCGATGATGTGCCAGAGACCGTGGATGCGGCCGGTGCCAAGACTGCCGCCAAAAGTGTTGAGCGGCAACTCGCCATCGAGCTCGATACGCCCGTCCTGGATGAAGTCGAGCGCCTCGCCTTCCTTGCAGAACCCGTAGGATTCGAGGCCGTAGATTACCGACGCCGAGAAACCGTCATAAATCTGCGCGACATCGACGTCCTTTGGGCCGAAGCCGGACCGCTCCCAGGTCAGTTTCGCCGAGCTCCGACCGCCCTCCATGTAGTCGGCGAGGCTACCGATGCGGCCCGCCACCTCGAAGTGCAGCCGCTGACCATAGCCGGCGAGGTAGGCCGGCCGCGGCTTCAGGTCTCGTGCCCGGTCGGCCGTCGTCAATACGATCGCGACCGCTCCCTGCACCGGGATGTCGCAGTCGAAGAGACAAAACGGATAGGCCACCATCCGCGAGTTGAGGTAATCCTCTCGGGTCAGCGGGGTGCCGTAAAAATAAGCGTGAGGATTGTGCTGCGCGTGGCGGCGCTGCGTGACCGCCAAGGTCGCCATCTTTTCGCGGTTCTGGTTATGCCGCTCGAGCCAGCGGGTATAGGCTACGGCCATGCCCTGCCCCGGTCCGCCAAAGCCATAGGGTGCGGTGAATTGCGCGGCGCCTTGCGCATGAGTGCCCGGAAGGTTCTGGTACGTGCCGTGCGGGTTGTGCATCGCGCGCCACACCACCGCGTATTTGCACACACCGGCGAGCAATGCATTAACCGCCTGCTGCACCGCGCCGCCAATGTTGGTTGTTCCGACCTGGATGTGCCAGCTCAGATTGGGCAACTTCAGCATCGCCATCATGCAGTTAACGGACACGATCGAGATGCCGTCGACCTCGGCGTGACCGGTTGCCGGCAGCTCCGGATAGGTAGCCAGACCGTCGATCTCGGCCATCTGGAGCCCCGAATCAGCAACGGCCGCCTTCACGGCCGTCAGCGCGTGAGCGGCAAGCGGTACCTCGGCCGACCGCGTGACTTTCGAAAAACCCACGCCGCTGATAGCCACCTTGCATCGGTTCTCCCACATTTGCGTTCCTCCTCACCCGGCCCGCGTGGAAGCGAGCCGGAACTGCGGCAAGGTGATATCGTCGTTCAATTTCTCGAAGACGACCTCAACCCGCCGGCCGACCTTCGCCTCGGTGTATTCAGCGTCCAAGAGATTGCCGGCCATTAATGCGCCGGGCGCATCATCGAGCTCGACTATGACGCTGACGTAGGGCACCGCCGGCGCGAAGCGATTGTCGCCGGTGTGATACATGATCGTGTAAGCGTAAATCCCGCCCACGCCCCGTACCGGCTCGAAGCGGAGATCGGTTCCGACGCATTGAGTACAAGTCGCATAGGGTGGGTGCTGGAAATGTCCGCAGCTCTGGCAGCGCTGCAACTCCACAACGCCCCGCTTTGCCGCATCCCAGAACGGTTTTGTCCACTCGTTCAGAACCGGGATTGGCCGGCTCACCTTGCTCCAGTCGCTCATTGGCGGGATTATCCTTACTCCGCTCTCGGAGAACCGGAGACATTTGAAGGGAGAACGTCTTGGCGAAGCAAGCGGTCATCGCGGCCGGGCCGGGCGAAATGATGGGCAATGCGGGACCGGGCATGTTGGCCGGATTGCGAGTCATCGAGATCGCCGACGAGCGTGCTGAATATACTGGGCTGCTGCTGGCCGGGCTCGGCGCCGAAGTCATCAAGATCGAGCCGCCGGAAGGCAACGCCACGAGGCGCATCGGGCCGTATCTCGAGAACCAACCCGGTCGCGAACGCTCGCTGTTCTTCTGGAACTATAACCGCAACAAAAAATCCGTCGTCCTCGATCTGCGGGAGCCGGCCGCCTGCCAGCATCTGCTTCGTCTGCTGGGCGGCGCCGATATTCTGCTCGACGCGAGCTGCGGCGCGCTAAATGCGGTCCTGGACCTCGATCGGGCCGCGCTCAACGCGCGTTTCCCGGCGCTGGTGACCGCGCGGATGACCCCGTTCGGCGATGACGGCCCGTGGGTGGCGTTCAAGGGCTCCGACCTCATTCATCTCGCGCTCGGCGGCGTGATGATGAATTGCGGCTACGATCCCGACCCCAAGCTCGAATACGATACGCCGCCGATCGCGCCGCAGATCTGGCATGCCTATCACATCGCCGGCGAGCAGTTGGCAACCGGGATCATTGCCGCGCTTATCCATCGCGAGAAGAGTGGCGAGGGGCAGGACGTCGCGGTGGCGATCCACGAGGCGGTGTCGAAGAACCCAGAGCAGGACATCATGTATTGGGTGATGCGGCGAGTGCCGCTGTGGCGGCTCACGAACCGCCACGCCGCCGAATTTCCGAACCATAGCCCGAGCATTTGCCATACGAAGGACGGGCGCTGGTTCATCACGCACGGTATGGGGGCGCGTGATCTGAAGAACCTGGTGCCGTTGCTCACCAAATATGGTGCCCAGGCCGATCTGCAGCCGCCACCACCCGATGCCGATCTCAGGGCGCGTCAGGTGCCGGGCACGGCAGGCAGCGACGAGACGCGCGCACACATGCTCGATGTCGTGCAGCGCTTCGTGCGCGCCTGGACCTATAAGGACATGCCGTGGCGCGAGGCACAGGATGCGGGCCTGCTCTGGGCGCCGCTGCGTAAACCACACGAAAATGCGCTCGATGAACATTGGCTCGCCCGCAAAACCTTCGCCGATATCGAGCATCCCGAGCTTGGTCGCAGTTTCCGCTACCCGACCAGCAAATGGCTCAGCAACAAGACGAGCTGGCAGGTCGGGCGTCGCGCGCCGTTTCTGGGGGAACACACCGAGACGGTGCTCGGCGGGACCGCCCGACGGCCGAATGTACCAGCTCAGCCATGGCGGGTCGAAAACCCACGGCTATCGACGCTGCACAACAAGCCGTTCCCGCTGCAGGGGATCAAAATCCTCGACTTCGCGTGGTTTCTCGCTTCGGCTGGAGGCACCCGCTTCCTCGCTGCGATGGGTGCCGAAAGCTTCAAGGTCGAGTGGAAGGACAATCCCGACACGCGACTGGCGGCGATGGCGCCCGTCGGCGGCCGCGCTGCGCGCGATGTCGCAACCGGCCCGCTGCCCGGCGTGCGCGATCCCGATATGGGCGGCCAGTTCAACAACAAGAATGCCGGCAAGCGCGGGATCTCGTTGAATATCCGGCACCCCAAGGGCCTGCAGATAGCTAAGGACATGGTGCGTATCTGTGACGTCGTCGCGGAGGGGTTCTCACCCGGCGTATTGCAGCGCCTGGGGCTCGGCTACGATGTGATGAAGTCAATCCGGCCGGATATTATTTACATCCAGCAATCGGGCATGGGCGCGCACGGCAGTTATGGGCGGATGCGCACGGTCGGCCCGGTCGCGGCGGCGTTTGGCGGCCAGGGTGAGATGTCAGGACTGCCGGAGCCGGCAATGCCGGTCGGCTGGGGCTATTCCTATCTCGACTGGATGGGCGCTTACGGCTACGCACTGGCGCTATTGGGCGCGATATATCACCGCGAGCGCACCGGCGAAGGTCAATGGATCGACGCCTCGCAATGCGAGTCGGGCATTTTCCTCACTGGTGCTGCGATCCTCGACTGGTCGGCGAATCAGCGCGAGTTCCGCCGCTACGGCAACCGGTCGCCCTACAAGCCGGCCGCGCCGCACGGCGTCTATCGCTGCGCAGGCCAGAATCGCTGGATCGCTATCGCCTGCTTCAAGGATGAGCAATGGCGCGCATTGGCGCAAATAGCCGAACGGAGCGAATGGCTCGACGATCGCCGCTTCGACACGTTAGAGCACCGGCTCGTCCACCAGGATCCGCTCGATGCTGCAGTGGAGGCGTGGACAGTCACGCAAGACCGCTACGACTGCATGATGAAGCTGCAGTGTGCCGGCGTGCCGGTCGGAGTGTGCCAAAACGCGGAGGATCGCTGCGACGGAGATCTGCAGCTGCGCCATCTCAAATGGCTGACCGAGGTCACTGGCACAAAGATCGGCACCTGGCCGATCTACGAATTGCCGATGAAGTTCAGCAAGACCCCGGCATACATCGGCGGTCCGACCAATCGCGGCGCGCCCTGCTATGGCGAGGACAATATGTGGGTGCTGACCGAATTGCTCGGCCGCAGCCCAACCGAGGTCGAGCAATTGGCCGAGGAAGGCGTTATTTGACGCGTGCCGTGGTTTCGCCCTAGCTGTAGCAGGGCCGGTTGTCATCAGCGAATGCGGCGATACAAAGCGGCAGATCGCGTATTTTGGCGACACAGTGAATGTCGCCGCCTGGCTCTGCGATCATTGCAAGACGGCGGAGAAGCGTTGTTGGCCTCGGCGGATCTGTTGCGCGCCACTGCGGTCCCGCCTTGGTTGTGTGTAGGAACCCGAGCGAACATCGGTTGCGCAAGCGGCAGGCGCCGGTTAAGACCCATGCCGTGCGCCGCGACGCTCAGCCGGATGCGATACCGCTGTAACGGAGATAGGGATGGCAAACTTCGATGCGGACACCTTGCGTGAATTGCACGCTTTTCGGGAAGTTACGATCCGGACCGAGAAACACTCCCAGACTGCTGTGGTCATCTGGGTGGTTGTAGCCGACGACGAGGTCTTCGTGCGTTCGGTGCGCGGCAGCAAGGGGCGCTGGTACCGGGACTTGGCGACGGGCGGGTCCGCCACGTTGGAGTTTGCGGGCCGGCGGCTAGAGGCTCGGGCAGTCCCGGCGAGGGACACCGATTCTATCGAGAAGGTCAGTCGCGAATATTTGCGAAAGTATCAGACGAGTCCCTATGCACAGTCGATAGTGCGCGCCGAGGTGCTGCCGACCACATTACGGTTGGAACCGCGCTGACGGCCTGAGGCAGGCGATGCGGAGCGGCATCGAGCCGTCGTAATAGCCGACGCAGCCATTGCTTGTCGGAATCAGCGATTTGATCTCTTACGGTCGACATGGATTGACGGGAAGCCCCGCTGTAGCCGCTCTTTCTCGATTTCTCACTGTCGATCGGCAGGTGCCGATGGTTCGGGACCGCAAACTATATCGATGAGGCGCAGCCGCGCGGACATAATGGCGTAATCCACGGCGTCGAAGAGACGCCAGAAGAGGCGCACGACAGGTGCCATTTGCCGTATTCCTAACGATGTGTCAGAAACAAATGCTTAATCACCCGTGCGTCCGTAAGCGTTCGGTGAGCGGGCGGCTTAGACGGCAGCGCGGGTGACGTCGAGCGGTTGCCAGTTCCAGGGCAGGAGTTCGGCGATGCGGCGGGCTGGGTGGTCGGCAATGCGGGCGAGCACGTCGGCGAGATAGTACTGCGGGTTGAGGCCGTTGAGCTTGGCGCTCTCGATCAATGAGTAGAGTGCAGCGGCGCAGCGGCCGCCGGCATCGGAGCCGGCAAACAGATAATTCTTGCGGCCAATCGCGACGCAGCGCAGGGCGCGCTCAGCGGGATTGTTGTCGAGCGC
>Ga0126378_10000868_pt1 | contig 22311 bp, 27 predicted proteins | sample PanSoiMetPlot_23_FD_92587 | JGI IMG/M metagenome (GOLD analysis project Ga0126378, IMG submission 92587) | Tropical forest soil microbial communities from Panama - MetaG Plot_23 | ecosystem: Environmental > Terrestrial > Soil > Tropical forest > Bulk soil | place: Panama | collected 2016-02-17
AGGGCGCCAGCCTCCCGCACGCCGCGCAGGTTGCCGAGCAGGAGTATGCAGACGAGCGCAATCCCCAGCTCCGCCCGGAAGGGAAGGAGCTCGCGGAAGGCGGACAGAAGTGCGTCAACCCCCGAGGAGACGCTGACCGATACAGTCAGCACGTAATCGACCAGCAGGGCGGCAGCCGCCACCAGGCCCACGATGACCCCCAGGTTGGCCCTGGCCACCGCGTATGACCCTCCGCCACCCTGGTAGCCGCGGATCACCTGCTGGTAGGAAATCGTGACGACCAGCATCAACAGCGCGACCGCGATCGAAATCGGAACGTTCCAGAGGAGGGCGCCCGCGCCGGCGGCCGCCAGCACGGCCAGGGCCGCCTCCGGTCCATAGGCCACCGATGAGAGAGCGTCAGACGAGAGGATTGGAAGGGCCTTGAAAACAGACAGGCGTTCGGACTCGATCGCCTCGGACTCGAGCGGGCGTCCGATCAGCAGGTCGCGCGTCTGACGTACCCACCGGCCAATTGCGGACTGAGGCAGGCTGGCCGCCTGGGTGGCCACCAGGTAGCCGCGACCCGTGCGCCGGAAGGCGCCCAGGTTCTCCCGGCGAATACGGAGGTAGGCGTCCCCCGGTTTGTCGCCGCGAACAACCTCGCCCGGCATCACCCCCAGGTGATGGTGTCCCCGACGCGGCCGGCGCTCTGACGGCGTCGTACCGTGGTCACGCCCCAACGGCCGGCTCTCTCATGTTCTCGATTGTGATCTCAGGGGTGGGAGCGCCGCGCCACCGCATCTGCCGGGAAATCCCCCCGCTCGACCGGCCGGCATTGAAGCAAGATGTACGTCGGTGAGACCGAGGCACCGTTCTCATGATGGTGAGGCCGGGCGCTGCTGCGGCGCGCCTGGCACCGATCAACGATCTCCTGAACGAGCTGCACCACCAGCTTGGTGATGTGGGCTACGCGATCCTGGTCTCTGTCGTTCTGCTCATCTGTCTGGCGGTCGTGATAGCCATCATCATCTACTTCGAGCTGTACCCGTGGTCGCAGTGATGCGAGGGTCTCCACCGAGGTCGTCATTCGTGATTGACACCGCCGCCGGCTAGGCGGGCCCAGCCGTACTTGGCGCAGAGTCTCAGCGCCCTTGGTAGCAGCAGCAAAGAGTGATGCACTCGCCAGGCCAGTCCTGGACGATCTGATCCCAACCGCCCCCACCACTTGAAGCAGGTCGACCTCGTGCCCCGCGCCGTACGCTGGCCTGTAGACACTCGGCAGATGAAGAGCATCGAGCAGCAGCTATCGGCGCAGCGATCCGTGCGAAGGAAACGCACGCTGCGGCAGTGGCTCCAACGAGTTGGGCCGGCGGTTCTCGGCCTGGCCGCGATCGGTGCCCTTGTGCTGGGCCTGAACCCGGCTCACGTGTGGCGGGCCCTGACCAGGTTCCAGCTGGCGCTGATCCCGCTGGTCATCGTCCTGTATTTCGCGATCTATGGACTGCAGGGCGTGCGCTGGCACTACCTGCTCGGCGACGCGGGAGCCCGTCTGCGCATGAGCGAGAGCATTCTTCTCAATGCGGCGGGGCAGACGATCACGGCCCTGGTTCCACTCGGCGACCTGACCCGTGCGGCGTTCGCGTCTGAGGCCAGCGGGCGGGACTTCGGAACCGTCGCCGCCACGGTCACCGTCCAGGAGCTGACCTACACGTTCATGCTGATCCTCTTCGCACTTCCCGTCGTCCTCACACTGCGGCTCGGGATGGCGGTGGTGGTCGTCACGCTGCTCGGAATGGCTGCGATCGTGATCATCCTGACGGTGTCTCCCGTGTTCTGCGCTGTGCATAACCTGGTTGCTCACATCCCGCTGCTGAATCGGTTGCTACCGGCGATCGACGAGCTCCAGAGCGAGACCGCGGATCTGCTCCACAAACCAGACGCGCTGGGGTTGTCGGTGCTGGATCTGGGCCGGGCGCTGGTCTCCATCACGGTCTTCTGGGTCGTCGTCCAGGGCTTGTCGCCGGAGAGCCTCGACTGGCCGAAGGCCGGTTTTGTCCTCGCGCTGTCGTCGATCGGTGGCGCGGTCAGCTTGATCCCGGGTGGGGTCGGTGCCAACGAAGCCAGCGTCGCGGGTCTGCTGATCGTGTTCGGGGTCGACGGAGGAGCGGCCGTCGCGGCCGCCCTGATCCAGAGGTTCTTGATGACCGGGATGGCGATCGCCCTCGGGCTGAGCTCGTATCTCATAGCTCGTAGGCGCTTCGATCTGGGCGGAGTCTTTCAGATCACCGCCCGCCAGCCGGCAGCCGAGCCGGCGAGCTGACCGCGCCGCGGCGCTCAGAGGTGTCCACGCACCTGAGCCGCGACGGCGTCAGGGCGCTGGAACACGTCTGTTGCCGTGAACCGGAGCAGGCGTATGCCCTGATCGAGAAGGAGGTTCTGCCTGCGATTGTCCTCGACCAGGTTGTAGCGATGCCAATCGCCGTCATACTCGACGGCGAGTCGCGCCTGCTCGTACCAGATGTCGACGCGGCCGATCTTGTTGCCTCGTCGATCACAGATCCACCGCTGCACGCTGGGCCGCGGGCATCCACGCTCGAGTAGGACAATTCGCAGCACCGACTCCATCAGCGACTGGGTCGCAGGTTCTGCCAACTCCACGACCTGGCGCGCCTGGGCAATGCCCTGCCAGCCTCGCCTCCGGCGCACGTATTCGTGGAGCTGGGCCCGCCCGACGAGTCCGCTGTGCAGGAGCGCGTCTACAGCGGCCACCGCCTCCACGAGCGGGAGGTGACGCGCCAGATCGAAGCCGGTTCGCACCGGTGTGGTGGTCGGGAGACCGCCGATCACCTTGACGTCGCCGGGACGTAGCTGCGCATGCCGAACGCGCAGGTCGGCGCTGGTGCTCAGACGAATGTCCCTCGGAGCTGTGACATCGTGCGGGACCGCCGGAGCAGTTCGCAGCGCGACATCAACGCCGAGGATTCGGGCTGCGGTGCGGTGCGAAAAGACGCTGCCACGCGGCAGGCGCTGCCGAAGGGCAAGTAAGTGCGCTTGAGGACTGGCGTCGATGCCGGCCCATACGTACAGACCACGTGAGATCCGCCTCCAGTTTGGACCTCGGAGCTGGTCGGGTGTGAGGCCTGCAGCAACGGCAGCCGCGATGGTGATTGGACCGCGCTTGAGCAGCTCAGGAACACATTGCTGGCGTGGCACGTCCACCACGTTGCCTCCGGCGGGCCCAATTGCCAACGCTTTACAGGCTGAGCTGCGTTTTGCGCGCAATCCGCAGAACACGGGCCGCCCCGATCTGCGGTTTGCGCGCAAACCGTGGAACCCATGCCGGCTCAGCGGGCTGGCTGCTCCTGCTCAGCCTCGTGCTGGCGGCGCAGGCGGTAGGTCGCCACCGCCGCGGCCATGTAGCGGTCGGCCATCGCGATGTACCGCTCGACCTGACGATCCAGCTGCGGCAGTTCGTACCGCCGCCCTCTTACGGAGACCATCGCAAAGCGGCCGCCGCGAAAGTACGGCACCAGGTGCTCCAGCGGGAACGGAGGGTCACCGCGCGCCATTCACGGCCTCCTCACGGCGCCCTGCGCCGCGCTGGCGCCGGCGAACAGCTCTTCGTCGGTTGGCCGGTCGGTGAAGTCCTCGCCCACGTACGAGAACGGAACCGACCAATCCGGGCGAACCAGGAACAGCGCCGGCCTGGCGATGCCCTTCTCCGCCGGGTTCAGCACACCCCAGGGTTCGATCACCCGCGCGTCGGGGTCGCTCAGGACCGGGAAGGGCAGGAGGAGTTTGTTCACCATCGCCAGATTCTGCTCGACGGTGTCGACGCAGATGGCGGCCAGCTGCAGACCGGCCCCCTCGAAGCTGTCCCAGTTTCTCGCGTACGAGGCCAACTGCCCGTTGCAGTATGGTCACCAGTCGCCCCGATAGAAGACCAGGAGCACAGGACCCTCGGCCAACCGCTCGCCGAGGGCCCATGGCCGGCCGGTGTGATCAGGGAGCTCGAAGTCGGTCGCTTTGTCCATGTCGCTTCCTCCTCGCATCCGGCAACCGGTTGGCGGGAGCCCCTGTTCCTTTCAGGATCAGCTGCTCACGCCGTCTCGAGGGTTGACATTGGTGCAAACCCACGCTTGGCTAAAGGTTGACATGTCCGTCAACCCAAAGATCTCCGATCCCCCGAGGGACCACCGCCGGGCAGTCGCCGAGCGCAACGTCGAGGCGATCCTCGACGCCGCGGAGCGGCTGTTGGAGAGACGGACGCAGGCGACCATCTCGGCGGTTGCCGCCGACGCAGGCCTGTCGCGGGTCACGGTGTACGCCCACTTTCCGACCCGAGAGCAGCTGCTCGAAGCGGTGGCAGAGCGCGCCATGCGTACGACCACGGTGGCGCTCGACGCAGCCGGCCTCGACGAGGGCTCGGCCGGGGATGCGCTCGACCGCGCAGTCGCGGTGGGTTGGAGCGCACTTAGCCGTTACGGTGCGATTGCGCAGGCCACGGCCGACCAGCTCAGCTGGGACGTCCGCCGCCGTCTTCACGAGACCGCGATCGCCCGGGTCCACGGCCTGGTCGAGCGCGGTTGCGCACAGGGCGACTTCCGCACGGATCTCCCAGCGGAGTGGCTCGTCGCCAGCTCATTCGCCCTGATCCATGCCGCCGGCGAGGAAGTGCGCGCGGGCCGGCTGGAGCAATCTGCCGCGGCCCAGGTGCTGAGGGCCACCATCAGCGCCCTGTTCTCGAGGCGGCCGCAATGACCTTCACCACCCATGCACGAGCCAGCTTGCTGGGCCTGTTCGACCACCAGGCCGATCTCTACGACCGGATCGCGACTCGGGTCTTTCGGCGCCTGCACGCGCGGGTCGTGGCGGACGTCGTGGCGGCTCGGCTCGCCGATGGGAGTCGGGTGCTGGACGTGGGGACTGGTCCCGGCAGGGTCCCAATCGCGATCGCGGATGCCCTCCCACGGCTGAGGATCGACGGCCTCGACCTGTCCGCCGGCATGATCGAGCGCGCCCGGCAGAGCGGCGCGGCCGCTCGTCTGGAGGACCGTGTGACCTTTGTCGTCGGCGACGTCGCGAGGCTGCCGTACCCAGAGGGGACGTTCGACCTTGTCGTGTCGACCATGAGCCAGCACCACTGGCCCGATGCCCGCGCCGCGCTGCGCGAGCTCCGCCGCGTTCTTGCTCCGGGCGGCCAGGTCTGGATCTATGACCTGCGGTTCGCGCTGCGACGCGCTGCGGCGGCCGCCCGCCCGGCGTTCCCCGGGTACGCGATTCACCGGGAGACCGTCCGCATCGGCCGCCTGCCGCTGAGGCTCATCGGCAGGCTTGTGATCCGGCCGTCGTGACCCGCGTGGGAGGAGCCACGGTTTGCGATCTGACGCAGGCCGTGCGGGTCCCTCTTATGCTGGCAACCGGAACCAGAAGCGCGTGATGCCGCTGCCGGATTCGGCCCCAACCTGGCCGCCGACGGCCTCGATCAGCTCCTTGACCAGGGCGAGACCGATGCCGGCGCCACCCTGTGCTGTGTCTCGGGACTTCTCGACCCGATAGAACCGCTCGAAGACGTGGCCCAGGTCGCGGGCCGGTATACCCGGACCCGTGTTGGCGACCGAGACCAGGGTCGAATCGCGCCCCTGCTCGGCCCGCACCCAGACGGTTCCGCCAGGGGGCGTATAGCGAGCCGCGTTCTGCAGCAGGTTACCGACCACCTGGGCCAGTGAGTCAGGGTCAGCTCGCGCCGGCAGGCGGGGCGGCAGTGCGACCTGCAGCGCGATCGAGCCGCGGCTGAAGCGCGGCCTGCTGAGGTCGATGAGCGCGTTCATCAGTGGCACCATGTCCAGCTCTTCCGGACTTTGCTTCGGGTCGACGCCGGCGGCGAGGGCGTCGAGCGAGTCGGAGAGCCGCCTGAGTCGGGCCACCTCGTCCTGCAGAGAGGCGAAGATCTGCGCTTCTGGGGCCACGACGCCTTCCCGAAGCCCCTCCAGGTAGCCGTGAAGGTTGGTGAGCGGGGTCCTGAGCTCGTGCGCGAAGTTGAGGATCAGGTCGCGGCGCTGACGCTCCTGGTCCTCGAGGCTCGCCGCCATCTGGTTGAAGGAGTCCGCCACCGACGCCAGCTCGGGCGCGGCAGGGCGCCGCACGCGGGCGTCGTAGGTCCCCGTCGCGATCCCGCGCGCCGCACGGGCCAGCTCGTCAAGCGGGCGCTCGATGACGCGCCCAAAGACGATGGCCAGAGCCAGGGAGCCGCCTATGGCCAGTGCCGAGGCGGCCAGCAGGACTCGCGTGATCGACTCGTCGAACATGGCGTGGGAGACGGCGGCCGTCGCCCCGTGCTCAGCCATCAGGCGGTCGAACGTGGCGGCACCGACAACCTGCACACCGACGGCTACCACGGCGACGGCGAGAGCCGACACCAGCATGGTGGCGAACGCTACCCGGACCGCCATCGAGCGGAACCTCATGTTCTGTCCTTTACTCTTCAAGCAGTACGAGGGGATTGTCACTCCTTTATGACTGCGATCCCTGCTCGCCAGGGAAAGGCGTGCGAATACGAGGAGGTTGACCGGGCGTGGACCAGCCGAAATACGTATCGAAAGTCAGGATCATTCGCGATCGAGGCCCGATCCGGCGGGCCTATTTGCCCATCGAGTCCGAACCCGTCGTTTTCGGAACCCACGACGAGGTGCGCGACCACTACGGCACCCCGCCTGGGCTCTTCCCGGACCACGCCACGACGCTCGACTACGTTGTGGCGGCGGCAGCCGGTTGACTGACCGGCACCCTTGGTGGCGCGCTGGAGGCGCGCGGGATCGACGCCGGCGAGGGCAGGCTCGTGTGCGAGGCTGAAGGCGATGTGGAGGTCGACGATAAGGTGCTGGTGATCAAACGCATTCGCGTTCGATATCAGCTGACCGGCTGCCCCGAAGACAAGCGAGAAGCCGCCGAGCGCGCACACAGCTTTCACGCCAGCCGCTGCCCGGTCGCCAGGAGTATCGGCGGCTCGATCGACATCCATACCGAGCTCGGCTTCGCCTAGGTACGCAAACGTCCACAGGCTTTGCGGTCCTCGCGTTCGTTGGGGCGCTGGCCGCAACCCTCGCCGCCAGCGAGCTCCTGGTCTGGGGCCTCAGTCGCCTCGGCTTCAAGCTCGGCCTGGCTGCAGGGCTGCTCGGTCTGCTCACGGCCCTCGGGGCTGACGGGCCCGAGATCGCTTCCGCTACTGCCGCAGTGTTCTCCGGGGCCGTTGACGTGGGCGTCGGCGTCATCATCGGCTCCAACCTCTTCAACCTTGCCGCCCTGCTCGGGCTGCCCGGGGTCATCAGCGGACGGCTCCCCTTCCGGAAGGCGGTGCCTGTGGTGGACGGCTCGGTGAGCCTGCTCATGACGTTCATCGCGGTAGGTCTGCTGTCCGGGCTGGTTTCGCCACGAGCGACCGCGATCCTGTTCGGCCTGGTCCTCGCCGCCTACGTCGTCCTCCTCGCCCTGCCGCCGCGCTGGATCCGGCGGCTCCCGCTGCCGCCGGCAGCGACGCGAGGCCTGGCCCTCCTGTCCGGGCAGATCCATCCGGAGGAGATGGTCGAGAGGCCGATGCGGGCGGTCGGGGGTTGGATTCCCGTCTGGTTCATCGCGCCTGCCGTCGGGGTCATCGTGGCGGGAAGCATCGTGATGGTGATGACCGCCGTGCTGCTAGGCCAGCGCTGGCACGTCCCCGAGACGATCGTGGGCACGGTTGCCCTCGCCGGCATCACCGGCCTGCCGAACCTCTACGCCGCGGTCCGCCTGGCTCAGCACGGCCAGGGCGCCACCGTGGTCAGTGAGGCCTTCAACAGCAACACGTTGAACCTCGCGGCGGGTCTCGGTCTGCCGGCCCTCGTGCTCGGGCTGGGCGTCACGATGCCGAGCGTCTCGGGCTCCCTCACCTGGCTGGTCGCTCTCAGTCTCGCCGCGGTGCTGATCACCAGCCTGCAGGGTGGACTCACCCGACCTGGCGGCGTTGTCATCATCCTGGGATACGCCGGGTTCCTGGCGTTCCTACTGCGAGAGGCCGGATGACGACTAGCCGGTCTGGATAGGTTCGCGCATCTCGAGCCAGGTGAGCCCTTGCATTCCGAACCGGCGGCGGCCTCCGTCACGGACGACGACCATCAAGACGCACTCGCAGCCGTTGCAGCGAAGGACCGCGCCAGGCGCATGAGGATACATGTACAGGTGCTGAGCGCCCATGTCCGCGACTCTCCCGCACGAAGCGCACGCGCCGCGAGCGGCGGTCATCTCCTGAACGAAGATCTCTTGCAACATGCCGGCGGCGGCGTTTCCATCGAGCCGCAGCTGACTCTCGTCCATGTCACTCAGCCTCCTGTGGGTCCAAACCTCTCCGTTTTCACGCGCCCGGCCTCGTGACCCAGATCAACCAGCGCTCGCGCCACCGCCTCAACAAGCGGCGTCGGGCCACAGACGAACGCCAGGGGCCGCTCGGCCGGCGCCCATCCCACCTCCTCGAGCATCTTCGCGTCGATTCGACGGCTGTGCCCGTTCCAGCCCTCCGGCTGGGCGCGGGTGAGGGTGTGAACCACCTCGAGCCCGTCGCCACCCGCTGCCAGCCGGTCCAGCTCCTCGCGGTAGATCACGTCCGCAAACGACCGGGATGAGTAAAGCAGGCGCGCGGGCACCGCGTCCGCTACCGCAGCCCTGTGCCGGATCATCGCCATCAAGGGGCAGATTCCCGACCCGCCGGCGATCAGGAACAGCGGGCCTCGCTGAGCGACGTCCCAGACGAAGTAACCGCCGATCGGCCCCCGGAACTCCAGCTGATCGCCAGGACGGAGTTCGTCGACCAGATATGGGGAGACCTCACCGTCGTCGAGGCGTTCCACGGTCAGCGCCAATCTCTCTTTGTCGTCGGGCGGTGACGCGATCGAGTAGCTCCGCTGCGCCTGGTAGCCATCCTCTGCCGTCAGACGCACGTCCACGTGCTGCCCAGCCAGGTGCCCCGGCCATTCCGGCACGGCGAGGACCACGCTTCGCACGCGTGGCGTCTCCTGGACGAGATCCACCACCCGGCCGAGCCGCCAGTTCAGTCGCCGCTGTACCGCTGCTCGCGCCATGGGTCGCCGTACATGTGGTAGCCGTAGGTCTCCCAGAAGCCCGGCGCATCCTCCGCCATCAGGCGCAGCCCCCGGACCCACTTCGCGCTCTTCCAGAAGTAGAGGTGCGGGACGAGGAGCCGCGCCGGGCCTCCGTGCTCGGGTTGGAGAGGCTCGGAGTCATAGGCGAAGGCGACCCAGGCCTTGCCGCCGGTGACATCCTCGAGCGGCAGGTTGGTCGTATAGCCGCCGTCGGAGAAGGCCATGACGTACTCGGCTGCAGTTTCGACGCCGGCGAGAAGTGTGTCCACCGAGACGCCCTCCCAGACCGTGTCGAGCTTGGACCACTTGGTGACGCAGTGGATGTCTCGCGTCACAGTCTCGCTCGGCAGTGCTCGGAGCTCCTCCCAGGTCCACTGCTTGGGCTGGTCCACCTCGCCCGTGATGGTGAATGTCCACTCCGAGAGCGGAGTGCGTGGGGTGGGACCGGCCGACAGGACGGGGAAGCCGTCGACCAGATACTGGCCGGGGGGGAGCCGAGCGCCCAGTTCCTGGTCGCGCCGCCGTCCCCTGAACCCGCGAGTCACAAATGACATCTGCTCACCTCAGTTTCACAACTCCAGGACGTCACCATCGACCGAACTACACGGTAGGCCGCCGACCACGGCGGCGCTCGTTCTGGAAGCCTCGGAGGTGAACGAGGTCTTACGCAGGGCCGCGCGGATCGGTTATGGTAAGCGACTGTGCCCCGGGGGGTAGTCAAATGGGCACACGAAACCCAGCCCCTCACCTGAACTCGCGCGCCGCTCAGGCGACGCCCTGCCAAGGAGGGAAAGTGAATATGGAAGGGCTTCCTGGTTCGGTACAACTCCAGGACGTCACCGCCGGTTACGGTAGAGATCCGGTTTTTTCCGGAATCAGCCTGAGCGTGGAGCCGGGCGAGTTCGTCTACGTACTCGGCCCATCCGGTTCCGGCAAGTCGACGCTTTTCAAGATCCTGTATGGGGCCCTTCGCCCAAAGCGTGGCAGGGTGCTGGTCGATGGCATCGCGGTGCACCGACTGCCCAGCCGGCAGACCGCCAGGATCCGGCGTCGGGTGAGCTGCGTCTTCCAGGCGTATGAGCTGCTGCCTCACTTGAGCGCCCTGGAGAACGTCCTCCTGCCGCTGCGGCTCGCGCACCCGCGGATCCGCGATCCGAAGGCATTCGCTCTCGACGCGCTCGAGCTCGTGGGCCTTCAGGACAAGCTCCACGAATTTCCTGGCAACCTCTCAGGTGGCCAGCAGCAGCGAGTGGCTGTGGCCCGGGCCATCGCCCATCAGCCCCGGATCCTGCTGGCTGATGAGCCAACCGGTAACGTGGACACCGACGGCAGCGCCGAGATAGTGGAGCTCTTCAGGCAGCTCAACCAGCTGGGCAGCACGGTGATGATGGCCACGCACGACCAGCTCCTGCTGTCCTGGTACCCGGCTCCGGCCATCGAGCTCCGCCCGACTCTGTTCGAGATGGCCAGTTGAGTGGTGGCCGCCGCGGTGAAACGGATCTGCACGCTTCTCGTCGCAATCGCGGCAGCCAACCTCCCGGTGCCGGCCGCCACGGCTGCCGCCGACAGGGCCAGCGCCGATCCTGGACAGCAGCTCGCCAGACTCAACCAGCAGCTCGACAGCGACCAGGCGACATTGAACGACCTGAACGACCGGGTTGAACAGGCCCAAGCCGATCTTGACGCCCTGAACCGAAAGCTGGAAGACGATTATCGACGGCAGGTGGAGCTGAGTCAGCGTCTGAGTCAGCTGGCCCGGATCGAGTACGAGCGGCCGGCGCTCAGCCTGAGCACCATCCTCGCCGCCCAGAGTCTTGGCCAGCTGCTTGCCGACGTCGCCCAGGCCCGGCTGATCGCCTTGAAGCAGCAGGCGCTCATCTCGGCGGCCGAGACGTTGCGGCGCCACGATGAGCAGGCCCGCGACCAGGAGGCGAGCAAGCTGTCGGAGATCGTGCGCGCCCGCGAGCAAGCGACGCAGATCGCTGCGCAGACCCTCGCGCTGCGTGACTCGGTTCAGGATGCGGCTTTTCGTGCTCACGCCAGCGCCGTCGCAGCCCAGGCCCAGGCCAGCGCTGCCCAGGCCACGGTGCCGCTGCCTCTGCAAACGCAGACGGTGGCGCAGCCCGCTCCGCCGACCCAGCCTGCGGCGCAGCCTGCGCCCCCGACCCAGCCCACGGCGCGGCCGGCGCCCCCGACGCGGACCACGACACCGCCGGCGCCCCCGACCCAGCCCAGAGTGGTCCCGCCCGCTCCGCCGAACCCTGTCCCGGCCCCAACACCTGCCGCTCCGCCCCCTCCACTGAAGGCCACCCCCGCCACACCTACCGGCGGGGCTGCGGCGGTGCAGCCTGTCGGTGGGAACCATTTCGCCTTCGGCTACAGCACCTGGTACGTCGCCACCAGGCTCGCCATCCCCTGGTTCGGCAGCGCCATCCAGTGGTGGTCCAATGCCGCCGCATACGGGTATGCCGAAGGCCAGGTTCCCAAGGTGGGTGCGGTGATGATCACCCTGGAGAGCGCCACCTCTGGCCACGTCGCGTACGTCGAGTCGGTGAACGGCGACGGCTCCTGGACTGTGTCCGAGATCAACGACACTGCCTGGAATGTCGTCGCCACACGCACGATCCGTCCTGGCCAGGTGCCGCTGGTCGGCTTCATCTACGTGAAGACCGGATAGTCGAGGCGCGCCGGTTACGCTTGGGCCAGCGGGAGGCTGACCACAATGCCGTACGTGCCCGGCGTCGATCGCTATGCCACCATGACCTACCGCCGCTGCGGCCGCAGCGGTCTTCAGCTGCCTGCGCTCTCGTTGGGCATGTGGCAGAACTTCGGCGGCGACCGGCCGCTGGAGGTGAGCCGCGCCATCATCCGGCGGGCGTTCGACCTGGGCGTCACGCACTTCGACCTCGCGAACAACTACGGGCCGCCCTACGGCTCAGCGGAAGAGAGCTTCGGCCGGATCCTGGCCACAGACCTGGCCGGGTATCGGGACGAACTGGTGATCTCGACCAAGGCCGGCTACGACATGTGGCCGGGGCCGTACGGCGATTGGGGCTCGCGGAAGTACCTGCTGGCCAGCCTCCATCAAAGCCTGCGGCGGATGGAGCTCGAGTACGTCGACGTCTTCTACTCCCACCGCTTCGACCCGGACACACCGCTCGAGGAGACCATGGGCGCGCTTGATGTGGCGGTGCGCCAGGGAATGGCGCTCTATGCCGGCATCTCGTCGTATTCCGCTCGCCGCACCAGGGAGGCGGCTGCGATCCTGCGCGACCTTGGCACGCCGCTGCTCATCCACCAGCCCTCGTACTCGCTGCTCAACCGCTGGATCGAGGCGGAGCTGCTCGACGTGCTCGGGCAGGAGGGGGTGGGCTGCATCGTGTTCTCCCCGCTCGCACAGGGTCTGCTGACTGACAAGTACCTGGCGGGCGTCCCCGCCGGCTCGCGAGCGAGCCGCCCAGGGACGCTATCCGGCGATCTGCTCACCGAGGAAACGCTTGCCAAGGTTCGCGCCCTCAACGAGATTGCGACGCGGCGTGGCCAGACCCTGGCGCAGATGGCGCTGGCCTGGACGCTGCGAGACCCCCGCGTGACGTCGACACTCATCGGCGCAAGCAGCGTGGCGCAGCTCGAGCAGAACGTAGCCGCCTTGCACGAGCTCGACTTCTCGGCGGAAGAGCTCGCAGAGATCGACCGTCACGCGACAGAGAGCGGCATCAACCTGTGGGCCGCGTCCAGCGCCGACTGATTCACGTGTGAACAAACATTAGCCGTCGGCGTTTCGTTGAGCGCCTGTCCTGGGCTGCTCGGTCAGCCCGATACGTCCGGTTCGTCAATGACGAAGAAGCCCTCTCGCCAGCTGCGATAGCGCGGTTGCCAGCCCAGCTCCGCCTTCGCCCGCGCGTTGGAGGCTCCCCGGCCCGCGGTCAGCGTGGCCACCGCCCAGCTGCCGACCATCAGCCTCGCGACCCATCGCGGCACCCTCGGCTGCCTGGGCGCCCCCACTGCCGCGGCAAAGACCGGGATCCAGTCTCGGACCTGGGCGGGATCGTCATCCACTACGTTGTAGACGCCGCGGCCACGCGTCATCGCGCAGACCGTGGCCGAGGCAGCGTCGTCCACGTGAAGGAAAGAGAACACGCCGCCGCCGCCGCCAACGATCGGGACTCGCCGCTGCCGGGCCTGGTGGGCGAAGTAGCCGTCGGGCGCGAAGTAGGTGCCCGGGCCGTACAGCTGGCCGTAGCGAAGGACGACGCCCTCGATCCCCTCAGTGTCGAGGGCGAGGCGCTCGCCCTCCAGAGTCGCGCGAACTGTGGAGCCGAATGGCTCGGGCGCCTCCGTGGCCACCGCGGCGTCCTCGTCCACGACGGACGGGCCGCGCAGCGCGTAGAGGAAGGCGATCGATTGGTAGACGAAGCGCCTGGTCCCGGCGGCGCGCGCTGCCGCAAGCAGGTGTTGGGTCCCCTCCAGCCGGAGCCGCGACGACTGCTCGAGCCATGGCCTGAGCTTGCGCGGCTCGTAGCGCTGGGGCAGCTGCGTAAGCTGGTTCATCACCACCTCAGGCGCAGCGGCCTGCACGGCTGCCATCACGGCAGGCGCTTCGAGCGCGTCCAGGACCGCCGCCGTCGCGCCCAGCGAGCCCAGCAGCGCGGCCTTCTCCGGCCTCCTGGTCGTTGCGGTGACCTCGTGGCCAGCGGCGACGAGCTGCGGCAGCAGCCGCCTGCCGATCACGCCCGTCCCACCCGCGACGAACACTCTCATCTCCGCGAGCCCTCCATGGCCTCGATGTCACCCCCTGGGGCGGGCGCCGTGGCGCGGCGCTCCAGCACCACAGCGGCCACCAGGAGCGCGCACAGCAGGCCCAGACCCACCGGGTCGGTGCTGTGGCCGCCGAGGGCGCGGTCCTCCAGGTGCGAGGCCAGGTGCAGGAGTGACGCCGCCAGCACGGCCAGCAGCGCCGGCATCCGGGCGCCTCTCGCGGTGGCGCCCAGGACGAGGGCGAGGCCGAGCCCGACCTGGAAGGCACCAAGGTCGTGGAAGAGATGCCGGCTGAAGGGAGGAAAGGACGCGATGTAGCCGAAGAACGAGTCCGGCGCGAGGAAGGCCCAGAGGCCGACCACGATGTAGAAGGCGCCGGCGGCCAGCGCGATGGCGCGCGCGGCCCGGCTGCCAGCCTGGCGCCGGCGAGTCGACATCGCCGTCAGCTGCATCTCGGATCCCTCCCATTCACGGCTGGACACTCCCACCGGTGCGCAGCGCGCCCCGGAGCAGAAGCTCGCTCACCTGCTGCTTGCGAGACTCCAGGAACTCCGTGGAGTCGGCGCGGAAGCCGAGGTCGCGGGTCAGCGCCACGGCCACCATCGGGAACCAGCAAAGCGATATCGCGCTGAGCAGGAGGTGGGCCGGATCGATCCCCTCGCGAAGGCCGCCCCGCGCCTGCTCGTCCACGAGTCGAGGCATGGCCTCGCCGATTGCCGCCAGATGCTCGGGCAAGCCCTGGAGGAAGCGGCCGCCCTCGAGGGCATCGCGAACCACGAGCCGGACGAAGTTCGGGTGCGCGGCGAGGAAGTCGAGATAAGAACCGACCGCGCCTTTCAAGGCGTCCTCGAAGCCGGTCTCGCTGAAGCCCCAGGCCCGGATCAGGCTTGACGTTTCCCTGAAGGCGCGGCCGAGCACGGCTCGATACAGCTCCTCCTTCGACTGGAAGAAGTAGGCAGGTGTGCCGGCCGAGAGCCCGGCCGCGGAGCCGATCTCGCCCATGGTCGTCGCTTCGTAGCCGCTTTCTGCAAAGAGCCGTTCGGCGGCGTCGAGGATGGCCAGTCTTGAGCGAGCCGCATCCCGTCGCGGGTGGCGTCGATCCGGGCGAGCTTCAGCCATAACTTACTGACTAATCAGTAAGTTATACTCTGGGTGCCGGCGCTGTCAAGACCGTTGGCGGGCGCCGAACAGGCTTGTGGCCGGCGGCGTCGGAGTGGCACGGCTCAACGGCGTCGGCAGAGAGCCCACCTGTCTCAGCAGGCGTTCGAGCTCCTTCAGTGCCGCGCGCTGCTGGCCGGGGGGTCGGGTGAGCGCCTCCTCCACATGTTGGAGAACGGGCAAGAAGCGCTCCGATGCCAGCACATGGGCTGAGCGGCCGGCTTCAGTCAGGTCGATCCGGTAGGAGCGGCGGTCGGACCCATGCGGCACACGTTCGATGTGGCCGCGGCGCTCGAGCCTCCGCACCTGCGACGACAGAGTCGTCAGGGGAATCGCGGTCCACCGCGCCAGCTCGGTCGGAGTCAGCGGGCCCTCGACCCTGATGAGCGAGTACAGCGCGAACTCGTCCGCGTTGATCCCCGAGTCGGCGATGGCCGCGTCCAGGACGCCCAGGGTGACTCTGGCCAGGAGCCAGACGTCGAACAGGAGTGTGTAGGGCCCCTCGTTGCCCGCAGCCCGCTGGACCGCCGCCATGCGCGGGCGGGAAGTGCTACGATTTCGCATTATCTACTGCGATGTCGCAGTACCACAGGAGTTCGGAGAGAACGACTTGGCTGACACCATCGCTGACGGGACCATCGTAGGTGGGACGGGCGAATCGTGGCTCCTGATCCGTGGCGCGCGAATCTTCGATGGGGAGGCGGTGAGAGAGAGCGGTTCGGTGCTGGCGAGGGGCGGCCGGATCGTCGAGGCCGGCTCCACTACGTTCGAGCCGCCGGGCGCCGAGCTGGTGGACGGCCGCGGGAGGACGGTGCTGCCGGGACTGATTGACTGTCACGTCCATGCCCTGCCGGGCAGCCTGGAGCAGGCGCTGGCCTATGGCGTCACGACCATGCTCGACATGTTCAACGTGCCCGAGGTCATCCCCGAGCTCCAGGCACTCGCCATGGCGCGTGCAGACGTTGCGGACGTTCGGAGCGCGGTCGTCGGGGCGACCGCTCCGGGCGGGCACCCCACGCAGCTGCTGAAAAAGATGGGGGCGCCGGACTTCCCCACCCTGTCAGGACCCCGCGAGGCCGATCGCTTCGTCGGCGCTCAGGTGGCCAACGGCGCGGACTACATCAAGATCGTCATCGAAGACGGAGCGGGCTTCGGGCTCAAGATGCCGTGCCTTTCGGCCGAGAGCGTACGTGCCGTGGTCGAAGCCGCCCACCGACGGGGCAAGCTCGCCGTCGCACACGCGATGACACGCGCTGCCTTCGAGGCTGCCGTGGAGTCGGGCGTGGACGGCCTCGGACACGTGTTCATCGACCGCGAACCTGGACCGGACCTCGGGGCCCGCGCCTCGGCCGCAGGCGTGTTCGTGGTGCCTACGCTCAGCGTGCTCGAGGCCGCCACGGGCGCGTCAGGCAGCGCCGAGCTGGCCGGCGACCCCAGGCTCTCGGCTTACCTCGATCCCAACTGGCGGGCGATGCTGGGGTGGGGCTCCCACGACTTCTACGGCCATCCCGAGCCACCGCCGCGGCTGGAGCACGCGGTCCTGACGACCCGGCTCATGCACGCCGCAGGGGTCCCGATCCTGGCTGGCACCGATGCACCGCTCCGCACCGCCTATGGCCTGTCCATGCATCGCGAGCTCGCTCTCCTGGTTGGGGCGGGCCTCAGCCCTACCGAAGCGCTGGTCGCAGCCACCGCCGCGCCGGCACGCTGTTTCGGCCTGGCCGACCGCGGCCGGATCGCACCCGGCCTACGGGCCGACCTGTTGATGGTCGACGGCGACCCGACGCGGGACGTGACCGCCACGCGCGCCATCGTGGGTGTGTGGCGCGGCGGCGCCCCCCTCGACCGGGAGGCCTACCGCCGGCGCGTCTCGGGCGCCGGGTAGCAGGAAGCCGGCTTCAGCGATTCTCCTCTACGGCTCCTCCGGGGCCGGGTAGGGACGGTGCGCTTCGAACATCCAGAGGTGCTTCTCGATGTCCTCCAGCACCTCGATGACGACATCCTGAGAGACGACGTCGAGCTCGCCGAGGCGGCCCAGGCGGCTGCGCCCCGCCTCAGAGAACGTGTGCAGGTCGTCCACGATCAGGTCGACCACCTGCTGGTCCTCGACGCGGCCTTCGGGAAAGGTGGGCAGCCGGGAGTCACGGCTGACGGTGCCGGCCCGCGCGTCCGCCGGGATGCCGAGCGCCAGGCAGCGCTCTGCCAGCGTGTCCGCCGCGTCGCGCGCGCTCTCCACGAGCTCGTCGAGCAGCAGGTGAAGGTCCCGAAACGCGCGGCCGCGCACGTTCCAGTGGGCCTGCTTTCCCTGCAGCGAGAGGTCGGTCAGGTCGACCAGCAGCCCCTGCAGGATCTCGGCGGCCGCAAGCCGCCGGTCGACGCTCAGCGCCGCCGCGGGGTCTGTTACAGCTGTCCGCTCCTCCATGCCGCGTGCCTCCTGACTCAGACGGTCTGCGATGCGCCCGATAGTAGCGGCGCGGCTGAGGCCCCCGCCCGATCCCGCATGCCACTGGCCAGCGGACGGATCGGGCGGGGCGGATCGCTCCTACTCTTCCTCCGCTTCTTCGTCGTCCCCGGACGTGCTCTTTGCGCTGAACACGGTCGAGAGGTCCCTCACCGCCGCGTCGCGCGAGCTCAGCGGCGGGATGCCGAACCGGTGCTCGATGGTGGCGAGGATCGACGTTGTGTCGTGCTGGCTGTGATCGACCACAAAATTGCCGCGCAGATGCGGCGCGATCACCAGCGCTGGGATTCGCGTCCCTGGTCCGCTGGCGTCATGAGGGCCGGGGGTACCGCCCTGGCCGGGCGGAGGGACGTGATCCCACTGGCCACCGAACTCGTCGTAGGTGACGACGATCATCGTGTTCCTGGCACATCGGCTGTCCTGCAACGACCTCAGCAGCTCGACCAGGTGGGTGCTGCCGGCGGTCACGCTGGTGTAGCCAGGGTGCTCGTTGTGCACACCGATCGGCTTGACGAAGCTCACCGGCTTCAGCTGGCAGGTCCTCGTGGAGGAGCGGGCAAGTCCCATGAACTCAGCCTCGTCCCGCAGGTGCTGGGCACGGGCCGCCGTCCCGGGAGCGTAGGAGGCGAAGTAGTTGAAGGGCTGGTGATGGAACTGGAACAGCTTGTCGGGGCAATTCGGCCAGACGGCGGTGGCGAACGCGTTGGGGTCGGAGCACGCCGGCCCGCCGCCGTTGGTCCAGCCGGGCGCACCGACGTCTCCATCGGCGTTCGACCAGCCTCCCGAGTACCAGGCCCAGTCGACGCCCTTAGCGCTGAGCCTGTCGCCGATCGTCGGCGCGGTCTGCGGCGGGAGTCGCCGGGTCACGGGCGTTCCGGGAGCGAACGGCTGGAAGGAGGACTGGATGGTGTTCACCGCGAAGTCGCCGCAGAGGACGCCCGGCGGCGTCGGTCCGCGGCCCGGTCCTGGGCTGCAGGAGGCGGTCAGGGCGAGGTCTTTCACCGCCCCGTCAGCCGGCGAGGCGTAGAGCGGACTGTTGGTCGGCATCCCGTTCGCGTCGACGACGGAGTGCAGGTCGTTCGTGGAACCGTCATTCACTGCACCTTGCCACACGGGCGTCCGCGCCGCGATCAGCCACTGATGATTCAAGAACGAGCCGCCGAACGCCGCCTGAAAGAAGCCGTCGGCGATGGCGTAGTGGGGGTGAGCGGGTTGATGCAGGTAGGCGAAGATCGGCAGTAGCCGCGTGTCGTAGACGCCCATCGTCAGTCCGATCGCGTCGCTGCCCGTCACGTACCGGTCCTGCTTGCCACCGTCGAGCTGGTACGGCTCCTGATAGAAGCGGTGGACCAGATCACGCGTGCAGCCACCGGGGAGGCCGCTCCCGTTGGGCACACCGTTCGGAGCAAAGACACCCGGTTGCGGACAGGTCGTCGCGCTCGACGGGATGAAGCGGTCGATCGTGAACGGCGCGTTGGGGAACTGACTGACGAATGGCGTTCCGGTCGTGGCGTCGCTGCACGTCGCCGAGAGCGGGGGCGAGGTCAGGTTCACATCGTTCTGCTTGAGACAGCTGTACGCGGTTCCGCTCTGGCCGATCTGTGTCGTGTGGGCTGCGTCAGCTCCCGCTAGACCGTTCACCCGCTCCCAGCCGCCATAGAGGTTGTCGAAGCTGTGGTTCTCCTGATAGATGACGACGATGTGCTGGATCTTCGAGAGGGGCCCGGCGTCGTCCGCGCTGGCGACGGCGACGCCGCCGGCGGAAGAGCCCAGTGTCGCCCCGATCAGTACGAAGACGGCCGCCAGGTGCCTGAGCATCGAAAAATCCCTCCTCGTGGCTGACTTACGCGCGAGTCCTCGCCGGAACGATCGCAGGTCGCTCTGACGGAGTCAAGAGCCGGTGACGCAGGGTTCGAGGGCTCAGGGCGACGGCGCGCAGCCGCCTGGCAGCATCATATGAGTGATGGGCGACCTGGCCGAAGCTGCCACCGACATCGTGATCTTCGGGGCGTCGGGCGACCTGAGCCGGCGCAAGATCCTGCCCGCCCTGCCGGGGCTCAGTTTCGGGGTCCGGGTGCTGGGCGCCGGTCGCACGCCGCTGTCCCAGGAGGCCTTCCGCGACCTCGTTGCCGAAGCCAGCGGCAGCACCGAGCTGGCCGCCCGCGCGGAATGGGTCCGGCTGGATTACCAGCGACCCGACACATATGAGACGCTGCGCCAGGCCGTAGACGGCGACGGCCGCCCCGTCGTCTACTACCTGGCCACACCGCCCAGCACCTTCCCGGCCATCCTGGAGGGGCTTACGCGGGCAGGTCTGTCAGCCCGCGGTGACAACCGGCGCATCGTGGTTGAGAAGCCGCTGGGACACGACGCCGCCAGCGCCCGGCTCCTGAACCACCAGCTCGGGGAACTGTTCGAAGAAAGCCAGGTCTTCCGGATCGATCACTACCTGGCCAAGGACACGGTCCAGAACGTGCTCGCTTTCCGCTTCAGCAACTCACTGTTCGAGCCGGTCTGGAACCGAACCATGATCGAGAGCATCCAGATCACAGCAGCCGAGCCTGAGGACATCGGCACTCGCGCCGGGTACTACGACCACATCGGCGCCGTCCGGGACATGGTCCAGAACCACGTCCTTCAGCTCCTCGCCCTGGTCACCATGGAGCCGCCGACCACGTTCGACCCTGCGGACATCCGAAAGGCCAAGGAGGAAGCTCTCCGCGCGGTCGCACCGATCGATCCGAGCCTGGCTGTCCGCGGCCAGTACGACGGCTATCTCGACGCCGAAGGTGTCAACCCCGACTCGAGGCGGGAAACCTATGCCGCCAGCCGCATAGTGATCGAGAACTGGCGCTGGGAGGGCGTCCCGATCTTCATTCGCACGGGTAAGGCTCTGCGCCGCCAGCTCACCGAGGTTGTGGTCAGGTTCGAGGATGCGCCCCACCTGAGGGTCGGGGGGCGACGCCAGCGGGGCATCCCGACGCTCCTGGTGATCCGCTTCCAGCCGGACGAGGGCATCCTGCTCCGCATCGGCGCCAAACGACCAGGCGGTCGTTTCGAGATGGTGCCGGCCGGCATGAAACTGGAGTACAAGCGGCTGGCACGCCAGCCGCTGCCTGACGCCTATGTCAACGTGCTCAGCGAGATCATGGCGGGAGGACACACGGTCTTTCCAGGCGGTAAGGAGATCGAGCGCTCGTGGGAGATCGTGGACCCGCTGGTGCAGGCCTGGGAGGCCGAGGGACACCCCGAGATATACGCGCCGGGCTCCTGGGGGCCCCGAGCGGCCGACGACCTGGTGGCGGCCTCCGGCGGCGGCCGCTGGATCAGCTCGGGCGACGAGCCAGGGACGACCTGAGCTCGGTGGCCAGGGTCTGCCGCAGGCGCCGGTGAAGGCCCAGACAGACCCGACTGCCGCACCCACGCGCGGCCGTCGCCGCCACGCGCTGATCTCTGGGTGACCGGGGCCGGCATCGCCATCGCCATCGGCCGGACCAGCAGGTAGCTGCGACGATGCCTCGCACAGCCTGATCCGCCATATCATCAAATTTGATGTATCATTCTTGATATGTCTGGCCTCGAGCTGTTTCTCCTCGGCCGGAACCTGATGAAGATCGGCGAGGAGGCGATTCGGGCCGAGGCCTCGTTCGCCATCGCCATGAGGGCGGGCTCACGCAAGCTCCCCACGAGCGTCCGATCGGTCCTCATCGACATTTGCGAGCATCCGAACAGCTCGATCGGCGAGATCACCGCCCGGACGGGCTTCCCACAGAGCCATGTGTCTGCGTCCGTGGCGAGGCTGCGGGAAGAACACGCCGTCGTCACGGTGGTGGATTCAAGCGATCACCGCCGGACGCTCGTCGGGCCATCTCCAGAGGCTCTTCCGATGGCGGCACGGTCGGACCCGGCCCCGGTCGGCCGTGTGCTGATGGCAGCGCTGGCGACGGACGAGGCCGGAGACGTCGCCGAGGTGGTCTCGGCCCTGGAAACGCTGGCGCGCCGCCTGACACCGGACGCGCTTGCGCGCATTCGCTCAACGCTCTCGGTTGGACGACAACCTGAGGAGGAGATTCCATGATCGCGGTGAAGGCCAGCACGCTACGAGTGCCTGGAGCAACCCTCCACTACGAGGTGCGTGGCTCGGGCCCGATCCTGCTCTTGATCCACCCCGGCGGCGGCGACGCCCGTGCCTTCGACACGATCGCGAACGACCTCGCCGGCCGATACACGGTGGTGGCGTACGACCGCCGGGGCCTGTCACGCAGCCGTCTCGACGACCCGGCCCGCAACCAGCGGGTGGAAACCCACGCCGATGATGCCCACCGTTTGCTGGCCCTGCTCGGCACCGAGCCGGCGTACGTATTCGGCAGCAGCGGCGGCGCCGCCGTCGGGCTGGAGCTGGCCGCCCGTAACCCCGAGCAGATTCAGACCGTGGTGGCGCACGAGCCCCCGGCGCCAGGCGGCGCCGACAAGCAGCGGCACGACGAGATCCGGGAGACCTACCGTCGCGAGGGCGCCTTCGCGGCTCTCCAGAAGATCGTGGCGCAGGCCAGCCCTGGGTTCGACGACCGCGAGCCGGGGGTGGAGCTTCCAACCGTCCCCGACGGCATGAAAGACCGTCTGGCCAACGCCGAGTTCCTGTTTACGCACGAGCTGGACATGTACGACCGCTACCAGCCGGACATGGTTGCAATGACCGCTGTGGCGAGTCGCCTCGTGATAGCGGGTGGGCGCACCGGCCGGGAGTTCGCCGGCTACCGCGCGGCGGCCGGATGGGCGCAGCGGCTGGGAACGCCCATCGTGGAGTTTCCTGGCGGCCAC
>Ga0126378_10000869_pt1 | contig 22295 bp, 21 predicted proteins | sample PanSoiMetPlot_23_FD_92587 | JGI IMG/M metagenome (GOLD analysis project Ga0126378, IMG submission 92587) | Tropical forest soil microbial communities from Panama - MetaG Plot_23 | ecosystem: Environmental > Terrestrial > Soil > Tropical forest > Bulk soil | place: Panama | collected 2016-02-17
ATGGCGCCCTCAGGGTCGTCCATGTCCCAGCGCAGCCAGCCCGCATAGCCGGCCGTCTCGGCTGCCAGCGAGCAGAGGCGGGAGCGCAGCGAGTGGGACAGAGAGCTCCGAAGCAGGAGCGTGATCGCGTCCAGGTGCCCGGTCACGGGGCCGAAGAGCGCTTTCGAGCTCACCTCCGTCGGTCCCATGCTCTCGAGCGCGTAGGTGACCCTCTCCAGGTGATCTACTGTCTCCTTGTCGACCTCCCCCGGCAGACGCAGGGCGCGCGCCAGGCGTTCCCACGGTTCTGGGCTGGCCGGCTCGAACCGGCTGATAGGCGCCGGAACGGCGGCCACGCCGAGCAGTGCCGCCACTTTGGTGATGAACTCACGCCGCTCCACCTCGTCGTCCTCCAACGTTTCCTGGGACTGCTCAGACAAGAAGGCGACGTCAGGGTCTTCGACCATGCCGAGCTGCTCGGCGGGCAGCTCGAAGAGATGGCAAAGGAGACGCACGTACCGGGGTCGCGGCTTCCTCGTCCCGCGCTCCCATCGGCTGATCATGGCGGCGTCGACGCCCAGTTCGGGCTGGCCCAGGCTGGCCGCCGTGCGGTGCAGCCCAGCCGCGACGTCCTCCTGCGACCAGCCCCGTAGCCGCCGCTGCAACCGCAGTCGCTTGTTCTGCCGTTGCCAGGTCTCCACTGGTGTCATTACCCCAACTCCACCCCAATCTGGCCCCCGGCGGCAAGGCCAGAAAGAAACCTTGTTGCGAAGAGGGTACACCTTCCCTTGAGCGGGCGACAATAAACCGAATGGAGAGACCGCCGCTGGCCGACGTCCGCGTCCTGGAGGTTGGCAACTACATGGCAGGCCCGTTCTGCGGCATGCAGCTCGCGGACCTGGGCGCCGAGGTCATAAAGATCGAGCAGCCCGACGGGGGTGACCAGGTCCGGCTGGCTGCGCCCTTCCTCGACGGCGAGAGCTCGCCGTTCGTCCGCTTGAACCGCAACAAGCGCTCGCTCGTTCTCGACCTGAAGTCGAGCTCGGGCAAGGAACTCTTCCGGCGCCTGGTGCGGACGGCTGACGTCGTGGTCGAGAACCTGCGCCCGGGCACGATGCGTGATCTAGAGCTGGACTACGTTCTGCTTGTCGAGCTCAACCCGAGGTTGGTCTACGTCGCCGCCTCCGGGTGGGGACAGGACGGCCCTTTGAGCCCTCTGGCCGGGCTGGACATCATGGCCCAGGCACGCAGCGGGCTGATGAGCATCACCGGAACGCCTGGCGGCGACCCGGTCAAGGTCGGCGTTCCCGTGTGCGACCTGGTCTGCGCGCTGTATGGCGCGCTGGCGGCTGTGTCGGCCCTGCGAGCGCGTGAGCGGACCGGCCGCGGCCAGTACATCGACGTCTGCCTGCTCGAGGCGGGTGTATCGCTCGGGGTGTGGGAGGCCGGCAAGTACTTCGCTACGGGGGAGATCCCCCAACCGCTCGGGTCGGCTCACCAGGTCAACGCGCCTTATCAGGCGGTGCGCGCGCAGGACGGCTGGTTCACGATCGGCGCGACGTCGACCCGCAACTGGGCTGCCTTCTGTGCGGCCGTCGGGCTGGAGAGGCTGATGGCCGACCCTCGCTACGCCGACACCAACACGCGTCATGCCAACCGTGCAGCACTGATCGCTGAGATCGAGGAGCTGACGCGGACCCGACCTATGGCCCACTGGATCAGTCTGCTGGAGGATGCCGGCGTGCCCTGTGCACCCATCCAGCATTACGGCCAGGTCTTTACCGATCGCCACCTGCTTGCCCGAGGCTTCTTCTGGGAGGCTCCTCACCCCACGCTGGGCAGCGTGCGCCAGCTCGGGTCGCCGATGCGGTTCTCGCAGACCCCCGTACGCCGGGACAAGGCCGGGCCGCTCTTCGGGGAGGATTCGGAGGCGGTCGCGGCGTCGCTTGGCTACTCGGAGCAGGAGGTGGCGGCACTTGTGGCCGACGGCGTGATCAAGACGCCGGCTCAGAGGCGGGTGCCGGTATGAAAGACGTGGAACGCGACATCGTCGAGCTCGTCCGTGACCCCGCCGAGGGCGAGGACGAGCTGATCGCAGTCAGGCAAGGGCCGATCCAGTGGGTTGTCTTCAACCGGCCGAGGGCGCGGAATGCCATGACCTGGCACATGTACGAGCGGCTGGTCGAAGTCTGCAAGGGGGTGAATGAGGACCGCACGGTTCGCGCCATGGTCCTGACCGGTGCCGGCGGGCGCGCTTTCGTGGCCGGCACCGACATCTCGCAGTTCCGGTCATTCTCGACTGAGAAGGACGCGCTCGACTACGAGGCGAGAGGCAACAACGTCATGCGCACGCTGGAGACCGTCCGCGTGCCTACCATCGCCGCCATCGCGGGCCCGTGCACTGGTGGAGGCGCCGGCATCGCCGCGTCGTGCGACCTGCGGCTGGCCTCCCCGGCAGCACGCTACGGCTTTCCGATCGCGCGCACGCTTGGCAACTGCCTGTCCATGCAGAACTACGCGCGCCTGTTCACGCTGCTGGGGCCGGCACGGACCAAGGACATCCTGCTGACGGCACGGCTGATGGACGCCCAGGAGATGCTGGCTTGCGGGCTGGTTCGTGAGGTTGTTGCTGACGAGCACACTCTGCTGCCGCGTGCCCAGGAGCTGGCGGAAGAGCTGGCGACGCACGCACCGCTCACGATGTGGGCCTCGAAGGAGGCGTTGCGCCGGATCAAGGAGCGGCTTATCCCGGACGGCGCTGACTCGGACTTGATCCTGGCCTGTTACATGTCGCAGGACTTCAAGGAGGGGGTGGAGGCTTTCCTGGCCAAGCGAAAGCCGCAGTGGCGTGGGGAGTAGGCTTCTGGGCGCTCCGCCGCAGCCAGCCGGCGCGCCGCACCCAGACCACCACGAGCGCGGATGCCGTGGCCCAGGCCACAACGCCGAGCACCCACCAGAGCCCTCCCAGGGCCTGCAATCGTGAGCTGCTGGCATTGAACGCGAAGTGTGCAGCCAGGACGAGTGGCAGGAAGACGATCGACCGCCGGTAGAGCGCACAGCGTCGAAAAGCCGAGGTGGCAGGCGACGGCGGCGAGGCGGCTCACGCTGTACGTGGCCACCGAGCCGATCACACCGCTGGCCGTCTGCGTCGCGTCGATGCCCTTGCTCCTGAGCGAGTCGGGAGCGAACGTGACCGAAGCGACCGTCCAGGTGAGGATCAGAGCGAAGATCAGCGCCTCCATGCCGCCGAACCCGAGCCCGGCCATCAGCGCGCCCTCGTCGTGACGGCTGCCCCGCATGGACCAACCAGCGCGGAAGCTCAGGTAGCGGAGGCTCTCCTCGCTGAGCGCGTAGATCGCTGGAGCTACCAGTGGAGCCAGGAGCGGCCCGAGCAGAACGGCGCGGTTGCCGGTCAGGCCGAAGACCGGGAACTGGACCAGAAGGCTGAGCAGGTAGAAGCCGGCCGAGATCTCGAAGACCCGGATCGGGACGTCTCTGCGCAGCCGAAGCCAGAGAGCGGCGGCTGTCGGAGCCCCGACCGTGAGCACGAACATGACCAGGAAGGCCAGCCAAAGCACCGCCAGGGTCACCCGCGTACTGTAGTCGGCGCGCCCAAAACAATGAGCGAGACGCCGCTTCCCACATACAATCCAAGGTGGAGATGAGTTTCGGCGGTACGTTCGACTTTCTCTTGCCCCTCAGGAACGCCTGGTGGACCGTCTTTGGCGAGCCCCTGACCTGGGGTCTGTCCACCCTCTACCACTTCCTGGCGGCTCACTCGTTCCTCGTGACGATCGGGGCCTACGGGCTGGCCATCATCATCCTGACGATCCTGGTCAGGCTCATCCTGTCGCCCCTCTTTCAGCTCCAGCTCAGGCTGAGCAGGCGCACGATGGAGAACCAGCGCAAGCTGGCACCCGAGCTGGCCGAGCTCAAGAAGAAGTACAAGAACGATCCCCAGAAGCAGCAGGCGGCGATGATGCAGCTATACAAGGAGCACGGCATCAACCCCCTGGGGGGCCTCAGCGGGTGTTTCCCGGCGCTGCTCCAGTTCCCGATCCTGACCGCCATGTACTGGGTGTTCCTCAACAACGCCCACAAGCACACGTTCAGCGACCATTTCCTGTTCGTCCCTCACCTGAACGACAACCCGCTTTCGCACCCGCTCGCGAGGGGGCTGCCGATCCCGGAGCTGGCCTACCTGGTGATTCCGGTTCTGGCGGCCGCGACGACGTTCGTGCAGTCGAAGATGATGCAGCCGCCTCCGAGCCCGATGCCGACCGAGCAGGAGCAGCAGCAGCGGCAGATGACCCGCACGATGCAGGTCATGATGCCGCTCATGATCGGGTGGTTCGCCTTCGTCACTCCGGCAGGGTTGGGTCTATACTGGTTCGTGTCGAACTGCGTCTCGATAGTCCAGCAGTACCTCGTGACCGGCTGGGGCGGCCTCAGGCCGTCGGCGCAAGCCGCTTTTGCAGGCGCTGCTGGCCCAGCCGCCTCTGGCGCGGGCGGGGGTGGCAGCGCTGGGGCGACACCTTCTTCGAGGACGGCGCCGGTCCAGAAGCCGCGGCCGAGCTTGCCAGACGGCCGGGGAAATGGCAGGTCGGCCAACCGGCCTGCGAACCGCTCTCCCAACCGATCGGGCAGCCGGGGTTCGAAGAACCGCCGCAGACGGTAGGACCGCGGGTCCTCCACTGTCTTGCGGCTCAGAGGCGCTCGGGCGCCTCGATGCCGAGCAGGTCGAGGCCCTGCACCATCACTCGCGACGTGAGCCCGCACAGTACCAGTCGGGATGCGCGCAGCCCCTCCGACTCTGCGCCCAGGATCGGGCAGCTCTCGTAGAAGATGGAGAACGCCACGGCCGTCTCATACAGGTAAGTGCACAGCCGGTGCGGCTGCAGGTGCGCGATCGCCGCTTCGACCGCGGTGGGGAACCGCGCCAGCTTGAGGGCCAGGGCCCGCTCGGCCGGCTCTGCCAGGACGACCGGAGTGCCCCGCGCCGCGGCCCCACCGGCCTTCCGGATGACCGACTGCACGCGGGCGTTGGCGTACTGGAGGTACACGGCAGTGTTGCCCTCCATAGCCAGCATGCGGTCCCAGTCGAAGATGTAGTCCTTGTCACGATCGCCGGACAGGTCGGCGTACTTGACCGCTCCGACACCGACGGCTCGCGCCACCCGGTCGCGCTCAGCGGCCGTCAGCTCGGTGCGTTCGGCGACCACTGCCGCCGCCCGGTCGATCGCCTCCTCAAGCAGCTCGATCAGCTTGATCGAATCGCCCGACCGGCTCCGGATCCTCTTGCGGTCTGGGCCCAGGACGAGCCCGAAGCTGACGTGCTCCACCCTGGAGCCCTCATGCAGCCAGCCCGCCATCCTGGCCACTGCGAAGATCATCTCGAGGTGAAGCCGCTGTTCCGCGCCGACCACGTACAGAATGTCGTCCGAGTGGAGCTCCCGCGCCCGGTAGCGGATGGCGGCCAGGTCGGTCATGCCGTAGCCGTAACCACCGGAGCTGTAACGCACGATCAGCGGCAACGGTTCGCCATCACGACCGGTGAAACCAGGCGGGAACACACAGAGCGCCCCCTGACTGAGCACTGCCAGGCGCCTGGACTCGAGCTCGTTCGCGACGTCCGCCAGCATCGGGTTGTAGAAGCTCTCGCCGCGATAGTCGGCAGGCGTGAGCGGCACACCCATGAGGTCGTACACCTTCTGGAAGTGCCGCTCGGACTCGGCCACCAGCCCCCTCCACAGAGCGAGGGTCTGAGGGTCGCCGCTCTGGAGGGCGACCACTCTCCGTCGGGCTCGTTCGACGAAGGCTGGATCGCTGTCGAACTTGAGGCGAGCCTGCTGGTAGAACCTGTCCAGGTCGGCGATGGCGGGCTGGTCCCCACCATCCCAACCCTGGTCCAACATGTGCTCCAGCAGCATGCCGAACGGTGTCCCCCAGTCGCCGAGGTGGTTCTGCGGGACGACCTCGTGACCCTTGAAGCGCAGAAGCCGGGCGATCGAGTCACCGATCGTGGTGGTGCGAAGATGTCCGGCGTGCATCTCCTTGGCCACGTTGGGAGCGCTGTAGTCGATCACGGTGCGGCGAGGTGGGGCGGCCGGCAAGACACCGAGCCGGTCGTCGCTGGCAAGGCTCGTCGTGTGGCGTTCCAGCCAGTCACGGCGCAGCTGTAAGTTCACGAAGCCGGTGCCCTCAGCTCGCGCCGGCTCCAGCATGTCGCCAACGTCGAGCCGCTCGACGATGTGGGCAGCCACCTGCGGCGAGGGCATCTGCAGCCGGCCGGCGAGCGGCATCGCGGCGTTGCTCTGATAGTCGGCCTGGCGCTCGGGTGCCGCCGGGCGAATGACGGCTTCTTCCGGCGAGATGGCGAGATCGAACGCCGACCGGACGGCGGCAGCCACCCGTCGCCCGAGCTCCTGCTCCAGGTCGCCTCGCACCATCAGGATGGCGAGCGTACCGCGGCCGCGGCCCGCCACGCCGCCCGCCACACTGGCCGCCACGCCTGCGCCGCCCACAGGGCGGCCAACAGGCAGGCCGCCTCCAGCGCCAGCAGCATGAACGCCAAGCCGGGACGAAACGGCTCGTGCAGCGCGCGCCACAGGACGAGCGAGCGCACCACGCCGCCCTGGGCGAACAGCCGTGGCACGTACCGCAGCGCCTCCACCTGGCCGGCAAGCAGCCCGGCATAGCCGGGGTCCCGGTCACCTTTCATGACGTAGAGGAAGTTGGCGACCAGGACGACGTTCCAGAGGGCCAGCAGGGAGCCTCCGAGCGCCACGGCCCACGGCTGCAAGCGGCGAGCCAGCTCGGCCAGGCCCACTATGACGAAGGGAAGCAGGTCCAGGAAGCGGCGCATGCCGAACGCGAGCCCGCCCCACCAGTCGGGAGCCGAGCCCTCGATCGCAAGCTCCACGACAAAGGCGAAGAGGGCGGCCAGCGCCAGCCGGCGGTCGGGAAGGAGCAAGAGGCCGAGCGCAGCCAGCGCAAAGATGGGGCTCCAGGTCAGCAGGCCGTCGTGGGTAGAGACCAGGACGTCCATGTAGTGGCCTGGCCAGAAGCTCGGCGCGAAGGCGGCGGGCCTGTATGGCAGCCAGGTGCCGAAGAGGGTGTGCTCGACCAGGAGCTGCGGCCCGAATGCCAGGGCCAGGCCGGGGATGAACGGCCACGCCCGCCACCTCGCACGCGGTAGGTCGATCAAAGCGATGGCCGCGAGAGGCGCGTCCTGAATACGAACCAGACCAAGCAGGCCACCCAGGAGCCCGAGCGCGAACCAGCCCGCGGTGCCGCGCTGCTCTCGCCCGCGCCACCACACCAGCACGAACGCACTGACGGCGAAGGCCGAGAAGGTGTGTGAGTAGCTGGGGTCGTAGAGCAGGTAGAACGCGAGCGGGGTGGTAAGCGCCGCGATGCCTGCTACCGCCAGGGCTGCGTTTCGCGAACCCGTCGACGCCGCAGCCAGGCGCGCGCTCAGGGCCAGGGCCAGAAGTCCGTAGAACAGGGACGCGACCGAGAACGCCATGACGAAGCCGCGTCCGAACTGAGGCTCGCCACTCGGATGGATCGCCAGCGCGGCAGCGTAGAAGGGGAACGCCATGACGGCCGCGCCCACGGGCTGGAAGTTGGCAACGAGACCGGTGACGGTCGGAGTCGAGGTCAGCGTCGGGTCCACGGAGATGCCGGCCGCCATCGCCGCGCGGTACTCGTCGCGGAAATCCAGGTCGCGATCGACCACCAGGGAATGCAGGTAGGCGAAGTAGTTGACCCCGTCACCCTGGACGACAGGGCGGAACGTGCAGGCGATGCCGAGCAACACCAGCGCGAACCCAGCCGCGAGCCAGCGATTCATTTAAGTTAGCAGACGATACAGGCAAGGGCCCAGCGAGGCCCGCCCAGGTCTGCGACTGTAGCGAAAGTGGACCAATTTCGTGGAATGGCATGGTTGTCGGGCAGCCCGTCAAGAGGCGGACCGCCGGTCGGGTATGGGGCCTGACATGGTGGCCCGCGATCGAGACCGCCGGCGCCTAGTGCTGGAGCTGCTGGCGGCCGGTGAGGTGGTCGACGGCCCCGACCACTACCACGCTGCAATGGTCTTTCAACATGGCGGGTCACAGGAGTGGTCGGCCTCGAAGATCGTCCGGAGCTCAGCGTTCATCGGTCGGTCAGCCGATGCCGCGCCCGCGACGTCGCGCCTCCGCGCGACGACTGTGGTGCCTGCGGCTTGCCCAGAAGCGTTCGTCAGGTCTGCAGGTCCAGTCTGCGCAGCGCCTCCAGCGTCCCGCGGCCGTGGTAGTGGAGCAGGATCACACCGCCGCGGCTGTAGATGCGATCGAGGATGTCCTGCGTGCTGGCCCCGGCCCAGTCGAAGGTGTCGACGTCCCAGATGAAGATGTGATATCCCTGGGATGCCGCGATTCGCTCCACGCGCCCGCCAGGCCCATCCCAGTCTCCGTAGGGTGGTCTGAGCAGGTCGCACCCGGCGTGCACCCCGCCGCGGATCTCGTTGGCGATCTGGGCGTCGCTGAGCTGGGTCAGGCGGGGGTGGGAGTATGTGTGGTTGCAGACCCTGTGCCCCGCGGCCAGCATGGCCGGCACGAACCAGGGGAACTTCCGCTGGCAGATGCCCGTTGGGAACATGATGGCGGTGATGTGCCGCTGAGCCAGGACGTTGAGCATGTTCTGGAGCTCACCCCCCGTCGAGGCGCAGTCGTCCATCGTGACCGTGATCGGCTTGATGGTCGTGAACTGCCAGGACCAGACCGAGTGGCCGACCACGGAGACCTGCACGGTATAGACGGTGTCGAACGCAAGCCGATCGGGCTGAAACCGGAGGGTCTGCGAGTCGAGCCAGTCCAGCCTGCCGTCAGCCTGAGGGTCGATGCTGAAGTGGCGCAGCACCAACAGGTTTAGGGCACCGTCGAAGAGGATGCGGATTTCGGTCCGAAGCGTGGCATAGGGCGTGCTGGGCGACTGGAGTGCGGCCGTCAGCGGGATGGGCGGCGGCGCAGGCGCCTCATCCGGCGCCGTGAGACCGCCTTCTCGAAGGGCAACGTTCGGCGCGATGAGCCGATGGGCGTACGCCGCTCTTACCGGAACTTGCGGGGCGGCCATCGCGCCGGCCAACACCTGTCGCGTGCTGCCGGTGCCGACCTCCTCTGTACAAGAACCCAACGCCAAGACGGCCACGACCGCCAACCCCACCCCGCGCAGCAGCGTCAACCGCTGCTGTCCTGTCAACCGCTCCTCCCAGTTCCTTGGCAGCGTGGTCCCGACTCACCGAATCAAATCTAGCGCTGCGTTTACCATAGCTGGTCACCGTGAGAACGTGCCGGTTTCCGCACGTCTCAGTGAGCCCACTCTCTTAGGATGCGCGTCGTGAACACTCAAACCCATTCCAACGTCCACGTCGGCGCGGGCACGGTCCTGGAGCCCGGCGTCGTCGTGGGTGCCACTCCCCGCGGGAAAGCCCCGGGCGAACTCGTTACCAGGATCGGACCGGACGGTTGGGTCCGGTCTGGCACCGTGGTCTACGCGGGCGCCGTGCTCGGCGCGCGCCTGAACACCGGCCATGGCGCCATGATCAGAGAGGACAACGTGGTTGGCGACGACTGCAGCATCGGCACCCACGCGGTCCTCGAGCCGGGCAATCGGGTCGGCGACGGCACCCGCATTCACTCCCACTGCTTCCTGGAAAACGTCACCCTCGGCCGGCGGGTCTTCTTGGGCCCCGGGGTTGTCTTCACGGACGACCCGCACCCCGCCTGCCCTCGATTCCGCGAGTGCGTCCTGGGCGCAACAGTGGAGGACGACGTCAGCATCGGCGGCAACGCCACCATTCTTCCGGGGGTTCGAATCGGCGCGGGCGCACTGGTCGGCGCCGGCAGCGTGGTGACACGCGACGTCCCGGCCGGCGCAGTCGTGGCCGGCAACCCCGCCCGGGTAGTGAAGCAGGTTGCCGAGCTCGTCTGCTTCAAGGGCTTCTTCGAGCGACCCTACATCTGGCGCGAAGAGGCCCGCACGTGAGCGATCTGCGATTCGGGCTGGTCGGGCTCGGCCACTGGGGCCCGAACTACGTGCGGCTCCTGAGCGGGATCGTGCCCGGCGCCCGGCTGGTGGCGTGCGCGGAGCTGCGCGAAGAGCGCCGTCATCCGATGGCCAGGCTCCATCCAGGAGTTCGGTTTCATTACGACCATTGCAGCCTCCTGGCGGAAGGCGGGTTGGACGCTGTGATCGTGGCCACCTCGGCCGTGAATCACCTGCCGGTGGTTGAAGACTGCCTGAATGCGGGTCTGCCCGTGCTCGTGGAGAAGCCGCTCGCCCACACGGTCAAGGCGGCGGAGGCGATGGTCCAGAGCGCCGAGGAGACTCGCTGTACGCTGATGGTTGGCCATACCTTCCTGTTCAACCCGGCCGTCGACCGCATCAAGCTCGCTATCGACGAGGGTGAGCTGGGCCGGCCCCTGTACTTCGCCTTCCGGCGCACCGGCCTCGGTCCCATCCGCCAGGACGTCAACGCGCTGTGGGACCTCGCTCCCCACGATCTGTCAATGCTCCGGCACTGGCTGGGTACGGATCCGGTCGAGGTCACGGCAAGAGGACAGTCCTACCTTCGCGACGACGTTGAGGACGTGGTCTTCCTCACGCTCCGCTACCCGGGCGGTGTGCTGGCCGGCATTCAGGTCAGCTGGCTCGACCCCGTCAAGGACCGGCGTGTCACCATCGTCGGTGACCGGCGGATGGTCGTCTACGACGACGTGCACCCGACTGAGAAGCTGCGCGTGTACGACAAGGGCGCAAGCTACCAGCCCCGTGGCGGCGAGTTCTCTGAATTCCTGGCTGCGGTCAGGGACGGCGACATCCTGATCCCGAAGCTGGAGAACAGCGAGCCGCTGCGTGAGGAGCTTGCTCACTTTGTGGATTGCGTTCGCACCGGCGCTCGCCCGCGCTCTGATGGTCGTGACGGCCTTGCGATCATCCGCATCCTGGAGCGTGCACAGGCGGACCTGGCCAGGTCGTCCACTTCGGCAACCGCGGCCGCCCTGTGATCGCGGACGACATCCCGCTGGTCGACCTCCGGGCCCAGCACGCCACGATAGCGGTCGAGGTCGAGGACGCCGTGCATCAGGCGATGGAGCGCTGCGACTTCATTCTGGGACGTGACGTGGAGGCCTTCGAAACGGAGTTCGCTGCGTACTGCGAGGCCGGCTACGCGGTCGGCGTCGACTCCGGCCTCTCGGCGCTGGAGCTGGGCCTGCGGGCCCTGGGCGTCGGTCCAGGGGACGAGGTGATCACTCCGGCCAACTCCTTTATCGCAAGTTCGAGCGCGATCTCATTCGCAGGCGCCACCCCGGTCTGGGTGGACTGCGACCCCGAGACTTACTGCATCGATGTGGACGCCGCCCGACGGGCGGTCACCAGGCGGACGCGGGCGATCATGGCCGTCCACCTGTACGGTCACCCCGCTGACATGGACGCTGTCATAGCCCTGGCTGCGGATCATGGGCTGAAGGTTGTCGAGGACGCCTGCCAGGCCCACGGCGCGCGCTTCAACGGCCGCCGCGCCGGGTCACTGGGGGACTTCGCGGCTTTCAGCTTCTATCCGGCCAAGAACCTCGGCGCCTATGGCGACGCCGGCATGCTGACGACGAACGACCCTGAGCTGGCCGCCAGCTTGCGGATGATGCGCAACTATGGGCAGCGGCACAAGTACGAGCACGTCACGATGGCCTGGAACCGGCGGCTGGACACGATCCAGGCTGCGGTGCTTCGGGTCAAGCTGCGCCATCTCGATGCCTGGAACGGAGCGCGGCGGCGGCACGCGATGCTGTACAGCCGGCTGCTGCAGGGCTGTGGCCTGACGCTGCCGCGGACCAGGCCGGGGGTGGAGCACGTCTTCCATCAGTACGTGGTGCAGGCGCCGGCGCGCGAGAAGCTGGTCGCGGAGCTGGCCGAGCGCGGCGTCGCCACGGGCATGCACTACCCGGTGCCCATTCACCTCCAGGAGGCTTACCGCGATCGCGGGATTTGCAGCGGCTCGTTCCCCGTGACCGAGAAGGCCGCGCTCCGGCTGGTCTCGCTGCCAATGTACCCGGAACTCCGCCCCGACCAGGTGGAGCGGGTGGCCGAGGAGATCAGATCGTTGGTGGCCGGATAGCGTTCAGCGCACGGCCAGACGGAGGACCGGGCCCACAAAGGCGTTGAGGAGGGCGGAGATGATCGACAGTATCAGGCCGCCGATTATCGCGGACCACAGGTTATCGATAGACAGGCCTGAGGGTAGTGCCGCCGCGATGAGCAGCAGCACCGCGTTGATGACAAGGGAGAATAGGCCCAGCGTGAGGATTCGCAGCGGCAGCGTCGCGATCCGGAGAATCGGACCAAGGATCGCATTGACGAGCCCGAACACGAGTGCCGCCAACAGATAGGCGGGGGCACCGCCCTTCACATGTATCCCGGGAACGACCTGGGTCGTAAGAAAGAACGCGATCGCGAGCAGTCCCCAGCCGACGAGCAAACCCCACATCTGCTTACAACCCCGGCCGGATCGGCTGGTTCGGCCGAGATTTCGTATTCAGGCTTGATAGTCTGAGTGTAGGATTCGGCATCGCTCTCCCTCCGAACGTGGTTACCCGTATAGAAGCTGGTAAAGGTTGACGGCGACGGCGGCTATCCTAGCAGGCGACAAACCTCCCTCACTCATCCTGAGCGCCATGCCGCAGTTGGGCCACCGTTACCGGCGCCAGGACGTTGAGCGTCCTCAAGAGCGAGAAGTCCCCCCTCGCCAGGGTCTAAGCCAGGCTTCCCCGACTAGCCAACTCCCCACCCCGACTTTGGGCTTGCGGCTTGAAGCCTGTTCAGGGCTTCGCCGACGGCACCAGGATGGGCAGGAGGCAGATCGGCGCCACCGGTCGATACCGAAGGTCGATGTAGACCGGGCAGCATTGAAGCGGGTTCCCGATACTCCCGGTGCTCACAAGCTCGTAGTGGTCGACCCGCGGATCTCTGATCGGTGGACAGGTGGGGATCATGACCGGGGTCGGCTCGGGTGTTGGTCGGCTCCCGGGATGCGATGGATCCGGCTCAGGGGCCGCCGGTGGACCAGGTAGTTGGCGCGGCGCCGCGGCTGCGCGTACCGGTACCGGCAGGTTGGTGCTATTGCTCGGCTCGGGTGTGGCTGCGCTCTCCCGGCTTGCGTGCGCTACTGGCTTCGACCCGAGCGTCGCCATCCTGGCGATCACGAGGCAGCCGATCACCAGCATGGCCAAGGTCGCGTAGGTAAGTACCTTCCGGGACATCAGGGTGCCCTCCCTCTAGCGATCCTCCGGCGCCGTGTGGTCCTTGAGTCTCGACACTCGTATTCGTAAGCGATCGACTACCGGCCTCGGATTCTAAGGCGGTCGATCTGCCGGTTGGCAATCTGGGCGATGGCCGACACCCAAAACTATGCGAACATGTGTTTGTGGATGGCGAGGTTGTCCCTCAAGGTGCCAATCATGAGCCGGTGAGCTGGTCCTGGCTCTGCACACAGTGCGGGCATTCGTTGCGAGAGCACCCGGCTTACTACCCCCGAGGGGGCACGCCCTCGATGCCGTGCCGAATTGAGGGTTGCGGCTGCGAATGGTTCGATCTCCGGTGTCCGACCTGCGGGAAGAATCCACCCTGCGACCACCGGGCGCAGGACTAGCCCAGCGTGGAGCTATACGACTGTCTTCCAGTTCGTCTCGATGTACTGCAGCACTCGACGCCAAGCGCCCTCCAGGATGTCGTGACCAGGAGCGTAGTCGCAGGCTATAGATCTCACCGCGAGTGTTCGCCAGTCGATGTATTGCTTTTCGCGACCGATCCGAGGGAAGTACAGCAAGCCGGTCTGGCCGTCCTGAATGCCCATCCACATCCGACCGTGGACGAGACGACTCCTATAGTCGCGAATGTCTCGAAGCCTCCCATGAGCTTTTCGCCAAGCCCCTCGGGCGTCCTCACCCTGGTCCTCGTCCCACGGGTCATACTTCCCCGGCTGGTCCAATCGCCCCAGGATCTCGTCTGCAACGTCCAAGGCAGAGCTGAGTCGGATGATGGCGTGAGTGAAATCCGGCGCTTCTAGCCGACTGATTTTCCGGTAGTTGTAGGCGACGCTGAGATGCCCGAGAACCGTGTAGTGGAGCTGAGCGAGGCATATATCTTCGGGGCCACAACCGATCTTGGCGAGTTCGGCATCCGACTTGAAGTCAATACCCGTGGGCCGGGTCGTCACCCGAACCACCTTTTGCTGCCAGAAGGTCTCGTAGCTGGGGAAGTCACTTTGAAGGAATAAAGGCCAGCACGCCTTTTCCATGGCATCCCCGCCGTATGTCCCCGCAGCCATGATTCGGTAAGCACCCGGCGCCATACCCTCTTCCTTTACCGTTTGCCGCAGCCGCCTTGCTGGTCCTGACGTGGTGGTTCCTGGGGCTCACCCAGGGCTTCAACCTCATCAGCGTCGACACAGCGGCTGATATCGCCAGGGACGCGGATGGAACGGAGCTTTCCTTCGCTAATCCAGCGTCGGATGGTCATGTGGTGCACGCCAAAACGCTCGGCTGCCTCGGCGACATCCTCAGAACCTCCAGTATGGTTCGGAAATCTTAGAGCTCACCCGTGGCGCGTGTAGCGCACCCGGCGCCTGGACCTGTGGATGACGGAGTCGTTGCCGACGATGCTGATGGTCCCATCGGCCTCGAGCACACCCATCCGGACCTCGGACACGTTCTCCAGGCCGTGCTCGCGTATGGCCATCGCGGTCTCGTCCACGTCGATGCCCTCGCGTCGCATCCTGTCGGTCAGGTAGTGGCCGTCCTTGATGATCAGGCTCGGCTCAGGTCGGAACAGCCGGTGGAAGATGCGGAAGCGGTCGAGACGGCCGATCGCGAAGTTGAGCAGGATGAGTGTCGCGATGATCACAACGCCGCCGGCAAGGGAAGTGTCGGGGCCGGTCATGGCAGGCTGGACGGCGTTGGCGACCAGCAGCACCAACACCAGGTCGTAGAGCGTGAACTGGCCGACCTCGCGCTTACCGAAAAGGCGCAGGGCTCCCAGCAGGGCGGCGTAGATGACAACGGCACGGATGACGAGTTCCCAGGGAGGAACGCCGAAGTTGAACATTTCAGTCCTCGCTTGCGAGCAGTTCTGAGTTCGTACCCACCAGGATGCGGGTCGCCAGTGCTGGCCGCCTCCTGGTGGCGACCACCAATCGTCGCACGCGCATGATGGCGGATGTCCGGTCGGCGCTCGAGGCTGCAGACCGCGCGGCCGTCGGCGTGCTGGCCGTGTGGTCGTCGAAGCATCAACGTGCTGTCGCTTACGCGGTGACGCCGTACGTATCGTCCGGCCGGCTCGTGATCACTTCCACGCTGGCCTATCTGACGAAGGTGCGCAACCTGGTCCTCGACCCGCGGTTGAGCGTCCTCGTCGGCGGGTACCGTTTCGAGGGGGTCGCGAAGGTGAGGCTCGACCCGGACGGGAGCGAATTCGTCGAGACGCTTCTCGACCAGGAGATCAGAAAGTATCCGCCGACTGGTTGGTATGCGCGAGTTCCTGGTCACCGGCGACTGCTGCGCTGGTATTTCGGGCGAGCCATCATCCAGCTGGAGGCGACGTCAGTGGAGGAGGTCCCCGGCTCGGATATGTGGACGATCGTTGTCGGCGATAGGGAGGCGGCAGGCCCGCCCCTGATCGAGCCGGTCGCCGCACCACCGGCGGCTGCCGAGTCCTTCCGGCCGCAGCCGGCTCGATGGGAGGCGAAGCTGCCAGACGGCGCGGCGCTCATCCTCGGGCATGCCGAGCCGAAGTCCTGGGATCTTCGCCAGGTCCGCTACTCCGGCCGGATCGTCGACGGTTTGTTCACGGTGAGGCGGCGTACTGGCCGTCTCGACCAGCGGGCTGAGGCGCGAGGCTGGCTGGAGTTCATTCGTTATAGCGGGCTAATGAACGCGGCCGGCCTGGCCGCCGTCGCCGAACTGCGGCGGTTGCAGCAAACGACTGCCCGCTGAGGGCGCGTCAATCCCGATAGTCGCCCTGGATGCTCGTGAACTCGATCAGGTTGTCGAACGGGTCGCGGCAGAAGAACCGCGGCCGGTTGTGGATCGGCGTGTCGTCGTACGGCTGGAATCCCGCGTCAACGAGTCGCTGCCGGGTCTCGTCGAGATCGTCCACATCGAGGCAGAAGTGGCGGGCGGAGCCGGGCGCAAGGTCGCCGGGAAAGAAGTGCAGCTCCAGGCCGTCCCCGGCCGAGTACCAGATCAGAGGTGCGCTCAGCGTGTGGGGCTGCGGGATCTCGGTGAGGCCCAAGACCTCGGCATAGAAGCTGCGAACGTCGGCCCTCCGGCCGGCCGGATACGGCGATGAGACGTGTTGAAGTCCGCGCAGTTTCATCAGAGCCTCCCAGCGTATCTCATGACCGCATAGGCGGCCAGCGGCCGCAGGCCCTCGACAAGCCGGCCCACGGTCGCAGCCCGCCCAGCGCCGTCCATTGGCCAGGTCTGGCCGGTGGGCGAGTAGATGGGGCCGGCGAACACCCTGGCGCCGACCTTCGCCGCCACGTCCACGCCGGCCGGGACGTAGTCCTGAGTCGAGCGGATCACCGCTGGGTCGTTGCTGACCAGGTTGCGATCCGGGGTCATGACGGCGCACCTCGACGCCGCCAGCCCAAGCCCGTCGAGCACGTGGCGGGCGCGGGCGGGATCCCAGTCGCCAGGGTTCTCGACGGGAAGCTCGATCAGGGTCGAATCCCCAGCTCCGAATCCTCGGCGCGAGCTCAGCCAGCCGCTGGTCCGTCAGGGGGGAGGCCCAGATCCAGGTGCTGGCGCCGATCCCGTTCAAACGCCCGTCTTCCTCGGGGTCGACAGGGTACCGCGCGTGGGCCAATGGATCGGTCCTCGCTCGACAATCGACGCGAACAGCCCGGCCGGCACGCAGTCGGGCGCTGCATCGGGCACGATCGGTTCCACAGCCATCCACTCCCATCTCCCTGATTCGTGGCGGTGGCAGAAATCGATTTCCGCACGAGGGCATGCTAGGGGCTCGGCGAGGGCCTGTCAACGCATCTGATGCGATCCCGCACTTTGCCGCGACGCCGGTTTCTCAATAGACAACGGCGCGGATCGACCCTGCCGGGGATCGGCCGTGATTCGCTCCTGACCGTCTTCGGGGCGTACGACGAGGTGTGCTGGAACAGTTTGTACCGGCAGGGATGAGTGTGGTCGTCGCCGAGTCCAGCGCGTCTTGCCGAGGATTGTGATAGGAGATTACGGCATGGGCAGACCGGTCACGTTGTTCACCGGCCAGTGGGCCGACCTCACTGTGGAGGAGCTTGCGGAGAAGGCGAGCGCCTGGGGCTTCGACGGCCTGGAGCTGGCTTGCTGGGGTGACCATTTCGATGTCGACCAGGCGATCGCCGACGCCTCCTACGTCAAGGGCCGGTGGGAGATCCTCAACAGGCACGGCCTCCAGTGCTTTGCGATCTCGAACCATCTGGTCGGTCAGTGCGTCTGCGACCCGATCGACGACCGGCACCAAGCGATCCTTCCAGCGGCAATCTGGGGCGACGGGGAGCCGGAGGGAGTGCGCCGTCGGGCGGCCCAGCGGCTGATGGACACGGCGCGGGCAGCAGCGCGGTTCGGTGTCGACCGCGTCAACGGATTCAGCGGTTCGAGCATCTGGGGCAAGCTCTACTCGTTTCCACCAAACGACTTCGCCGAGCTGGAAAAGGGCTACACGGACTTCGCCGAGCGGTTTGGGCCGATCATGGACGTCTTCGCGAGTGAGGGGGTGAAGTTCTGCCTTGAGGTGCACCCGACCGAGATTGCGTATGACTTCGTGACGGCGCGGAAGTCGCTGGACGCGATCGGAAGGCGGCCGGAATTCGGAATCAACTTCGACCCCAGCCACATGGTTCCTCAGTTCCTGGACCCGGCCGAGTTCGTTGAAGAGTTTGCCGACCGCATCTATCACGTTCACGTCAAGGACTCGCGCCGGCGGCTGGACGGCCGGCGCTCCATCCTCGGCTCCCACCTGGAGTTCGGTGAAGCGGCCCGCGGCTGGGACTTCGTCTCGGCCGGACGTGGCGACGTGGACTTCGACGCGCTGATCAGGGCGCTGAACCGGATCAAGTACGCGGGGCCGCTCTCCATCGAGTGGGAGGACTCGGCCATGAACCGCGAGTACGGTGCACGGGAGGCCCTCGCATTCGTTCGCCGCATCGACTTCGAGCCGTCCGAGTTGCTTCCGTTCGCACAGATGCAGCGCACTGAGGGGTGACCGGTGAGTTCCGAGCCCGGCAAAGACGTCGGCTTCGTCACGATGGGTACGTCGGCGCGCGCCGAGCGTGTGCCCGAGATCGGCGTAGGGATGCTCGGCTACGCCTTCATGGGCAAGGCGCATTCCAACGCCTATCGGAAGATCGCCTATATGACGTGGCCCCCGCCGCTCATGCCGCGGCTGGTCAGCATATGCGGCCGCAGTGCCGAGGCGGTGGCCGAAGCGGCGCGCCGCTACGGCTACGTAAGCCACACGACGGACTGGCTCGAGCTTGTCGCTGACGACCGCGTCCAGCTCTTCGACAACGGCGGCCCCAACGACATGCACGCCGGGCCGACGGTGGCGGCCGCTGAGGCAGGCAAACACGTCGTCTGTGAGAAGCCGCTGGGCCGCACGGCAGCAGAGAGCTACGAGATGTGGCAGCGGGTCGAGCGGGCGGGTGTCAAGCACATGTGCTCGTTCAACTACCGTTTCGTACCCGCCGTGCGGTTGGCGCGAGAGATGCTGGAGGCGGGCGAGTTGGGCGAGATATACCACTTCCGCGGTCGCTATCTGCAGGAATGGATCGCCGACCCGTCGTTCGCCAAGGTCTGGCGGCTTGACCGGAGTGTGGCGGGCTCGGGCGCGCTCGGCGACCTTGGCGCGCACGTCATCGACCTGGCGCGCTACCTGGTGGGGGAGGTCAGGTCGGTGATGGGGCTGACGCGGACATTCGTAGAAGACCGGCCTGGTGGTCATGTGGACGTGGACGACGCGTTCGAGTCGGCGGTGGAGTTCGAGAGCGGTGCAGTTGGGACGATCGAGGCCTCGCGCTTCTGCCCCGGCCGCAAGAATGCGATGGCTTTCGAGATCAACGGCTCGAAGGGTTCCCTTGCGTTCGAGCTGGAGCGGCTGAACGAGCTGCAGGTCAACCTGACGGGATCATCTCCGGGAGCGCGAGAGCAGGGATTCCGCACAGTGTTGGTCTCGGAGGCGGACCATCCCTTCTGGGAGCACTGGTGGCCGCACGGCCACGTCATCGGGTGGGAGCACACCTTCGTCCACGAGCTCCACCATTTCCTCAGCTGCATCGCGACCGGCGCCCCGGTCGGGCCGCACGGAGCGACCTTCGAAGACGGCTATCGCGCGTCCGAGGTGTGCGACGCGGTCCTGCGCTCGGCCGAAGAGGGCCGCCGGGAAGAGGTCAGCTATCTAACCCTCTAAGCTAACCCTGTAAGCTAACTCTCACCCGCGAACCGCGGTCCCCGCGAAGCCTGGTTAGCGGGGTGGGCATGTCGGGGCAGTACCCGGCGAAGCCGGGGGAAGGGGGGGCCTGCGAAACGACGACGGGACGCGGCCTGAGGATCACTCGATCGTGGGCGATCGGCGCACTACCACCATCAGCCGCTGCTGCTGCTGCTGGTTCAGCGCGGACGAAACCATCCCCTCGGCCTCCTCCAGAATGCGATGCAGGTGATCCTCACCGCGGAAGCTCTCGGCGTAGATCTTGTAAACGTCCTCGGTCCCAGACGGCCGAGCGGCGAACCAGCCGCCCTCCGCAACCACCTTGACGCCGCCGATCGGTGCATCGTTGCCCGGCGCCCTCGTCAGCACCTGGCGAATAGGCTCGCCGGCCAGCTCGGCGGCCCGGACCTGTTCGGGCGACAGCTGCTTGAGCACCTCTTTCTGAGCCGGCGTGGCCGGGGCGTCGACGCGGCGGTACCACGGCTTGCCGAACCGTTCGGTCAGGCCGTCGTAGAGCTCACCCGGATCACTGCCCAGCCGGGCGGCCATCTCGGCGGCAAGCAGGCCCATGATCAGGCCGTCCTTGTCGGTTGACCAGGCGCTGCCGTCGAGCCGCAGGAAGGAGGCTCCGGCGCTCTCTTCACCGCCGAAACCCAGAGAACCGTTCAGCAGCCCTGTTACGAACCACTTGAACCCGACAGGAACCTCGACCAGGCGCCTCCCAAGATGCCCCGCGATGCGGTCGATAATGCTGCTGGTGACAACCGTCTTGCCGGCGCCGGCAGCCGGCAGACAGGCGCGCTGGCCACCGAAAACGTACGAGACCGCCGCCGCCAGGTAGTGGTTGGGGTTGAGCAGCCCCGCGTCCCGGGTGACGATGCCGTGCCGGTCAGCGTCCGGGTCGTTGGCGAAGGCAACGTCGAAGCGGTCCCTGAGCCCGATCAGGCCGGCCATGGCGTAGGGGGATGAGCAGTCCATCCGGATCTTCCCGTCCCAGTCCACCGGCATGAAGCCGAAGGTCGGGTCAACGCGCTCGTTGACGACCTCGAGCTGGAGCCGCCAGCGCTCCGCGATTGCCCCCCAGTAGGCGACGCTGGATCCGCCCAGGGGGTCCGCGCCCAGCTTCAGGCCGCTTCTGCGGATGGTCTCCACGTCGATGACCGCGGGCAGGTCGTCGCAGTACGAGGCGACGTAGTCAAATGTGCGAACGCTTCCGGCCGGCGTGGAGCGTCGCACTTCGCTGAGGCTAGCCAGGAGCCGGTTGGCCTCTTCCTGGATGGCGTCGGTGACGTCGGTGTCGGCCGGTCCGCCGTTGGGCGGGTTGTACTTGAAGCCTCCGTCCTCAGGCGGGTTGTGGGACGGCGTGATCACGATGCCGTCTGCCAGCCCGGCTTGGCGGCCGCGGTTGTAAGTCAGGATCGAGTGGGAGATCACCGGCGTGGGGGTATACCCGCGGTCGCTGTCGACCATCACCTGGACCCCGTGTGCGGAGAGCACCTCCAGCGCGGTGTGAAAGGCGGGCTCTGACAGGGCGTGGGTGTCGCGGCCGAGGAAGAGGGGACCGTCGACGCCGCTGGCCGTGCGGTATCGGCAAATCGCCTCGGTGATGGCCAGGATGTGCGCCTCGTTGAATGTCGCGTTCAGCGAGGAGCCGCGGTGGCCGGAAGTGCCGAAAGACACGCCCTGTTCGGGGTCCTCGACGTCTGGGCGCAGCTCGTAGTAAGCACGGACCAGCCGCCCGACGTCAACGAGCGCCGAAGGGTCTGCAGGCCGGCCGGCCTGGGCGCTGATCATCACTCTGCTGATGACCGTACCGCATACCGGTGTGGAGGCGGCCTTGCCGTCGAGGCTTTGCCTCAAGACATCGAGGACCTGAGGCCGCTCATCGATCGGCTCGCGTCCTGCGCTTATCCGCACACCGCGACTGTTGGCCGGTGGAGAGCAGTGCGCGTGCCCCGCGGCTGGAACAACGTCATCTACCGAGCCGGCGCGGGAACGCTGGCAGTCGCCGTCAAGTTCACCACCAGGGATGCTCGCGACCGCGCCGGCCGCGAACACCGTGCGCTCCTGCTGCTGGACCAAGCTGGGCTGGACGTTGCACCGAAACCATTGGGCCTGATCCGTCACGGCCTGCCCCACCCGGTGGCGATAAGCACCTGGTTGGACGGGGTGGTGTCCGACGAGCCGCCGGCCGCTGAGGGCGAATGGGAGCACCTCGTCCGTCACTACGCGGCGATCCACACGGTCACGCCCGCAGGTCGCCGCGCCGACCTTCCGGCGGCGGTGATGACCATGACGGCGACGGCGTCCGGGCGCGCTTTACTGCAGGCAGAAGTCGAACGCTTGCGTCCGGTCGGCGTGCCACCCGCGATCGCCGACCTTTTGCGGCTCGTCACCGCCGCACGGCTGCCTGACCTCGTCGCGCCCGGGCGTTGCCTGTGTCGTTGCGACACCAACATCGGCAACATGGTCCGGCGCGAGGGCGCGTGGGCTTCGGTCGACTGGGAGTACGCAGGCTGGGGCGATCCTGCCTTCGAGCTGGCCGATCTGATATCGCACCCAGCCCACGAAGCGGTGGCCCCCGGCTGCTGGCGCCGGGTGGCGGAAATGTACGCCGCCTGGCACGACGATCGGGCGCTGGTCGAGCGGGCCCACGTCTACGAGGTGTTGATGGCTTGCTGGTGGGCCGTCCGGTTCACGCGGATGATCATCGGGCCCGAGCCGAGCCGCCTGTCCGGCAGCCGGCTCGACCCTGCGGATGCGCGCACCAGACAGCGACGCTACCTGGCGCGTGC
>Ga0126378_10000870_pt1 | contig 22284 bp, 19 predicted proteins | sample PanSoiMetPlot_23_FD_92587 | JGI IMG/M metagenome (GOLD analysis project Ga0126378, IMG submission 92587) | Tropical forest soil microbial communities from Panama - MetaG Plot_23 | ecosystem: Environmental > Terrestrial > Soil > Tropical forest > Bulk soil | place: Panama | collected 2016-02-17
CACAAGTTGCTGGCCTGCTCGCGCTCCCTCCAGTTGGTGAATTCGGCGCTCAGCAGCTGAGTCCGGTCGAAGCCGGAATCGATTCTCGCTTCGTACGCCCAGAGGCTCCAGCCCAGGTCCAGCGCGGTAGTGATGAGGCGGCGCACGTCGGGCTGGGCTAGGTAGCCACCGTGCATCACGGGGATCGCCGTCATCGGGCCCGGCCGACCATCCGGTGGCGGCGGCAGGGCCTCCACGGCCAGCCGCCGCACTCCGACCTCGTGGGCGGCTCGAATCATCCGTGCGCCGATTTCCCTGGTGCGGATGCATCGCGTCATGCCGTTATGAGCCTCGTTCGCCATCACCACCGGCGACCTGGCGAAACCCCAGCGAGCTAAGTCCTCGACCGAACACCAGCCATCCAGCGACATAACTCAAGGGTCGCGCATCCGTTAAGCGGTTGGACGGACGGAGTCAGCTGGGACGTACAGCGTGTCCCGGCTCAGCCGCCGTTGCAGCATGCTCGCTGCTGCCTGGCCTGCGGTACCAGGAGCGCCACACAAGCCGGTAGAGCGGCACCACGCGCGGGATATCCCGCAGACCAGGGATGAACGGGACGAACAGCAGCAGGATCGTGCAGATCCCAGTCAGGTAGACGGCCCACACATCGACGTTCGCGGAATTCTGGAACGGCGAGACGTGGTACCACATCTGGTACAGCCACAGCCAGGGCTGGCCGGGGTAGCTGCCGGTCTCGTTCATGACACCCCACTGGTCACCGGTGAGGTGCATGTTCGTCGCCAGCTGGTTGTAGTAGCCGCCGTCGGCGATGAACAGGAGCGGCTTGGTGTAGTCGGTGCCGAAGAACTGCCGCTGCGCGAGCAGGTCGGAGTCCAGGGCGCCGCTGCGGGCCATGGTCAGCTCGCCGGCCATCATCGCCGGGACAGGACCGGCGGCCGGAAGGGTCAGGTCGCCGCCGTTGAACGGCATTTTCGTCGAGCCGGGCGCCGTGGCCTTGTCGTACGCCGTGGCCCACGTCAGCTGCTGCGCGGCGGGCGCGCTGTTGTACGTGGCCAACGCGGCGGACAGGGCCGGATCGCTCTTGGCCTGCGCCGCGAGCGGGTCGAGCACGAACAGCTTCGCGGAGTCGACCGGCTGGGTGATCCCGAATAGCTTCTGCCAGTTGACGGGGCCGACCTGCTGGACCGAGCCCGTGCCGTTGTTATAGGGCGGCCCGTAGCTGGCGGAGGCGCTGCCGCCGTCCAGCTCGGTGGCCGCGGTGTTGACGAAGCCGACGGGGTCAACGGTGCCCCAGGTCTTGATGCTCAGCGACGGAACGTTCGGCGAGGACAGCACGCCCGCCATGACCGCGACCAGAGCGCCCACGATGACCGCGGCGATCGTCCCTTCCTTGAGGATGTCGTAGCGACGCGTCGGCCCGCGCCAAGACTCGGCGTCTGCGGCGGCGGCCGCCTTGCGCGCGGCCGTGCCGCGCGCCCGCTCCGTCGGCAGCGGGTGACTGACGCCGCGGACCCGGACCATGAGGATATGGCCGCCGACGATCGCCAGCAGCGCGATCGGCATCAGCACGATGTGCCACATGAACATCTGGCCGAAGTTCATCGCGTTCCAGATCGCGCCGATGCCCGTGGCGTTGAAAGCGTCCTTGCCGTTCGTGGCGATCCACTGCGAGTCGAAGTTCTGCTGCGACAGATAGCCGGTGAAACACGTCACGACCGATACCAGGAAGGCCAGCACACCGGTGATCCACGTCATCGCCCGGCGTCCGCGCCATGCCGCCATCCAGAACTTGCCCCACAGATGGATGACGATGAACGCCATGAACAGTTCGACCGACCAGAGGTGAAGACTGTTAAAGAAGTGGCCCACCGGATTGGTGTGCCACCAGTCTGAGCCGCCCAGCGCGAGCGCGAGACCGGACGCGATCACGATGCCGAGCGCTACCAGGGCGGCCACGCCGAAGACGTAGATCCACGAGGATACGTAGGCGGGCTGGCGATCGGGCAGCAGCTTGCCCGGCGGGAGCAGCTTGGCGGCGCGGGTGCGCACCCGGGCCGTCCACATCCGCTCATCGCCCGCCAGTGGCGCGGCGGCCGTTGCGGTCAGGTCGTCCTTGGGCTCGACAGGCGGCAGGTCCGCGCCGGCCTTGTGCGGAAACCGGATCAGCAGAGCGGCGCCGAATACGACGATCATCACGGCGATGACAATGAGGTTCGCGACCGAGATCTCGATGAACGACCAGTGGAGGTACGTCCCCGTGCCGTTCAGGTCCAGCGCTAGTGGCCTGGCCGCGCCGCCGGCTGCGTGGGCAACGGCCGGGAGCCCGACGCCCGCGTGACTGAGTGCTGAGAGGTGCATGTCAGGCTCCTACCGAGCTGTCATTTCTGCTGCCGCGGCAAGTGCCAGGGCGAACTCAGGGTCGCGCAGGCCGAACAGGTCCCCTAGTGCTCTCCGTCACCTCGGTTGCGGACCTTGGTCACAAACCGGATGCCAGCATGAAGCGCGGGACGAACGAGGTCTGCGACGCCGGCCGCCGGCCACTACGGTGGCCCGGCCGTCCGCGGGGCGGGTGAAGCGGCTGAGGAAGCAGCGGAGGAGATGGCGGCACCAACCCGGCCAAGGAAGTCGCGGATGGTCGCCACCGCGACGCGGTGCAGGATCGTCTGGTCGATCCCAGCGCCGACGCCGCCGAGAGGTGGCCGGTAGACGCCAGTGAGTGTCAGCATCGTGGCCTCGCCGTCCACCCTGGCCAGGGTGATGTCGGCGTCCAGGGCCGGGAAGAGCCCGCCGCCTGGCCCTGCAGCCTCCCACCGCAGCGCCAGCTGCGCCGAATCGTCGTGCGCGACGAGATCTCCGAATTGCACCTCGACCACCCGCGACAGACCCCGGAGGGGTCCGAGTGGCCCGACCCGGGCCAAGCCGCTACTCCCGTCGCTGGTGATTGCCTCGCTGCCTGTCGCCTCGCTGCTGGCCGCCTGTGCGGCAGTCAGCAGGGAGCCGGAGTGCGCCAGGGCGGCCAGCCAGTCCCGAGCTACCGGGAAGCTGGCGTCGAGCCGCAGCTCTTCACGCACGAACATGGCAAAAGAGTTAACCCTGCCAGCGGCCGGTGCCGCCACGGACGAAGGTCCCTAATGCTCGGGATCGCCGGCCCGAGGATCCGCACCCGCGGGTAAAGTCGCTGGGTGCCCACCCCTGACTTCATCGCCGGGCTGCGCGCGCATATCGGCCACGACCTGCTGTGGCTGTCCACCGCGGCCGGCGTCGTCCTCGACTCCGACGACAACGTGCTGCTCGGGCGGCGGAGTGACACAGGCGGGTGGGCGCTGCCGGGAGGCATCATCGACCCGGCCGAGGAGGCGGCCGACGCCGCAGTCCGGGAGATCTTCGAGGAGACCGGCGTGCTCGCCGTCCCCGAGCGCCTGGTCGCGGTGACCGTGTCAGCGCCGATGACGTACCCGAATGGCGACCGCGTCCAGTACCTCGAGCTCACCTTCTGCTGCCGGCCCGTCGGCGGGCAGGCCAGGGTCAACGACAGCGAGTCCCTGGAGGTTGGCTGGCATCCGCTCAGCGCGCTCCCGCAGCTGAGCCAGCACACGCTGAGCATGCTGGCACACGCGACGTCCGGCAAGGCTGAGGCTGCGTTCGCCTTCTCCGGTTTCGATCGCCTGGTCGCGGAGTAACGGGCCGGCCCGCACCGGCCGCCGTCCGGATCGGCGCAGCCACGTGGGCTTAGCCGAGCGTGGCTTCGCGTGCTGCGGCACAATGCTGCCATGCCGCCGCGCACCTGGGCCGAGATGCGGGAGTCGATCACGGCCATGCTGGTCCGCGACACCGGGCACGACGTCGCGTGGTGGGACGAGCAGATTGCGGCGCAGCCCTTGATCGCGGACGAGACCGCTTTGCGGGCGTGGCTGCGCGAGCAGGGCGTCACTGGCTACAAGCAGATGCTGCTGGTCATGGAGCGGTTCGGCTACCCTGACTACCTGCTCGCGTCCGCGGACGCGCTGCTCGCGGCGCAATATGCCGATCGGCCGCAGCTTCGGGCCATCCTGGACGCGGTCGTGATGGCCGCCCAGGCTTTCGGCCCCGTTGAGGTGCAGGCGCGGAAGACGTACACCTCGCTGCTCACTCCCCGGCGTACGTTCGCGGCGGTGCGGCCGACGACGAAGACCCGATCCGACCTGGTGCTCCGGCTCGATGGCCTCGAGCCCGGCGGGCGGCTGCTCGACGGGCGGAACTCGGCCGGCGGCGGGCTCAATGTCCGCATCGCGCTACAGACGGTGGCGGATCTGGACGCCGAAGCCCTGGATCTGCTGGGTCAGGCGTACGCAGAGAGCTCCTGACAGCTTCGCGCTAGCCGAAGCGGCCGTGCACGTAGTCGGCCGTGCGGGGATCCTGCGGATCGTTGAACATGGCCTCGGTAGCGCCGTGCTCGACGATGTAGCCGGGGGTGCCCTGCTCGGCGAGGAAGAACGCGCACTGGTCGGACACTCGCTGTGCCTGCTGCATGTTGTGGGTCACGATGACGATGGTGACTTCCTTGACCAGGTCGGCCATCGTCTCCTCGATCACCCTGGTGGAGGTCGGGTCGAGCGCCGAGCACGGCTCGTCCATCAGCAGCACGCGGGGACGGATGGCCAGCGACCGGGCAATGCAGAGCCGCTGCTGCTGGCCGCCCGACAGCGCGCCGCCGGGCTGGCGAAGCCTGTCGCGGACCTCTCGCCATAGACCCGCCTTGATCAGGCACTGCTCCACTAGGTCGTCCTTGGCAGCGCGGCCGGCCTTGATGCCGGTCAGCTTCAGTCCCGCTATCACGTTGTCGTAGACGTTCATGGCCGGAAACGGATTCGGCTTCTGGAACACCATGCCGATCTGCCGGCGGGCCTCGGTGAGGCGCTGATTCGGGTCGTAGATGTCGACCCCGTCGAGCAGCACTTCCCCGGCGAGCGCGGCACCCGGCACCAGCTGGTGCATCCGGTTGAGGATGCGCAGGAACGTGGACTTGCCGCATCCCGATGGTCCGATGAGCGCGGTCACATGGCCAGCGTGCATGGTCAGCGATACACCATCCAGAACCATGTGGTCGCCGAACCAGGCGGTAATGTCGCGAGCCTCCAGCTGTGCCAGCGAGCCCACGGCGCCGAGCGTCATCGTGTCGGCGGGCAGCTGGCGGGCGGCAGCGTCGTGATCAGGTCGATCAGTCACGGCGATCTGGTCCTTGTCGGATAGTCGTGGCGGCGTTCGCGGGGTCATTGGCGGGCGCTTACATCAGGTTTGGCAGCAGGCGAGTGATCTGATCGGCCACAGCAAGACCAAGGTAACCGAGGACGGGGACAGCGACGACCCAGGTCTGCCAGCGGTTCCAGTGCGCGGCGATCCAGCTCAGCCCGATGGCTGCCAGCACGAGGGCTTGCCCCCACAGCACCAGCGGCACCCAGGCGATCGTGTCGGCGCCCAGTGCGAGCTCACTCGGCCCGATATCGGCAGAGGACACAACCATCGCCGGCGCTGGCTTCGGCTTGGACATGAGGTTGGCGTCCACGCGGACCACACCGGTGGGTGCGAACGCCGGCCCGTCGGCGGTGGCGAGGATCAGCCATCCCTGGTTTGACGAGAACCGGGGTACCGGATCCCCGGCCCTGCGGATGTCGAGCACCCGGTAGCGAAATATGCCCTGCCCGGTGGTCACGCTGAATACCTGGCCCGGGCTGAGGCTAGACAGACGCGCGAACGGACCGCCATAGGTTGCCCGCCGAGCCAAGATCTCGCTGAGTCCGACCTGACCGGGCAACTGGGTGTCCCGCAGATGTCCCGGCCCGCCTTCGAGCACCTCTCCGCTGGTGCCCTCGAGGACCACCGCGTTGAGGCCGATCTCCGGGATATTCAGAATGGCGACTGGCGAGCCCGGCGCTAGCAGCTTGCTCGCGTTGTTCGGATCCGTCGGGCCGGTCGGCGCGATCGCCTGAGCCAGGTCGGCGCGGAAAGAAGCGTACGCGTCATGCTGCACCCGGTCGTAGTACAGGTGGGACACGAACGTGAACCACGCAGCGAACCCCAGCAGGCTCACTGCCAGACTCAGGATTGCCGACGAGATGATCAGCTGAGCTGGCGGAACTGTGCGCCGCGGACGCCTCGCGGCGGCGGCTGCGATCGCCGCGCTCCGTCTTCGCGTTCTTCGCGAGGCACCCCCGCCGGGCGCCTTGGGCGCGCTCGGCGGGGGTGCCTTAACCGCTGTCACGCCTTGCCCTGCGGCTCTGCCGATGAAGACGGCGTGCCTGACTGGCCGAGCAGGCGGCGCTCGGTCTCCTGGCGTGCGTGCTCAGCCACATCGGCCATCGTCTCGCCGAAGTTCCGGCGCCGCCAGCGGAGGAACTGCCAGAGGCCGACGACAACGCCGGCGACGAGGATGATCACCACGAGCAGCGCCCACGGCACGGCGAACAGCGACGCAGATCCGGTCACCGCGGCAAGCGGGGCAGCGAGCGGGATCCCGCCCTTGGGAGCCGTCGGGCCGACGCGGACGTGGGCGGTAATCGGCCCGAACGGGTACAGGCTGCCCGGCGAGACCGTGATGCGGACCGAGTCGCCGGGAAGCACGGTGGGCAGGGACCTAGAGCCGGCCGACAGAGAGCCGAAGAGACCGCTGACGGAGACGCCTGCGCTGCCGGCCAGCCGAACGTTACCGGTGTTGTGCACTGTGTAGGTAACGCTGGTCGCGCTGGAGCCGAACGGGCTGACTGTGCTGTGGCTGCCGACGGAGACTGCCTCGACGCGCAATCCCGGGGTGAGGGGACCGGCGACCCGGAGGTACATCGGCACTCCGATCCGGTGCTCCTCGTTCACCACCGCCCCATTCTTCGCCCTGACATTGAAGTTCACAGCGGCGAACAGCGCTCCGGTGTGGTCGCCGGGCCGGGCGTTGCGCGGCACCGAGATCCGGATGGGCTCGATGACGCCCTTGTTGGCCGGAATGAGGACCGACAGGTGGCCGGAGTGCCCGTCCACGGACACCCAGGAGCCGATGTCCACAGGTTTCTGGGTGGATTTCATGAGCAGGAGCGTGTTGGACGCCGTGGTGCCGGTGGCGTCCGTGGCGTAGATCGTGAACGCGACCAACTTACTGCTGCGATTGAGCACCGCGACGTGGTCGGTGATCGTCGTGCCTGGCTTCACGCTCGAGTAGTTGTACGTGGTCCGCGTATCCGGCGCCTTCGCGCTTGCCGGAATCTCGGACCAGCTGACCACGCCGCTGGGGGTTCCCGCGGCTGTGCTCAGCGCTGTTGACCGCGCGGCAGCCGATGAGGGCGCTGCGCTAGCCGGAGTACCGGCAACGAGAACCGCCGCGCCAGCCGTCGCCAGGAGAAGGAATCCGGCCACGACGCGATTACCTATGCACCGCAACCTCGCTACGAAGTCGCTGATCAGCCTGCGGCCTGCGTGCGCGCGGTGGACGTGGGGGGAATTCATCGGCGCATACCGTCCATTCAAGCTGGGCGTGAGCCCAGGCCTTTCGGAAGAGCGGAGCGGTGCCGCCGAGTCCGCAGCACCGCACTGTCCTGTTGTGGTGACCGGGAGGGCGCAGGCAGCACACCCGCTGCCTGCGCCCCGGTCCCCGTCTGCGCCGGGACCGGCTCAGCGAGCCCGGCCCCGGCGCAGTACCAGGCCGTGGTGGTGACTAGGCCTGGGCGGAGAGGTAGGTGATGGTGAGCGTGCCACTGTAGGTGCCGGCGGTCGCGTTGGACGGGATGTCCAGCAGCAGGCTGGCGGCCACCTGATCGTTGGTGGCGCCAGACGGGTCAGCGCCCGTACCGGCGTGAGCGAGAGCGAGCACGCCCGCGGTCGTGCCGAGCCCCGGGGTGACCGGAGCGACGGTGGGACCGAGGATCGCGCCGTTGGGGAGCGGCGCGTTCACGGCCGTCGGCGTCCACCCGAGCTGGTTGCCCGAGAAGCTGTTTGCCGGCGGTCCGGCCGTGCTGAAGGTGCCCTGCTGTCCCATGACTGACCAGCCCGGGAAGTTGTTCCGGGTGTCGGTGATGGTCACGGTCGGCAGGGTTCCGGTGGCGGTGGAGCCGCTGACAGCAAGGTTGACGCCGGTGTTAGCGGCCACCGAGACGGTGAGCGTACCGGTCGCGGCAACCGTCACGCTGATGGTGACAGCACCGTTCTGAGCAGTCAGGGTACTGCTGGTGTTCAGAACCGTCTGCCCAGACGAGCCGGTGAACGCTGCGGTGTTCGTCGGGGTGAATGTTGCCGTCAGAGTTACCGATGAGTTAAACGGTGTTGGCGTTGTGAAGGTGGTGGTAGCCACGCCGCTGCCGTTCACTGCGACCGGTGAACCGATAGGCGAGCCGCCCGCGGCGAACTGCACCGAGCCAGCCGTGGCTGGGCTCTCGGTCGCGGTCAGCGTGACAGAAGCGCCATCGCCCGCCGGGTTCGGCGACGCGGTCAGCGTGGTCGTGGTGGCCGTCGCGCCGGGCGGGGTCGCACTGGTGGTGTACGTGCCTGCAGCGGTGACCGTGATGTAGAGGTCACCCTGGTAGGAGACGGTACCGGCACCGCCGGGCAGGCTGTAGCAGCCCACTGCCCACTCAACGGTTCCCGGGTTCGTCGCAGTCGGTCCACCGGCCGTAGCGACCAGAGGGCCTACGGCGGCCAGCAGGAGCTGGCCGGACAGCGGCGAGGTCGGGGCGTTGTTGAAGCTCGAGATGCCGCTGACAAAGTTGCCCGCGAGGTCGAACTCCTCAACGTCAGCCGATCCGGTGAACCCCGTCGGGCAGGCGGTCGTGGTCCCCCACGTCGGCTGCGTCGTCAGGGGCGCCGGTCCCATGTTGCTCAGCGTCAGGCCGCCCGGGATCGTCCCAGCGGCGGCCAGCGCGGAGCCGGCTGTCGCCAGGCCAGCCCCGGCCGTGAGGCCCGCGGCTGCCAGGATGACTACGCCGCGGCGGAGTCGCCGGGCCGTCACCCATTTCCATTTCTCGTTCATAGCAGGGGTTTTCTTCCTCTCTGTCGGCGAGCACGCGGGCGCGCGCCCGCAGGTGGCTCGTCCCGGGTGTGGGACGATGACCGGGTGCCTGCCCGGACATTCCGGGTCCGGGCAGGCGCCCAGCCGGCTCTATTTCACGGCGACAGGAGCCGCTAGCCCTGCGCCGAGTTGTTGTTCATCTGGACCCGCAGGCCGTTTGTGCTCGCGCCGCACTTGTCGGGGAAGTTGGAGTTCGCCCCGATGGTGGCGAAGCCCTGCTGCGCGATCGTGAACGTCGCCCGGCACAGCCCGGAAGTCGCGCCAGCGAACAGACCGGCGAGTTGCGCGTTGAAGGCCGGGTTGCCGACGCTGCCGGACGGCGGAGTGACGTTGTTGATCTCGAAGAAATCCATCACGTTGAACAGCTCGCGCGTGATGGGGAAGCAGGTGGCCTGATTGAAGCTGGTGCCGGTCAGGCAGCCAGCGACGTTCATCGTGCCACCGCTGTTGAGAGGCTGCACCACGGTCGGGGTCGTGCCGGCCGAGGTGACCGCCTGGAGAACTGAGCCGTGGGTCAGGTCGGGGTCCGCGCCGGACTTAGCGGCGACGAACCTGGCGATCGACAACGGCGCGATGCCATTCGGGTCGCTGGCCAGGGCGCTGCCGTCATGCTCCTCGACGGGAACGCCGATGGCCGGGCCGCCCACGATGGTCTGGTGCCAGCACGCCTGCGGCGCGCTGACGCCCATGGTGTTCTGCCAGAAGGCCAGCGTGCCGGATCCGTTCTGCGGAGCGTACAGGTCGATATTGCCGATGGTCTGGACGGTGGCAGTGCCTGTCGCAGTCGCGGCAATGGCGGTGCCGCCGGAGGTGGCGGCGAGTTCGAAGGTGTTAGCGGTGGGAGCGACGACGAAGTAAGGAGTCCCGGCCGTGAAACCGGCAGGAACGCCACCCGACAGGGTCACTTCCTGATTCGCCGTGAGGTTGCTGCCCGTTGCCGTGAACACGGCCGGGTTCGCAGCGGTTGAAGTGGAGCTGAACGAGGTGCCCGGGTTGAGGGTAGTGCCGCCCACGGTCAGCGGCTGGCACGTGTTGTACAGCGTCTGCAGCTGGGCGACGGTCAGGTTCATACCCTGCGGGATCGTGGATGGCGTGGTGGTGAAGGTGATCGAGCCGAACCCGTTAGTCACGTTGGTGCAGCCTGTGGTGGAGGCCACGCACAGCGTGGTCTCGGAGAGAGCCGTAATGGGACCGGTGGCGTAGGTGACCGCGTCAATGGCGAACGGCACGTACACGAAGTTGCCGGACGAAAGCAGCGAACCCGGTGTGCCGGTGGCGCTGCTGACGCTACCCGGAGCGCTCGACGAGCGGCTCATGCTGATGCAGTTCGCCTGCGGCGGAGTGCCGGACTGGCCGAGGGTGGTTGTACCGGCGCCGCTGCCTACGGTGTAGGCGTAGGCCATCGCCTTGAAGCCCCCGCCCGAGCCGTTCGGCCGGGTGAAGCTGCAGGAGGTGTACGCGCTGGCGGACGCGCCCGCGAGCTGTGGCGTGATGGTCTCGCCTGGGGTGGTCGTGAGCGGGTTCACGGCGTCGTATTCGCCGATGATGCCGCCACCGACCGTGTTGGCGAAGGCGTCCATGGTGAACTGGATCGTGTCGGACCCGACCTGGACGAACTGGAATGTCGGGTCAGCTGATGCCGGCCCCGCAGCGGCGAACGCCGCTCCGGCGAAGCCCAGCGTGACCGTTCCGACCACGGCCAGGCTCTTGAGCCTGGTGGTCCCGCGGCCGAACCACCTGGACCTGCCGGTCCCGGTGGTGGGGGGTTTAGGAGACATCTCGGTCCCTTCCTCGTATCGAGGACGTGGCCCTACAGGCACGCCCTGCTGCTGCCCGCCCCGGTGTGGGACGTTCCCCTGACCAGCACCCCTGCCGGCCAAGATCTTGGGTGGCGGTCACGTCCGCATGCTGCGCAGCCACCGCGCCACGCCGTCGGACCGCAGCACCATGCCGCTCACGGCGCATGCGGCGCCGGCGATGACCACGGCCAGCAGCAGCCAGCGAACGGCGCCGACCGGCTGCCGCTCGGTCTTCGCGGCAGCCAGCTGGGCTCGCGGCGGGGTGATGCCGGGACCTGCCGTCGGAGTAGCGCTGCTGAGTGACCCCCCGCCTGACGGCGTCAGCGAGTTCGTGCCAGTGCCGCCGCCAGGTCCGGTACCGCTCCCTGATGTGTTCGACGTGCCCGAGCCAGCCGGGGACGGCGACGATGAACCCTTGGCGTCGGCTTGCAGCTGCTTGACCACGGCCATCGCCTGTGACTTGAGGCTGGACGGCAACGGCAGGAAGCCGGGGGGCAGATTGCCGGAAGCGGCACCGGGTGCCTGCCCGGCGCCAGCTGCGTAGGCAATCAGGTTGGCGTAGTCGGTGAGGGCGGACGCGGACTGGCCGGTGGTGGGCACAGCGGCATAGACCACCTGAGTCAGCGGGTACCCGCCGACACCGGGGCTCGCGGGGTTGACCTGCAGCAAGCCGGCGCTGTCGGGCTTGGCGGAGTCGACTGCCGCCGTCAGGCTTGCGCTGCTAGGACCGACGCAGCTGGTGCCAGGGTCGTTGCAGAGGCGCGCGTCGATCAGGCCGAAAGCGGCCAGGTCCGACGTGCCCGAGATCCCCCAGATCCACCTCGCGCCGAGCGGCTGCGGCGGGGCCACAACCCACCAGCCGGACGAGCCGTCAGGGGCTGTGGCCTGAGAGTCCCAGGTGGTAAACACCGGGTCGGTGCCATTGAGGATGTTGCCCGCTGCCTGGTCATAGTTGCTGACGTACGGGAGCAGGTCCAAGGAGCACCTGCTGACATCTTTCGTCTGAGCACCCGTAGGGGGGGTGTCGGGTCCCTCGTTCAGGCAGGCGCCGTAGGCGCGCGGGAAGGAGTCGATCGCGGGCGCCGTGCCAAGCTGCAGTGCTTCATAGTCAGGGTCCGGAGCCAGGGCATCACCGTTCGGAACATCCTTCGTGCCCTTGTTGAGCCAGTCACTGGCGCCCGGATCTCCCTGGATCCACTTCCAGATCTGCTGGTTCGCTGCTGAATGATCCTCGGTCAGCATCGGCGCGAGCGGAGCCGTCGTGGCGTTGTTCCAGATCGCGTTCTCCGAACCGCCATTGGGATCGGGATTAAGCCTCTTGAATTGCTCGTCATCGCTGATGTTGAGCAGGTTGTTTTGCTGCAACCACGCTGGCCCGAACTCGTTGACAGGGTTGGCGATGCCGACTGCGGACGTTGCATTCGGGAAGTAGTCAGGTATGTCTGACTGATAGACCTGAGTGAGGGCCTTCGCCACTAGCTCCGGCGAGAGATTGACCGGCGTGGTGTATAGGCCATTGGTGTCGTTGATGTTGAAGCCGAAACCGACGGCCGTCACCGCGACCGGGGCATACACGATCGGCGGCAGGGGATTGGGTGGAGGAGGAGTGTCGTCGCGCGCGGCCTCGCTGCCGATCGGGATCGTGGTGAACGCCAGACCGACGCCGCTGGCACTGGGGTTGTCCAGCTGCAGCGTGCTTTCCGCTTCCGTGGTAGCCGAGTAGCCGAAGATCGTGTGGCAGTTCGCGGTTTGATTGAGCGCGAGCTGCCAGGACTGCATCGCCCTGGCGACGAGCTGCGTACCGACCGTCTCGGTTTCCTTCGTTCCGATCGGGCAGGAGCCCTGGACCGCTGCGTAGCCGAGGTGAACCTGGATGCGCATCGCCCAGTTCGAGGCGCTCAGTGGCGAGGAAACGAGGAGCTGCCCGACGCCGGTATTGTTCGGGCTGATCTGGAACCCGTTGGGTTCGTACGTCCCCCGCGGCACGATGACCAGCCAGCAGTTCCGCGGCTGGCCAGTACTCGGGTCAAGCAGCCCGCAGCCGAGGCCGGGCGCCTCGATGCCCGTCAGGGTCTCGAACTGCAGCTGCCCGGTGCCACTGGAGCCGGTGATCGCCCCTTCCACCTCGTTGGTGTTGAACTGATTGAAGAACGCGTTGGTGTTGGTCACCCCGTAAGCCGGGCAGCCGGCCGCTGGCGGGGTGCCGCAGCCGTCGGCCGGCACGAAGGGGATCGCGTATTCCTGCGGGAAGTCGGCATTGTCGGTGTCGGGCGCGCTGGCCCCCTGCACGGGCTCCTCCGAGTCGCAGCCCCACAGCGCAGAATCACCGCTCTGGCTGGATGGCGGGCTGGCGGTGCTGGGCAGGAACGGCTGCCCAGTGGCCGGGTCGATCTCGCAGAGGTCGCCTTGGCGGGAGTCGGTGCTCTGCGGGCCATTCTCACTTCCCAGCTGGCTCTGGGTGCCGTACTCGCAGTCCTGGGGTGATGGACCGGAACTGGAGTCGCCGTAGCACTCCATTACCTGCAGGTAGTTCCCCCCGATGGGGCCATTTGCCCCACCGGCAGCTCGCTGCGTCGGCAGGGCTCCGCTCCAGGAGATCGTGATGCCCTGGTGCGCGAGCTCCTGCGTCTGGCTGACGGTGACCTGCAGGTGCTGGAAGTCGGGGTCCTGGTACATGAATGCCAGCGGGTTGTTGCCCGGGTTCGCCCGGATGTCGTTCGCCCCGGCGATGGGCTGGTTGTCGGTGCCGAGCAGCCCTTTTTGCCAGGACACGGTGACGGTGGAGGCGGTCGCCCCGGATCCGGTGATCTGGTCGAAGCTTGTCCCGGTTGCGGCCGTGGCTCGAGTGCCTCCGGGCGGGCCGATCAGCGCCAGCGTGGCGAGGGCAGCCAGGACGGCCAGCGCGCCGAACCACCGGATCCGCGACATGACGGAGTCGCTCGTCGAATGCATCGTCACTGCAGCCCCCCGGGACCGCCGGGCAGGCCCGTGCCGCCGGACGGCCGGCGCCTCCGGCCCGCCTGAGCGATCAGCGGGGGAAGGAGTATCAGGCCGAGCAGCAGGCCGGCAGCCAGCACCATGAGGGCGACCCGTATCCCGTCACCAAGGCTGACCGGGGAAGCAACGGCGACGGGGTTGACTGTCGCAGAACCACCCTGACCGGATTGCGCAGCGGTATTGCAGTTGCCGGAGTCAGGACTGCAGCCTTGCGCCGCAGCGCTAGCCGCCGATCCCGCGCCAGAACCTGCTCCAGTGCTCGCGCTAGCGCCCGGACTGGCGTTCCCCGAGCCGCCGCTGCCGCCCGACCCGGCCGCGCCGGGCTTGACTGGTGTGGGCGTCTTCTTGGCACCGCCGGTGCCGGCGGTGCACTGCTGCCCGTTGCCCGCCTTGTCGCAGGTCGGCGGGAATGGAGCTGTCTCGGCCAGCTTGTTCCGGCCGAGCGTGTCGGTGGGGTCGAACGTCGGGTTGTTGCAGCTCTTGATCTGCGCAGTTCCCGTATTGGGCACTCGGTTGCCAGGGATCCTCTGCAACTGCTGGAAGCCGTCCAGCACCAGGTTGATGGGCACCGACGAATACCCGATGCCGTCGAGTGGCTGCTGACCCTGGCACAGCAGGTACGCGCCGAACGCGCCGAGCGTGAAGCCCTTGTTGGAGGTGAACCCGTTCGAGGTGTCGGTCGGCAGGATCATGTAGGAGTAGCTCGACAGCTCATAGGTGCGCGCGTCGGTGTCCGTGTAGACGTTCGACAGGTTCTGCGTGAGGTAGAGCGGACTGCTCTTATCCGTGTTGATCTGAGCCTTGAGCAGCGAGACCGCGACGTTCTGTGCAGTCGGCTCGGTGTAGTAGCCGCCCGCATTGAGCACTAGCGCGACAGGGAAGCCGGTCTGCAGCGCGTAGGAGTACTCGACGTAGCCGATCGCGCCGTCGGCCTGTGCCTGAGCGACGTATCCCGACACGCCCAGATCGCCGGACTGGCCGCGCATCGCCGAGTTCGGCAGCACCGGGTAGGCAGAGGTCTGCGTGCACGGGCTTCTGCCCACCTTGGCGCAGTAAGCGTTCCAGGCCGCCGGCTGGGTTGCGAGCATCCACGTCGTGAACTCCGACGTCGCGCCAGAGCCGTCGGAACGGACGACCGGCACGATCTGCAGGTTCGGCATCGTCAGGCCAGGGTTGTCCTGCTGGATGATCGAGTTGTTCCACCGCGTGATTGTCCCGGTGAAAATCCCGGCAATGGCCTTGCCGGAGAGCCGCAGGTTAGTGACACGCCTGCTGCCGATCTTCAGGTTGTACATGAACGTCGTGCCGCCCGCGGTGTCCGGCATGTACGCGTAGCCGCGCGGCGGAGCCGGGTCGGCGATGTTGCCGTCCTTGACGCCGTAGGGGATCTCGGATGCGCCCCAGTCGATGGTGCCGTTCGCGAATTCCTGCCGGCCCGACGTGGAGCCGACGGGGTTGTAGTTGACCCGCATGCAGTACTGGGAGACGTTCCCGATCCAGTCGTTGATCGCGTTGTAGGACCAGGTGGAGCCCGCGCCGCTGATGGGCGTGTACGGGCACGCGGCCGCAGATGCCGGAATGTCCGCTGGGTAGACCGAGGTCATCACCGCAGCCGCAGCCACGACGAGACCCGCCGCCAGTCGGCGTGCCCGGATCCTGCTCGCCCACCTCATGCGCTCACTCCGTGCTTCTCGTGTTTGATGGCGCGACCATGTGACCCGCCACTGTCCGCTCCGCGTATCGGGTCAGGTCGCGACGGGACGTGGCCATCAGGCGACGCAGCTGCCGGCTCGTCAGCTGGCCTGGACCCCGGCCGCCGACGGCACGCGCGCTAATGAACAGCACCAGAACGAGGGCAAGCAGCACGGCGGCGGCGCCGAAACCGCGGTACACGAACTGCTGCAGCCCGCTCGACACGAGAATGTATGCCTCGAGAGGCAGCGAATTCATCGGCCCGCTGAGCGGGTTGAAGTTGGTGTACTGGGTGACCCCGGCGACCAGCAGCACCGGGGCGGTCTCGCCGATCGCCCGCGCGGCGCCCAGGATGACTGCGGTCGTGAGCCCGGATCGTGCGGTCGGCAGCGTGACATGCCACACCGTGCGCCAGTGCCCAGAGCCGAGAGCGTAGGAGGCCTCGGTCAGGCCGCCGGGCACCAGCCGGAGGACGACGTAGGCCGCCCGGCAGATGATGGAAACCGCCGTGAGCCCGAGCGCGCAACCGGCGGCCAGCCCGGACAGCGGAAGATGGAAGATGAGAATCAGGGTGGCGTAGATGAACAAGCCCGCGAGGACGTCAGGCAGCGCTGTCATCGCGTCGATGAAGGTGCGCACCAGCCGATTCAGCTGCCCTGGCACCTCGTTCAGGAACACCGCCACGAGCAGGCCAAGCGGTGCCGCGATGGCCATCGCGATGCCGAGTTCAATTAGCGTGCCGATCATCGCGTGCAGCACGCCGCCCTTGGTCAGCGGATCGAACGGCTTCTCACTGTGCAGGTCGTGCGTGTAGAAGTTGAGGTGCTTCAGGGCGTTCCAGCCCTTCAAGCCCGTGTAGATGACGATAAAAACCAAGGCCCCGCCCACGACAAACGCGAGGGACCATACGATGGCGGCGGCGATCCGGTCACGCACCGTGGGCCTGTTGTTGTCGAAGGCTACGAGCAGGGCGTAGATCAGCACGAACAGGACCCAGCTGACCACGATGTAGCCGACGATCCCGGTGAAGGGCGCCAGCTGCGTCCACAGCAGAGCTGTAGTCGCTAGCGCCGCCGCCACCGCTCCGGCGAATGCCAGCACGTCCTCGCGGCGAATCCCAGTGATCTGCCGGCGCGTCCGCGGCGGTCGCGGTTTCGAGCGGGACGGTACCGTCGTGCGGTGCGCCTGCTGGTCCGATGGCACGCCGGGCTCGGCGTCGGCCGACGGCGACGCCGAGGGAAAGGGCTGGTCCACGACGGACATCGGGTCAGGCCTCGCTCACCGCGCCGGACCGGGACCGCGACACGATGACCGCGGCGATGAAGTTGACCAGCAGAGTCAGCGCGAACAGCGCGAGTCCGGCGGCCATGAGGGCGCTGACTTCGAATGGTGTCGCCTCGGCGTAGTGTCCCGCGATCAGGGCTGAGATCGAGCTTGTCCCCTGCTGCAGGATGTGCAGTTGGATCTTGAACACGGGCGCGATGATCAGGAGCACCGCGATGGTCTCGCCCAGCGCCCGGCCGAGGCCAAGCATGATGCCGCCAATCATCGCCCCCGCTCCGAATGGCAGCACGACCGCGCGAATCATCCCCCAGCGCGTCGCCCCGAGCGCGTATGCGCCTTCGCGCTCGCCGGCCGGAGCCTGGCTGAATGCCTCGCGCATGATCGAGCAGGCGATCGGCGTGATCATCAGAGCGACCACGAGGCCTGCAGCGAACGTAGAGGACGTATAGGCCGTCGCGGTCGGCTGGGTGTCGTGCGGTGTGATACCGGTGACCTTGAACAGTGGGATCCAGCCAAACCAGTCGTTAATCCAGCGCGCCACCGAGTTGATGCGCCACTGCAGGAGCTCGAATCCCCACAGACCAAACACCACGCTCGGCACGGCGGCCATGAGGTCGATCACGCTCACCAGGAAGCGCTGGACGCTTCGCGGCGAGTACTCAGAAATGAACAGGGCAGTGCCGATAGCGAGCGGTGCCGCTACCACGACCGCAACGAGGGCAATAAGGACCGTCCCGACCACCACCGCGGCGATGCCGAAGCCACCGCCGTTCGGGTTCCACGTCTGAGTCGTCAGGAACGACCAGCCAGCCTTATGCAGCGCCTGCGAGGCGCGGTAGAAGAGAAACGCGCCGACCAGGCCCAGCAGCACCAGCACGACAACGCCCCCGGCCCTCGCGATAGCGCGGAATGCGCGGTCGGACGCGCTGAGCCGGTAGGTGAGCTTGCGCGGGACCGCGCCTTTGCGGCCCTGAGCTACGGACGGCACACCACTTCGCACGAAACAGTCGCCCTCTTTGTCGGCGGCCTCTCGGACCGCTCGCCCACCCCGGTTACTAGGTACCTGACCACCCGACTATTGGAGCACTGAATCACGTGCGACACGGTCTTGGATGACTCGTCAGGAAAGCGTGGGTGAACACTGGACTGCGCCGCTACAGGCGCCGCGCCCGCTCCGGCCCGTTCGCCTACTTCTCACTGCAAGTATGTTCAGGATTTAGGTCCGCGCAGTATGGTCCCTAGGCATGCCAGCAACTCAGACGATCTCGGGCGCTCTGCACGACGCGGCTGCCAGATGGCGGACTGCCAGCACCATCCGACGCGCGACCCTGCTGCTAGCGACGATCGGCATGATCGCCGGCGCGGGCCTGGTGACTGCCGGGTTCGCGCTGGCTACCCAGGGCACGATCCCGGGCGGCCTGACGCTGAGCAACATGGGACCGGCGCCCCTGACGACGCAGCCGAAATGGGGGACCACGACGGCCTGCCCCTCCGGGTTCACAGCATCGGCTGACGTCGAGGAGTTTCTGACCGACGGCACTTTTGTCAGCGGTATCTCGAGCGTCAACAACGCCCCGACGACGCCGCTCTCCGGCCAGCTACTGCTCAGCAACGTCGGCGCCCTGCTCGCCACGCAAGGCAGCGGAATAACCGCCTCGAACCCCGGCACCGTTGAGTGGGCAGTGGGCTGCTGGAGCCTGCCCGGCGCCGTCGGTACCGTCTCGTATCAAGGATTCCTTTTCGTCACGGCGAACGCTGACGGCACGTACAGCACCGGTACCACCCCGCCTTCGGGTTCTTCGTCGAGCGCGTCGACGTCGGCCAGCGCATCGGCTTCCGCAAGCGCATCGGCGTCCGCAAGCGCGTCTGCGTCCGCAAGCGCGTCTGCGTCCGCAAGCCCGTCCGAATCCGCGTCCGCTAGCCCGTCAGCCTCCGCGAGCCCGTCGTCACTGACTCCGCCGCCCACCAGCACCGTTCTTCCTTCCGGCGCGCCAGGAACTGGTGCGGGCGGAGCGTCCCTCCCCGGTAACCGCAATGACCTGCTGATTGCCCTCGGGGTTGCTGCCCTCGTCGGGTCGGCGGCGGCGATGGGCCTGGCTCTCCGGCGCCGGCCGGAACTACCCGAGCAGGGTGACGTCGAGCCGGGTTCGACCTGGTGAGCTGGCCAGCTCCGGGTGGCGGAACCGGGTGGGCGGCTTCGCCGCCGCCCGGGGACGCTCCGCCGGGCTGGTCGTCCGCTCCGGGGGCTCAGCGAGTGCGACACCACTGGTGGCTGGTGGCGATCGGCTTGATCCTCGCCGCGGCGGTGGCCTTCACTTTCGGCCTCAGCGGCCAGCTGCGCTCGCTGAGTGGTCCCCTCTTTACGGGCGGCGGGACGTCCGGTACGCCAGCGGTCAGGCCGGCGGCCCGGTCGGTACCAGTCGCCATCAGCATTCCGGCCATCCACCTGAGCGTGCGGCTTAGCGAGCTGGGACTCAACCCGAACCACACCGTCCAGGTCCCCACGAACTTTCTGGAGCCCGGATGGTATGAGTACGGTCCGTCACCCGGCCAGCTAGGGTCATCCGTCATCCTTGGCCACGTCGACTCGTACCTGGGTCCGGCGGTCTTCTTCAGGCTTCGCGCGCTCCGGCCAGGTGACCACGTCGATGTGTGGCTGGCCGACGGCGTCGTCAGCCACTTCCTGGTGCGCCAGGTGGCGATGTATCCGAAGACGAACTTCCCGACGCGCCAGGTCTACGGTTCCCATGGTTACAGCGCCCTGCAGCTCGTCACCTGCGGTGGAGTGTTCGACACCCAGACCCGCAGCTATCTGTCCAACGTCGTCGTTTACACCAGCCTCGTCTCGACCAGCTGAAGCTCGATTCGTTCGCCTACTGCTCACCGCCAGTACGTCCGATAGTTACGGACTGGGCAGTACGTTTTCGGCCATGGCTGTAACTGAGATCAGTACCGGCGGCTCGCGCGATGCGATTACCAGACGCCGATTCGCCAGGACGATCCGGCGTGCGGCCTTCGCCCTCGGCGCGCTGGGCATGGTGGCCGGGGCGGCAGTAATCAGCGCGGGGCCTGCGATGGCAGGCGTCGGATCTGAGCCGGGCCACCTGAAGTTCAATCCCGCGAGCGGGGCTACCACTCTGATGCCCACCTGGTCCACGAGTGACGGCTGCCCGTCGGGTTATCAGGGATCTGCTCAGATGGCCATCTTCGACGTGAACAGCACGCTCCTGAGCAGCATCTCGAACGTCGCTTACAACGTCCAGGGACCGTTCAGCGGAGAGCTCGACGGCAATATCCGCGCGATCCTCAGATTCGCCCACGTCCCCAACGGGGGGTCGCTCGAGTTCACCGTTGGGTGCTACAGCAATGCCGGCGGCGTGGGTAGCTTCACGTGGCTCCAGTCAACCCTGGTCACCCTCTCGGCAGACGGCAAGACGTACTCGACCAGTACCCCCAGCGGCCAGTGGGCGACGTCAGCATCCAACAAGGCACAAGGCCCGCTCGCCGGCGCTAATGCGGCAGCGGGGACTACTCCAGGGACCGGGGCAGCCGACATTCCGAGATCTTCCAGGTCTCAGGCAGGCGGCGGCCTACCCACGGCAGCTATCGCGGGATTGATCGCAGGCGCCTGCGCTCTCGCGGCTGGGAGCGGTGGGTATGTCTGGTACCGCCGTCGTGACCGCAGCCGACTCATGTAATAGGTCGGATCTGTCAGATCGCCGCTGACGCAGCGACAATGCCCGCCACGTCGACGGCGCTCCCCACAACACTGCCGGCCAGGCTGTCAGCCGATTCTGTCGATACGGCCGCGGGTCCAGGCGTCGTCGCTCGTCAGCTCGTCTGCTATGAGTCCGCCATCCGACAGGCTCAGCACTCGGTCACACCGCGCCGTTGTCGCGAGGCGGCTGGTGGCCAGCAGCAGCGTGAAGCCGAGCTGTGCCTGTGCGTCCATGAGCAGGTCCAGTACTCGCCGGGCAGCACGCGAGTCCAGGCCGGGCGCGGGATCCTCGGCGAGCATGAGCCGCGGCGCGGCTAGCAGTGCACGAGTGACGAGGACTCGCCATTGCTGCTCGGCCGACAGCGTGTCAACCCGTCGCGCGGCCAGATGCGCCACGCCTACCATCATCAGCAGTTCCGCCGCCCGGTTCTTCGCCGCGGTGGTGGGCCGCCGCATTCGCAGGGCAGCCTGCACGTTGTCGATGACCGAAGGCGACGACAGCAACGGAAAGCGGCCGGACAGCAGTCCGCGCTGTGCGCGGTAGCGCTCGAGGGATGCGCCGCGGAGCAGGTGCACGGCGACGCCGTCCACGCTGACCTGGCCCGACCGAGGCCGGCGCAGGCCCCCGATGACGTCGAGCAACTCGACTGCGGAGCTGTCGGCATGGTCGTACAGCGCGACGCTCTGCCCAGCCGGGATGCGCACACTGATGCCATCCGCTGCTGGGCGACGGTCCCGCCCCCCGGACCGGACACCAGTCAGTGTCACCGCTGCGCCTCGTGCCCCCGCCTCGCTGCGCTGGAGCGGCCGGCCATCGGTCAGCCGACCCGTTACCACAGGTACAAATTGCGGCGTAACCGGACTACCTAGGTAGTGGACTGTGGAGCCCCCCCGCTCCTCGTCGCTAACCGCCATCCCGGTTCGTGTTAGTGCGCTTGTGCATCCACCACCGGTCCAGCAGCGTCCGGTATCGTCTGCGGGTGGCCTTTCAGCATGTCATCCTCGCGCTCCTCGAGGACGGGCCCAGCCATGGCTGGGAGATGAAGTCCCGGATAGAGGCTGCCTTGGGCCCGGAGTACGGCGGGCTAAATAAGGGTTACATCTACGAGGTCATTCATCGAATGGAACGTGACGGGACCATCGTTTCGCACGTCGAGCCGCAGGAAGGCCCGCGCCCCGACCGCAGCGTCCATGAGATCACCGAATACGGGCGGGAACAGCTCACCGAGTGGCTGGGTGAGCCGGTCATGCGGACCGCTGGGTTCCGCGACGAGTTCGTCCAGAAGGTGCTCGCTGCCAGCCTGCGCGGCGCTGACGAGCTCAGGGGCTTCTGCCGCGCGCAGCGGCGGGCGCTGCTCGCCGAGGCCCGGACGCTGCAGACGCTGCGACGCGAGCGGGCCGATGATCCCGGTGCCGCCTTTACGATCGAGGTGGCGATCCTGCGGACCAACGCTGAGCTGGAATGCGTGGAGGCAGCCGAGGAGCGCGCCGGCCAGCGGCTCGTGGAACTGACCGCCGGCTCTGCGGAGGTCGGCGTGGCCGAGCCGGCCGAGGCCCAGGCGCGGCGGCGCCGTCGGCGCGCGGGCTGACCGATCCGGCGGCCAGCCCGCGCGACCTAAGCACTACAAGTTGAACGCCGACGTCATCGCCGGAGCGGATGCTGCTGCCCCCAGCGCGGGCAGGCCGAGGAGCTGCTCAGTGGTGCCGAGCAGCGAGTAGTGATTAAAGAGCGTCGCCGAGGTGCTGCCGACGGGCGTGCTCGGGCTGATGGC
>Ga0126378_10000873_pt1 | contig 22213 bp, 30 predicted proteins | sample PanSoiMetPlot_23_FD_92587 | JGI IMG/M metagenome (GOLD analysis project Ga0126378, IMG submission 92587) | Tropical forest soil microbial communities from Panama - MetaG Plot_23 | ecosystem: Environmental > Terrestrial > Soil > Tropical forest > Bulk soil | place: Panama | collected 2016-02-17
GACGCGCTCGAGCGGCTCCGCCGCGCGGCCGACGAGCCCTAGTCTCAAGATATGGGCGCGCGCGCTCGATACACTTCCGTACGACCTGCGGCACCCTCCACTCATGCGCGCCGGCGCGCTCGGCGCGCCACGCATACATCGCGGGCGATAGCCACAACTTGACTTCGTGTGTGTACGCCATGACCAGCGCGCTAGTCGGAGCCCTAGCGGGCGCCCTCGAGCCGTTCCACGCGCCGCTCAAGTGCGTCAAACTCGGCGCGTACGACGACCATTTGCCGCAACAGCTCCACCATCTGGTCAAGCCGGATCACGACCAAGTCGAGGCGGGCGTTGGTCCCCTCGAGCGCGGCGTTGGTAGCCGCTTGGCCGTCCTCGAGCGCCGCGAGGCGCCGCTCGATAGCAACCAAGCGCTTGAGGGTTTCACTCGCCACGGTGTTACGCTACTGCGGGGGTGGGGCCGCGGGCAAGTCGCCCGACGGCCCCGCCTCCCCTATTCCCCACGCCACTCCCGACGGCGCATCCCGTCGAGGAGCTCTTCTGTCTGCTCTTGGTGCAAGCGCTCGTTATAGTCCTGCTGCCGCTCGCGCAGGAGGCGTTGCCCGTCCTCGAACTGCTCTTGCTGCCGCTGCCGCGCGGCCTCATTCCGTTGGTGCCAGTCCTCGTAGTAGTCAACCGCACGGGCGAGTCCGGGCACCAGGACGGCCAAGCCGGCCGCGAGCAAAAGGGTTTTCATTCGTCACCTACTTTCTGCCGCGAAGGTGTTACGCTACCGCGCCCGGCGGATCGGCTGCACCGCCCGCCGCGCGCCACGCCAGCGACCCAGCGCCACGACGCCGAGGAAGGCTGCCATGTCCTCGGGATCGTCGTAGGGCACGAGCTGGTAGCTGCCGTCGCGACGGAGCTGCACGCCGAGCCGCGCCGGCGGCCCCCACGGCACGGGGGTCAAGACGCCACCGCCCGGGGGCGCGAAATACATCCCCTCGAGGGCATACCCGGCGGTCTGCAGCGCGTAGGTGGAGGCCATCTTGGCGGTCGACTTGCGCTCGACGACAACGGGCCGGTTGCCGGGCAGGAGGCCGACGACATCGAGCGTACCGGCATAGCCGTAGCGGGGATGGTAGAGCGGCACTTGCGAGGCGACCGGGGAAAAGCCCTCGTGCTCCCGAAAGGCGAGCCACGCCTCGACGTACGGGAGGGCTTCCGGGTGGACGCTCCGCCAGTCCAAGTCGTCGGCGTCAAGGAGATCACAGCACGCGTCAATGTGGATGCCGCGTTCGCGCGCGTGCTGGAGCACGGCGGGCTGCACGACCGAGTAATCCGGCGTGAGTCCGGCATCCTCGAGGAGCTGCGTCACGCTCGGCACGAGGGCGCCGTCGACCCGGTAGGTATGCGTCGACGGCTCGAATTCGAGCCACGGCGACTCGGCCGTCACTGCGTCAGACATTGATGGCCACGGATGATCGCTGCCACGGCGGCATCATCCCCGCCGGGTCGCGGGCCGAAAAACCAATGCTGCGGACCGAAAAACCACTCCTCGTCGAGCGGGATACGGCCCATCTCCCGCTGGCACTTTCCGCACCGCACAACCAACGCGAGATCCTCAGGTGCATCGTCGTCGTCGTACAGTTCGAGGGTGTTTCCATCCGCGCAGCGTAACGGCTTGTGTCGAATCAATCGCATCGGCTTACCGCAGCGGCCGGCGCGGGGCGGCATACGTGCGACGCACGAGCCGCGGCGCGGGACGGCGCTCGCCCGCAAGCGCGGCCTCGACGGCGACGGGAATCTGCGCACAAAGCTGGTCGTACGCCTTGTAGGAGCAATGTGTGACCTTGCTGCGGCCCTGCGTGGTGGCGACCCAGCCCGCGAGCCAGTCGAGCGCGCGGTTGAACATGTCCTCGTGGCTGTCGTCGGGCACGCCTTGTTTCTCGACGGCCTCATGCAAGAGCGCCATGAGCCGCCCGATCCGTGGCTTGCTCAACGCATCGCTCGGGGCCGGCTCGTCGCCCGTCGGCCGCGTCGGCGCTGCCGGGGCCGGGCGCACGGGCGCGGCGGCCTTGCGGGCGGCCGCCTCGGCAACCGAGCGGCGGAGCTGGTCGGCCAAGTCGAGCTCGCCTTGCGTGCCCGTGGGCGCCGCGGGCGTCGGCTCGCTCTGCCGCCGCGGCGTCTCGAACGGTGCTGGGGCGTCGGGATCGGCCTCGCGCATGAAGGCCGGCATGTCCTCGAGGTCTTGCGTGAAGATCTCTGACAAGCCGGCGCATCGCAGCACGGCGTCCGTTTGCGCCGATTTCTGGCACATCTTGACGGCCTTGTTGACGTCGCCGAAATCCTGGTCACGGTGACGCGCGCCGCGACCCTCGGCGACGACGACACCGGCGGTCGTGACGAGTTCACACACGAGCGTCATCAGCCCGGCCTCGCCGCCGAGCATCTCCCACGTTTCGACATCGCGCCGGAAGCGCGGCCGAAGCTGGAGTAACCCGCAAATCTTCTCGCTCCCCGGCTTGCAGAGCGTCGCCTTGCCGCCGCACGTCGGGCACGTCGCCCCCGTGGCGTTCGTCGCATTCGGACACGGCGTCTTCGCATTGCGCGGCCCGACCTTGCGGTGGATCACCATGTAGTCGATGCCGGCGACGAGCCGATTAAACAGCCAATCGACGAAGAGGCCCCGCGCACGGCTGAAACTCTCGAGCTGCGCGGCGAGCGCCTCGGGATTGCCGAGCACCAAGCCCTCGGCGACGACGTCCGGCACGAGGGCGGGCGCGGTGACGGGCGCAGCGGCGACGGCCTCGGCGGGCAAGCTGTCAGGTTCCATACTTGGCTTTTCCTTCTCGGGCATCGTGTGATATTCCGGGGTTAGCTTGGCTCTCTTTGCTATCCCGGGGTTACGCGTGCAAGCGGCCGCGTTGCGCTCAGGGGGCAAGCGCACGTTTGCGCTCCCGGATTTCGGCCCCGATGCGACCGACGCCGAGACGCTCTTGGAGGAATTCCGTGCGCGGCGGCGGGAGCTCTCCGGGGAGCGGCGGTTAGTGCTCGCGGTCTTCATGGCGACGTTGCTCGACCTCCACCGCTACCCACGCGGGACCAGACCGTACGCCATGGCGTGGCAGTGGATCATGAACGACACGGAGGACTGGCCGCTGGCGTTCCGACCGGCGTGCGCCACCCTCGACTTGGACCCGGTGGCCGTGCGCCGGCGGGTGTGCGCGGCGCTCGCGGTGGGGGCCCCGTGGCTCGGGACGCTCAAGAGCCGCGGGCATGTGTACCGCGGGCGGTCGGCGCCGGCGCTCTCCGTAGCGTAGCGGGCCTCTGCGTCCATACCCCCTAGACTACCGCCGCGCCCCGAAAGTGTCAATATCGGTACTATCGAATAGTTGCATATCGGGGCGGGCTCTGGTAGAGCCTCCGGGCATGCCACGCAACGGCCGCCGCCAGCTCCCGAGTAACATTGTCTATGTCAGTATCCAGAAGGCAGGTGGTCCCTCGGCACTCACGCGGGCCCTCAAGATCTCGCTCCAGTCCCTTGCCCGCTGGCGGCGGGAGGGGCGCGTACCGGATGCGCGAATCGTCCTCGAATGGGCGGCCCTCGTGCACCCGGGCGCGCCCGAGGCGCAACTCCGCTTAGCGCGGCGGCTTGCCGGGCTGCCTGCGGGGAGTGGGCGTCCTGCGACCGAGGATCGTCGGTGATAATCGCTCGCCGCCCGTGCGGAGCGCAACCCAATCTTCGCAGATTAGCTGGACGAGATCGTTAAACGTCCGACGTTCCTCGAGCGCGGCCTTGCGGAGCGCGTTGTCAAGTGGGCGGCGGAAGCGCATGTGCCGGGTGACGTAGCTGCGTGGTGGCTGTGGGGGACGTCCCATAGACTTATGCGCGTAGCGGAGCCGTTTTCGGCGTTCAATCTTGCCGTTTTGTCGTGTTTGCCGCATGTATCATGCGTAAACCCCATTGACAGTTTTTGCCAATCGCCGTACAAGCGCCGCCGCACCGACGCGGAAGAATGGCAGATCTGCCAGAGCGAATTGGTTGTGGGGTGGTCGTGCGGGGGCGGGCCAAAGATTCAGCGACACAAGGGGGCCCACTTGCGAGTGGCGCGGCGCGATGATTTCCCGCTTCCCACGGTCGAGGCCGTGTCACGCTTACCGCCAGAGGTCCTCGCTGGGACGCTTGCGCAGCTCGCGGCGTTAACCATGGCCGTCGGCAAGCGCCTGGTGACCGACGGGCCCTCGGCTGACCCGGATCCCACCGATGCCGTGACAAAGGCGGAGGCCATGGAGCTCTTGCACCTCGACAGTGATCGTTGGCTCCGCAGCCCAGCCGGGAAACAGCTGCGGTGCGCGCAGCGCGTGGGCGGCCGATGGATGTTTTCCCGTCGGAAGATCGCGGCGCTTCACCGCGGTGAGCCGATCACATGAGCCGACGACAGCACTACGGGCTCGGCCGGATATTCCGCCACCGCCGCCATGGCATGCCGTACGGCAATTACGTGGTCGAATTCTTCGTGCGTGGCGTGCAGCATCGCGAGAACAGCGGCACGCGTGAGGCGCAGACTGCCTTGCGCATTCTGAAGGCTCGGTTGGGCGAGCTGGCCGCAGGCCGCCCACCCGCCCCCCAGGCCCGGCAGGTGACCGTCGAGCGGCTGTTTGACGACTTAGACGCGCGCTACGCGTTCGAGGAACGGCCGACGCGGAAGAACCTGCCGGGCCACCGGGCGGCGTGGCGGGCGGCGCTTGGCCCGGGACGGCTCGCGGTGGATGTCTCGACCGCCACGCTCGAGCGCTGCGTTGACGCATGGCGGGGACACGTCACGCCAGCGACCATCAACCGCCGCCTCGAGGCGCTGCGCCGGGCCTATCGCCTCGGGGCCCGGGTGACGCCGCCGACCATCCTGCACGTCCCGGCCTTTCCCCCGAAGCTCCGAGAGGACAACGTCCGCGAGGGGTTTTTCTCCGACGCGACCGTGGTCGCCTTGCTGGATCATATCCGCGCGGGTGATCCCGTGCTGGCGGATTTCCTCGAGTGGTTTTCCTGGCTCGGCATGCGACCGGGCGCGATTCGCGACCTCGAGTGGCCGACGATCGATCGCGAGACGAGTGCGCTCCGCCTTGTGCGGGGCCAGCGGGCGAACAAGGGCAAGCCGCGGTGGGTGCCGCTCACGGGGCCACTTGCGGCCATCATCGAGCGGGCGTGGGCCCGCCGGGTGGCCTACGCACAGGAGACCGGGCGCTTGGTCCCGTGGGTCTTCTGGCGGCGCTACGCCGGCCAGCCCCACCCGGGCTTGGTCGCGGGCGACCCGGTGCGGGTGGTCGACTACCGCAAGGCGTGGCGCAGCGCATGTCGGGCCGTCGGGTGCATCGGGGCGATTCCGTACGACCTCCGTCGCACGGCCGTGATGAACCTGAAGCGCGAGGGGGCCGACGACTCGACATGCATGGCCATTACGGGGCACAAGACGCGCAGCATGCTCGAGCGCTATCACATCGTGGAGGACGAGGCGGTGGCGACGGCGCTGGAGCGGACGTTTGCGGGGCGGGGGCCGAGCGAGGCGGCGGATCTGCGGCGGATCTTGCCCGGCCCGGGACGGCAGCAACGGGCGGGCGGTGGCCGGAAGTCTGCAAGTAAGCGGCAAACGTAGCCACCCGCTGCCGGCTACTGACGGCCTGTATCAGGCTTCGAACCTGAGGGTTGGGGGTTCGAGTCCCTCCGGGCGCGCCACCGACGTCGAGCGATTTCGCTCCGTTAGCGCCGATCCTTGGTCGGCGTGTGGGCACCCGGCTGCCCTGTCCGGCGGATCTGCGGCGGATCTTTCCAGCCGCGTGGGAGGTGGTGGATGAAACGCGCCACGATTCGGCACCCGAAGCTCTTGCACCTCGCGAGCCTCCTCCGCATGCCCCCGTATGCTGCGCTCGGGCTCCTCGAGGCGTTGCTCGACTGGACGTTTGATTTTGCGCGGGAGGGCGACGTCGGCCGCTTCAGTGATGCGCAAATTGCGCAGGGCATCGGCTACCCGGGCGACCCTGCGCGCATGATTTGCGCACTCATCGATGCGCGGTGGCTCGACCGCTGCGCGACCCATCGCCTCGTCGTGCATAATCTGCCCGAGCATGCGCCGGAAAGTTGGCGACGGCTCATGGGGGTCCAGGGGCGGCGGTTCGTCGTCCCTGTACCGGTCAGTACAGGGAGTGTCGCACTGCGCACTGCGACGGTCGGACCATCTGCGCCTGCGCCTACGCCTACGCCAGATCTTTTAGCGCTCACTTCGTTCGCTTGCGCACCGGCGTGCGCACCGACGCATGAGTTTGACGAATTCTGGAAGGCGTATCCGCGCAAATGCGACAAGCAGCGCGCACGCAAAGCGTGGGCGAAGCTGCGCCCGCCACCGCTCAAAGCAATCCTCGATGCGCTCGCATGGCAACGCGAGCTGCCCGACTGGTGCAAGGAGAACGGGGCATTCGTCCCCTATCCGGCCAGCTACCTGAACGGGCGCCGCTGGGAAGACGAACGCCCCCCTGATGCCACCGAGACATTTGTCGCCCGACTGGAGGCGAAAGGATTGGTATGACCCGCGAAGACGCAAAGGATTTTCGCGACGCCCTGTTTCGGATCGCGGTGGTCTGTGGCCGTCAAGGTCTGAGCGACGACATCGCTGAGGTCTACTTCAAGTTTCTTTGCGATCTGCCCGCCGAGCGGCTCTTGCGGGCGATGGACAAGTTCGCTCGCTCGGCAGAGACGGGCCGCCGCTTCCCGAGCCCCAAGGAGCTGCGCGAGTGGATCAGCACCGGCGAGCACGCGCGCGGGCTGACGGACGACGAGGCGACGACCATGTGGCTCGCGGTCGCCCACGCCATGGACCGCTGGGAGCGCGAGGGCAAGGGCGGCTCCGCATGGCCATCGTTCGAGCTCGCGTGGCAGAGCGCCCTCGTCGATGCTGGCCTGCAGCACGTCGCGCGGCCCCGCAACCGGCAAGACTGCTGGCAACGCTGGCTGTCGCATGGGGCCATTGCGCCCGCTCCCGGGCCACTGGTCACGAGTGACCAGAAGGCCGCCATCCTCCGCGACGTGATGGCGCGGCATGCGCGGGGTGAGTACGCGCCAGAGAACGGGCCGCATGCGGCCGAGTTTCTGCGCTGGCGCGCCTACTGGAAGGCCGAAGACGAGCGCACGGGCCGCTGGAAAAAGGCCGGGCCGCCCGGCTCCGGCACGAAAGGATTTAGCCGGCTTGGGGATACGGTCATGGCGGTCTTCAAGGAGATCGCGGCGCGCCATGGCGTGAAGGTCCCCCCTGATCGCGACCCGGGCGAGGAGGGCTGAATGCTGGTGAACGGCTCGCGGCCGATGGTCCTCGCCGAGCTCCGCCGCCCGCCGCGGTGGCGGGCCCTCGCCGTGCTCCTCGGGCTCTACTGCTGGCGGTGCGGGCGGTGGTGGCGCCATGCGCTCATCTGCCCGCGGTATGGCCGCCCATGAGGCGCTGGTCAGCCGCACGGCGGGCAACGTTCGAGGCATGGCGCCACGGGCGGTTCTGGAGCCGCGTCGGGTGCGGCGCGCCAGCGGAATGCTGGCCCTGGAGCGGGCCGCGCATGTGGAACGGCTATGGTCGCGCGACGTTCGAGGACCGGACCCAAAACGCGCACCGGGTCGCGTACGTGCTGACACACGGGACGATCCCCGCCGGGCTCCACGTCGACCACCTCTGCCGCAATCGGCTGTGCTGTAACCCGGCCCATCTTGAGCCGGTCACGGTACGGGAAAACCTGCATCGCTCGCCCTCCATGATGGCCCGCGTCAACAAGATGCATTGCCCGAGCGGGCACCCGTACGTGGGCGAAAACCTCTACCTATGGCGGGGCGAACGCCGATGCCGCGCCTGTGGAAGCGCCGCCACGCTCCGCGCCACGCGCCGCCGTGCCGAGCGCGAGGGTCGCACGCTCCGCGAGCCCAATGCCAGCAAGAGCCTATGCATCCGCCACCACCCGCTCCGGGGCCCGAATCTCTACCGCCGTCCCGACGGCTATCGCGCGTGCCGCGCCTGCATGCGTATCCGCGCGCAAGCGATGCGGAATGTCTAGGAGAATCTTGGGTATCGACCCCGGGCTTGCCGGCGGCCTCGGCGTCCTCGACCTCGACGACGACGGGAGCCCGCTCGCCGTTGCGCTCTATCGCACGCCGTCCATACCCGTCGTGCGCAACCGCAAGACGCGGAACGAATACGACCCGCTCGGCATGCGCCAACTCTTGGCCCGCCTCCTCGACGGGGACGCGGCAACGGTCGAGGTCGCCCTCGAGGCCCAAGGGGCGCGGCCCGGCCAAGGCGTCACGTCGACATTCCGCACCGGCCTTGGCTATGGCCTCTGGCTCGGGCTCGTCGTCTCGGCCCGCGTGCCCTACCGGATCGTCGCCCCGCTGGTCTGGAAGCAGCACGCCGGACTCATCGGTGCCAACAAGGCTGCGTCGCGGCTCCGGGCGCAGGAACGATTCCCATCAGTCGGGGCCCTAGTCGCCGCCGACGAGGGCCCCGCCGAAGGCCTCTTGCTCGCCGCCTACGTCGCGGCGACCCGCACCCAAGGACCCCCCCATGCGACGCCCGAGTGACCCGACCTACGCCCAGCTCGCCGCCCGGATCCCGGCCCGGGTGCACCATGCCGTCAAGCTCGCGGCCTTTGCCGCGGAGGTCACGGTGCAGGACTGGGTCGCCGATGCCCTCGAGGCTCATCTGCGGCAGTGCCAAGCCAAGGAGGGGAGCCCCGAGGCATGACGCCCGAGGCGCCGCGCTGGCTTGAAACCCGGTGGAGCAAGTCCCCCGGCGCGGCCCGCCGCTACCACCGCCAGCCCTTCCCATGGACGACGCTCTACGAGTTCATTCCCGACGACGGCGAGGCCGTCATCCTGTCTGGTGAGGTGCTCCACTTGGGCGTCACGCGCCCGCGACGTCGCGACCGCGAACTTGACAAGCGCAAAGGGCCGCTATTCCACGCCATCTGGAAAGGGCGCCGAGGCGTCGCCCGCGTCATCCCGGGTGCGCCGACGGCGCCGACTATCCAGCGTTGGGATTTTCTCGGGGACGATGGGGTGCTTCGAATCGTCTGGGATCTTGGCCTCGAAGTCTTCCAGTGCTGGGGCGATTCGACGGCCGTCAACGTCTGGAAAGCCCGCGTGTCGGAAGAGGCCCGGAAATCCAAGCGTCGGGCGCTCATGGAAGCGTACCTGAGGCAAAACCCTTAGGACGATGGACACGAGGATGAAGAGTGAGCAGCGGCGCGGGTTTTTCGGTGACCGTGGGGGGACTATCACAAAGTCCGGGCCGGCGAGGGCAGCCGAGCGCCGCTGCGCCCACTGCCACCAGCCCTTCACCCCCCAGCGCCGGACAGCCCGCTACTGCAGTCCCAGGTGCCGCGTCATGGCGTGGCGCATCCGGCAGGGGGTAGTGGCCCAGTAATGGCCGCGCTGGTCTGGTGGGTCCTTGTGGCCGCCGTCATTGGCGTGGGGGTCCTTGTCGCCCTCTATGCCGCCATCACCGTTGCCACCGTGCTCGGCACCCTGGTCGCCATGGTCGTCGCCGGGCTCCGGGCGTGGTGGCGCGCGCGGCGGCCCCGCTTGCCGACCCGTTAGCGTAACAGCTATCGTCGGTCATCCCATGAGCACGCCGGTCGCCGAGCATCCGATCGACCCCATCAGCCAAGCCCTCGGCCGCATTGAGGGTCGCTTTGACCAATTCGAGAAGCGCGTCGATGATCGATTCCGCGCGGTTGACGAGCGGTTCGCGACCCTCGAACGCTATATGCTGTGGGGCTTCGGGATTACTTGGACCCTCGTCATTGCGACGGGAATCCTCGGCCGATTGGTGCACGGATGAGCCGCCCGGGCTTGCCGACCCGTTAGCGTTACAGGTAGCGTCTAGAGGGTATGCACCTGCTGAGCGCGTTCCTCTTCGCGGTGGTTATGCTGCTGCTGAGTCGCCAGCTGCTCGCGGCGCTCTCTGCTCGGGCGATTTACCGTTTCGTCGTGACGGTGAGCATCGTGCCTGCGATCGTGGTCCTCGGCACGCTCGCTGTGCTCGCGCTCCGCGCCGTCGGCTTAGGGTAGCGATAAGGCAAGCGGGTTTCGCTGGGCTGCCGTCTGCGTGCCGAAGCGCAGCGCCCACTCAGCCGGGGTGGCGAGCGGCGCGGCCTTGGGCAATGCGGCCAGCCAGGGGAGGAAAGTCGGGCTCCGGGCAGCATAGGGGAGCACCCCTTTTTCCACCGCCGTGGGTACCTGCTGGGCGAGGCTGATCGCCGCCGCCGTCTTGGGAAAGCCCAAGTAATAGGCGGCCGTGCCAGGAGCGCCCTGCCTCGCAATGCCGCCGAGCGTGATGCTTGAGAGCGGCGGCAATCCTTGGCGCGCGGTGTCGACGAGCGTGGTCATGGCCCCGTGTTGCTCACCAGCAAGTGCCCGCTGCCCAGCCTCCCCGAGCGCGTCCCACGCTTCCCCGAGCGCCTGCCCACCCTGCGACGCGTTGGTCTGCCACCAGCGACCAAGCAGCAGGTTCCGTGCCTCCGGTGAGGGATTCCAGCCACTGAGACGCGTCGCCATCTGCGCCGGGTCTTGGAGAAGCTCATCGACGGGAACGCGCGCCACGGTCGCCGCAGCGGGGACCTCTCGCGTCAAGACGGGCGCCACCTCCGCAGCGGCCTGCGCGGCGGGTCTGATGGCGCGTACAACGGCCTGTGCGCCGAGGCGGATCGGCTGCGCAATCGCCTCGCCTGCCGCGCCGCGAATGTACGCCCGTTGCGTGCGTTGCCACACGTCGCCTTCCTCGGCGGGCGGTGACCCGGTCAGGTACTCGATGCCCATCTGCCCGAGTTCGCCCATGGCCGAGCCGGCCCCGGCAGCGAGGGGCGCGAGCGGCCACGCACCCGGCACGGCAGACACGGCCCCACCAGCGAGCATGCTGCCGCCGATGCTTGGCAGCTGGCTCGTGAACGTGCGCTCTGGTACCAAGGTTTCCTTGGTCTGCGTCCAGAGACTTCGGTCGGGTATGGGTGCGGCTGACGGCGTGGCCACCGCCTGTGCGGGTGGTGGGGCCGGGGCGGCTTGGGCTTGCGACCCGGTCGGGATGGCGGGCGACATCTCGACAGGGCCGAGGTAGCGCTCGCCCTGATTCGCGGCGTAGTCCGCGAGCTGGCCGTGTGTCGGCGGCTGGTCGGCACCACCCGTGCGGATGGCTTGTGAGCCGTCGGGGAGCTCGACGCGGTAGGCAAAGAGCGCTTGGTCGGCCATCGTTAGCGCACCCAATTGGGCGCCCATGTGGTGGCTGCAGGTGGTGGAGGGGGCGGCGGTGCAGCCTCCGGGGCGGCTGATGGCGGGGGACTGAGCGCGGCGAGGCGGCGGTCGGTCCGCGCTTGCTGCAATTCGTCGAGCTTTTGCTGATAGACCTCCGGCGTCACGCTGCCGGACGGGGCCGTGCGCACAAAACTGCGCATGGCGATCTCGTCGTCGAGTGCATCGCGGAATTGCTGCAGATGGCTCTCGAATGCGGCGGGGCTATCCTTGCCACTCGGGGCAATTGTGGCGAGCGGGGCGAAGTCCGGACTGATCGCCTTGCCCTTCTCGTCGGTCAAGCTCTCAAGGGAGAACGGGGCGAAGCCACCCCGGAAGTCGTCGATCGCCTTGGCCCCCCTCCACCCCAGCCGTTCCACGACGCTTTGCCACGGCCACGTCCCGACCCCGAGGAACTGTGCCCGCGTGGCCGGGTCGGAGTAGTTGCTGACGAACCGGTCGGCGGCACCCTTCATGAGGACGAGGCGCCGCTCCGCCGCCGCCTCAGTCTCGCTCATGCCGCGCTCGAGGCGCGTGATATCCGCCTGGTCAACCTGTTTTTGCGCGGCATTGGCGCGCTCTTGCTGGCGGTAGTTCGCGATCTGGTCCGGGGTCGCCAAGCGCGGGTCGGTCACGCCCGCTTTGCGCAGCCGCAGCGTCGTGTCGACGTCGCCGGTCTCGGGGGCCGCATAGGTCTCCGTGCGGCCGCCTTGATACTCTTGCGTGCGCCCCTTGAGGGGCAGCCCAGTCGATGGATCGACGGGGATGCCGGGGAGCACGGCTGCCGGTCGCGGTTCCGTGGCCGCCGGGGCGAGTGCGGTCGGGGGTGGTGTGGGTTTGAGGACTGGAATGGCTGGGGGTTGCGGCGTCTCCGGTGCGGCGGGTGGATAGCCGATTGCGCCCGCAGCCTCAGGGACGGACACGACCGTATGCGGCACGACGGCGTTGGGATCGAAGGTCGGTGCCGCGGCGGGCGGCGTGAAGACCTGCGCGCCGGGCGGCGGCTCCGCCGCGTAGGCAACGCCGCGCCCCCCGGTGAGCACTGGGGCCGACGCGGGGGGTGGCGACGTGGTCGTGACTTGGGTGGCTGGCTGCGCCGTCGGCGCGTAGAGCCCGGCCGCCGCCATACGCTGGTCGACCGTCGCCGAGAGATCACGCGGCCGCTCGACGAATTGCCCGAATCCCCGCGCCATCTCTTGTGGCGTTCCGCCGGCAGCAAAGGCTTTCCGGAAGTTGTCGCGCTCGTCGCTGCCGCCCCACTTGGTCGACTCGCCCGACCGCTCCATGTCGAGCCAATCCATCTGCGCCTCGGGATCCTTCCACGACCGCCCGGTGGCACTGGCGTACGATTGGAGTCCCGCGAGCCGGGGACCCGCCCATTGAATCAAGCCGCTATCGCCGCCGGGGGCGACGTTGCCCGGAATGAATGCGCTCTCGATGTGCACGTTCCCCGCCGCGGCGGCGGACTCCTCGGGGGTCCAGCCGCGGTTCACCATGCCTTGCACAAACGCATTCGGCTGGTAGCTCCCCGGACTGAGCGGCGGCGGTTTGATGGTGCCCCGGATGATCGGTCCGGCCGTCGTCGGCGGGAGTCCCGGCGGCGCGCCCGGCGGTGGCGGCAAGAGCTGCGGGCCCGTGGGCGGCGCGACGGGCTTCCAGCCGCCATGCACGGTTGGTCCGATCGTCCACCCGGGGCCATGTGCTGCGGCCGCTTGGCGGGCTTGCTCCGGGGTCGAAAACTCCTCCTCGCCGAGCGGCGCAATGCTGTATGGCGAGCCGATCTGCACCGTCATGCCGGGGAATTTGACGCCGACCGTCGAGCCGGCCCCCGCAGCCCGCTGGATAGTCGCAGCTTGCCCGAGCACGGCCCGGGTTTCTGCTTCGGTCGGCATGATGCCGACGGCGGTTTTCGCAAGCCCGCGCTGCACATCGCTGCCGCCCGTCACGGCTTGCTGCTGGCTCGCGAAGGCTTGTTGCTTGAGCGCCTCCTCGGGGTCGTAGGGTGGCAGATTCGGCATCCAAGCCCGGGGCTGTCCCGGCATGTAGCCGGGCACGTTGTAGGCCGTTGCGGCCGGGAAGTCGCCCGGCGCAGCGACTCCCACGCCGGGCGGCGGCGGCCCGACAAACTCCGCCGGTTGGACGACGCCCCCAGCCGCCCCGGTCGCGGGCAATGCACCCGGCGGTGCGGGTGCGGGACCCGTCTCGCCCGAGACACCAAAGATACCCGCCGAAAACGGCGAGCCGACGAGCGACGCGCGGAATCCCGGGTCACTCATGAGGCGCTGGCGATTCATCAAGTACGTGCCGAGGCCGCCTGACTTGATCGTGTCGAGCGCCGCGAGCACGCCAATGCCGCGCCCCGCAATGTTGGCAAAGGTATTGAAGGCCGGGGAATTCATGTCAGAGAATGCCGAGAAGTTTCATGATCGGCCCCGTGCCCGGTTGCGCCGGGGCACTCGGGATCACTTGGATGGGGCGCATCATCGGCTGCGCTGTCCGGATGATCGGTTGCTGGGGAAGCGGGGGCGGGGGTGGGCTCTGCGCGTTCAGCTTCTCCAGCGTATCCGCCAACTGGCCGAATCCTTGGCCGATACTCGTGCCCGCGCTCGGGTGCGCGAGGCTCGGAATCTCGTTCATGAAGCCCTGCGCGAAGCCACCGAAGAAGCCTGGCCCCGTCGGGGCCGGTGGCCCGACGAAGCCCGGCCCGATATTCTCAGCGGCCCCCGGCCCGAAGAGCGACTGGATGCCTTGAGCGAGATTCCCGAACGCCCCGGTTGCCTCCTTGGCAACGCCGCCCGTCGCGCGATTCAAGAGGAAATTCCCGACGCTCGCGAGCGAAGGCGCGGCCCCCGCAGCGGTGCCTGCCGCGCCAGTCCCCGCGGCTTGCCCGCCACCACCAAGCAACGAGCCCGCCGCACTCTCGAGCCCGGAGCCGACGGCCCCGGCCGCGCTCTCGAGGCCACTGCCGACCGCGCTCGCCCCCTCCCCGAGCGCACCGCCGATCGCCCCGAGCATGCCGTATGCACGCGTCTGCCTCGGCCGCCGCGCCCGATGATACCGCCGGCTATCGTGCGTCATATGATGTTATACCCCTTGCTCGAGCTCGCGACCTGCGGCGACGTCGCCTGGAGCATCTGCAGGCCCGGCGACATCCCCGCCGTCAGCAAGTTGGTGAGATTGCCCGCCGCCTGCATCGGGAGATTGTATTGCTGCATGAGTGCTTGCCCGAGCTGATTGACGGCGGCGGCTTGCTGGCCGGCAAGCTCAGGCCCCGTCATGAGCATCCCGGCCCCCTGCTGCGCGGCCCCCCCGACGTTTTGCGCGCCTTGCTGAATTGCCTGCAAATACGGGATCATAGACTGGCCGAGGGCAGCTTGCCCGGCGGCCGCTTGCTGCACGCCTTGGCTCGCGCCGGTAAGACCTTGCAAGCCTTGTTGCTGCAAATTTCCCAAGCCCGAGGCCGCGGCCCCGACGTTCTGCTGCGCTTGCGATTGGATGTTCCCGAGCCCACCGGCAGCCCCGGTCAACCCCTGCAACGTGGCCTGCCGCTGCGCCGCTTGATTCTGAGCAAACTGGTAGGCAAGATCGCGGGACACATCGGCCTCGGCTTGCGCCCCGGCGCCGCCGGCCTCGAGGCCGCGGGCGGCGAGGCCTGGGCGGACCTGCGCAAGCGCCCGGCGGGCCGCCATCTGGTAGAGGTCTTCTTGCGCAATCGGGGAGGCGGCTTGCTGCGCGTAGCGTTGCGCGAGGTTTAACGCTTGCCCGGCCCCGGTCTCGGCGGCCCCACCCTGCAAGAGCCCCTGCGCGCGGGCGAGCTGCGCTTGCGCGGCCTGCATTTGCGGCCCGGTCATATAACCCTGCGCCGCGCTCAAGGCTTGCTGCGCGCCTTGCGTCCCTTGCTGCGCGATCTGCTGCAAGCCGGGGAGCTGCGCGGCAGCCTGCCCGTAAAGGTCTTGCGCTTGCCCAAGCGCGCCGACATCGGCCTGAAAGGCCTGGTTGACCCCTTGCTGATACTGCGGCATGCCCGCCTGCGCTGCCGCGATGGCACTCTGCAAGCCCTGGACGGCTTGCTGCCCTTGCTGCGAGAGCTGCTGCCCGATGCCCTGCGCGCCGCCAATCACCCCCGGCGCAAATTGCTGAATTTGCTGGATCGCGGCGCCGAGCGGTCCCGGGGCGCGGCCGCTTTGAATGTCGGCCATCAACTTTTGATACCGCTGGCCCTGTCCCGTGCCGAGGCCGAGGAGGAGCGGCGACAATTGTTGGCGACTGATGCGCCCGGCAATCTGCATCGGGAGGCCGCCATACGGCGACACGACCCCGGGCGTTGAGGACTGGCTCCCATACGCCCGGCGAAAGGTTGGCGGCCGCACGCGGTGGTACCGACGGCTATCCCCCAGCATGGTTGTGCTCCTCAAACTCGACCCAGCGGGCGACATGGTCGAACGGGGCTACGTAGCGACGCGCCGTCTCCGTCCAGCCGCGGCGTTGCCATTGCCGGTCGCTCGGGACGCTCTGCACCTCGATATGTGTCACCCCGAGCGGGCGCACCATGGCGAGGGCCACCTGCACGATGGCCCGCCCGATGCCAAGCCCACGCGATTCCGGCTGGACATAGAACCACTCGACAAACCCCACCGTCGCCGGCTGACCGACGGCGCGCGTCGTCACTTCCCCCACGAGACACCCCACGGGCGCGCGGTCGACGGCCAGCACGGCGACGAGCCGAGAATCGTTCGGAAGTCGGGCGGCGTACGACGCCGCATAGAGCGCGGCGGCCACCTCGGGCTGCACCTGCGGATAGGCGTCGGGAAACCGGGCCTGATGCTCGCGCATGAGGGCAGCGAGCAAGAGCTCCACGGCACGGCGGTCGCCCGGCTCGGCGGTGCGCACGACGAGACTCATGCGCGGCCCCCGGCAACAAGTTTCGGCCGCGGCACCGTGCGCCGCCGGCGGCGGCGCTTCCGCGGTGGCGGTTCCACTGGGGCCGGCGCCGTCGGGACCGCCGAGGTGGGTTGGTCGACGACGGGGCGCTCGGCGACACCGGCCCGAACGGCAGCCAGCGGCAACACATGGTGGACGAGATACGGGAGCCAGCCCCGGGTCATCCATTGCGCATCGCCGGCAATGGCAGCGACCTCAACATGCGACACCCCGAGCGCCTCCAAGTCGGCACAGCCACGCTCGACCAGCGCGCGGGCGAGGCCGCGGCCCCGCGCATCGGGCACGATGTAGAGCCAATGCGCGGCCCCAAAGATACGCGGCTCGCCGATGGCCCGCTCGGAGATCTCGCCGCCCAGGTACCCGACGAGGTCGCCCGTCTGGTCGTCGACGGCGACATACAAGAGCAACGTCGGATCCTGCTCGATGCGCCGCGCCGTCAAGAGCGTGAACGCGTCGAGGTCCTCGGGCCCGTGACCGGGATACGGCACCGGGTACGCCGCCGCGATCTCGGCCTGCAGCGCCGCATAGAGCCGGCGGAGCCCGGGCACGTCGGCAAAGACGGCGGGGCGCACCGTCATGGCGCGGCGTCCTCGCCCACGCCATCCGTGTCGGTGGCAGGGGCGGCGCTGAGCTCCTCGAGGGCGAGCACGGCGCCCTCGAGCCGCGCGCACATGGCCCGCGCGTCGGCGACGCTGCGGCGGAGCTCGGCCAAGCGGCCGCGTTGCCGCGTGAGCTCCGCGCGATGCTGCTGGATCTTGGCCTCAATTGCCGCGGTCATTGGCGTTCCCGATCCATGCTTACGCAAGCTCAATCAGCCAACACAGCCCCCCGCCACCTGCAGGGGTGGTCAAGTAGCTGCTGCCGGCAAGTTGATACTGCACCACATAGGTCCAGGTCCCCGCCGCCGGCTGTTCGAGTGAAATCAGGGCAGGGAGCGGGAAATTTGCCAGCCCGGTCGAGCTCGCATTGACCGCGTGAATGAGCGTATTCAATACGACCCCGCCCGGATTGCGGATCCAGCGGACTTGCGTCGTGCAGTCGGTATTTGCGGGCGCTTTCGTCGACCAGCCCCCGCTCGCGATGGCGAGCACGAGGCCGCCACGCGTCGTGAGCGTGGGCATCGTCACCACGGTCGCCCAGGTGGTAGCGGTGCCCGCGAAGCCCGCTGGCAGCGAGGCCGACTGCGACGTATTGATGGCCGCCCCGATGGCCAGTTTCGCGGTCGTGACGGCATTGGCCGCGATGGTCGGCGTCGTGACGGCGCCCGTCCCGAGGGCCGTCGTCGTGATGGCTCCTGACCGAATGGTGGGATTCGGGAGTGTCCCCGTCAGATCCCCGCCGAGTGCGCCATTCCACGCGGCATACATCGTATCGTGATCGGCGTCCGCTTCGCTCGCAAGGATGTCCTTAAACCCGAGCGCCACCTTTTGCTGATACGTGGTAACGCTGCCCTCTTTGAGTGGCCGTGTGAGCGCCATCTATCCGATCTCCAGTGCAGACACGCCGGAGTTTGTAACCCCGGTATTGGTGACGGTGCTCGCCCCCGTCTCCAGAAACGTCTGCAGCGCGTAGGTATAACTCCCTGCGCCCGGCACAATGTCGATCCACGAAAGGGGCGGCACCGGAAATGTTGCGGCGCCATTCGGGCGCACTGCCGTGCTGCAGAGCTGCAGCGTGCCGTCGCGGAGCCAGCGAAGCCAGACGGTCCCCGGGCCCGCAAGCGCCGCACCGATCAAGCTGTGATTCGTGAGGAGAAAGATGGGATTTGCGCCCCGGGCCGTCAGAACAAAACTCACAACGGGCACCCAGCTGCCCACCACCGTTGTCGTGAAGTTGCTGATCGCGGTGAGCACGGGCGTGCCCGGCAAGGCACCCGGGGCGAGTTTCGCCCGCGTCACGGCGGCGTCCGCGAGCTCCGACGTGCCGACGGCGAGCGGGGCGATTTGTGCTGCGGTAATCGAGTCCGCGGCGATCTGCGTCCCCGAGATCGCTGCCGCCGACGAAAGTGTCGGATTGGGATAGAAGCCGGCAAGTGCACCGCCAGCGGCCCCGGACGGTGGATACGTCGTCGGCGCCCCGGTGATTTTCCCCCAGGCCACGTTGCTCACTTTGGCGTCTGTCACGGCACCATCCGCGAGCTTCGGCGTCGTCACCACAAGATCTTGGAGGTGATTCGTGAAGACGGCCCCGTCGGCGAGCTCCCGCGGGCCGACGGCGTCGGCAGCGAGTTTTGCGCTCGTGACCGAGCCGTCTTTTAGGTTCGCGGTATCGGTCCCGGTATTCCATGCGTTGTAAATCGTATCGAAATCGGCATCCACCTCGCCGGCCAGGATCTTGGTATACCCCGCTGCGACCTTGGCGACGTAGCTCGTCGTATTGCCCTGTTTTGGCGGCCGGGGAATCTTGGCCATTTATTGCGTCTCCCGTGCCGACGGCTGCACGCGTAATTCAAAGTCTCGGAGATCGCAGGCGAGCGGATCGACGTGGGTCAACGTCGCCGTAAAGGCCCGGCCGCGGGGCTCTGGCACCGGACATTCAAACTCGCTCAACACGGTCCAGCGCATCGCAAACTCCGCCACATTCCAATCAGTCGTGTCCCACGCGTCCCCCAGCGGGGTCGGAAAGACGAGTGTGCCCGATGCGGCGTACCCGTAGTCTGAATGCACGACGATCCCGAGCGAGGTCGTATCAATCGTCTGGGCGATGATCCGCGCCCGCTTGGCGAGTTTCGGGGTCAATGGTTGCTGCGCATCGAGGAGCGCCGTCCGCAGCCGCGAGACAATCGCCGCGGAGACTTCGGTGGCCCACTGCCCCGTATTCCATTGCGCGACGTTCCATTGCCCACCGCTGCGCGGCCCGATCGGATCCATGTACTCGTCGGCCTGGTCGAGGAGCACGAAAAACGTGCTTGAGCCGTCCTGCGCGGCCCACGCCCGATCCTCCTCGTCCGGATGATCCGTCGCGCGGGCGGCTGCCGTATACGCCGGCGTCGTATGTGGCCCCCACCATTGCGGGGGATCGGTCAAGCCGCGGCGGAGATCAAGCCACCATTCTTCGCTCGGGTCGCTCCCGCCAGCGGGCACGAGCGCGAGCTTGTAAAACCCGCGATGAAAAATGGCCCACGCCCGCGTGCGAAACGGCACGGGTTGTGCCCGCACCGCCGGCTCGATTGGCCAGCCAACGTCGCGTGGCTCGGCTTGTTGCGGGGTCAAGAGATAGACGCTGCGCTTGCCGCAAAACAGCACGCCGACTGGGGTCGCCACGATAGTCCGGTCGCCCGGGCACCCGATCTCGCCCGAGACCTGCACGAGCTCGCTCTGCGGGTCGTCGAGCGGGTCGCCGAAATAGAGCCACGTACTCGTGGCGGTGAAGATCCCAAGCGGCGAGGTCGGGCTCCGGTTGGTCGAGCTCAAACTCGCAACGGCAAAACCAGTCACCGGCGCGCCGAGGTCCGGGCTCACCGCCGCCGCGGGAAAAAAGAGTCCTTGCTCATAGAGGGTTTGCTCAAGGCCGGGGACAAGGACACTCGTCGCCCACGCCCGTCGGCGCGCCGCATCGAGCCCCCCGGCGCCCCACAACCGACCTCGATGCGCGACCAGATGCGAGCCGCGCCGGACCACGCTCGACGGTGTCGGCACGCCGACCGACTCGACCGCCGGATCATCCCACAAAGCGAATTGCCCGCCGGCGGAAAGGCCGGCGGGTGTTTGGTCGTGGGCGCCTTCAATCTCCTGGTCGACCCCCGCTAAGAAGAGGTGATAGAGCAGACTCCCCGAGAGTGCCCCGCTCGGTGCCGTGAACGCGATGCGCTGGCGGCCCGTGCCGCCCGTCGTCACCGTGTGCACGGGCCCGATCTTCGTCCAGACGCTCGTCGCGTGATCGTAGAGGCCCCACCGATAGCTGTAGGTCCCGGCAAGTACGCGTGTGGCATCATCGGCGGTCAGCGTCGTTGCTTGGCCGGTATCGTCCAGGTTCGCGAGCGGCACCAGGTCGGTGGCGCTCCCACCGAGGGGAACCGCCTTGATCGGATCGACATCGCTGCCGACGTAGAGGGTATCGGCGACGACGGCCGCCCCGTAGCGGTTATCGGTGCCCGCCGCACGGGCTGCACGCGTCCCCGGAAAGAGCCCATTGGTGACGGGGATGAATGGCGCGTCGCCTTGCGACACGTAGAGCTGATCCGCCGCCACCGCGTAGAGATAGCGGGTGCCATTGGTTGCCGTGCAGTAGACGAGCGGGTCGCAGCGTCCCGGCTGCGGGAGTCGCAGCCAGGAGAGACTGCCGCGCCGCTTGCTGAGCACATAGGTGAGATCGGGCACCCAATTCTCTGAGCGCATGAGAAAGCCCGGCGGCGTAAACGCGGGGTCCATGGCGAGCATGGTCCCTTGGAAGCGCCGGACGGGGAGCGGCGTCTCGCGGTCGGGAGCGCCCGGCATTAGTCGCCTCGGTACGGCCGACGAAACACGGCCGGGTCAAGTGGAATGTCGGCGCGTTGCGAGCGCAGCGGTGCCGCGCCGCGGCGGATGAGTGCCAAGAGATTGTCGCGACTCGCGGCCTCGGCTTGTGCGCGGGCGTCGCGCTCGTGCTCGAGCGCGAATACATAGACCGCCTGCACGAGGTAATTGTGGTACGGGAAGACCGGGATATCGGCGGGCTCGTCAGCGGGGAGCGGCTCGGGCGGCAGCCGCTTGTAGCGCAAGACGACATCAATCCGCCGGCCCGTAGGGTCGGGGGCGACGCGCGCCGTCGTATCGCTCCGCGACACCGCCCAGTAGAGCGGCACGCCCCCGGCACTCGACCCCGCTGGCGGGGCGATCGTGGCGAGCTCCTCGGGCGACAGCTCGAGCGCAAAGAGGTTTGCTTGCGGGCTGCCGTCGATGGCGATGATTTGGAAGGCGTGGTCATCGGTGGCCGTGACGAAGTCGGCGGGTAAAGTGACGGTTGGGCCCGAGAGCGTGAGCGGCGCCGACACGTAGAGGAACGGCCAATCGGCGAGCGTGTAGAGCTCAAAGAGGTGCTGCGCGAGAAAATCGGCGGCATCGGCGTCGAGCGCGCGGTTGCCCGCGCGGTTTAGCGCGAGGTCACGGATTTTCTGCCGCGTGTACCGCCCCGGCGGGATTGTCGGCACGAGTCGCGTCCTCCTCCGCGGGCGGGTCGGGCAGCCCGAGCTCTTGGCGGAGCTGCCCAACCGCGTGGTGGTACACTTGGCGTTGGCGTTGCTCGAAGTGCTCGCCGGCGGCGAGGACGGCGGCGTTGTTGGCCTGCAAGCGCTTGAGGGCCGCAGCGCCCGCCGCGGCGAGGGCGGCCTCGAGCTCCTCGGGCGTGCGGGCCGTGAAGGCGATGGTCACGTGCTCGTTCTCGCCCGTTGCCTTGACGAGCTGCCCGGAGAACGGCGGCGTGCCGCGGGTGGCGGGGCCTTTCGCCATCATGCCCGTTGAATCGCCCGGGCCCGCTCGGCAAACGGCGAGTCGAGATCCATGGTCGGATGCTCGCTCTGCCGGTCGTCCATGCGCTGCGCCTCGACCTTGCGGGCCTCGTAGACGAGGCTCGCCAAGGTACGCGCCTCGCAGTCCCAGACCTCGACCGGCCCGAAGTAGACACGCTCGTTGATGCGCGCATAGGTCTTGTTGGCGAGCATGGGCACGTCGATGGTGACCCGCTCGCACCCGGGATGAAGCTCCAAGTGCGTAGCCCGACGGAGTCGGCCAACGATACGCCGCGCGAGCTGCTTGCTCCCCTCGTCGTCGTACTGCACGACGTCGCGCCACGTGTCGTTGAGCGCCCGCACGACCTCCGGGGTCAAATGGGCGCGGTCCTCGAGCGCGGCGGCAGCCACCTCCTCGGGCTCGAGGGCTCCCTCAGGCTCAGGGAGCTCGTCGGCCGGCTCCGGTGCTGCGCTGCGATTGAGGGGCGGGCGCGCCATCAGAATCACCCGAAGGCGCTCGAGCACTCGAAACGCCGGAAGAAATCCGTGTTCAGAATGCA
>Ga0126378_10000875_pt1 | contig 22198 bp, 21 predicted proteins | sample PanSoiMetPlot_23_FD_92587 | JGI IMG/M metagenome (GOLD analysis project Ga0126378, IMG submission 92587) | Tropical forest soil microbial communities from Panama - MetaG Plot_23 | ecosystem: Environmental > Terrestrial > Soil > Tropical forest > Bulk soil | place: Panama | collected 2016-02-17
CCAAAGAGCGCCCCTACGGCAGCGTTTTCTCGCACCGTCATGGATGCGAAAGGTTTGACCACCTGGAATGTGCGGCCCACCCCGAGCCGCGCAATCCGGTGCGGCGGCTCGCCGGCGATCGAGTGGCCATCGAACGTGATACTCCCGGCGTCAGGCCGGTAGACGCCGCTGACGCAGTTGAGCAGCGTGGTCTTGCCGGCGCCGTTGGGCCCGATCACGCCTAGGATCTCGCCTTCGCCCACGTCGAAGCTGACCTGGTTCAGTGCGGCTACGCCGCCGAAGCGCTTGGTCACGCTGTGGATCGAAAGCAGCGCCGTCATACACTCGTTTCGCGAAGCGAGCGCCGGAGATGCGTCAGCGACAGTCGGGAGCCGCCGCCGAAAAAGGCCACGATGCCTCGCGGCAGGAAGATGACCGTGACTGCCAGCAGCAGCCCGAGGCCGATCTGGGCATACACGGCCACGTCGCTGCGGCCGGCAAGGTTTTGAATGAGCAGCTCCAGCGCGACCGCCCCCAGCACCGGACCGAACAGCGTGCCCGCGCCCCCCAGCACCGCCATCAGGATCATCTGGATGTTGAAGTCCAGGGAGAAGCCAAGCTCCTGGTTTATGAAGCTGTTCCAGAGCGCGAAGACGCCGCCTGCAAGCCCGGTCAGGGCCGCGGCGACGGCGAAGGCCCCGACTTTGTACGCGGTGGTGTTGACGCCGATCACACCCGCTGCCTCTTCGTTCTCGCGGATCGCGATCAGGCCGTAGCCGAAGCGGCTGCGCAGTATCAGCCGGCTGACGAGCACCGCGAGCAGAGCCGCGCCCACCATCAGGTAGAGGAAGAGCAGGTCCGCCCGGTGCAGGATGGGCGGGAAGAGGCCGGTGGCGCCGCCGAGGTAGTCGATGTTCTTCACAACCTCGCCCACCGCAACCGCCGTGCCCAGGGTCGCGATCGCGAAATAGTGGCCGCGCAGCCGAAGGAGGGGAAGCCCCACCAACGCTGCGAATGCGGCCGGCACCAGCGGCGCCAGCGCGATCGCCACTGCCATGGGCAGGTGCAGGCGGTGGGCGTCGACAGCCACCGCGCAGGTGTACGCGCCCAGGCCAAAGAAGGCCACGTTGCCGAAGGAGCTGTAGCCGGTCAGCCCGCCCACGAGATTCCAGGCCGAGGCCATTACCACGAACATGGCGACTGTGGTCAGGATCCGGATCTGCGAGCGGTCCACCAGCTGGGGCACGCCCAGGCTGTCTGCCTGGTCGGTGGCTGTCAGCGGGGCGAGCAGGACAAGGACGGCAGCAAGCGCGAACGCAAGGAGCAGCAGCCGGCGAAGCCGGCGTCTGTCCAGGACGCGCAGCTCCTCCACCACGATCGTCTCGCTCGAGGGGGGAGGCAAAGAAGCACTCATGCGATGCGTCCCATGAGCCCCTGGGGTCTGACGATCAGTACCAGGACCAGGATGGCGAACGCGATGGCGTTCGCCCAGCCCGCGCCCAACCCCGGCACCATCGTCTGTCCGAGTGTCTCGACCAGACCGAAGACCAGGCCACCGACGACGGTGGCGCCGACCCGGCCCAGCCCGCCCAGCACAACTACCACGAATGCCTGCAGCGTGTAGGGCTCGCCGGCTGTCGGAGTGATGGCCTGGATGGTGCTGATCAAGCCGCCCGCCACACCCGCACAGGCTGCAGCGACCGCGAACGTCAGGGCGTACACGTGGCGAAGGTCAATTCCGACCAGGCGAGCCGCATCGCGATCGGCGCCCACCGCCTGAATGGCGGCGCCGGTCCGCGTCCGGTTGAGCAGCCACCCGACCGCCGCCGCCACCAGGCCGGCTACGCCGAGCGCGGCGAGCCTGATGTACGGGACCTGGACGCCGGCAACGCCGAAGCCGCTGCCCGAGTACGAGGGGGTGACCGAGCGGAAGTCTGACTTGAAGATGACCAGCAGGGCGTTGACGATCACCAGGTTGACCCCGAACGTCAGGAGGAGGGTGAAGAAGAGGGGGGCCCGAATCACGCGATTGATGAGGGCCCTCTGCAGCGCGTAGCCGAAGGCAAACAGAACCACTGCGACGATCGGCAGCGCGATGAAGGGATCGACCCGCGCCCGCGCGAAGAGGAGCCAGGTCAGGTAGGCGCCGACGATGACGAGCGCCCCATGTGCCAGGTTGACGATGTTGAGGATGCCCCACACCAGGCTGAAGCCGATCGCCACGGCCACGTAGACACCGCCGATCAGCAGGCCGAGCACGACCTGCTGCACGAAAAGCTGCATTGCTTAGATTGCCTAGCTCAGCGGCCGCTCCAGCTCGGGGTCGGGTACTGCGGCGCGGCGTCCGCCACATTGGCCGGCCACACCGTGTGGTGTTTGCCGTCCTGGATCTGCTCGACGACCATCGGCTTGAAGGTGTTGATACCGCGGCTGTCGAACCTGATCTGGCCGAAGAAGGTCGACACGTTGAGAGCGGCCAGAGCGTCTCGCACCTTATCCGGCTTCAGGCTTCCGGCGTTCTCGATTGCCTTCTGGAGCGCGAGGCAGGCCGCGGTCGACTCCGCAACGTGATAGTCAGGATCGTCCTGGGTGTTGAACTGCTTCTTGTAGGCCGCGACGTAGTCCTGGGACGCGAGGTAGAACGAGGCTGTGGACTTGACCTGCGGCGTCCACTGCGAACCATCCAAAACGTAGTTCGCATCCTTGCCCAGTGCGACGATGAAGTCCGGGGTCGAGGGGCCTACCGAGTACGCGGACAGCTTGGCGTCCAGCTTCAGGTCCTTGGCCGCCTTGTGGATCGCGATGGCCTCCTGCAGGTGCCCTGAGTTGAGCACGATGTCGGCGTTGCGCGCCTTGGCGTTGGCCACCAGGCCCGAAAGATTGGTCGACCCGTTGGGGTACTTGTCGCTGTACACGACCTGGAAGCCCTTGCTGGGCGCGTAGTCCAGGACCGCCTTGGCGACCTCCTGTGAGAAGTTGTCGTCCGCGGCCAGCATTGCGACGGTGGCCGGCTTTGGCTTGAGGGTCGCCGCCATGTCCAGAACCCCGGTCAGGTATACGTTGGCCGGTGACAGCACGCCGAACACGTACTTGTAGCCCTGGTTGAAGATGGCCTGGGCAGCGCCGTTGCCCTCGACCATGGGGATGCTGTTCTTTTCGGCTACCACCGCGTCGCTTGCCGTGGTCGCCGAGCCGTAAGGCCCGAGGAGGAACTGCGCTTTCTCCTCGGTGATCAGCTTCTGCGCCAGCTGGGCCGAGATGTCGGGCTTGCTCGTGTCGTCCTCGTATTTGAGCTGGACCTTGTGCTTGACGCTCTTGACGTTGATCCCGCCTTGCTGGTTGATCCACTGCAACCACATGTCGTAGCCCTGCTTGGCCAGGGCACCCTCCTTGGACTGGCTGCCTGTGAGGGACATCGGAGCGCCGATGACGAGGTCCTCACCAGTGGTGGTGGCGGCGGTGCCGCCGCCGGCAGCCCCACCGCAGGCCAGAGCGAGCACCGCGGCAAGGCCCACGACGCCGGTGAAACGGGTTGATCCTCCCATCATGCGAACACTCTATTCGGTTTGGGGCGCCCTGCCACCTTCCACGGCGGTGGCGCGCCCGACCCAGCCGCGGCTGTGGTGCGACCGAACCAGCTGAGGGAAAGCGGCCCTACGAGCCCTGGGAAGACCACCCTGTGGGCGATTGGCCGTCAATGCTGGACGTCGATGACCAGCCGCGCCGGGCCGCCCAGAATCCACGCGTGAAAACACGACGCGTACGAGAGGCCGATGCCCCACTCGGCCGCGCCGCCCGAGTCGCTCAAGAGCCTCGCCTCCTGTATCACCGCGAACCCTGGCCTGAACTCCCTCTGCCCCGCGTACCCGGTCGAGGTCAGGTTCTTCAGCGTCACCACAAGGCCGGCCGAGCCTCGCAGTGTCCCCTGGCCGAAGGTCGCGCTGTCCTGTGGCCGCACCTCGAACTGAGGCACGCCATTGCTGAACTCCACGACGAAGCGATCGAAGCCGCTTTGCGCTCCGACCCTTGCGGTCGTCATGGTCGACTGCGTGCCCCCACCGCCGCTTTGGGCGCTACAGGAGTAGCCCGGAAGCGGCGCCGGCGCCGGCGCTGGGGCCGGGGTCGGCGAAGGGGGCGTTGAGGCGGCCGGGGCCGCCGTCGGCTCGGAGGAGGCGGGAACGGTGGGCGAGAGGTCGGGCGGAGCCGGGGTGCTGGGCGGCCTGGCCGCGGTCGTTGCGGCCGGCAGATGCGAGTTGAAGACCGCCCTCACGGCGGACAGCCGCTGGCCCAGGCCGGTGGGGCCCACCAGCAGGGCCGCTGCGGCAACGGCGATGACCAGGGCGGCTGCGACCAGCACGCGCCGCCGCGCTGACCGCTGACCCGCCGGCTGCGGGCTGAGGCTCGGCCCCACCCAGGCTGGAGAGCCTGGCGGGAGGCGAGTGCCAGGGGCGGCGCGGCCCCAGATGCTTTCCCTGATGCGTTCGCTGAGATGGGGCCGGGGAACCCTGGTCAGCTTGGCGAACGCCTGCTGGACCTCCTGGTTCAGTCCGTCCGTCATTGCTGCTGGTCCACGCTCGTGTCAACCGAATCCACGATGGTGACCCCGAGATCCTGCTCGAGCTCGGCGTGCAAACGCTCTTCGGCTCTCTCAATCCGATCACGCACCCGGTTCGGGGTCGTACCCAAAATCACCGCGACCTCTTCGTCCGGCAGACCCAGCCAGTGGCGGCAGAAGAGCGCGAGGCGCGCAGTCGTACCGAGATGCAGCAGCACGTCCGAGACCAGGTCAGAGGCCTCTGGGGCCTCACCCCGAACACCGAAGGGAAGCCGGCGCCTCAATCGCATACGACGGCACCGAGTCGCAACGACGGCGAAGAACCAGGTGCGGAAGCTGGCCGGCTCTCCGCCACCGCGGCGATGTATGGCCCAGGCGTCGAGGGTGGCGTCGTGCACGGCGTCCTCGGCCGCAGCGAAGTCGAGGAGCATCACAGTGGCGAGGCGGTACGCCGGGTCGAGTATGCCCTCGACAGCCGCCACGAAGCCATCGCGACTCAGCGTGACTTCCACTCTCCGTTCCGTAGCCTCCCCATCCTGCCAGCGCCTGATCTTCGGCCTTTAACCCCGCACTGTATCGCTTGTGGCCGGGTCCGCGCGTCAGACGGCCGCAAGCGAGCGGCTCACCAGCGTCTGCAAGGCTTCCTCTGACGCACTGCGGTTCTCGTGATTCACCTGGAACAGTGTCAGCACGTCCTGGGGTCCGGGATCGCGAAGACTGAGTGCGTCAGGGTCGATGCCCTGCCGCACCTGCTCGGGCGTCGGCATCGCCTGCGCGCGGATCAAGGTCGATCCCAGGCGCCGGCGTGCGCTGGCTGAGAGGGCGGAACGCGACTCCTCGATGAGCGCAGCAAAGCGCGATGCCGGGACGCGGTACGGCAAGGCAAACCGTGAATCCAGTTCGTGGGCCTTGAGGAAGGCGACGTCGCTTGCGGCCAGCAGGCCCGTGTGCCGGCTGATGCGGCCGAGCAACCACCAGGCCTCAGAATTCTTTGGCTCGCGATCACAGGCCGCCTGGGCGGCTTCCAGGGCGTCGTGCATGCGTCCGGCCACGTAGAGGTCGCGAGCACGATTGAGCAGGTCCATGCCGGCGATACGCTAGCAGGGTCTAATGCGTTTCTTCCGCGCCACTGCACGCGTGGGGCCCGCAGACCCCACGGAGGCGGAGGTTCTCGCCGAGCTGTACCGTCGTGCCTGGACCGGTTGCGACCGGGTGGTCAATCCGCTTCTGGTGGAGGAGCAGACGCCGCCGCGGGCTGAGGTGACCGCATGGTTTCGGGGAGGATTCGAGGTCTTCCGAACCCGCCACGAGGGCCGGCTCGTCGGCGCCGTACGCTGCTGCTTTCCCAGCAGCGCTTGCAACGTCGACCGGCTGGTCGTCGATCCTGAGGCGCGAGGCCGGGGCGTCGGCCACATGCTGCTGGAGCACGCGGTGGGGCGCGCTCGACGTGCAGGAGTGACGCGAATCTGGGCCCAGGTCTGCCCCAAGACGGAGTCAGGCGGCGCGCTCTTTCGCTCGTTCGGGTTTCGGGAGATGGGCCGGTGCCCGGCGGCCTGGTGGAGCGAAGAGGTCAGCTTGCTGGAGCTTCCGCTTTGAGGAGGCTGTTGAGGAATGGCGCCGAGAGATCGCCTCGAACACCGGCCCTGCCGTGGTCAGGAACAGGTGCGGGAGCACTCTAGCCGCCGGCGGGCCCGCTCCCGAGCCCGGGCTCGGTCAGCCTGGCGGGGTCGATGATCTGGTCAAGCTCTTCCTCTTCGAAGCCGCGGTCGCGCGCGAGCTCCCGGATCGTCTTGCCAGTCCGAAACGCCTCCTTGGCCATCCTGGCCGCCTCGTCGTAGCCGATCACCGGCGCCAGCGCAGTCGCCAGCATCAGGCCCTTCTCAACCAGCTCAGGGCCCCGCTCCGTGGCCTGCACGCCCTCGATGCAGCGCTCCGAGAAATTTCGGGCGGAGTTGGCCAGCAGCGTGATCGATTCCAGCATGGCCACGGCGGCCACGGGCATCATCACGTTCAGCTCGAGGAAGCTGCCTGTCTGGCAGAAGCCGATGGTGACGTCGTTTCCTATCACCCGCGCGACCACCATCGTCAGCGACTCGACGATCACCGGGTTCACCTTGCCCGGCATGATGCTCGACCCCGGCTGCGTCTCCGGCAGTGCCAGCTCGGCCAGTCCTGCCCGTGGCCCCATGCCCATCAGGCGAATGTCAGACGCGATCTTCCACAGGCTGAGTGCGACAGTCCGCAGACCGCCATGGGCAGCGATCACCGCATCGATCGCAGCCTGAGCGTGGAAGTGGTTTGGAGTCTCGCGCACCTCGAGTCCGGTCAGCTCGGCGAGCCGCGCGCAGGCCCTTCGAGCGTAATCCGGGTGGGCATTGACGCCGGTTCCGACAGCCGTCCCTCCCAGCGGCACGACGGTCAGCTCGTCGCGCGCCTGGCGTGCCCGGCGGATCGACTCCTCAACCTGACCTGCGTAGCCGGCAAACTCCTGACCCAGGCGGATCGGCGTCGCATCCTGCAAATGCGTGCGGCCGGTCTTGACGATTGGCATGAACTCGGCCGACCTCTCTGATAGGGCCGCACGCAGCAGCTCCAGGGCGGGGATCAGCTCCTCCTCGATCGCCTGCGCGGCCGACAGCTGCATCGCCGTGGGGATCGTGTCGTTGGACGACTGGCAGAGGTTGACGTCGTCGTTCGGGTGCACCCTGCTTCCGCCCAGGCGCTGGCTGGCCAGGCGGGCGATCACCTCGTTGAAGTTCGTGTTGGTTGAGGTCCCTGAGCCGGTCTGGTACACGTCGATCGGAAACTGATCGTCGTATCGCCCGGCGGCCACCTCCCTGGCGGCTGCGCTGATGGCGGCCGCCTTGTCGGCCCGGATCAGGCCGAGCTCACTATTGACCTCGGCTGCGGCGCCCTTGATCAGCGCCTGCGCGCGGATGAACCGGCGGGGAAAGCGCTGGCCCGAGATGGGGAAGTTGATCACCGCGCGCTGTGTGGAGGCGCCGTAGAGCGCGTCGGCGGGCACCTCCATCTCGCCCATCGAGTCCCGCTCGACACGGGTTGATACCCTCGTCTCTATCTCGGCCATGGCCCGATATTAGAAGGGCTGTAACCTTCCGGGCCGATGCGCCACCCGCTCCTACGCCGTCTCGCTGCCGTTGACATCGGCAGCAACACCATCCACGCCCTGGTCGCCGACGTCCGCGATGAGGAGCTGCACGACGTTGCCCAGTTCATAGAGATGCCCGAGCTCGGGCCCTCGGTCGACAGGGCAGGCAGGATTGGAGCGGCCAAGACCGCAGAGGCGCTGCAGGCCCTGGATTCGGTGCTGAGCCGCGCTCGTGAGCACCACTACGGGCACCTCGTCGCCGGCGCCACGTCCGCCGTCCGGCGGGCCGCCGACCGTGAGGATTTCCTCGCCCGGGCGTCGGCTGCGGCAGAAGTGCCCGTCAGGCTCATAGGTGAGGACCGTGAGGCTGAGCTGAGCTTCCAGGGTGTCGCAAGCCGGCACGCCTCCAGGCACGGCTGGCTCATGGGCGACATGGGCGGCAGCAGCACGGAGCTGGTGGTGGCCCATGGACGGCGCATCGTCCGATGGGTTTCGCTCCCCCTTGGCTCGGGCAGCTTCGCGGCACGCTACCTGTCCGATCCACCGCAAGCCGGCGAGCGCGAAACCCTTCGGACAGCGGCGGTCCAGGAGGTCCGCCATGCACCCGAGTGCGACGCCCACAAGCTGGTCATGACCGGAGGCACAGCGTCCAATCTGCCGTTGGTGCTGTCGCAGAACAACCCCCCCTCGGTTCTGACGGCTGCCGCTCTGCTGACGGCAGCCGAGCGGCTGGACTCGGCACGGGCGGGGATCGTGGCTGAGCAGGTCGGCTTGCCCGAGGCCCGCGTCCGGGCCATGCGGGGTGGCGTCGAGCTGCTGCTACTCCTGCTGGACTTCTATGGCCTGGACCGGTTCCACGTCAGCCACGAGGGACTCCGTCAGGGCATGCTGCTGGCCTGGCTAGACCGGGGCGAGGACTGGTGGCGGTGACGCCCATCGATCCGCGCTGAGGACCCACAGCTGTGGCGCAAATCGGCCGACTGCCGGAACTTGGCCCTGTCCGGCGCCCCTGGATAGGGCGTACCGCGGCAGTTGGCCCCGATCTACCCGTCCAGACCGGGCGTGCGCGCCCAGCGCACCCAGTTCTCGGCTTCGCGCTCCCAGTGAGATTCAGTCGTCATCGAGGGCACCCTCCTGCTGGAGGATGCGGCGCGCCACGGCGATGGCCGAGGCGTAGGTGGAATCGGTGCCCCGGTAGTCCAGGCCCCGCGCGCCAAGAGTCCGTGCCTGGGTGTACGGGGTGTCGGACGCATAGTGGATGATCCCGAGGTCGAATGCGGAGCGGCTCATGTTCACGTTGTCATTCATCGGGTGCCTCCCCGGCTGCTGGACTTCGAAGCAGGCATCCAGATACGGTCCAGCCTCCATCTCAACGACCGTGTAGCGACCCTGGTAATAGAACTCCAGGTAGTCGCGGTTCTGGAGGAACGTACCCCGAACTGTGACTGCCCGCTGGTTGTCGAGGACCGAGCCGAAGACCAGGTGAGGTTGCACGTCTGCCGCCGAGAAGCAGTTGTCCAACCAGTAGGTGTTGCCCGAGTGCTCGTTGTACACCACGTTTGGAATCATCACATCGCCCACGTCCGCGTTCAACGTGGCAGCCTTCCCCATCACGTAAACGCCCAACAGCCACGGCGACGCTTCCGCCGCCTGACGGAGAATGTGGTAGGCCGCCAGGCCGAGCGGGTAGTCGATGTTGACGAGGGCGGCACGCGAGCGGCGCAGCACATCCGCCTGTACGGCGCCCACTCTGGGGTCGATGCAGCGCGCGTCCAGGTCGGCCAGCCGGACCACCTGTGCCGCCGAGTCGATGCCCATCGCGACGGGCATCACATGACGAATCCCCTGAGCCCTCTCCATCTCCGCCCTACGCTGCCGGTAGTCGCCGGCTCTGGGATGGCCGTCGAACAGCTGGCGCGCGCCAAAGTAAAGCCAGTTGTCGCGCGATGCCGGCGTCTGACCGGACTCGAGCTTCTCGAACTCGGCAGCCAGGTCGGGGTCGCTGCTGCGCGTGAAGTCGACTATGTCCGCCTCAAGCCTGCGAGCGACACCGCTGAGGACGTTGACGAGGCTGTGCACGTTCGACGACACGAAGTACACGGGCGCGTCCGTCATGCCCATCTCGTCGATCGCCGCCTGGATCGGCTGCCACCACCGCGCCGCGCCGCGCGCGTAGCCGACGTGGGAGCCGCCAACCATTCGGAGCATCATGTGGCATTCTTCGCGCCCCGCCTGCGCCAATGTCGCCTGGAACTCATCGCCCCAGGCGTCGCGTAGGCGCTTCCAGTCAGCCTCGCCGGCCATGACAGCCATGCGGACCTGCTCCGCATCCGGACCAACCTCGCGGACCGCCCGATTCAGCTTGTTCCACTCGATCTGGTAGGCGACGAGCGACGGCACCAGGTCGTCGATGTCCGAGGGCGAGGCCAGCAGCACGGCCAGCGTGTCCCGGCCGTCGTAGTACCAGGGCCGTCGACGGGCGGGCGCCTTGACGCGCTCCCAACTGGTGACGTCCAGTCCGAGCGCGGCCTCGAAGCCGCGTGCGCTCTGCCCGAGGAGGACGCGGCGGGCAGACCTGATGGCCCTGGGCACACGGCGCACCGAGTAGATGAAGGCACCCATGTCCATTTCCGGCCGGCTGGCCAGCGGGTGCAGGGACGAGGCCATGCCGATGTGCGCGTGCACGAGTGAGTCCAGGCGAATCTCGCCTGAGCTCTGCAGCATTGTGGAGTAGGTCCGCACGTAGAGCTCGACCGCGTGGCGGCCGCTCCAGCCCGTGGCGGTGATAAGAGGCGGCGCGGCAGCTTCCATGGCCTCTGATCCCGAGTGTAAGCCCGGATCCACCGACCCACGATCTGGCGCATTCTGTCACCAGCTCGCTCGCAAGCCGATCGGTGAATACTGTCTGACTCCCTTACACAAGCTTTACCGGCGGCTCAGACGCGCATGACAAGCAGCCAGCAAACTCATGCTCCATGAGTCTCAAAGCCATCTGGATGGGCTTGCCGCGCCCCGCCAGGATCTATTTGACGGCTGTCGGCGGGGCAACCATTGCTGGCTTCGCGGTCGTCGCCACAGTGGCTGCGACAGGCACTCAGCTGGCTGCGTCTCCATCGCCTTCCCCCAGCCCGAGCAGCAAGAGCAGCACGCAGGCATACTGCGACCGGTTCGTCGGGCACCTCGCCAGCGACCTGGGCAAGAGCCAGGACCAGGTCAACAAGGCCATTTCGGACGCCCTGAACCAGACGCTGAGCGACGCCGTGAAAAACGGCGACCTGACCCAGAAGCAGGCCGATGCGATCAAGTCGCGCCTGGCCAACGGTAAGGTGTGTGCGGCAGGTCTCGAGAAAGGCATCGCCGGCATCGGGAGGCCGCCCGTGGGCAAGGACGTTCCGAAGGTCGCGGGAGCGAGCCTCAGCGAGATCGCCAAGGCGCTCGGCATCAGCGATCAGGAGCTCCGACAGGACCTGCAGAGCGGCAAGACCGTCAAGGACATCGCCGCTTCCAAGGGGATGGACGAGACGGCGTTTCGGGCCAAGCTCGCCAGCGTGACGAAAGCCGACCTGGACAAGCAGGTCTCAGCAGGAAAGCTGACACAGCAGCAGGAGGACATGATCCTGCAGCGCTTGCAGACCGCACCTCTGCCTCTGTGGGACCAGCCGCTCAAGCGGCCGCGGGCCCCCGGCGCGCCAGCTCAGACCCCGAGCCCACAGACCAGCTCGACCTGAGCCTCCGGGCTACTCCTCGATCGATGGGGGGCCGGCGTCGGCTCCCCATTGTCTGCGGCCAGCGCCGTCCGCCGGCCGAGGCGCTGTCCGGACGGCCCGAAGCGCCTACGGCTCGGAGGGCGGCTCCAGGCGGCGCATCAGCTCCTCGAGCAACCGTCGCGCCTCCGGGTCGGACATGACCTTCTCCTGCATGGCCTCAGCGGCCTGGCGCAGCTCGGGGTCGTTCATCAGCCTCTCGGCCATTCCCTCGAAGCGCGCAGCCATGTCCTTCATGGCCGCCTCCTGGGCGACCTGCATCAGCACCGGCTGGCTGGCCGCCGCCGCCACGGCCTCCACCTGGGCCCTCACCATCTCCACCCCCCTGCAGCCGAGACACTCACCCTTGAGGCCGCAGTGGCATAACTGTGGCCGCAGCCGGTCCAGGGCCAGGTGGACTTCCGAAAGATCGATGGCGCCGGCCATCAGGGGCTGGGGCGCTGCGCGCGCCTCGCCGGCTTCGGGGTGGCGTACATGGTGTCGATGAGCTCACGGTACCGCTCCTGCACCACTCGGCGCTTGACTTTCAGCGTGGGTGTCAGCTCGCCCCTCTCCTCGGTGAAATCGTGCGGCAGTAGCCGGAAGTACTTGATCGACTCCCAGCTCCCTAAGTCCTGGTTCAGCTCGTCGATAGACCGCTGCACGATCGACTGGGCCCGCTCGTCGTCCACCAGCACCTCCGGCTGGCCCGATATGCCGGCTTCGACCTTCATAGCCTTCCAGTCCGGGACATCGAGAGCAACGACATAAGGTCTCTCGTCGCCGATCACCAGGGCTCGCTCGATCGCCGGCTGCTGCATGAGCCGCATCTCCATCGGAGCCGGCGCCACGTACTTGCCTCCGGCCGTCTTGATCAGCTCCTTCTTGCGGTCCGTGATGCGCAGGAAGCCTGCGGAGTCCAGCTCGCCGATGTCGCCCGTCTTGACCCAGCCGTCCTCGAGGGTCGCCGCGGTCGCCTCTGAGTTGTTGTAGTACCCCAGCATGTTGCCAGGGCTTTTGATCAGGATCTCACCGTCGGCGGCGATCTTGACCTCCACACCGGGGAGAGGCGGGCCGACGGTTTCGAACTCGTGCCGGCGCTCCGTGTTGGACGTGGCCCCACTGGCGGTCTCGGTCATGCCCCACCCGTTCAGGATCTTGACGCCCACCGCCCAGAAGAAGCCCTCGACCTCTGCCGCCAGCGGCGCCCCGCCGCTGACGAAGAAGCGCAGGCGCCCTCCCGTCAGGCGTCGGCGCAGGGGGCTCAGAACCAGCCTGTTCGCCAGTGGGTACATCGGAGTGGCCTGCCCGCGAGAGCGCCGGCGGCCCTGGTCGAGAGCCCAGCTAAAGAGCGCCCGACGGGGTGCCGGCGCTTCACGCACCGCCGCCATCACCTGTTGATGCATCTTCTCGTACACACGGGGCACTGCCACCATCACCGTCGGCCGGCATTCCTGAAGGTCATCGACCAGGCGCGGGATGCCGCGCGACAGCCACGTCGACGCCCCGGCCACCAGCCCCACGAATACGCCGTTTATGCGCTCGAACACGTGCGAATAGGGCAAAAACGAGAGCGACTCATCGTCCGGCCCGATATCAAACACCTGGAGGCAGCTGTTACCCATGTCTGCGATGCAGCGGTGAGCGAGCATGACGCCTTTGGGTGCGCCAGTCGTACCGGAGGTATAGGCCAGCGTCGCCAGGTCGTCTGGCTGCACCGCTGCCGCTCGAGCCTCCACTTCGGCGCGGAGATCGGGGCTCGGCTCTGCCGCAACCCATTCCGGCAGGTCGGCCCCGATGCGGACCACCCGCTCCACCTGGAGCCGGTCCGAGAGGTCATCGGCGACGAACGCGAGTCGCGCACCCGCGTCCTCTGCGATCCCCTGGGCAGATCGGGCGACGGTGCTCGGATAGATAGGGACCGTCACACAGCCTGCAGCCTGGATCCCCAGGTCGCAGTACAGCCATTCCACGCAGTTCTCCGACATGATCACGACCCGGTCGCCGGCCTGTGCGCCCTCGGCCATCAGGCGTGCAGCCAGACGTACCACCAGGTCCTGGAAGCGCTGCCAGCTCATGCCCCGCCAGGCGGCGCCGTCGTGAAACCGCACCATCGTCCGGTCGCCGAATCGTGCCGCCTGCCGGAAGAAGAGCCCGACGGTGGTTCGATCGCTCAAGCGCCCCGTGTCCACCCGTGGAAGCATAGCCACGCCAACGGTCGACCAGCCCGATGCAGAAGACGCGACGAGCAACCTCGGCGCCGTGCGCGAACACTCCCCTTTTCGAGGGCGCCGATTCTACTGGGCGGGAACCGTCTAGGAAACGGCTTTGACCGTGAGCTCCACGGTGCCCGCCGGCACCTCGACCGTTACGCTGTCGCCGGCTCTCTTACCAACGAGCGCTCTGCCGACGGGAGACTCGACTGAGATGCGCCCGGTCGACGGGTCCGCTTCCACCGCGCCGACGAGGTGATAGATGCTCGTCTCGCCTTCCTCGTCCTCCACTTCGATGGTCGAGCCCGGCTCGACCACGCCTGAGTTCTTGTCCTCGATGATCTGAGCGCGACCGATCATCTCCTCGAGCTCCCAGATGCGCTCGTTCAGACGGGCCACCTCTTCTTTGGCCTGCTCCAGTTCCGGGTTGTCCTCGATGTCGCCCGGCTGCGCGGCCTCCTTCATTCGTTCGAAGGCCTCTATCCGTCGTGCCTGCGCCCGCTCTAGGTCCCGTTTTAGTTTCTCAAGGCCCCCGGCAGTCAGCAGGACAGGTTCGCTCAGGTCCATGCCCCGAGGCGAATAATACCCCCGATGGCCCAGAAATCTGACAGAGATTATGCCCTTTTGATCACGGACCCTCAGGTCGACTTCTGCCCTGGGGGCGCGCTTCCAGTTTCGGGAGGTGACGCTATCTTTCCGGCGGTCAACCGCGCTGCAGGGATTGCGCCGCTGGTGGTGGCCAGTCGGGACTGGCACCCGGCAAACCACTGCTCGTTCCAGACCAGAGGCGGCCCCTGGCCCGTCCACTGTCAGGCCGGCACGCCTGGTGCGGAGTTCCACCCGGCGCTCGACCAGTCGCCCATTCAGCGCGTGTTCAGCAAAGGCACCGACCCCGACAAGGAGGCCTACTCCGCCTTCGATGAGACCGGGCTGGATGACTGGCTGCGCGAGCACCGCGTGCGGCGGCTGGTCGTGACCGGCCTGACCACCGACTACTGCGTGCGGGCCTCGGTGCTGGACGCCCTGCACGCAGGATTCGAGGTGACCGTGCTCGAGGACGCCATCGCGGCCGTGGACGCGCAGCCGGGGGACGGGGAACGCGCGCTGGCCGAGATGCGCGAGGCGGGCGGGAAAGTGATCCGGAGTGAAGACCTTGGCTGAGTCCGACGCAGAACGAATCAACATGGCCTGCTTCCAACTCTCACGAGAGGTCGGCGGCCTGCGTTGCTCGGTGCCTCAGGCGGCTCCCCTGGCCCGGACGCTCCTTCGGGTGGTCGGCCGCGTCGTCATCGACGGGTGTACGCCTGGCGCCGATCCGGCCGTCTGGCCGAACACCGAGGTGATGGCGCTGCAGTGGATCAAAGAGGCGATCGAGCCGCTCGGGTACGACGTGCGGCCACTGCCCGGGTCCGGCCGGCCAGAGGTACCGGAACCCAGCTCCGAGTGGGCCTGAGAGGTGCCTCAGAAGAGCGTGTCCCAGGTCGCTGCCGGCAGCGCCCCCGCGTAGAGCAGGGTGTCGTGGAAGCGACCGAGGTCGAACGCGGCGCCGTCCGTCCGCTGCCGGCGCTGCCTGAGCTGAAGCAGAAGGTGCTTGCCGTACAGGTATGACAGCTGGTAGCCCGGCGTGAACGTGTATCTCCGCACCTCGGCCACCGCCGCCGGCCGGGCCATCGCCGCCTCGGCGACCAGCAGATCCACAGCATCGTCGAAGCTCATGCGGCCGCTTGACAGCTGGACGTCGATGATGATCCTGCAAGCCCGCCAGACCAGATCGTTGAGCTGCACGAAGCGGACCTCGGGGCTGGTCGTGAAGCCCTGCTCGTACATGAGCTGCTCGCAGTAGTGGGCCCAGCCCTCCACCAGTTCGTGGGCGCAGTCAGCGCTCAGCAGACGGGCGACCGAAGGATGCTGGTTGGCGCAGGCGAACTGCAGGTGATGGCCAGGGTAGCCCTCGTGCACTGAGGTGTTGAGGATCGCGGCCTGGTTGTGCTCACCCAGGTCGCCATCTTGCGGTGTGACGATGTAGATCCCGAGCTGCCGGCGATCGAAGCGGGCCGGCGGCTCGTAGGCCGCGAAAGGGATGAGCGGGCGGAGGAAGCCCGGAGTCGCCTCGACCCGCAGCTCCTCCGCAGACGGCAGCGTGACGAGGCCTCGTCGGGCCACGAAGGCGCGAGATCGGGCGATAACGTCCCTGTACTCGGCCAGTGCCGCGTCGAAGCTTTCCGGGTGATGGGCTCGGATCAGCGTGTTGACCTGCTCCAGCGAGCGGGCCGGCCAGCAGCTGGAGAGCAGCTCTTCACGCTCTGCCTTGATCTCCGCAAGGTAGTTGCGGCCCAGAGCGAGAATCGCGTCGGCGGGGTCCGGCAGCTCCCGCAGCTCCAGAAGGCGTGCGAACCGCTCCTCGCCGAGCGCCCAGTCGTCAGCGGCGACCGGCACCACCTCGCTTTGGAGCCAGCGGGCGAAGTCCTCGGTGGCTTCCGAAGCGGCGGCCGCGGCGCGCTCCAGCCGTGGGGCCGGGGGCAAGTCACGGGCGGCAGCTGCAACCGTCGAGTACAGGGCGGGCAGCTCCCGTGCCGAGACGGCGGCGACCTCGCACCATAGCTTCACAGGCTCGGTCAGCTGTTGACGGCTGGCCGCCAGGTAGGCCGGGACAGCCTCCAGGCGAGAAGCGATCGCCTCCAGCCGCAGCTCGAGGGGAGCGAAGTCGCGTGCGAAGAGAAGGAAGATGCCGGTGCCGATCTGGTCGGGCGCCTCGGGCATGCGGGCCCACAGGTGCATGTCCTCGTGGCGGAAGCGAGTGAGGCCGACGAAGTATCGGGCCAGGTCCAGGTCGAGCCCGTTGCTGCAGCCGGCGAGCTCACGTTCGAACTGCTGCAGCAGTTCCTCGAGCTCGTGCGCGCCGGCGAGGCTGCCGTCTGGAAGCCGGTGGTCGTGCTGGTGGAGCCCGTGGTAGGTAGCCTCGACCGGCCGAAGTTCCATCAGCCGTTGGAAGAACCGATTCACGACCTCCAGATTGGGGGTAGAGCTCAGGTGGTCGGTTGTGCTCATACTCGCGTCCTCGCGTCCTCGGCTCGCGTACGAAACCAGTCGGCGGTTTCTGCGAGGCCATCTTCGAGGGTGACCTGGGGTCGCCAGCCGAGCTTCTCGGCGATCAACCGCCAGTCGAGCGCCGACGTGCGCTGATCCCCCGGTCTCGCGGGTCCGTGGACCTCGGGTCGGGAGATCCCGATCCGCTCGGCGAGCATGTGGAAGATCTGGTTGACGTCGACCTGCCGGCCCGTCCCGACGTTGAAGTGTCCGGTCACGTCGGTGTCCAGGGCCAGCAGGTTGGCGTGCACGACGTCGGCAACGTGCACCATGTCACGGGTCTGCTTTCCGTCGCCGTTGATGATCGGCTGCTGGTCTGCGAGAAGCTTGAGGCAGAAGATCGCGACGACGCCGGCCTCGCCGTGCGGGTCCTGGCGCGGGCCGTACACGTTGGCATAACGAAGCGCCACGTAAGGGAGGCCGTGCTGAACGCGGTAGCAGTGGAGGTAGTGCTCGAAGCTGAGCTTTGCCACACCGTATGGAGACACCGGCCGCGCGGTGTACGTCTCCGGCGTGGGCAGCACGTCGGCGTCGCCATAGAGCGCACCACCGGTCGAGGCGAACAGGAACCGGGCACCCACCTCGCGCGCTGCCTCGAGCAGATTCAGACCGCCGACCAGGTTGACGCTGGCGTCGAAGAGCGGCTCCCGCACCGAGCGGCTGACGCTCATCTGCGCGGCGTGGTGACAGACCACGTCGGGTCTCCACTGGCGAACCGCGGCGGCGGCCTCAGGCGTCCGGATGTCGAGTTCGCGAAACTCTGCGGCCTCGTTGACGTACTCGGGCAGGCCGGTAGAAAGGTCGTCCAGCACGAGCACCCCGTCTCCGCGCTCGACGAGGGCGTCTACGACGTGCGAACCAATGAAGCCGGCACCGCCGGTCACCAGGACCTTCACGGGCGAGCAGTGTAGACCGACGCTTCACGGAGCCGTCACCAGGCACCGGTGTGGGCCACCGACTTCGGCGCTACTCGATCGTCTGGAACAAGCCGTCGTCGTCGCGCCGGCGTCCCAGCTTGGCGTCGAGCCGTTGCAGCCGCCACTCCAGGTCCGTGCGGTAGGGGCTCTCCGGTGGCAGGCCCGCCAGTGCTTCCGCGACCAGCCGGCGAGCGGTGGCGAGGTCCCCGAGCGACCACTCGAGCAGGCGCGCACGGGCGATCGCAACCTGCGGCAGAGCCGGCATCCGTTCGTGCAGCGCAGACAGGACGCGCTCAGCGGCCGCCAGGCGGCGGCGCCGCGCCAGGAAGCGCGCCAGCAGCAATCCCGCCAGCGCCGAAGCCGGCCCGTCTGCCAGTTCGGCCGCATTGCGGAGCGCTCGCCAGCCGTCTGCTCGGCGGCGCGTGCGAAGCAGGTAGCGGCCCAGCGCCAGCCAGTCGGAGCCGTCCATCAGCGGGTCGTCACCCTCCAGGCGGCGCAGCAGGCGGGCGTGCAGGTAGTAGAGGCTGACAGCGTCCTGGCGGTTGTGCTCCAGAGCCATGGGCAGCATGGGGCTCCAGCCGTGCTGGAGGTAGGCGAAGTAGCTTTGTGGGACCAGCGCCCCGGCCACGTCCCGCTCCCGCTCGAAGCCCAGCAGGTGCTCCTCGACCAGGCGCAGAGTGCAGTGCTCGAGCCGCTGCCTGAGCAATGAACGGGTCAGCGTCAACAGGTCGAGGTGGGCAGGGTGCTCGAGCTCGCCCGGCATCCGCGCCATCACCCAGCGGGTGCGGAGCAGCGGCAAATCGAAGCGGCTCCCGTTGTAAGTGGCCAGGCCCTCGGTCCGGAGCAGCTCCTCCTGGAGGAGCGCCAGGAGGGCCGCCTCGCCGCTCGGGTCTGCGAGAAAGAGCTGCGTCAGCTCCAGGCCGGCGGCTATCGGACGGCAGATTGCAACCGCGAAGACCTGGGTGCCGCTGCCCCCAGAAAGCCCAGTCGTCTCGGTGTCGAGGTAGGTGTGGGTTACCTCGGGCTTTGGGCCGGGCAGGCGGCCAGGCGCCAGAACGTCCGCGTAGCGCCAGGCCGTTCCGCAGTAGGTCTCGACGGCCTCGAAGCCAGGAGGCACGATGTGCTCGATGGGCGCGCGGCGCTTCAGATGGCGTCCGTCACCCCGGTCCGCCCCCTGGGCGGTCAGACGGGCAAGGCGGTCGCGGAGAGCAGCCTGAGACACGCTTCCTTGGCCCCCTCGGTGCCGCTCAGCGGGCCGGTGCACGAGGGGCAGCCCGCCAGACACGGGCACCCGCGCACCAGCTCCGCGGCGTCGGCAAGCAGTGACGTGTGCAGTTCATAGAGCCTCCGGGCGTATCCGACCCCGCCCGGGTAGGCCTCGTAGATCGTGACCGTAGGCTTGCGCGTTGAGGCGGAGCGAACCTCGCCCAGGGCGCCGAGGTCGCGCGGGTCGCACATGAGATGCAGGCTCGCCACCGTGCGCATGGCGTGGGCCATGCCCTGCAGACCGGCCTCGAGCTGTTCCCGGCCGAGCGCGACCCACAGCTCCGGTTGGATCGTGGTCCAGTAGGCCGTCGTGTGCAGCGTGTTCTCAGGGAGGTGAATCGGTCCCGAGCCGACGTTCTCGTGCGTGTGGAAGCGAATCTTCTTGAACATGGTGGCCAGGGCGGTCAGCTTGACCTCGCCGTGCGCCCGGTCCAGTGCGGGCATCGGCTCGTGCTCGAAGGTGTCGAGAACGCTGACGCTCACTCCCAGCAGCGCGTCGGTGTAGTAGTCGACGTCTACCGGCCGCACGTAGGCCTTCTTCTCGTCCCAGTCCAGACGATCGACGTGGTACTGGGCGCCGTCCTGGAGATAGATGGCGTCGTCGTGCAGCATGACCTGGGCCGTGAACTGGTCCATCTCGCCGATGACTTCTGGTCGCGCCGGCAAAGTGTCGACGATGACCACGTTGTCTGCCGCGATGCTCCGTAGTGAGACGCCCTCGGCTGGAAATGCGTCGTTTGACCAGAACCAGCGGCCGCCTGCGTGGCTTGCTACACCGTCCTCCTCGAACAGCCGGAGCAGCTCGGTGACGTCGGCCCGGCCGAAGCGCTCCGCATCGAGGAACGGCAGCTCGAAGAGGCCGGCCTGCAGGTGTCCGGCCAGGACCAACAGATTGTCCGGATCGACCAGACCCGCTTCTGGGCTGGCGCCCAGGAAGTACTCGGGGTGGCGGACGATGAACTGGTCGAGCGGTGCGCTCGAGGCCAAAAAGACCGCGATGGAGCCAGTTCGGCGGCCGGCCCTCCCAAGCTGCTGCCAGGTGGACGCGATCGTCCCCGGGTAGCCGACTATTACCGCTGCCTGCAGGGAGCCGATGTCGATGCCCAGCTCCAGGGCGTTGGTGCTGACGACACCGTGAACCGCACCCGAGCGCAGGTCGGCCTCGATCTCACGGCGGTGGAGCGGCAGGTAGCCGGAGCGGTAGCCGCGGACTCTCCGGCGCGACTCAAGGCTGGGAAGCAGCGACTCCTGGAGGTAGCTGAGCATGACCTCGACCTGGAGCCTGGAGCGGCAGAAGACGATCGTCTGGACGCCCGCGCGGATCCACGGCGCTGCTATGCGCTTGCCCTCGAGCAAGGAGCTGCGCCGGATGCCCAGGTTGCGGTTCACCAGCGGCGGGTTGTAGAACACGAGCCTCCGCTCTCCGCGGGGCGCGCCGCTGCGGTCGACCATAGCGACGTGGTCCTCCTCCAGCAGGCGCCTGGCCAGTTCGTCGGGGTTGGCGATCGTGGCCGAGGCGCAGATGAACCGCGGGCTCGAGCCGTAGAAGGAGCAGATCCGCCTGAGCCGGCGAATCACGTTGGCAACCTGGCTTCCGAAGACGCCGCGGTACGTGTGAAGCTCGTCCACGACGACGTGCTCCAGGCTGGAGAACAGCTTGCGCCAGCGCGTGTGATGGGGCAGGACGCCGGTGTGGAGCATGTCCGGGTTGGTCAGCACGATGTGACCGCCCTCGCGGATGGCGCTTCGCTGCCCAGGCGGCGTGTCACCGTCGTAGGTGCTGACCTTGATGTCCAGAGACAGGGGCCGCACCAGGGCACCCAGCTCCGTCAGCTGGTCCTGGGTCAGCGCCTTGGTCGGAAAGACATAGAGTGCGCGGCTGCTCGGGTGTTCGAGCAGCCGCTGCAGGATGGGGAGGTTGTAACAGAGCGTCTTCCCGCTGGCCGTGGGGGTGACGACCACCAGGTGGCGACCCGCACGGACGTGGTCGTAGGCCGCGGCCTGGTGAGTGTAGAGACGGTCGATGCCGCGTCCAGCCAGGGCTTCGGCGAGCTCAGGGCGCAGGTCGGGCGGAAGCGGCGCAAACTCGGCTGCGCGGGCCGGGATGACGTGATCCAGGGTCACGTCGCCTGGAAGCCTGGCAGTGTCGAGTGGTGGGACGAAGGCCATGACGATTGCCACCCTGACCTTAGCCGAACATGTGTTCCCGGGTCAAGGCCCGTAGTGCTACGATCGGCGACGTGATCTCCGGCCGTGGCGCTCCTGGCGGGCGCGCTGACCCTCACGGCCGATGTGGCGCAGCGCGCTTTCCTGCCTGGCCTCACCAGTGCGACGGCACGGGTCGTCAGCCGATCAGCGCCGACGCTAAGGGCAGACGCCGCTCCCTTGATCAGCTGCGTCCGTAGGCCATCTCCTCCAGCCGGCGGATCCGCTCTTCCAGTGGCGGGTGAGTCGAGAACAACCCGGCCAGCGACTGGCCAGACAGGGGGTTGACGAGGTACAGATGCGCGAACGCCGGCTGCGCCGTCTGTGATGGCACGACCTGCGTAGCCCGCTGCAGCTTGCGCAAGGCGTTGGCAAGTGCATGAGGGTCGTGGCTGACCTCAGCACCCGTGTGGTCGGCCTCGTACTCGCGCGAGCGCGAGATCGCGAGCTGAATCAGCAGAGCCGCCAGCGGTCCCAGGATGACGAACAGAAGGACTCCGATTATGCCCAGCGGATTCTGGTCTTCTTCGTCGCGACCGCCGCCGAAGAACAGGCCGAACTGGCCGATCTGGGCCAGCAGGGTGATTGCGCCGGCCAGGACCGCCACAACCGAGCTGATCAGAATGTCCCGGTTGCGGACATGGGCGAACTCGTGCGCCAGCACCCCATAGACCTCTTCCTGGTCGAGGATCTGCAGCAGGCCCTGATTCACACAGATCGAGGCGTGGTGCGGGTTGCGGCCGGTGGCGAACGCGTTAGGGCTGGGGTCCGGGCTTACGTACACGCGCGGCTTCGGCACGTTGTACTGAGCCGCCAGCCGGTCGGCAAGCGCGTGCAGCATCGGCGCCTCCTGGGGCGACACTTCCTGCGCTTGCGCAGCTCTGAGCGCCAACCTGTCGCCAAAAAAGTAGGCGGCGCCGTTCATCACGAGTCCCAGCAGGAGCCCGATGATGAGGCCGCCGCGACCGAACAGCAAGCCGCCACCGAACACGAGTATCACCGTGAGCAACGTCATCAAAAAGAAGGTCTTGACCCAGTTCATCTCTTCACCGTCGATATATTTCCCATGACGCCAGCCAGTCAGTCATCGCCTGCCGATGGCTGGTGAACACGAGCTCAGGAAC